>MTLD01002264.1_pt1 | contig 41015 bp, 34 predicted proteins | sample 1982471 | NCBI WGS metagenome assembly MTLD01 (sample SAMN05712604, study PRJNA340218) | biofilm metagenome | isolation source: sample SPM anode biofilm adapted to -50 mV | place: USA | collected 2012-02-03 | reverse complement strand
GATTCGATCAAGCGGGTCGAGATTCTCTCGGCACTGCAGGAGCGGATTCCAGGCTCGCCGGTGATCGGCCCCGAACATCTCGGCACACTGCGCACACTGGGCGAGATTGCCACCTTCCTGGGTGCAGGGGCAGCTACTACAACTCCGGCAGCAGTGACGGCAGTACCATCCAACAATATCACCGAAACCCTGCTGGCGGTTGTGGCTGAAAAAACCGGCTATCCGGTCGAAATGCTGGAACTGGAGATGGGAATGGATTCGGATCTGGGAATCGATTCGATCAAGCGGGTCGAGATTCTCTCGGCTCTTCAGGAGCGGATTCCAGGCTCGCCGGTGATCGACCCCGAACATCTCGGCACACTGCGCACACTGGGCGAAATTGCAAATTTCCTGAGAGGTTCGGCATCACAGTCAACAATCACCACACAGCCGACTCCAGCAGCACCCCAGCCAAGCAATTCACCTGCGGCCGATACGTCCAGCGTAAACCGCAGCACGGTCGTTCCCTGCGACTTGGAAATGTCGGCCGGCAAGATAACTATTGCGGCAAAGGGTGAACTCTGGGTAACCGACGATGGCTCGGCCTTTTCAAATGAACTCTGCCTGCAGCTCAGGGCCGGTGGCCGCACCGTTCGCCTGGTGGAGATGGCTGAGTCGGATCGGATTGCAGCCACGGTTGATATGGCGGCGCTGGTGATAGTCGCACCTTTGGCCGGTACCGACGACGATTTCCTTGAAAAGGCTTTCCTGCTTCTGAAAGGCGCTGCACCTGCCCTGCGCCGGGCGGGGGGAACCGGCGGCGCTCTTTTCACAACTGTCTCGCGCCTGGATGGCGCCTTCGGCTGCGGTGAAGGCACGCTTCTCAACGACCCCCTCTCGGGCGGCCTGGCTGGCCTGGCCAAGACCGCCGCACGTGAATGGCCGGACGTAACCTGCAAAGCGATTGACCTGGGAGCCTTTGCCGACCCGGCCGCTTCGGCTCGCGCCGTGGCAGAAGAACTATTCCGCGTCGGACCGGTTGAAGTTGGACTGAATTCCGATGGGCGGACAGGGCTGGCTCTGACAGACCTGCCTGAACTTCCGCTCCCTCAATCAGCGCCGGTTCAGGCCGGTGATGTGATCGTGGCAACCGGCGGCGGCCGCGGGGTGACGGCAGCCGTGGCGGTCGCCCTGGCGGAAGCCTACCGGCCGCTACTGGTCCTGCTGGGACGGAGTCCCGAGTTGACTCCCGAACCGGCCTGGCTGGAATCGCTGACCGAAGAAAGCATCATCAAGCGCGCCATCCTCGACCACGCCACGGAAAAGATGCACCCCAAAGCGATTGAGGAGCAGTACCAGGCCATCCTGGCCGGACGTGAACTGCGCACAACTCTGGCACGTGTCGAAGCGGCCGGAGGAAAAGCCCTGTACCGCTCGGTTGACATCCGCAACAGTGATGCCGTCGGCACTCTGCTGACTGAAATCCGCCGTGAGCACGGCCCGATTCGAGGCATCATACATGGCGCCGGGGTTCTGGCCGACCGCCTGATCGTTGACAAAACCCGCGAGCAGTTTGCCCAGGTCTACGGTACCAAAGTAACCGGACTGCGTACCCTGCTGGCCGCCACCGCCGGAGACGAGCTGCGCTTCATCGCCCTGTTCGCCTCCACCACCGGTCGTTTCGGACGCACCGGTCAGGTGGATTACGCCGTGGCCAACGAAGTCCTAAACAAACTGGCCCAGAGCGAAGCACGCTGCAGACCGACCTGCCGGGCAATCAGCATCAACTGGGGACCGTGGGACGGCGGCATGGTCACTCCCGCCCTGAAGAAAGTCTTCGCCGGTGAAGGTATCGGCCTGATCAGCCTTGCCGCCGGAAGCGAACTGCTGATCAGGGAAATCGGCGCTCCGGAAGGCCCGGTCGAAGTTGTGGCACTGGCCGGAAAACCGGCCAAAGCCGGGATTTCAACAGCTTCGGCGCCTGCAAAGAAGCTCGCTGAAGCCTTCAGCCTGACCCTGGGAGTGGCTGACTATCCTTTTCTGCGTTCCCACGTCATGGACGGCAAAGCAGTCCTGCCGATGGCAATGATCGTGGAATGGCTCTCCCACGGTGCACTGCACGGCAATCCCGGATTCCGCTTCCATGGCTTCAATGACCTGCGGGTCTGCAAGGGGGTCATCTTTGAAGCAAATCGCCCCTACAGTGTGCAGATCATGGCCGGACGGGCCGAAAAAAGGGATTCGCTCCACATTGTGACGGTCGAACTGATCGGCAGTGGAATCGAAGGACGCTCTATTCTGCATGCCCGCGGTGAGATCGTTCTGGCCAAACGGCTCCCGGAGGGGATCCGTTCGATTCCCGACCTGCCTGCCACGCCTTACACTCCGCTGGACGGACAGCTTTACAACTCCCAGCGTCTGTTCCACGGCCCCGAACTGCAGGGTATCCAGCAGGTTGACAGCTGTTCTCCGAAAGGGATTACGGCCACCGTCAATACCGCTCCACAACCGGCCGCCTGGATCAAACAGCCATTCCGCAGCGACTGGCTCTCAGATCCGCTCGTAATCGATTGCGCCTTTCAGATGATGATCCTGTGGTGCTTCGAACGCTTCGGCTCCGGCTCCCTGCCCTGTTTTGCCGGACGCTACCGCCAGTACCATGACACCTTCCCACGCGACGGCGTCCAGATCGTAATTCGCGTCACCGCCGAGCGTGAGCATGGCGCCACCGCCGATATGGAGTTCCTCGACCGGCAGAACGGCAAGCTGGTCGCACGCCTGGAAGGGTACGAATGCGTCATAGATCCGTCACTGGGACGGGCCTTTCAACTCAATCAATTGCCGCAGGCGAGCCAGAACGAACTGAGAGCCGCCTGAGATGCAGTTAGCATCGTCAGTAGCAATTGTCGGGATCGGCGGCATCTTTCCCGATGCCCCCGATTTGGGCCGCTTCTGGGACAACATCCGCCTGGGGCACAGTTCCGCGCAAGATGTACCGGCTGAAAGATGGCACATGCCGGTCGAAGCGGCTTTCAACCCGGAAGTCGGCAAAGCGGACCACGTTTATTCCCGCTCCGGCTGTTTCATCGAAGAGATCCCCCCCCTCAGTTCGCTCTCCGGTCTGGCTATTCCACCCGAAAAGCTAGACGGTCTGGATCCCCTGTTCCACCTCTTGATCCATGCCGGCAAACGCGCCTTTGACGATGGCATCACGGAACCGCTGGATCGCTCGCGGATCGGTGTCATCATCGGCAATCTGGCCCTCCCCAGCGAGAGCTCCGCCCGACTGTCGCGAGAACTGCTGGGTAAAACCTATGAGGAAAAGCTGCTGGGACACTCCGGTATCCGCTCCGTCACCGACCCGATCAACCGCTATGTAGCCGGTCTGCCGGCCGGAATGCTGGCGGCCGCACTGGGTCTGGGGGGGGGCAGCTGCACTCTGGACGCCGCCTGCGCCTCTTCGCTCTACGCCATCAAACTGGCGGTCGATGAACTCCTTTCCGGACGCGCCGATGCCATGCTGACCGGCGGACTTTCCCGCCCAGATCCCCTTTATACCCAAATGGGCTTCTCGCAGCTGCGCGCCCTGTCACGCCGTGGAATCTGCTCCCCTTTCGACGCTTCCGGAGATGGCCTGGTAGTCGGCGAAGGAGCCGGGCTCTTCCTCCTTAAACGCACCGAAGATGCCGTGGCCCAGGGCGACCGGATTTACGGCGTCATCCGGGGCATCGGCCTGGCCAACGACGTCGGCGGCAGCCTGCTGGCACCGCTTTCCGAAGGGCAGCTGCGCGCCATGCGTTCCGCCTACGCCAAGGCCGGCTGGGAGCCGCAGGATGTGGACCTGATCGAGTGCCACGCCACCGGCACCCAGGTCGGTGATGCTACCGAAGTCGCCTCCCTGCGTGAGTTGTGGGGCGACGTGCGGCCAAACGAGACCCCCTGCACAATCGGATCGATCAAATCCAACATCGGCCATCTGCTGACCGCCGCCGGAGCCGCGGCGCTGACCAAGGTACTGCTGGCCATGGGCGAAGGTGAACTCCCCCCCACCGCCAACTTCAGCGCGCCTCAACCGGGCATGGATCTGGACAACTCTCCCTTTCGCGTATTGAGCCAGGTCCGCCCCTGGCGGCGCCGCTCCGACGGCACTCCCCGGAGGGCGGCAGTCAGCGCTTTCGGTTTTGGAGGGATCAACGCCCATCTGCTGGTCGAGGAGTGGCTCCCGAAGAATGGCTTGCCCAAAGCAGCCAGAAATGAGCCGAAAGCAAAATTGCAGACGGAAATTGCAGTTGTCGGCATGGATGCCAATTTCGGACCGTGGAAATCGCTGCGGGCTTGTCAGGAACGGGTCCTGGGGGGAATTTCCCACAATGCCCCCACCCCGCCTCGCAAATGGTGGGGAGCCGAAGAAAGCGCCTGGTTCAGGGATGAAGGACTGAACGAAACCCCCTTCAATGGATATTACCTGGATGAGGTGGAAGTTGCCGCCGAGCAGTTCCGCATCCCGCCCCGCGAAATCGAGGAGATGCTTCCACAGCAGATCCTGATGCTCAAAACCGCCGCCGGAGCCATGGCAGATGCCGGTCTCGACCGGGAAGACAACCTGCGGGCCGGGGTCTTTATCGGCATCGCCTTCGACATGAGCAGCACCAATTTCAGCTTCCGCTGGTCACTGGAGCAGCAGGCTGCTGCCTGGGCAAAGGAGTTGGGGCGGGAGCTGTCACCCGAAGAACTGGCTGCCTGGACCTCCCAACTGCGCGACGACGCCGGACCGCCATTGACTGCCAACCGCACCATGGGCGCTCTGGGCAACATCGTTGCCAGCAGGATCGCGCGGGAATTTCGCTGCGGTGGCCCCAGTTTCACTCTCTCCAGCGAGGAGAGTTCCGGCATCCGCTCCCTGGAAACAGCTGTGCGCCTGTTGCAAAACGGTGAAATAGACAAAGCTCTGGTGGGGGCGGTGGATCTGGCCGGCGACCTGCGGGCGGTACTGGGACAGCATGCCGGGAGAAAGTATTCCCCCTCCGGACGAAGCCTGCCGTTTGATCAGCGGGCGGACGGCGCCGTAGTCGGCGAAGGGGCCTGTTCCGTAGTTCTGAAACGGCTCGACGACGCCGAGCGCGACGGCGACCGGATTTACGCAGTTGTGCGCGGAATCGGCAGCGCCGGCGGAGAAACCATCATACCGGACGGAGCCGCCTATCTCCAGGCTTTGGAGCGGGCTTACAGCGACGCGGGCGTCAACCCGGCCACGGTGTCATATTTGGAAGCGCACGGCAGCGGGCACCAGGCCGAGGACCGCATGGAAGCCGCCGCGTTGGAATCTTTCTTCGGCAACGCCCTGACTGAAGATTCCGCTCCCCGCAAGGAGCGTTCCTGCGCGGTTTCAAGTATCGCCGGCGACATCGGCCACACCGGCGCGGCCTCGGGACTGGCCTCCTTCGTGCGTGGCTGTCTGGCTCTTTACCAGCAGATCATCCCCCATTGTCGCGGGATCGAAACACCCCGCCCGGAGTTTTCCGGTTCCGGGCCGCTGTATCTGCCCCGCACCCCGCGTTACTGGCTCCGCAACCGGGCCGAGGGACCACGCCGGGCCGGTGTCAGCGTTTTCGGCGTGGATGGCAGCTGCAGCCATGTCGTCCTGGAAGGATGGGACAGCATCCCGCCCCGTCTGGAAACCGAGCGGATTGCACCGCTGGGCGCCGGAGCTGAATGCCTCTTCTCCGTGACCGGTGAAAGCGCGGCTGAACTGGCCCGCGGGCTGGACCTGCTGCAGCTCCGTTCAACCCAGATGTCGGACAACGGCCTGGAGGCGCTAGCTCTGGAATGGCACCTCCGCACGGAAGCGCCCAACGAAAAACCATGCGCAATTGCGCTGGTAGCACGCAACCGCGACGAGTTGGCCGCCCTGATCGAGCATGGCAAACAGGTTCTTGCCAACAACGGCAATGAACCTGGCCTGCTTTCCCATCCCTCACTGCACGACCGGCTTTTTTACTCACCGGCGCCGCTCGGCCGGGAAGGCAAAGTCGCCTTCGTCTTCCCCGGTTCCGGCAATCACTACCCCGGCATGGGGATCGAACTTTCCTGCCGCTGGCCTGAGATTTTCCGGCGCCAGGACGCTGAGAATCTTTACCTGCGCAGCCAGTTCCAGCCGGAACGTTTCTGGAACGGCGCCCCGCTGGCCGAAATCAATCAAAATCACCGGGCCGTAATTTTCGGCCAGGTGGCCACCGGTTGCGCCGTCAGCGATGTGGTGCGGAGTTTTGCCGTTCAGCCCCAGACGGTGATCGGCTACAGCCTGGGTGAATCGGCCGGTCTGTTCGCACTGGGCGCCTGGCATGACCGGGACGGCATGCTGACCCGCATGCGCAACTCGACCCTTTTCACCAGCGATCTGGCCGGAGAATGCCGGGCCGCACAACGGGCCTGGGGGCTTGAGCCGGGCAGCAAAGTGGAATGGAGCATCGGCGTTGCCGCCGCCCCGTCGCAGAATGTTCTGGCAGCCTTGCAGGGATTCGAACGGGCATACCTGCTGATCGTCAACACCCCCGATGAATGCGTGATCGGCGGCGAAGCCGCTCAGGTGTCAGAGGTGGTGAAAAAGCTCGACTGCCGCTTCTTCCAGCTCCAAGGCGTTACCACGGTCCACTGCGAAGTGGCCGGGGAAGTGGCCACACCCTATCGCCAGCTGCACCTCTTCCCGACGACTCCGCCCCCCGGAATGCGCTTCTACAGCGGCGCCAGCGGAAATACTTACGAAGTCAACCGCGAAAGCGCCGCAGATTCGATCCTGGCCCAGGCGCTGAACGGGATCAACTTCCCGAACGTCATCGAACATGCCTACGCCGACGGCGTGCGCCTGTTTCTGGAGATGGGTCCGGGCAGCTCCTGCAGCCGGATGATCGGCAGCATTCTCCAGGATCGTCCCCATCTGGCCAGATCGGCCTGCCATTCCGGCCAGGACCCGAACTCAGGTCTTTTGCGGCTGTTGGCCCAGCTGGTGGCCGAACGGGTCCATCTGGATCTGTCATCCCTGTATGTTTCGCCAGCGGCCCGGCTTCAGACAAGCGGCAAGGGGATCAAAGTCCGCGTACCGTCTGGCGGCGCACCGTTTCAACCGTCGCCTCCTCCGCGCCGCTCACATCCGGCGACGACAGCAATCCCTGTTGCAGCGCCAGCATTGCCCGCTTTAATGGATGGAACCACAGCGACAAACACAACAGCCGCCGGACAAATCCCGGTCGAACCGGTTATACGGGAATTTGCCGCAGCCCAGGAGGCACGCCTCAAGGCTCACGAAGCCTATCTGCGGGTGGCCGACACCTTTACCAACTCCATGGCCCAGGCCCTGGCACTACAGGCTTCGCTCCAGCAGGCGCTTGGATACGAAGAACTTCCACAGGCTCTTCCAGTCACTGCGCACCCATCGCTAGAGACCGAGAAACCCTGCGTCTTCAACCGCGAGATGTGCATGGAATTCGCCATCGGCAGCGTCGCCCGCATGCTTGGTCCCGATTTTGCCGAATCGGACAGTTTCCCGACCAGAGTGCGTCTGCCGGACCAGCCGCTGATGCTGGTGGACCGCATCGTGGCGCTGGAAGGAGAAGCCCGCTCCATGGCCAGCGGCCGGGTCGTCACCGAACACGATATCCATGCCGACGCCTGGTACCTGGACGGCGGCCGCATCCCTACCTGCATTGCAGTTGAAGCTGGCCAGGCCGACCTGTTTCTTTCCGGTTACCTGGGGATCGATTTCATCACCCGCGGACTGGCGGTCTACCGCCTGCTGGATGCGGTTGTAACTTTCCACCGCGGCCTGCCCGGTCCGGGCGAAACGATCCATTACGACATCCATATCGAGCGTTTCTTCCGCCAGGGTGACACCCACCTGTTCCGCTTCCACTTTGAAGCGACTGTCAACGGCCAGCCGCTGTTGAGCATGCGCGACGGCTGCGCCGGGTTTTTCACCAGCACAGCGCTGGAGGCAGGCAAGGGGATCGTGCGGCCGGCCATCGACCTGCGCCCGACCAGCGGCATCCGTCCCGCCGACTGGCAGGAGCTGGTGCCGATGGGTTTAGAGAGCTATAGTTCCGCCCAGCTGGACCGACTGCGGGGCGGAGATTTGGAAGGTTGCTTTGGCGAGCAGTTCGCCGGACTGAACCTGAAACGTCCGTTGACGGTTCCGGGCGGCAGGATGGAGCTGGTGCACCGCGTAATCGGGATCGATCCGGCCGGCGGACGCTACGGACTGGGGCAGATCCGCGCCGAAGCTGACATTCATCCGGACGACTGGTTCATCACCTGCCATTTTGTCGATGACCGGGTCATGCCCGGCACGCTGATGTACGAATGCTGCATGCACACCCTGCGTATCTTCCTGCTGCGCATGGGTTGGGTGGCCGAGACGGATGGTGCCGCCTGGGAGCCGCTGCCCGGAATCGCCAGCAAGCTCTGCTGCCGCGGCCAGGTACTGGAAACCACCCAGGTCGTGACCTATGAAGTCAGCATCCGCGAACTGGGCTATGCCCCGGAACCGTACTGCATCGTCGATGCGCTGATGTACGCCGACGGCAAGCCGATCGTGGAAATCAGCAACATGTCGGTGCGCCTGACCGGCACGACGCGTGAAAAGTTGACTGCGATATGGAGCGGAGACAGATCACACCAGGACTCGCTACAGGAGTGCCGTAAGCCGGCCATCTACACCAAGCAGCAGATCATGGCCTACAGTAACGGCAACCCATCAGAAGGATTCGGCGAACCGTATCGGATCTTCGACAGCGCCCGCAAGATCGCCCGCCTGCCCGGCCCCCCTTTCCAGTTCATGGACCGGGTTACCGCCCTCAAGGGCGAGCCGTGGCAGATGACCGCCGGGGCCATGGCCGAAGCACAGTACGACATCCCGCTTGATGCCTGGTATTTCGCAGTTGAGCGCCAGCCGCGCATGCCCTTCGCGGTTCTTCTGGAAGCGGCCCTGCAACCCTGCGGCTGGCTGGCGGCCTATGTCGGCTCAGCCCTGACCAGTCCGACCGACATCTCCTTCCGCAATCTGGGAGGCAAGGCAATCCAGCACCGTCCGGTCACACCGGAGAGCGGCACTCTGACCTGCACTGCAACCATGACCAAGGTTGCCACCAGCGGCGGCATGATCATCCAGGAATTCGATTTCTCGGTGTCAGACCGACACGGAATTCTCTATGAAGGGGACACCATGTTCGGCTTCTTCTCCAAAGAAGCACTGGCGGCCCAGGTTGGAATCCGCGACGCAAAACCGTACCAGCCGAGCGATCTGGAAATTGAGCGAGGGCACAGCCTGTCCTACCCGCAGACAGCACCATTCCCGGACAAACAGCTGCGGATGATCGACCGGATCGAGTTGTTTGTGGCCGATGGCGGCCCGGCCGGCCTCGGCTACCTGCGCGGCGTCAAAGATGTGGATCCGGAGGAATGGTTCTTCAAGGCCCATTTTTACGAGGACCCGGTTACGCCCGGCTCGTTGGGACTGGAATCGTTCCTGCATCTGGTCAAATTTGCCGCCGTGGAGCGCTGGGGCTGGAGCCCGGGCGGCACTCTGGCCGCAGTCGCCCTTGAAAAACGCCACAGCTGGCTCTATCGCGGGCAGATTGTGCCGGCCAACAGCATGGTAACGGTGGAAGCCTGGATCACCGCCGTGGATGAAAAGGAACGCACCCTGATCGCCGACGGTTTCTTGTCGGTGGATGGCAAGATTATTTACCAAATGAACGATTTTTCAGTACGGATGGAGTAGCAAATAGATGAAGTACACCAAAGTAATCATTGAAGCCCTTGACTACCAGCTGGCGCCGGTAGTTGTTTCCTCAACCGAACTGGAATCACGCCTGGAACCGCTCTACCGCCAGCTGCACATTGCCCAGGGCCAACTGCAGGCCCTGACCGGAATTCGCGAACGGCGCTGGTGGGAACCGGGCTATCCGCTCTCACAGGGCGCCATTGCCGCCGGCAAAAAGGCATTGGCCGCCAGCGGCATTTCTGCCGGTGATATCGGTGCGCTGATCTACACCGGCGTCTGCCGCGAGCAGTTCGAACCGGCCACCGCCTGTCGCGTGGCTGCCGGACTGGGAATCGGCGGCAACGCCGCGGTCTTCGATCTCTCCAACGCCTGTCTGGGGGTGCTGAACGGCATTCTGGATGTGGCCAATCGCATCGAGCTGGGGCAGATCCGGGCCGGGCTGGTGGTTTCCTGCGAAAGCGCCCGCGAGATCAACGAGATCATGATTGCCCGCATGCTGGAAGAGCGCAACATGCAACACTTCGCCGCCTCGCTGGCGACCCTGACCGGCGGATCCGGCGCTGTGGCCGTACTGCTGACCGACGGCTCCTTTTCCGGTTCAGAGCGACGCCGCCTGCTGGGCGGCACGACTCAGGCCGCCCCTGAGCACCACCGGCTCTGCCTGTGGGGCATTACCCCTGATGGCAAGGGGGGCTACCTCCAATCCATGAGCACCGACGGCGTCAACGTCATGAACTACGGCGTCGAACTGGGACGCCGCACATGGGAAGCCTTCCTGCCGCAGGTGGGGTGGCGCGCCGAAGATGTTGATCGGGTGGTCTGCCATCAGGTCGGCTCGGCTCACCAGAGCGCGATCCTCAAGACACTCGGCATACCGGCCGACAAGGATTTCACAACATTCGAATTCCTCGGCAACATGGGCACCGTCTCGCTGCTGCTGACCGCCGCCCTGGCCGCCGAGCGCGACATGCTGGAGGCGGGCGACAAAGTGGCCCTGCTCGGCATCGGCAGCGGCCTGAACTGCCTGATGCTGGGAGTGGAATGGTGACCGACTCTCTGAGCAAGGAATATCCCTTTACCGGGCATAAACTAAACCTGGACGGCCTGAACTACCATTATCTGGACGAGGGAAAAGGCGATCCGGCGGTAATGGTTCACGGCAACCCTTCCTGGTCTTTCTATTACCGCAATCTGGTGCTGGCCCTGCGCGACCGCTACCGCTGCATCGTCCCGGATCACATCGGCTGCGGTTTTTCGGACAAGCCGGGCGACGACCGTTACGACTACACCCTGCCCCGCCGGGTGGATGATCTGGAACGCCTGCTGGAACATCTTGGACTGACCGAAAAGATCACACTGGTCGTGCACGACTGGGGCGGCATGATCGGCATGGCCTACGCAGTCCGCCATCCGGAGCGGATCAAACGGCTGGTGATTTTGAATACCGGCGCCTTCCACCTTCCGACAGCAAAACCTTTCCCGCTCGGCCTCAGAATCTGCCGCGACACACAGTTGGGCACCCTGCTGGTGCGCGGCGCAAACGCCTTCAGCCGCGGGGCTGCCTGGGTCGGCTGCAAGCAGAACCCGATGCCGTCCGGACTGCGCAAACTCTATCAACTCCCCTATGATTCTTGGAAAAACCGCATCGCCACCCTGCGCTTTGTGCAGGATATCCCGCTGACTCCCGGCGATCGCAATTATGACCTGATCAGCTCCGTGTCAGAGGGAATCAACCAGTTCCGCAACCTGCCGATGCTGATCTGCTGGGGAGAGAAGGATTTCGTCTTTGACCGCCACTTCCTGGCCGAATGGCAGCGGCGCTTCCCGGAGGCAGAGGTTCACAGTTATCCTGATTGCGGCCACTATATCCTGGAAGACGCCAAAGAGACGGTCATACCGTTGATTTCTTCTTTTCTGGAGCGAACTTCGCTATAAATTTATTTTTTTCAGCAGGGATAAACAGACCTGTTGAGCCAGGTTTCATACCCACATAAAGGACACCACATGACCACCCTCCCCAAATGCCCCACATGCAGTTCAGAATACACCTACGAAGACGGCGAGATGTTCGTCTGCCCGGAATGTGCCCATGAGTGGCCCATGGCAGAGGCGGAGATCACAGAAGTCGGCGGTGTCGTGCGTGACGCTTTCGGCAGCGTGCTCAACGACGGCGACTCGGTTACAGTTATCAAGGACTTGAAAATCAAGGGATCATCATCAGTGGTCAAGGTCGGCACAAAAGTCAGGAACATCCGCATCGTCTCGGGAGACCATGATATCGACTGCAAAATTGACGGCATCGGCGCCATGCAGTTGAAATCGGGGTTTGTCAAGAAGGCCTGAAACCGGTAACCAGGTATTTGTCAGAGAAAAAGACCCATACGCCTGATACTTCAAGCGCTGTTTACGACACCATTGACAACACTCTTTACAGTGTGATTAAATATACCTTAATCAACACAAGGAGGCTCAATATGCCACATATATCTGCAAATGATCTTAAGATAAAAGGCGTTTCCGCTATTGAAGCACTGTTGGCGACCCAACCGGAAGCGGTCATTTCGGTTCGCGGCAAGGAGCGTTTTGTGGTTATGGATATGGACCATTATCATTACCTGCGCGAATGCGAACTGGAATCGGCCCTGGCTCAGACCCGTGCCGATCTTGCCGAAGGGCGCTTTATCAAAGAGAGTGCGGAAGCTCACTTGGCCCGCCTGAAAGCCGCTTGATGAGCTGGTCTCTGGTTTTTACCGATCAATACGAAAAACGTGCCCTGCGTTTTCTGAAACGCCATCCGGAGCTTGAAAAGCAGTACCTGAAAACCTTGCAGTTACTGGAGGCCAACCCATTCCATCCCTCGTTACGTCTGCATCCGCTGTCCGGCCGACTTTCCTGTTTACACTCGGTTTCAATCAACCTTTCCTATCGTATCACCCTCGAGTTTCTGATTGACGGCCAGGACATTGTCCCGGTGAACGTTGGCGACCACGATACGGTGTATTGATCAGAAACATAAACTTAGCTAGGTATCGTCATAACACCATGAACCCTCAACGTTTCATCAACATCGCTGCTCACCTGCCGGAAATGGCCCGCCTGCAACCGGATACACCGGCCATCATATTCCCCAAGGGAAATATCCGCCTTTCGTTTGATGAGTTAAACGCCCTTTCCGACCGGATTGCCCATGGATTGGTCAGAAACGGTATCGGACGCGGAGTTCGCACAGCCCTGATGGTGCCGCCCGGCCCTGATCTTTTCGCACTGACTTTTGCCCTGTTCAAAGCCGGAGCCATACCGGTACTGATCGATCCCGGCCTGGGGATTAAGAATCTGAAAACCTGTCTGGCCGAAGCGGAGCCACAGGCCTTCATCGGCATCCCCAAAGCGCACATTGCCCGCATCCTGTTCGGCTGGGGCAAATCCACTCTAAAAACATACGTGACTGTCGGTCGTCGCCTGTTCTGGCGCGGCTTCACACTGGCAGATCTCCTGAAACATGAAGAAGTGGACATTTCCTTTTCGCCGGCCCCGACCGACCGCGACGACACCGCCGCGATCCTCTTCACCAGCGGCAGCACCGGCCCACCCAAGGGGGCCGTCTACAGCCACGGCAACTTTTCGGCACAGGTTGAAGCGCTGCGAGAGGTTTATGACATCAAACCGGGTGAGATCGACCTGCCCACTTTTCCACTGTTCGCCCTGTTTGCTCCGGCGCTCGGCATGACCGCCGTCATTCCGGAGATGGATTTCACCCGCCCCGGCTCGGTGGATCCTTGCAATATTATCTCCGCCATCAATGAATATGGGGCGACAACCATGTTCGGATCACCGGCTTTGATCAACCGGGTCAGTCGCCACGGCGCCGAGCACGGCACGAAACTCACCACGCTCAAGCGGGTCATCTCGGCTGGGGCGCCGGTACCGGCGGCGACTCTGGAACGTTTCAGCAGAATGCTGGGGCCAGATGCCGAGATTTTCACCCCCTATGGGGCAACCGAGGCCTTGCCGGTCTGTTCAATCGGCAGCAATGAGATACTGGGAGAGACGCGCGCCATCACCGACGCAGGTGGGGGCGTCTGCATCGGCAAACCGGTGCCCGGCATCCGGTTGGAGGTAATTGAGATCAGTGATGAAGCAATCCCAGTCTGGAAAGATTCCTTGCGTGTCCCGCCCGGCAGGATCGGTGAGATTGTTGTGCAGGGTGGACAGGTCACACGTGGTTATTACAACCGGTCCGAAGCCAACCGGCTATCCAAAATTTCCGATCCGGACGGCGGATTCCTTCATCGCATGGGAGATCTGGGAGGTTTTGATGAGAAAGGACGACTCTGGTTCTGCGGCCGCAAGTCACATCGGGTGGAGACAGCGGATGGACCGCTCTTCACGATTCCGGTGGAAGGGGTTTTCAACACCCACCCGGCCGTCTTCCGCACCGCTCTGGTCGGAATCGGAAAATTTGGCAGCCAGAGACCGGTGCTTTGTGTAGAACTGGAAAAAGAAGCCGGTGCCGATCGGGAACAGATCAGAAATGAGTTACTGGAGATCGCCAAGGCCCATGTTCACACACTCGGCATATCCACCTTTCTGTTCCACCCGGCCTTCCCGGTCGATATCCGCCACAATGCCAAGATATTCAGGGAAAAACTGGCGGTATGGGCAGAAGGGAAAATTCAATGAAGGCACTGGTAACAGGCGGAGGCGGCTTTCTGGGGGGAGTAATCGTGCGGATGCTGCGTGAGCGCGGCGACGAGGTCAAGAGTTTCTCGCGCGGGGCACATCCTTCACTGTCCCAGCTGGGCGTGGAGCAGATCAGGGGCGACCTGGCGAAACGGGACCAGCTGATAAAGGCGGCCGAAGGGTGTGACATTATCTTTCATGTTGCGGCTAAAGCGGGCATCTGGGGCGGCTACGACGATTTTTACAACGCTAATGTAACCGGCACGGTCAATGTCCTGGCGGCCTGCCGGGCGAACGACATCAGCCGCCTGGTCTACACCGGCTCTCCCAGTGTTGTATTTGACGGAAACGATCTGGAAGGGGGCGACGAATCGCTCCCCTACCCGCTCCATTACGAAGCACATTATCCGCAAACCAAAGCCATGGCGGAGCAGATCGTGCTTGACGCCGATTCATCCAGCCTGGCCACGGTTTCACTCCGTCCGCACCTGATCTGGGGACCGGGTGACAACCATCTGGTTCCGCGCATCATCGCCAAAGCCAGGGCCGGCAAACTGCGGCGGATCGGCACCAAACCCTGCCTGGTGGATACGGTATATGTGGACAATGCCGCCCTGGCCCATCTGCTGGCGGCCGACCGGCTTGAACCGGGCGGATCGGTGGCAGGCAAATCGTATTTCATCACTAATGACGAACCACTGCCACTCTGGGAGATGGTCAACCATATTCTGGCCGCCGCCGGGCTGCCTCCGGAAACGCGCAGCATCCCCCCGCAATTGGCATACACAGCCGGTGCAATCTGCGAAGGTTTCTGGAACTTATTGCGCCTGTCGGGAGAACCGCCCATGACTCGCTTCGTAGCAAAAGAGTTGTCCACCGCCCACTGGTTCAACATTAATGCCGCCCGCAGCGATCTCGGCTACGCGCCGCAGATATCGATAGCAGAAGGGCTGCGGCATCTCAGGCAGTGGTTGACAACAGCCGGATCATGAGTTTGTCCCATCCAAAACCGGGGGAGGTTCAGATTATACTGTTCAATCTGGATTTGCCCGAAGCTGAACTGATTGAACTCGAACGGCTGTTGGCCCCGGATGAACTAAAACGTGCAAACCGTCTGCTTACTCGCCAACTCCGCAACCGATTCATCGCCGGGCGCGGTCTTCTCCGCGAAAACCTCGCCAAATATCTGGATCTGGAAGCAAGCCACCTCATTCTTTCGACCACTCCAAACGGAAAACCGTATTTGTCACGTGAACATGATTGTCATGAGCTGGATTTCAACCTGTCACACAGTGGAGATCTCGCAATTTTGGCTGTAGCCTCACAATACCAACTCGGAATAGACCTGGAACAGGTACGGGAGGATCTGCCATACCAAAAGATAGCACAGCAATTCTTTTCAAATCGCGAGCAGACCGATCTTTTCACTCTTCCGGTTGAGCAGCAGCTGGCCGCCTTTTATCGTTGCTGGACTCGCAAGGAATCCTATCTGAAAGCTTGCGGCAGTGGCTTTACACACCCTTCCGACAGCTTTGACGTATCCCTGCTTCCCGGCCAACCGCCCGCTCTGCTGGCACATCGAACCGAGCCGGAACAGCTCTTCAACTGGTCAATGCTTGATCTCAACGTTCCGCGCGGCAACTGTGCGGCTTTAACTGTGCGAGGTTCGCAGCCCAGCCTAAACTACCGCCAGAACGGTTAATCACCCCGGATACCGCAACCATTCCCCTGAAAACAGCAAAGCCGTCTTTCGACGGCTTTGCTGTTTGAATATTTAACGATGTCTTAATTCTATTTTCTAACGACCATGCGGCGCTGCATGCGGCCACCCATGGATGCCATTTGATGCTTCTGGAGAGCTCCCAGACTTTCCAGGTGGAACTGGAACCAGAGATCGCCGTAAGCACGCATGTTCATTTTCTTGCCTTTTTCCAGCGCCTCAAGATTGTCCTTGATCTTCTCGTCACCGGGCAGTTTTTTCAGACCTTTAGCCAGGATTTCCTTGGCCTTGACCGTTTCGCCGCTTTCGTTCATGCAGTAGGCATATAGACTCCAAAGCATCGATTCCTTGCCGTTCCATTGAACAGCCTTATCAAAGGTACTGATCATCAGCTCCTTTTTTTGGCGTTTCATGTAGGAAACGGCCAGCATCGCAGTGGCTGCCCAGTTTTTGAAGAACGACTTCTCAAGATGCGGGAAGGCATTGGCGAAATCACGCTTCATATAATAAATCATACCGATCTGTGAGTTGATCTGGCCATCGACGTATAACTGCCATTTGCTGTACTGCAGGGCATCTTTCAGTTCGCGAATCGCTTTTTCAAAACGTGGCGGTTGAGCCTGAAGGTCCCTGCCGGCTGTCTCTATCGACGCCATGACCTTCTTCATCGTGATGCGGGAAAACAGAACGAAGATGATTGCAAAGACAATCAGGGCAATCATCAGGCCGACCCACCAGGCCAGCTTCAGAACAAAGATCACAATCAGGAGCACCGCAGCGGCAGCGCCGGCGGAGATGAGGATGTTATACATCGGGTAATTCCTTTCGTCGGTAACTCTATGGGGGTAAGCGGGAGTCAGCCCTTGGCCGCAGCCGGAACCATCTCTCCGTTTTTTTCGGTAAACTTGGCAATGATAATGCGACGACCGGGCTTGAGTGCCACAGTGGCTTTCAGATTATTCCAGGCGGCCAGAAGCTTGGCCGACACATTGAAGCGTTTGGAAAGTGTGCTGATGGTATCGCCTCTTTTGACGGTATAGAACTTGGAGTATTGCCCCTTGCTTGCAACGGCTTTGGCAGTGAGTCCTTCGCTGCCAAAATCCACGGTTTGTTTGGCTGGTATAATCAGGGTTTTGTCGGACAGACGACTCCTGGAGTTCAGACCGTTCAACTCGGCCAGCACGGTCGGAGTTGTCCCGAATCGACGGGCGACACTTCTGAGGGAATCTCTTTTGCCAGCTTTATAGCGGGTATACAGAACTTTTTCGGTGAAGCGTTTGCCTTCCGGGATTTTGGCAAATTCCAACTCAAATTGCTGTTTGGTCCCCTTGGGTATTTTGAGCTGGTAATCGGTGTAGTTAGGTGGAGTACACCAGTGGCGCAAATCCGGATTCAGTTCTTTGATCGTCTCATAAGTTGTTCCGCAAAGCTTGGCTGCCAGGTCGAGGTCTGTACGTGACGGGATAGTGACTGTGTCAAATTCAATCGGCGGCAGGTAGGCGACATCAGAGAATCCATAGCGCGCCGGGTCTTTGGCAATAATTGCTGCGGCCAGCAACTTGGGTACGTATTCCTTGGTTTCACGTTTAAGGTACGATCCCTGGGATATCTCCCAGAAATCGCTGGTGTCGTACATGCTTATGGCACGCAATATTTTGTTTTCACCCGCGTTATAACCGGCGGCGGCCAGGTACCAGTCGCCTTTGAATATGCCGTACAGTTCTTTCAGATACATTGCGGCGGCGGTGGTAGCCTTGACCGGATCCTTACGTTCGTCTATCCATTGGTCGATTCGCAGAGAGTACCTTCGGCCTGTTTCGGACATGAACTGCCATGGGCCAACTGCACTGGCCCATGATTTGGCATGCAGCTGAAATCCGCTCTCGATCATGGCAACATAAACAAGATCTTCCGGCATTCCTTCACGCTTTAATATTTCCTTCATCATCGGGATATAACGTGATGAGCGCGAAAGCCAGTGCGAAAAAGCCTGTTCGCCCTTGTTCTGGAAATAGTAGAGGAAGTATTCGACTTTGCTGTTCAGTGCCAGGGGAATATCGGAAATCGGGAGGTCTATATCGGGCGGTGCTAACTCACCGTCATCGTTTGCTTTATCACGGAGTTCCTCAAGGGAGAAAAGATCAGCGACCGAGGCGCTCGCTCCGATTGCATTCGCAACAGTCTCATCTGCCGGGACCAGGGCCGGTTGGCTGTTGGACGCTAGCATTGGAGCATTGGGGCGAATCAATTCGGCCAAAAGCGGCTGAATCGGTTCGATTGCCAAGGCAGGAAGCGCATAAAGCAGCAGTGCGGCGGCAATGGCAACAGATGTAAAATGGTTACACTTCTTCATAAGTCGGGGGAGTATAAAGGAAGCTCTCCAGAAAGTCAACGTCGCTGAAACCCGCGTCAAACGTGGCCTTGCGGTTGCCAGTCGCCTCCAGAGCCATCTCTTTGCGGTATTACTGAATCGTTTTCTTTTGCAGATGCCAGACTAATTCCATTCCGGCCAGCACAATCACCCAACTGGTGAAAACCCAAAACATAAAAACCGGCAGCAAAGCCATCGTTCCGTAAATTGCATTGTAGCGCGAGACTCCGAACTGAAAATAGATATAGAGCCACTGTGCCAACTGCATTGTCGTTCCGGCGGTAAGACTGCCGATCAGCGCATTTTTGAAGCTGATACGGGTATTCGGGATAATTTTGTACAAGCAGAAGAGAGCGATCCAGACACTCAGGTAGGGGGTCAGGCGGAACAGAGTCAACAACAGGTAGCCGAAGCCTGGCAACCTGAAGAACCACACCAGCACCTCATGGTGCCGCAAACTGGCGGTTATGGAGATCGACAAAGCCAGCAGCAGCGGGATGCTGAAAATTACGAACAGGTAATCGCGAAGTTTGTGGTGATAAGCCTTACCGCGATCAAGTTCGCAAATCTGGTTAAAAACGTCTTCAACCATGTCGAGGGTTGCCATGATGGAGAGAAGCAACGTGGCAAAACCGACCACACCGAGCGAACCGACCTTGGTACTGTGGATGTATTGCAGAATACGGGCAACAAATTCCTGAGAGCCGGCCGTAACATTTGAGATGATGACCGGTGCCAGACTGGTATGCACGTTTAACAGCTTCAAAATAGTAAAGACGATTGCCAGAAATGGCACTATCGAGAGCATGCTGGAAAATGAGAGCGCCGAAGCGGACATGGGGCAACGGTCACCGATAAATTTCAGGAACAACACCCTGGCTGTGCGGCCGATCATATGAATACGGTGATTGATAAGCATAACCTTTTCCATACCAATTGTATCAGTTTCAACAAAGCGTACGCAGTCTAAACTAAGAAGCCCACCAAAGTGGGCTTCTTAGAGAATCTGAATTTGCGGTTTACTGTACAGAGCTGCGCTCTTTCTGCATCGCTTCGCGTCCGGCTTCGATAGCCGATGCCAGAACCGATTTTTTCTCCACGATCGTTTCTTTACCCTCTTCAATAACTGTTTTGATCTTATCCTGTGCTTCTTTAGCGTACTCTTTAATCTTGTCCACAGCATCTTCTGTCAGATCAGCGATATTTTCTCGCATTTCGCGACCACTTTTGGGCGCATACAACAATGCCAGTCCTGCACCAATTGCTGCTCCGGCAACAAAAGACACCAATACGGTTCCTGCGGATACTCCTTGCTCATCAGACATGGCTAGATTCCTCCCCGTTTTTTTAGATAACGTTCTAATACATATTTTCCCGCGACTTTGGCACCGGTCGCCCAGACCGAAGTCGTGCTGAGAACATTTGTCACCAAACCAACTGATCGGTTGATCGTATGAAGGTTATCACCGGTTTCACCCAACGCAGACATGAAGCGCTTAACATCAGCCGTGTGCTCCACAACTCCTCCTCCGACCGTTTTAAGCTCACCCAGAACGCTGGTAAGTTCCTGGATAGTCGGCTTAAGCTCTGTCTGAACCATTTCACTCAAAGCCCCAACCGACTCGAAGGTTCGCTTTACAGTCAGTATGGTCGGGATCAGTACCAATACCAATATACAGATTGCAATGGTTATGATTATGAGAGCAATTCCGGTCAGGGTCATTTCTATTCTCCATTATCTTGGTCAGTTCAGCTGATTTGCTAGTATAGTGCAAAACGCAATTAATTCAATCGAATAAAGAATCTACAACAAACCGTTACGCTTTCGTTTTTTTCGTGAGCATCTTCGACAATACAACTTCAGCGGCTGAATAGGGGTCAACACTATGGCTCCCCATCCCATCAACAACCCTGTCCAAAGTATTGTCGGCAGCCATAAAATCGATGGCGCTTCGAAACAGGGAATCGCGCAAAATATCCATGAAATGACGCCGATTACGTTCTTTCAGAAAATCATTTATCGTCCCGCTGTTAAACAAAAAATCACGGTGGGCAAGAATTTCGACGGTCAGCTCTTCTATGCCAACCCCGCGCTGCGCTTCAGCTTTCATAACCTGAGGATTCCACCCCCCCTCCGGCGCATTTCGCATCTCCAACATGGTTGACAACTCGCGGGAGGTGCGGTCGGCTCCGTCGCGGTCAGCCTTGTTGACCACGAATACGTCGCCGATTTCCAGAATCCCGGCCTTGATGGCCTGGATGTCATCCCCCAACCCCGGCACCATCACCACGCAAGTTGTATGGGCGGCCTTGACGATATCAACTTCATCCTGACCGACACCGACGGTTTCGATAATGACAATATCCATACCCAAAGCATCCATGACCATACCCACATCTGTTGTGGAGCGTGAAAGGCCGCCCAACGACCCGCGAGTGGCCAGACTGCGGATAAAGACCCCCTCATCGCAAGAGTGACGATTCATCCGAATACGGTCGCCCAGTATGGCGCCACCGGTGAAGGGACTGGTCGGGTCAATGGCAACCACACCGACTTTTTTTCCTCTTTTGCGGAATGAAGCGGTCAGTTGATCCACCAGAGTCGATTTGCCGGCTCCCGGAGGGCCGGTGATACCAATGATATAAGCCTTGCCGGTGTGGGGATAAAGCTGTTTCAGTTCCTGAACCGCATTGGGGCGATTGTCGTCGATGTCGCGCATCAGCCGGGCTGCCGCGCGGATGTCGCCTAGTACTACCTGCTCTGCAAGTGTCATTGTAGAATACCTGTCGTTGAAGATTTGGTGGGGCGAGCTGATTCTATAGCACGATATCAGCGGCAATTCAACCGGTGGCGAAGAGTGCGCAGGTCAGAACGCCTCATACTACCTGCGGCTTAGATGGGCACCCAGACTTTGAATGGCAATTGATTCCATCAGCGGGATATCTGCAAGCGGAATCTTAGTATCGGCAACAATTTCGGCCAGATGAAACATCTGATGCCAGGGGAGAGGCGATTTTTTTGCAGCTTTGAGCCACAGGGCATTGAGTGTCAGCCGTTCGAGCCAGATTTGACGGCGTTTTTCAAGAATTTTATCGATAACGGCAGACACGGCCAAAAATTCAACATCATGGTTGTTGCGCTTCTTTTTAAGGACGGCCGCAACAACCTTGTCCAACTCGGCGTCATCTTCGAACCATGAGTCGGCAAAATGATGTTCGTAGCACCAATCGGCAGAGTCTTTCAGAGCTTTTTTGCGTGATTTGTCAGCCAGCAGTTCCGGCGCGCTGCGCTCCAGTTCTGCCCGCATAAAGGCAAGTTCGCGTCGTGCGTCAAAGGCGGTTGATTTCCACTGGTCTTTTCCCAACAGTTCGGCAACATGGGCCAGCCAATAGCTGGGGGCACTGCCCAGCGCGGCACCTTCGGCAAGGCTGTGGCAAACCCGTTGATCCAGATACTCCGTGGATGTTTCAAGAAAAGCGCCTTCCTGTTTCATCATGTCCAGGAAGTTTTTCAGCTCCTTTTTTGTGGGAAGCGGAATAATAAAGCTATCGGCCACCCCGGCTCCGCGCTTGAGCAGGACCGAACAGCTGATATTATTTTTACCGTCGGGAACAATTGTCATAAAGGACTGGGCAAAGGCACCGTCAACCGGCGATGCATAGACGGTGGCAGCGGGAGTGTTGGGCAGCGAGGCGCACTCGATGCGGGCGCGGCGGGCATTGCTGACGGCCTGATCAATGTTTTTGCGGATCTCTTCCGGGAACCAGTTGCGGGTAATGATCATGCGCCTCAGGGTCTCCGGGGTGACATTCGAGGAGTCAGCAGCCAATAATTGCGATACGCCAAGCCGCACGTCCGGCATGGGATGAAGCAGCATCAGGGCTGCTGTGTCCCGTACCAGCCTGCTTTCAGCATGCAGCATCCTGCCGCACAGGTCTATTTGCATGTCCGGATTGCCCAGCGCCAGGATTTGCAGCATATTCTCCAGCGCTTCAAAGGGAGAAGTGCCCATCTCCTCTATTCCCCTGAAAACTCCGGCCATGACCTCTTCCGGAGGAGTGTCGCGCAGCCCGTTGTGGTGGGCGTCAAGCAGCAGCCTCTGATCGTTGGCGTGATGCAGAACCGGCAGTAGCTCGACCCGGCTGCTCAGCAGAAGGTGCGATACGGCGGCACAAAGATTGGCGGCGCCACATTCCACGTAAATCTTTTGAGCCAGAGTGCTTTGCAGGCGTCCCATGTGCTCTTTGGCGGCAGGGCGGCCACGTTCCAGCTCCACCCTAAGAATGTCAAGCATGTCGGACAGCAGCCGCAGTGAGGCGTCTATCCTGTCTTCATCCACTTCACTATCGCATAGTTCCACCAGCAGGGAGCAGATTTCCAGGGCAAACGTGTCGTGTTCCAGGATGTAGGCCCGCAGTTCGTCCTGCAAAAATTGGTGAATCGCAATGTCCGGCTTGCAGTATGTTGAGTAATAGCGGTCAGCGAGTGTGCGAATGGTGCTTGCGGATCCGGCCCTGTCTTTAGTTTTGCCGGCTTTTGGGGGAGTAAATGCGTCTGCCGCCCCTATCGCCTTCATGATGTCCATGAAACCGCTTGGCAATTCCGACGGATCGTTGACATATAGCTCAAATGATCCCGGTTTTGGAAAAGCTTTGCCGCGGTATTTTTTCCCTTCGACCTTTGAGCGGACTTCACGATAGTGGCGATGCATAGCCTCAAGAAACTCGGGATACTCGTTGATCAGCTCAACAAAAATTTCCAGAAGTTCCCCGGCATAGGGTGACTGTTTGTGGAACTCGTCCAGAAACGGTCCGGCCAGATCATCATCAGGATCGAAACCCATGCTGATGACCGCCTTTTCCTTCATTTTTTCATTCAGCACGAACAGGGTTGTGCGGCGGCAGTCGCAACCCTTGTCGGTGCAGTAAAACTCAATAAACCCGTAGTCACCTTTGGGAATCTTTCCTGACTTGCGATCAAGCTGCAGTGCCATGACCGGTTCGTCTTTTTCGGGGAAAATTACGGAGTAGGGTTCTAATAGCATGGAAGGCTCCTGCGGGAAGGTGGACAGCTGGAGGGATGATACAATGGAAGCGGTGGATGGTCAAGAATGGGAGAATACTATAGAGGGCCTCCCTGATTATTTGAAATTTAGATGAAAAGAGGGGCGTAGACTATGGCTATCCGCAACGCACGGCATTCTGCAAAACCTTCTGGCAATAGCTGTTCAGGCTCTCGCCAACTCGCGCTGCTCTGATTGATACTTCTTTGTGCAGGTCTGAGCCAACTCGCAGGACAAAGCGCCCGGAATATTGTTTGTTGGCAGTGGCAGGTGGTAGAGGCTTGCCATCCGCTTGATATAGTTCGACAGCTTCGGAAACAACCTGGCACAACTCTTCGTATACCTTCGCTTCGTTTTCGCCGTGAACCCCGCCATGAATAAGGCCCGGACAGGTCCCGATATAACAGGCGTCTTCTTCGGACCATTCCACGATCTTTAAATATTTATCAGCCGGTTTCATCGCTTGCTCTCCTCAATCACTTTCTGCACCAATTTTTCCTGATATGGCTTTGCATCATCACCGGGATTACCGGAAATGGTTACCGGCATAGGGCAATTTGGATGTGTGAAATTGCGGTGGCTGCCCTTGCCACCCCTGTCGGTAAATCCGGCTTGCTTCAGGAGCTTTATAATCTCTCTCAGTTTGGGTGGCATAGAAATATGATATCAATGTGATACTATCGTGTCAATGGGAGAATAGATGAAGAAAAAGTGTTTTCGGATTAGATTTCTCAATCCCCCAGTCGTTTCCCTGGAACAAGATAATTCCTGATGTAATCTCCGACCGCTTCTTCTACTGAACTGACCGCATCCGTATAACCGGCCGCCCGGATTTTTGAGGTATCGGCACAGGTGCGGTATTGATAGGTGTTGCGGATTGATTCGGGCATGTCGATGTATTCGATACTGACCGGTTTATCCATCGCATCGAAAACGGCCTTCGCCAGCCGGTTCCAGCTGACGGTCGTGCCGCCGCCGACGTTGAAGATGCCGCCGGTCCGGTGGCTTTTGAGAAAATGAAGTGTCATGGCTGCGGCGTCCTTGACATAGACGAAGTCGCGCAACTGCTCGCCGTCGCCGTATTCCTGGCGGTGCGACTTGAACAGCTTCAACGTGCCGGTGGCGCCGATCTGCTCGTAAGCCTTCAGCACCAGCGAACGCATCTCCCCTTTGTGCTGCTCGTTGGGACCGTAGACGTTGAAGTATTTGATCCCGACAATTTTTTTCAGCAGTCCCTGACGCAGTGCCCACAGATCGAAAAGCTGCTTGGAGTAGCCGTACATGTTCATCGGCCTCAACAGCGGCAGTTGCTCCTCATCATCGGCAAAGCCGTTCTCGCCGTCGCCGTAGGTCGCGGCGCTGGAGGCGTAGATGAAACGGGCATCATTGGACAGGGCGGCCAGGGCCAGCTTGCGGGAGTATTCGAAATTGTTGTTGATCAGGTAGGTGGCGTCCGGCTCGGTCGTGGCGGAGCAGGCTCCCAGATGAATGACCGCATCCAGCTTGCCGCCCGGCAGGCGACTTGCCAGGGAATCACTATCCAGCAGCCGCTCGAAGGCATCCTTTTCCAGGTAATCCATAAAACGCAGCGGCGACAGGTTGCGCCATTTATCGGTCAGGCCGAGGTGGTCAACAACCAGAACATCTTCTCTTCCAATCTGGTTCAGGCGCTGAATTACGGCGCTTCCGATCAGTCCTGCTCCACCGGTCACGATGATCATCTGACGTTCTCCTTATTGATGTTTGCTGTAATGGATTTAACCAGATCGTCCTTGCTGCGCGGCAGATATCCATTAGCATATACTTCCAAACCGGTCAAGGCGATGGCCGCGGCAATTTCCGCCACGACCGGCGAGGCGCCCAGCTCGGCATGCACGTCGGCCCGCATCAACGTTTCACCGGCAGTCCCTTCAGCCAGCAGCGTCCCCTCTTTCAGCACTATCACTTCATCCGCCCAGGAATATGCCAGGTCAAGATCGTGTGTGGCAATGATCAAAGTTGTGCCGCTCCGGTGCAGTTCATCCAGAATTGCACTGAATTCGGCGGCCATGACCGGATCGAGGCCGGCAAACGGTTCATCCAGCACCAGAACCTTCGGCTGCATCGCCAGCACCCCCGCGATACAAGCCCGTTTTTTCTGGCCGAACGAAAGAGAATGAGTCGGCCTGTTTTCCAAGCCTGCCAGTTTCATCTGTGCCAGGGCGTGCTCAACGCGAATACGGACCTCTTTTTCCGGCAGGCCGAGGTTCATCGGACCGAATGAGATATCTTCATAAATGCAGGCCGAGAACAGCTGGCTGTCCGGGTCCTGAAAAACCATCCCGACCTCCTGCCGGAGATTGAGGAGGCTTTGCCGGTCGTAGGCAATCCTTCTACCATCAAACAGGATCTGTCCGCTTTGGGGATGCTGCAGGCCGTTCAACAGCGAAAACAGGGTGGTCTTGCCGGAACCGTTGCGACCCAGAACGGCTGTGCGCCGTCCCCGGAGAAAAGAGGCCGAAAAACGGTCAAGAGCCTTGATTGCGCCGGGATAACTGAATGATATTCCCTGCAGTTCGATTACGGCAGAAGTCATGGACGGATCGCCAATGCCGACACAATCAGCACAAGACCGGCGGCGCTCGCCCCGATCAGGTTGAAGACATTCCAACTGCGTCGCGGCGACAGAAACAACAACTCGTCTCCGTATCCGCGAGCCAGCAACCCCTGGTGATTATGGCGTGCGCGGGTCAGTGTGCTGAGCAAGATGTTGCCAGCCATGGCCGCTAAAGATTTCATGGCATTTCTGGCAGAGCTGTAGCCGAGGCGGGCTTCCTGCGCGGACCGGATCTGGCCGACAATTTCCAGGAAAATGAAGATTTGGCGGTAGGTAATTGTCATCAATTCGATCAAAAGCCTGGGGGTGCCGAGCGAGCGCAGCAGCGCCATAATCTCGGTCATCGGTGTCGTCAGCGCCAGAAACAGCAGGCTGAAGGTTGCCCCTAGCGAGCGGGTCAACGCCAGTTGGGCCTGATCCATCCCTTGGCGGCTGAGACCGATGGTCAGAGAGAGGGCCGGAAAGTGCGCCAGCGGCAGGTCGCCGCCGGTGAAACTGACTGCCAGCGCCAGACAGCTCCAAAACAGGAACAGTGCCGGCAGGGCGGCCAGACGCAGATACTCGCGGAATGGAATTCCCGCGCCCAGGATCGTCATGGCGGACATGGCAACGGCGATGACAAGCGGGATCAAAACCGTCCGGCTGAGCAGCGCGGCGGTCAGGCAGGAGAGAACCAGCAGCCCTTTTTCCCCCGGATGTACGTGACGCCAGCGGTTGCTATAGGCAAAGGTGTCAATTTTCAAGTTTGGCATCCGGTTTTGCTTGGTTTTGCTTGGCCCGTCCCCGGGAATATCCGACGTAATAGCCGATAAAACCGGCACCGATGGCGGCCTGCAGGGCAAACAGGAGAGTATCTATCTCCGAGCTGGGGGTTTTGTAGAGGGATTGGAACCACGGTTTGTACTCGGGAGCGATTGCCTTGATGGCCGCGGAGGCCTGATCATCGGAACCTTTAAATATCTCGGCCTGATTGCCGCCCGGCCCGCCGACCGGTTTTTTTACAACCATCAGGGGAAAAATCGCCAAAGCGGCAACAGATATGATCAGGAGGCTGTTCTTGACTCGCGAGGTCATATCCGTTCCTCTTCGCCGGTCAGGGCAAAACCGAGAGTGCTAAGTTCCTGACTGCTGTACTTTTGAATGAATGAGTAAATCAGCACCGTCAGAAGTCCCTCGCTGATCGCCAGCGGAATCTGGGTAACGGCGAAGATGCCCAGAAATTTGGCCAGGGAAACGGCGAAACCGCCGGTCGGATCCGGAAAAGCCATTGCAAGCTGGGTGGCGGTTGTAACGTAGGTAGCCAGATCGGCCAGGGATGCGGCCAGAAATATAGACAGGCTGGACGGCAAGCCGACCGCTTTGGTCAGGCGGTAAATGCCGTAACCGGCCAGCGGGCCGACGACACCCATCGAAAAAACGTTGGCCCCCAGGGTCGTCACCCCGCCGTGGGCCAGCAATATTGCCTGGAACAGCAAGACGATCAGGGAAACCGGCGCCATGGCCAGCGGTCCGAACAGAATCGCTCCCAAACCGGTTCCGGTCGGGTGTGAACAGCTGCCGGTCACCGAAGGGAGTTTCAGGGCAGACAGAACAAAGGTGAAAGCGGTGGATACACCCAGAAGCATCTTCAGCTCAGGATTGGCTTTGACCGCTTTGGCGATCGAGCGCAAACCAACGGCGACGCAGACGGTTGAGGCGGCTCCCCAGGCGGCGGCATGACCGGCGGGCAGAAAGCCTTCCATAATATGCATGATGATACCTCCCTAAACTGCAATCAGGGGCTTATCCAAAATAAACCCGGTAATCGGGAGATGTGTCTGCGGCAGGAGATTGGATCAGGTATGCAAACAAAGAAATGCTTCCCCCGAAGCGTGCGAATGGAGCGGTATTCCGACTCAGGGCGACCTACTTGCCCGCCTTCCCAGGTGTTCCCAGTGGCGCTATCGCTGTTTGGCGATCGGGCTTTCGTTCCCTTTACGGCTGCGGGGCAGCGGGGGCTTTGCACCCCTCTTCCACGCTTCCATCCGTTAATAGTGACTGTACCACTCTTACAGAGTGGCGCTGTTTTTGTCAAGCCGTTCAAAAGCCTGGCGTTTGTTCCATCCTTCGCACTTCAATGGATCGTGTGGTTGCCTGACCGGTGATTAATACCGTGGGTAGCGGGTGGTTTTGGACAAGCGCTGAAGCGCGGACCGATATCGGGCAGAACAGACCCGAGCCGGTCCGCACTATCACTGCGGAGTTTCAACAAAGAGCAAGCAACCGGGCTCAACCGCTTTCTAAGCTCTGGGCTGCACGTTGCTCTTGACCCAGCCGACAATCTCTTCGGTCGAGGTTCCGGGGGTAAACACTTCACTGATACCGGCCGCTTTCAAAGAAGGGATGTCATCCTCCGGTATCACCCCGCCGCCGAAAACCTTGATATCGCCTGCGCCCTTCTCCCTGAAGAGCTGAGTGACCCTGGGGAGCAGGGTGTTGTGCGCGCCGGACAAGATCGAGAGGCCAACACAGTCCACATCTTCCTGAATTGCAGCCGAAACGATCTGCTCCGGAGTTTGGTGCAGCCCGGTGTAGATGACCTCGAAGCCGGCATCCCGAAAAGCGCGGGCGATAATCTTGGCACCACGGTCGTGGCCGTCAAGGCCCGGCTTTCCTACCAGTACGCGTAAAGTTCTTTCAGACATGTTCAATTCCTCCTTCTGTATTGTTAAAATCCAAATTACATTTCTATTCCGGTTCTGGCGGGGACCCCCGCCTTGTAATAATGCTTGATTTCCCGCATCTCGGTCACCAGGTCGGCGGCTTCCATAACCTTTTCGTGGGCGTTGCGACCGGTCAGAACCAGTTCTGTTTTTTCCGGTCGGATTGCTATCAGCTCCAGAACCTGCTCAACATCTATCAGGCCGAACCCGACCGCACCGTTGATCTCGTCGCAGATAAAGAGGTCGTACTCACCGGAGGTCAGCAGCTCCCTGGCCTGGACGACCGCTTCCTGTGCCAGACGGCGGTCTTCTGCAATATCCTTGGTATTGACCCACCCGGGACGACCGGTCTGGATGATTCGGTAAAGCGGGGCCAGCTTTTCGGCGATCAAATGTTCACCGTACGGGCCGCCCCCTTTGATGAACTGGAAAATACAGACCCGCAAGCCTCGTCCCACTGCCCGCAGGGCCAAACCGAGGGAAGCGGTCGTCTTGCCTTTGCCGTTGCCGGTGTAAACCTGCGTACAGCCTCTTTCAAGCTCCATTTAACACCTCACCTGATCTGAACATGTATTTCCAGAAAAAACCATCGTTCCATCGCTCTGATCGAAGCCCGGGAAGCAGGGTCGTTCATAAACCGCAAAGCCTCTCCGGCACAGGCGATTACTGTTTGTGAATGGCGTGCTTTTAAAGATCGGAGACTATAGCAATTCGACTGTATACGGTCAAGAAAAGCTTTGTCTGGCTACTATGGGCGGTAATGCTTTCCTGATGTCGTTTTTTTGGGTTATACTCACATGTTACCTAATTCCGCTCAAGGAGTTATTTCAATGAATCTGCCTTCACTTGTCCGCCGCAGCGCCCGCAAATCCCAAATCGCCGCAGAAGAGAATGCCGCCTGGCTCCAACAGCATATGAGCTCCTACTTTTTCCAAGCCATGGCGGACGAAGAAGATGCCCTGGCTCTGCTGGCGAGGGAAATGGGGCGTCTGCAGCAGAACCGCCACCTGATCCTGACCGACCAGGACGATCGGCTGGTGATTGCCTGCGTTAATCGCCCCGGTTCTCTGTATGGGACTCTCCGGCGAATCGGGGAACGTGAAATATCATACGCCATGTTTTCCCACTCCAACGCCGACATGCCTGGTATCAACCAGGAGCTGGAAGTCCAGCGTTTTGAGTTCGATCGCCGCTCCAATCATGACATCGACCTGCAACGAGCGGTTGAAATCCCGGTGGCGCTGGTCAGGAAAGTGCGCGCGGAACTGCGTTCATCGTTTCCGGAATTCAACCTCAAAAAGCTTGACCGGCTCCTGAAAATCCTCTGGCTCAACAACGAAAACTACATCCGGATGTCACCTCCCACCCGGATCGCTTACATGATCTGGCTGTTTGACAGCGCCAACTCCTCCGGCGGCCTCTTTCTCGATATCACACAGGTTGAACGGGAAGGACGCAGCGAGACACGGGTGTTGTTCGCCGTCGGCAATCCGCCCCAGAAAGATTTTCTCCTCCAGACCCTGGAAGTCTTCAATCGTCTGGACATAGGCATCCGCAGGGCTTATTGCCTGACAATATCAAATGGCGTTCATCCCTATTTTCTGGGGTCATTCCTGGTTATCAGCCGCCAGGGGGAAGATATTTCACCGGAAAGCCCGCTGGCCGCCCGTTTGAAACGGGAACTCTGCACAACCCAGATACTCTCGATGACATCACAGGCCTACCGCCAGTACGTTGTCGAAGGGCTCCTCTCCGGTGAAGACGCCGCACTGGTCAACGCCTATATTTCCTTCTGCCACACCAGCCTGGCCCACGGCCAGCCGGACCGCTTTGGACTGGAAGATGTTCAGAGCGCATTTTATGACCACCCCGAAATCGCGCATCTGCTGATCCGCCTGTTCCGTTTGCGCTTCGACCCGGATCTGGCTGAACGGGAACAGCTTTACAATGAGGCGCTGGCCGAAGTGCAGGATGCCGTAACCGGCTACAACACCGGACACCGCTGGCTGGATGATATCCGGCGCTCCGTTTATCACTGCTGCATGCTGCTGATCACCCACACACTCAAGACCAACTTTTTCGTGGTTGAGAAGCAGGCGCTGGCCTTCCGGCTCGACCCCGAATACCTGCGGCAGCTTGGCCGGGAATTCACCGCAGACCTCCCGGAAGCGCTCCCTTTCCGCATCACATTTTTCTTCAGCCGCTTCGGAGCCGGCTACCATGTCGGCTTCTCGGATATCGCCCGCGGCGGCTGGCGCACGGTCATCGCCCGCAGTGCCGATGACTACATCACCTCGGCCAACACCATCTTCCGCGAAGTGTACGTTCTGGCCAATACCCAGCAACTGAAGAACAAGGATATCTACGAAGGCGGCTCAAAGCTGGCGCTGGTCCTGAATGCGTCCGACCTTGAACAAGCCGGGAGTGAGGCGGAAACATTCCGGCTCTACAAACTTCAATACGGCATCGCCAACGCTTTCCTGGATATCTTCGTCACTGAAAACGGAGTAGTCAAAAACCGCCGTGTGGTTGATTATTATCGGGATGACGAGGCGATTGAAATCGGGCCGGACGAAAATATGCATGACGGCATGATCGAGGCCATTGCCGCCCTGTCGAAAAAGCGGGGCTATATCCTCGGCGTCGGAATCATGTCCAGCAAACGCTTCGGCATCAACCACAAGGAGTATGGGGTCACATCAACCGGTGTCGTCAAATTCGCCGAAATCACCATGGCTGAAGCGACCGGCATTGACATCCGTCGCGACCAGTTTTCGCTCAAGATGACCGGCGGACCAAACGGCGACGTGGCCGGCAATTGCCTGCGGATCATGCTGGAACGCTGCCCCGGCCTGCAGGTCCGCCTGATCCTGGATGGAACGGCGGCTCTGCACGACCCGAACGGCATCAGCCGCGACGAACTGCGGCGCATTACGCTGACACACGACCTGAATGCCTTTGATATCGAGCATCTCGGAGTTGGCGCTTTTATCATCTTCCGGACCGGGCGGCGGGTGGAAGGGCTGAAGGAATCTCATCGCATGGTCACGCGCAGAGCTGACGGAATTATAGAGGAGTGGCTGGATATAGATGACTTCAACCACCTTTACAACCGCCTGGTCTTCGAGGTAAAGGCCGATCTGTTCATACCGGCCGGCGGCCGTCCCGAGACGATTGACGGCCACAACTGGCGCTCCTTTCTGGACGAAAATGGCGTACCGACATCGAAGGTAATCGTGGAGGGGGCCAACTCCTACATCACTCCCGAGGCGCGTGTTTCACTACAGGAAAGCGGCGTGGTGCTGATGCGGGATGCCTCGGCCAACAAGTGCGGGGTGATCTCCTCATCCTACGAAATCATCGCCAATCTGCTGCTCTCTGAACGTGAATTCATGGAGCAGAAAGATCGCTACGCCGGAGATGTGCTGGACATCCTCGAAAAACGGGCCGGCGACGAAGCCCGCCTGATTCTGCAACGGCACAAGGAAGCGGGAGGAACATTGCTGTACAGCGACATTTCCGAAACCATCAGCAAGAACATCAACAGTCTCTACACCCGCCTGTTCGATTTTTTCTCGTCACACGCGGAACTCTGTCTGCAAGCGCCTTTCCGCCAGGCGCTCATGAGCCATCTGCCGCGCATGCTGAGAGAAACCCCCGTCTACCGCCAGAGAGTCAGGAAACTTCCACAAAAATTCCTCTGCGCTATCCTGGCAGCTGAGATCGGCTCGTCTCTGGTTTACAGCGGCAGCCGTGAAACAGACTTTGAGGAAATGGTACGGCGGCATCTGGCACGGGTATTGTGATTCGGCCTGAAATTTTGTCAGCCATTTGTAAACAACAGGCTTTGGAAAGCGTTGTTGATTGTGATATGCAGGAAGATGCAGTTGATTATTGTCGCGCCGACCTTGATGGCGGTTCGGCAGGAGCGGTCTCGCGGGAGGGTCGATGGGAAAAGTTGCCGTAGATAATTTGGAGGCGGGCATGGTCCTGGCCAATGATGTCCATGACCGGTCGGGACGCATGCTCCTGGGAGCGGGGGCGGAGCTGACACAGAAGCACCTGATGATTTTCCGCACCTGGGGTGTCCTTGAAGCGGACATTGCCGGTCAGGGTGATGATGACGGCGCCGAGCCGATTCCAGCCGATGTGGACCCCCTTGAGCTGGCGGCGGCCGAGCAGGCGCTGCTGCCGCTCTTCAGGCACACGAATACGAGCCACCCTGTCATCATGGAATTGATACGGCTTGCCGCACTAAGGAAGGTTCAACATGGCACTGTCTGATTATCCGCCCACGACCCTCGACCGCCTGGTGGATGAAACCAGCACGATCTATTCCCTGCCTCTGTTCTACGAGCGCCTGAATGAAACGATCAATCATCCCCGCAGCTCCATAGAAGACATTTCCAAAATCATCACGGAAGACCAGGGCCTGACGGCACGCATGCTACGCCTGGCCAACAGCCCCATGTTCGGTTGTTATGCCCGGGTTGATTCGATTACAAAGGCGGTCACTATTATCGGGACCCAGCAGCTGCGTGATCTGGCTTTGGCCGCTTCGGTCATGGGGGTTTTCAAGGGGATCCCTGAAGAGCTGCTGAACATGACCACATTCTGGAAGCACTGCATCGCCTGCGGCATAATTGCCCGCAGCCTGGCGGTCTACCGGCGCGAATCCAATGTTGAACGGCTCTTTGTCGCCGGTATGCTTCATGATGTGGGACAGGTTGTGCTGGCCGCCGCCAGACCGGAATTGATCCGGGAGCTTCTGGAGGAACAGCGCGACACAGGAAAACTTTACATCGATCTGGAACGGGAAAAGCTTGGCTTCGACCACGCCGAACTGGGCGGAGCACTCTTGAAAAAATGGAAAATCCCGGCCAGCATAGGTGAACCGGTCACATGTCATCATAATCCCGGAACGGCCGAGCAGTTCCACCTTGAAACAGCCCTGATCCACCTGGCGGATATCACCTGCCAGGCGATGGAGCTTGGCCAGGGCGCCGAGCGCGGTGTGCCGCCCCTGGATGAACGGGCCTGGGAACGGCTGGGATTGTCGCCCCACATGCTGGATGCGGTCCTGAAACAGTCTGAATCCCAGATCTCGGAGACCTTCTCCATTCTCTCGGGAGGAATGGATGACTGAGCAAGACATGACAAGATCGGCGGAGTTCCTGGAAGAACGGGTCAGCTACCTGGAGGAGTCCAACCAACGCTTCATGTCGATCCTGGAAATGCTGGCCTCCAGCAGTGAATTCCAGGGAGATCTCAGTCGCGCCAAGGACCAGGCTGGGATTTTCAAGGCAACCGCCAATCAGCTGCGGCGACTCTTTCCGTTCCAGACAATGGGTTTTCTTGACAGCCAGTCGGACGGCAGTTTTGAACTTGTAGTCGCCGACCCGACCGATACGCACGACACCCTGCAAACCCTGATCGATGCCCGCATGATGGATGGCACCTTTGCCTGGGCCCTCAACCGCAACCAGGCCGTTCTGGTTCCGACCGACAAGGGGGAAACCCTTGTGCTGCAGGTTGTGGCCACCCAGTCCTGCGTCCGGGGAATGTTTGCTGGGATGTTGCCCGGCCATTCAGCCACACTGGATGCTCCCTCGCTGAACGCCCTCTCGATAGTGCTGTACACCTGCGCCTATGCCCTGGAAAGCACCATTTTGTACGGAATGCTGCATGATCACGCCCAGCACCTGGAAGAGCGGGTGCTGCTGAGGACCCGTGACCTGGAAGAGGCCCGCAGACAGGCGGAAGCTGCCAGTCTGGCCAAAAGCGATTTTCTGGCCAACATGAGCCATGAAATCCGCACCCCGATGAACGGTGTCATGGGGATGACGGAACTGCTGCTTCAGGGGGGGCTGACGCCCCAGAAGGAAAATCTCTATCTGCACGCTATCAAAGATTCCGCCGACAGCCTGATGCTGATAATTAATGACATCCTGGACTTTTCAAAGATCGAGGCTGGCAAATTCACTCTGGAGAAGATTCCGTTCGGGCTGCGGGATCTGCTGGAGCGCTGCCTGAGTATGTTGCGGATAAAAACCGAAGAGAAGGGCCTCAAACTGCTTCACCAGGTTGATCCGGCCGTGCCGGCCTGCCTGATAGGCGACCAGGGGCGCTTGCGCCAGGTTTTGATCAATCTGGTTGGCAACGCGATCAAATTCTGCCAGGAGGGGCAGATCTCTGTCGATGTCGGCTTGGCATCAAGAGAAGAAGACGAAATCGTCCTGCATGTCCGCGTCAGCGACACCGGCATCGGCATTGCCGAAGAAGCCTGTCAGCGAATCTTCAACCAGTTTGAGCAGGCCGACAGTTCAACCACGAGGAAATTCGGCGGGACCGGGCTCGGCCTGGCCATCTGTAAAAAACTGGTCGAGCTGATGGATGGAAAAATCTGGGTAGAGAGCCGGTTGGGGGTGGGAAGCTGCTTTCATTTCACGGCTCGCCTGCTGCTGGGAAATGAAGAACTTCTGCTGGCGGATCAGGAAATGGGCACAGTTTCCGGCCAACATCAACAGACGCCCCTGACCATTCTTTTGGCTGATGACGTGGAAATAAACCGCGCTTTGGCGCAAGCCATCCTGGAACCCCAGGGGCACCGGCTTACTTTTGCCATAGATGGGCTAAAGGCGCTTGAGGCATTCAAGTCCAATCAGTTTGACATTGTACTGATGGACATACAGATGCCGGAGATGGATGGATTGCAGGCAACCCGGGCAATCCGCGAGTATGAACGCTCCATGGGCCGGACCGCGCCGGTGCCGGTTATTGCCATGACCGCCTTTGCCGGCAGCGAAGATCGTCAGATCTGCATAGATGCCGGCATGAACGATTATCTTACCAAACCGATCAAACCGGCACAGTTACTGCTTATTCTAGGCAAGTTCTGTAATAACCGGACAGTCGCACAACAGATCGAACCCGGACCAGATGAGGTAAAAACGACGCCACAGGCAACTCCCCAGGAACAGGATGATGCTGTTGCCGTGTTTGCCCAACACGAGCTATTGGAACGACTTGGGGGCCGCGCAGAGATGATTCCCCGCTTTGTGGCTCTTTTTTGCAAGGGAGTTTTACCACAGCTGGAAGGCCTGATTTCAGCCCTGGCGGAAGAAGATGCGGACGGGGTGCGACGCCACGCCCACGCCATCAAGGGCTCGGCCGGCAATATTGCCGCGCAGCGCATGCAACAGACGGCGGCCATGATGGAAAAAGCGGCCAAAGAGGGCGATTTATCCCAGGCGCCGCAGTCGCTTGCCGCCCTGCAGCTGGAATATAAGGCTTTCATTGATGCGGTGGGAACTTTGGGATTTCTTGTCGAAACCGGCTAGTTTTGCGCTTACTATTGCGGGCAGTTCAAGGTCTGGCGCTGGATGACCTACCTGAAATAAATCTTAAAACCGAGTTCCGAGATGGCCGAAGAGAAATTCATAAAGGGGGTAGTTTCGATCAGCCGCTTTGAAATCAAGCGTTACGGCTATGGCCTTGCGCTTGAAATCAACCCGGAAGAGGTTGAATGCCGCTGTTTTTATGAGCCAGCCACTACCGGCGGCACACCTCTCACCGAACCCGAACTGCTGGGGTACTTGGCTCAGTTCAAAATCAAGGAGGGAGTCATTCCGGAGGCGCTGGCATCGCTGCTTAATTCCGCCGCGACAGCCCAGTCCGTATCAGGACTGCTGCTGGCGCGCGGAACCGCCATGATCCCCGGTGAGGATGGCCAATTAACACTGGCCGTAGCGGACGATCTTGCGGAAGTAAAACCGGAGGGCGGAGCTGCTGAAACCATGGATTTCCGCCATGTGCAAACGTTCCTGAATGTTAATGCCGGTGATCTGGTTGCCTCGATCAGCCCGCCCGGTTCCGGGACGCCGGGGATCACAGTGACCGGCAAGATCATCCCGCCGCAGGCGGGAGCTCCGGTCAAGCTTGAACTCGGGCAGAATATCAGGCTGAGTGATGACCGGCAGAACCTTTTGGCCGTGGCCGCCGGACGCATTTGTTTCAGGGGAAATGCCATCTCCGTCGAAGATGTCTACGAAATCGATGGGGATGTGGATTTCAAAGTCGGCAACATCTCTTTCAAGGGATGCGTCGAGATCAAGGGTGACGTGCTGGACGGTTTTTTCGTCAAGGCCAGCAAGGGGATTAAAATCCACGGGAATATCGGCGTCTGCGCAATCGAGTCGGAGGGCAACATTTCCTTTTGCGGCATGAACGGCCAGGGAACCGGGACAATAAAGTGCGGCGGCTCAATCTCCGCCAACTTCATCTATGAAGCGGTCATCGAATGTGCAGGCGATGTTGTGGTGGACACCGAAATTCGCAACGCCCATATCAAGTGCCTTGGATCGATAATTGTCAACAAGGGCGGACTGGTCGGCGGCGAGTATCTTGCGCTGGCTGGAATAGAATCCGGCAATCTGGGCTGCGTGACTTCACTTCGCACCCGCGTGATTACCGGCGTTCACTATGGCGACCTCGAAGAACTTAACGCCCTCTTCAGCGAGTTGAAGCAGATGGTTGCCGAATTCGGTGCCGCACCCAAAGATACGGTAGACCTGAAGGAATTTTCAAAAAGACGGGCAGCTATCACGGGGCGGACCCAGGAGGTGCGCTCCAGGTCGCATGAGGCAAGCAATCCAAAAGTTAATGTAAAAAAGAAGCTCTTTGAAGGCGTCAACATAACGCTTGGAGCACTCAGTGAAAATATCAGCGAGGAGCGCAAAGGGCCGCTCAGTGTTATTGAAAACAGCATTGAGGGCGGATTTCGCTTTCTCGGAATGACACCGCTTTCATTCAAAGCCCAGATGATTGAACAAACCTTTGTGCAACAGCATATGCTTGAAGAGCAAAGAAATCGCTCTAATATCCAGGAGGATGGTGCGTGAAAGCCTTAATTGTTGATGATGTGGAAATGAATCGCGAATTGCTCGCAATTTTTCTCGAAGGACGAGCCAAGATCGAATTCGCGGAAAGTGGCGAGGATGCTCTGCAATTGGTCGAGGATGCTATCAGCTCCGGGAGCTACTTTGACCTGATCTGCATGGACATACTGATGCCCGGCATGGATGGTCACGAAACACTTAAAAAGATCAGAGAAATCGAAGATGTACACGGCTTGCGGGCAACCGCCTTCATGGTGACCGGCAGCAGCTCTCCCGACGACATGTTTGACGCGCTGATCAGCGGAGGTTGCGATGACTATCTAACCAAACCGCTCATGCAGAAAAACTTTGATGACCTGCTCGTCAAACATGGCCTATGCTGATCGTGCCCGGCGGCCGTTTCCGTGATAATGCGAGTGAATTTTGTTTTGATTCCGACTGAGCGCTGTGCTAAAAATGAAGCCTGTCCACATTAACTTTTAGAAACCACGATAAAAGGAGTCTACCATGTCATGCAACAACGATAACGCTGCAGCAGCTGTGATTGCCTTTATTTCCGGAGCCGTAATCGGGGCGGCCGCCGCTCTCCTGCTTGCTCCTGCACCGGGCTGCGAAACGCGCGAAAAACTTTCCGGTCTGGGAGAAACCGCCGCTGAGCGCGTAAAACGGCTTGCCCGTGAAGCAAAGTTCAAAGTGGCACCCAAGTCCAAAGGCGGCAGCTATGAATATGACGGCGGAGACGCCTGGATCTAGCGGTCCACGCCTGATGGAGCTGAAATACGGTTCAACATCCTTTGCCTTGGAACTCCCGCCGGAACATCTGGCGGGAGTCATCACCCCGTCACTACCCCCACCGACCGGATTCCCGGAAGACATTATCAATGCGGCGCTTGACTGTTGCCAACCGACCTTGTCCAGCTTTAAAACCGGCGAAAAGGTCGTCATTATAACCTCTGACATCACACGCTACACCGGTAGCGAGATATATCTGCCTCTTTTGGTTGATCGCTTGAATCGCCAGGGGATAGCCGACCAGGATATAGAAATCCTGATCGCGCTTGGAATCCACCGCAAACAGACCGAGCACGAGCACCAAAAGATAGCCGGGCCATTATACGGACGGATTCGCGTAACCGATCATGAATGTGACGAGTCGGACCAGCTCACCCAACTCGGAACAACTTCAAACGGCATCAAAGTCAGCATCAATCGCAAGGCGGTCGAGGCTGACCGCCTGATACTAACCGGCACGATTGGTTTCCACTATTTCGCAGGTTTTGGTGGGGGGCGCAAGAGCATTCTCCCTGGAATAGCCAGCCGCCAGGCTTGTATGGCCAGCCACTTTGCGGTTTTGAATCCCGAAACCGGCAGTGGCAGGAATCCGCTGGCGACCACCGGCAATCTGGAAGGCAACCCTGTGCATCAGGCCATGCTGGAAGGGTGTGCCATGGCAGAGCCGGACTTTATCCTCAACACGGTGCTGACTCCAGGCAAAGAGATTATAGCCGCTTTTGCAGGTGATTGGCGCACGGCGCACGAAGAGGGCTGCCGTTACTATTCCGGGCGATTTGCCTACCCGCTCCACAAAAAAGCTGACATGGTGATCGCTTCCTGCGGCGGTTTCCCCAAAGATATCAATCTGATACAGGCCCATAAATCGATGGAGTATGCTTCCCAGGCGATCTGCGACGGCGGAGTCTTGATCCTGCTGGCGGAATGTCGCGACGGATTCGGAAACGGGACATTTTTCAGCTGGTTCCGCCACAAGCAGCTGGGCGATTTTGAAACGGCACTTCGTGAACATTATGAAATCAACGGTCAGACCGCTTATTCTCTGCTGCAAAAAGCACAACGTTTCCAGGTCATCCTGGTTTCGCAGTTTCCAGCTCCGCAGGTCAGGGAAATGGGGATGCTTCCTGCCGGTACGCTGGATGAAGCGATGGCATTGGCTAACGGCCTGCTCCCCCGCGATTGGCAGGCCTTTCTGATGCCTGAAGCCGGAAGCGTGCTGCCGAGCGGACCAGCCTGACTGAAAAAGGTTGCCTGGCGGCGGCTTCATTGTTATGCTGTCGCGCTTTTTAACTAAACCTGACCTGGATGTGAATATGGAACTGCATGAACAGTTGAAATCTCTTGGCTCCGGAGCCACTTCCTACTGCTACGACAAGCCGGACGCAACCCTTCTGGAAGCGTTTCCAAGCCCTTTTGCCAATCCGGAAATGAACCCGGTCGGGGCGATTGGAACACTGCATATCGAATGTCCCGAGTTCACCTGCCTCTGCCCTATGACCGGACAACCGGATTTCGGAAAAATCATCATCGACTACCAACCGGAAAACCTGTGCGTCGAAAGCAAAAGCCTCAAGCTATATCTGGGTTCGTTCAGAATGCACGGGGAATTCCACGAAGCCGGCGTCAATCGCATCTGCAATGATCTCGCGAAACTGCTCGCTCCGGCCTGGCTGACGGTGCGCGGAGAGTTCACCCCTCGCGGCGGCATCCCCTTCTGGCCCACGGCTGAATATCGCCGGAAAGCATAATTAATCTTCAAGGAGAAAACGTTTTTTATGTTCACAACATCCGACTTTAAAAAAGGTCTCGTCATTCAGCTTGACGGCGCACCCTGCATCATTACCGATGTCACAACCCAATCGCCGACTGCACGTGGCGCCAACACCATGGTCAAAACCCGCTATCGCAACCTGATCACCGGCCAGGTTTTCGATAAAACATTCCGCTCCGGCGACAAAGTCGATGAAGCCGACTTTGAACGCCATAAGGGGCAGTTCCTGTATGCCGATGGTGGCTGCGGAGTTTTCATGGATCTTGAGAATTACGAGCAGTTCGAAATGGAGGCGGACAATTTCGAGCCGCTTTCAATGTACCTTCTGGACGGAACCGAAGTTGTCCTGGGATTGTTCGAAGGCAGGATGGTGAATGTGGACCTGCCGCTGAGTGTCGAGTTATTGGTCACTGAAACCGCACCGGTTCTGAAAAATGCGACGGCCACGGCCGAGACCAAGGATGCAATACTGGAAACCGGCTTGAAGATCAAAGTGCCGCCATATCTGGAATCCGGCGAGAAGGTCAAGGTTGACACCCGTGACGGGCGTTTCCTCTCAAGGGCTTAACTGCCGAATACAGCTTTAATAGTACTTGACAACAACTATTTCGTCCTCTAGTATGACCCTTCCCTTCACGGGCCTATAGCTCAGTTGGCTAGAGCCACCGG
>MTLD01000309.1_pt3 | contig 41652 bp, 38 predicted proteins | sample 1982471 | NCBI WGS metagenome assembly MTLD01 (sample SAMN05712604, study PRJNA340218) | biofilm metagenome | isolation source: sample SPM anode biofilm adapted to -50 mV | place: USA | collected 2012-02-03 | reverse complement strand
GCCCAGTTCGGCGGCAAGTACTTTGCCCACGATGTGCGCGTCATTCGTCTGCCGCGTCACGGCGCATCCTGTCCGGTCGGTATGGCGGTTTCCTGCTCGGCTGACCGCAACATCAAGGCCAAGATCACCAAGGATGGTCTGTTCGTTGAAGAAATGGACCGCAATCCGGGTCGCCTGATTCCGGAACAGTACCGCGGAAAGCATGAGCATGGCGTCAAGATCGATCTTAACAAACCTATGAAGGAAATTCTGGCCGAACTGACCAAACATCCGGTTTCCACTCCGCTGCTGCTCTCCGGTACGATAGTGGTCGGTCGCGACATTGCTCACGCCAAGTTCAAGGAGATCATGGACAGCGGCAAACCGCTGCCCGAGTATCTGCTCAATCATCCGATCTACTACGCCGGTCCGGCCAAGACTCCGCCGGGTAAGGCTTCCGGTTCCTTCGGGCCGACCACTGCCGGACGAATGGATAGCTACGTTGACGAGCTGCAGTCCAAGGGTGGTTCACTGATTATGATCGCCAAGGGCAATCGCAGCCAGCAGGTTACCGACGCCTGCAAGAAGTACGGCGGGTTCTACCTCGGTTCCATCGGCGGCCCGGCGGCTGTCCTGGCGGAGGAGAACATCAAGAAGGTCGAGTGTATCGACTTCCCTGAACTGGGGATGGAGGCGGTCTGGAAAATAGAAGTCGAAAACTTCCCGGCCTTCATTCTGGTTGATGACAAGGGCACCGACTTCTTCAAACAGCTTGGCCTGTAGTTTCGACTTGGTTTGCAATTAAATTGCCCCCGGTTGCTTATGTGACCGGGGGCTTTCTATTAAGAATCTTGCCAGCATGGCGGAATCTGATATACATTGCGGCATCACATGTGAACGGGGATAAAAATGATAGAAAACGAAGAGCTGGAACAAAACATTGATGAGGATTTCGAAGGTGAAAGTTTTGCCGAGCTGTTCGAAAAGAGCGGCGGGCAGAAAAGCCGCTGGATGGAGCCGGGGCAGAAAGTATCCGGGCTGGTGCTGAAGGTCAGCAACGAATGGATATTCATGGATACCGGCCAGAAAGGGGAGGGGGTTATCGACCGGAAGGAGTTCCTCGATCTGGACGGCAATGTCACGATCAAAGAGGGTGATATTGTCATCGCCTATTTCCTCTCATCCAGCCATGGCGAGATGCGTTTTACAACCAAGCTTGGTGGCGGCGCGTCCGGCAGTTCGCAGTTGGAGGAAGCCTGGCAGGCCGGCATACCGGTAGAAGGATTGGTGGAAAAGGAGATCAAGGGTGGCTACGAGATCAAGCTGGGTGGCACTGCCCGCGCTTTCTGCCCATACTCCCAGATCGCGCTGCGACGAGTTGAAAACCCGGAAGCACTGATCGGTACCCGCCTGGCTTTCCAGATCAGCGAGTACGGTGAAAACGGGCGCAATATTATTGTTTCCCGACGTTCTCTGCTGGAGGAAGAGCAGCGACGATTGAAGGATGAGGCCCAGGCTGGAATCAGCGAAGGTATGAAAGTTACCGGCACAGTTACCTCGCTGCAGGATTTTGGCGCTTTTGTCGATATCGGCGGTCTGGAAGGACTGATTCCAATTTCCGAGATTGGCTGGAGCCGGGTCAAGGATGTGCGCGATGTTCTAAATGTCGGTCAGCAGGTTCAGGTAGTGATCAAACGTATTGACAAGGAAAATGACCGGATCGCGCTAAGCCTCAAGGATACGTTAGCCGATCCGTGGGAATCTGTGCCGGGCAAATATCCGGAGGGGTCCTTTCACCCCGGCCGTGTGGCCAGGTTGGATACTTTTGGAGCTTTCGTAACTCTGGAGCCTGGTGTGGACGGTTTGATTCATATTTCAAAACTGGGAGCCGGCAAACGCATCAACCACCCCCGCGAGGTGTTGAAGGAAGGTGATGAGCTTGAAGTCAAGATTGAGAGTTTTGATAAAGCCAATCGCCGGTTGTCACTGGTTCCGGCCGGTCCGGCCCGTGCTGCTGCCGAGGAAGAGGCCACACTTTCCGAATTTCGCCGTCAGTCTGACGATGCGCCCAGAGGGATGGGGACATTGGCTGATATGCTGAAAACCAGGACGAACAAGGGTAAGAATAAGTGATGACGGAATGCGGTGATGACGAAAAGTGGGACGACTACTGCAATCGCTGTGGCTTGTGCTGCTTTGAAAAAATCGAGGATGAGCGGGGTAATATTTTCTACACCCAAACCCCTTGCCGCTACCTTGACGTTGTCAACCGCGAGTGTAAAATTTTTGAGCGTCGTTTCGAGATTAACTCCAGCTGCATAAAACTGACGCCAGAACTGGTTCGCACGCTGCGCTGGCTTCCGCCCGGCTGTGGTTACCGTAAAAAGGTCACAGGAGGCGGAAACGGTTTGGATTCAATTCCTGAAAAGCGTAGTTCTAAGAAGGGGCGCGGATCAGCATGACTGGTCCGTGCCCTCAATCAGTAGCACAGAGTCTATCGCAGTAATCCTTCCACTAACTCCAGAACAACTTCGGCCCGATTAAGAGTGTAGATATGAACTCCCGGTGCTCCGGCCTCCAAAAGCTGCTGTGCCTGCGCACGGGCATGTGCTACGCCGACTTCCTGCACCGCCGCCGCTCCGCCCCGCCGGTCAGCTTCTTCCAGCTTTGCCATAAAATCAGCCGGAATAGTCGCTCCACACATGGTGATAATGCGTTTTATGACTTTGAGGCTGACTACCGGTAGAATACCGGGAATAATCGGCTTGATGATGCCCGCTGCGCGTGAGCGCTGGACAAAGTCATGATACAGTTCGTTGTTAAAAAACAGCTGGGTTATCGCAAAATCGGCGCCATTATCCAGCTTTAGTTTCAGATAGGAAAGATCTGACTCCGGGCTTAGAGCTTCGGGATGAGTCTCTGGATAACCGGCTACCCCTATTCCGAAAGCAGGATGGGCTGAACTTATCAGGCTGACCAGGTCGGAGGCGTGCTGCAGGAGCGGGGAAGAAACCGGATTGGTATCTGTGTCCTGGGGAAGGTCCCCGCGCAGCGCAAGAACATTCTCGACTCCGGCGGCAGTCAGCGCATCCAGGAAGCTGGCAACATCATCGGTAGAAGAGCCGATACAGGTCAAGTGAGCCATGGTTTCAAGTGTGTACTCTTTCTGCAATTTGGTGACTATTTCCAGGGAATCAACATGCGTGCTTCCCCCGGCTCCGTAGGTGACCGAAGCAAAGAGCGGGTTCAATTCGGCCAGACGCTCAACTGTATTAAAAAAAAACGGCCATTCATCGTGTTTTTTTGGCGGAAAAAACTCAAGAGAGATGAATTGACTGCCCTGTCTGATTTTATCGATGATTTTCATGTTTCTCCCTGAAACAAATAAACCGGTATTATTAAGAGGATGAAGTAGCAATACATATCTGAAAACTGCAACAAAAGGCAAGATAAGGATCGCCGTTCTATTTTTGCTTTGACACTGTCCGACCTGATGACGTATACAAAGGTCCGGCTATTTAGTGCCTTTTCCCAGCTAGTTAGGCAGTTATTTGAAGTTGTGACGTGTTGGGGGGAATGCAACAATTGCTAATCCACTTTTTCAAAGAGAGAACCTGATCCATGCTTAACCTGAAACCAGAAATAGTCGCACAACTTGAACGTGTCCTTAGCTCTGTAGAAATGCTGCTTCCCAAAGCGATCGCGCCGATCGACTGGGCTACCTGTCCTGCAGCTAACTGGCGCCGCCACTCATTCTCCGGTTATCTTGAGCCGGTCAAGGTCACCGATACGACCACATTGGATGAGTTGCTGGGAGTCGACGAACAGAAAGATATCATGGTCAGCAATACACGGCAGTTCCTCGCCGGACTTCCAGCCAATAACGCGCTGCTGTGGGGATCGCGCGGATCCGGCAAATCATCGCTTGTAAAAGCGCTTCTGAATAAATTCGCTCCGGAAGGATTGCGTTTTATCCAGGTTGAAAAAGAAGATTTGATCTATCTGTCAGAAATTTTTACTGCTGTGGAAAATAAGCCATATCGCTTCATTCTCCTCTGTGACGACCTGACTTTCGAGGTTGGTGAGCTCAGCTATAAGATGCTGAAAAGCGCCCTGGATGGTTCTGTTTATTCGGCTCCCGAAAACGTCCTGATCTATGTAACTTCCAATCGTCGTCACCTGCTGCCGGAGTACGAATCAGACCATATTGGTGGAAAGTTTGTGCGCGGCGAGTTGCAGCAAAGTGAGGCGCTGGAGGAGAAAGTGTCGCTTTCCGACCGTTTCGGTATCTGGGTTGCTTTTTATGCCTTTTCCCAGGATCGCTATATCGATGCAGTGCGTCTTTCTGTCGAGCGTGAAGCACGCCAGCGCAAAATACAGATTCCCTGGACCAGTGACATTGAGCGTGAAGCGATTCAGTGGTCGCACGACAAGAGCAAGCGCTGCGGACGAACCGCTTACCAGTTCGCAAAAAACTGGGTTGGTAAATATTTGCTGACATCCAAGGGAGTATGATAGTACTCTAACATAGTTGCTTATCAACCTTTTGGGGAGGCATTATGAAAAGAGTGTTTCTGTCTGGTCTGTTTGTGCTGCTGATCGCTTCTGTTAGCCATGCCGGTTTCTTTGATGACCTGACCAAGGGTGTCGGGATTCCAACTATGCAGAGCGGGGCCGGCTCGCTTGACGAGGGGACTATCGTCAAAGGTTTAAAGGAAGCATTGGCGACCGGTACCGATCGGGCTGTCAAATCTGTATCCAAAACTGATGGTTACAACGGAAATCAGGCCATCCGGATTCTGATGCCGGAAAAAATCAGAAATGTTGCCGATGTTCTTTCCAAGTTTGGTTTTAACAAGGAGGTTGACGAATTTGTGCTAAGCATGAATCGTGCAGCCGAAAAGGCGGCTCCCAAGGCGGTCGATTATTTTACATCTGCCCTGAAAGATATGTCTTTTGAGGATGCCGGGAAAATACTGAAGGGTAGTGATACTGCGGCTACTGAATATTTTCGTGGTAAAACCGGTGAAAAGATCTTTGCTGCCTTCAAGCCGATTGTAGCCTCCAGCATGAACGAAGTCGGGACATCCCGTTCCTACAAAGAATTGATTCAAAAGTATGATAACATCCCGTTTGTTCCCAACGCTGATCTCGACCTTGATAACTATGTCACTTCCAAGTCCGTCGATGGTCTTTTTCACATGCTTGGTGAAGAAGAAAAAAAAATCAGAACAAATCCTGCCGCCAGAGCGACCGATCTGTTAAAAAAAGTTTTCGGCCAGTAGGTGACCCAGAGAATTCTCTCTCTTCCAAAGGCAGTGTTTAAAACAAACCACCCAGAAACCAGGTGACGCTATGGCGCGTAAAATATTCATTGCTGCCACCGGACAGAATACCGGTAAAACCACTACCAGTCTTTTTTTAATGCATCTGGCACGTAAGAAATACGCCAGGGTCGGATTTGTCAAGCCGATCGGCCCTAAACCGTCATTGCTTAATGGTCGCGAAGTCGACAAGGATGCCGCTCTGATTGCGCAGGTGTTCGGGCTTGTTAAGGATCTGCGTTATATGTCACCGGTCGTCCTGCACACAGGTTCAACCCGGCAAGTTGTGGATGGACTGATATCAGTGGACGATTTGCAGAACCGTGTCCTCGAAGCCTGCCATGAGTTGGAAAAGAAGTGTGATCTGCTGATCATTGAAGGGGCCGGTCACGCCGGTGTCGGTTCCATTCTGAAACTCTCCAATGCCCGCATTGCCAGCATGCTGAATGCGCCGGTTCTGATGGTTACCGGAGGTGGCTTGGGTAACGTGGTGGATTCAGTGCATATGAATCTGGCACTGTTTGAGAGGGAGGGCGTTGAAGTCCGGGCTATATTGGCCAACAAGCTGATACCGGAAAAGCGCGACACAACTCTGGACTATCTGCGTCGCTGCTTTATAGATGAACATTTTCAGGTTCTGGCAGGTTTCGATTATCATCCGGTGCTGGCTAATCCTACCTTGCGCCGCGTAGCCGGTCTGCTAGGGTTGCCCATTTATGGAAACAAGCGCGACACCCATCGCATCATAAATCACGTCCAGATAGGTGCTGCTTCAACCCAAAGAGTTGCCGAAATACTAAAAGATTCAACCCTTTTGATCGTAACCAGCAGTCGTGACGAACTGCTGGTTACGATGGCCAATCTGTACCAGATTCCTTCCTATCGCAGCAAAATCGTAGGTCTGCTCATTCCGGGGATCATGCCGGTTGGGCAAATCACCCAGCAAATTCTTGACAGAAGCAACATACCCTACCTTCGTACTCAAGAGCATACCACAACAGAGTTGCACCGGATTATCACCGAGGATGTTTCCAAGTTGACTGCAGAGGACACCGAGAAGTTGGCGTTAGTCCGCACTCTTGCGGAAGAAACCTTTGACTTTGATGCCCTTGATGCGATTTTTTCATAAATCTTCCAAAGTTGTAAAATACAAGAAACGTGATGGTCTCGATTGCATCAGTATGATTGCATACAAAATCTCTTGACAAGATTCTTGGTCATCAATATATTGAAAATCATTCTCAAGAGGGGGGCGCATGATTCTCGAAAAGAAAAAAGCTTTCAATAATTTTGCTGCCCAAAAGGGACTGCGCTCTACCCGTCAGCGGGATGTCATCCTTGATATTTTTCTTTCAACCCATCAACATGTCAGTGTCGAAGAACTATACCTTAAAATAAAAGCCAGCAATCCCGGCATCGGTAATGCGACGGTTTATCGTACGCTCAAGCTTTTTGTCGAGGCTGGCCTGGCACGTGAAATCCTGCTGCATGACGGCCAAACCCGCTATGAACACGTCATGGCGGGAGAACATCATGACCACCTTGTCTGTACAGGTTGCAGCAACATTATTGAGTTTGAAAATGAAACTATTGAAAAGTTGCAGGATGAGATTGCAGCGCTGCACGGCTTTATGATCAGGAGTCACAAGCTGGAAATTTACGGGCTTTGTGCGGAGTGCAGGAAACCTGGTTAATCTGGGTTGCTTGCCGGTTTTTTTTGAATGTTCAATGAAAATGAAAATCAAAAGCAAGATAAGGGTATAATTTATGTCTTCAAGTTGTTGCAACTCCTCTTCAGAAACCGCTCTCCGCGAAGGTGTCCGTCGGGTCGCGTTGGTAGGAAACCCTAATGTGGGCAAGAGCGTTCTATTCAATGCTTTGACCGGTGCATATGTCACTGTATCCAACTATCCTGGAACTTCTGTGGAAGTTTCCCGAGGTAATGCGATTTTGGAGGGTGAAAGCTGGCAGGTGATTGACACTCCTGGAATGTATTCGATCCATACGATTACCGAGGAGGAAAGGGTCGCCCGCGAAATCCTGCTGAACGAGACCCCCGATGTTGTACTGCATGTCCTGGATGCCCGTAATCTGGAGCGTATGCTGGCAATGACGGTACAGTTGATAGAGGCTGAACTGCCGGTGATTCTGGTTGTCAATATCATGGATGAAGCTGAACGGATGGGGCTCAAGATCGATCTTGAGCTTCTTCAGGAACGGCTGGGTATCCCGGTCATTGGCGCCGCTACCGCCCGCAAGCGCGGATTGGATGAGATCAGATCCGCAGTAGCCGGATACGGCCAGCAAAAGCATGTGCGCCGTCACTTCCCTTACAGCCGTCTTCTGGAACACGACATTAACGAGATCGCCGGGATGATGACCGGTGAGTATATCCTATCCCGCCGCGCATTAGCGATGTTGTTGCTACAGCAGGATGAGGAAATCATTTCGATACTACGTCACCGCGAAGGCGACGGGTACGCTGTGCTGGCCGAGGTGGCGCGGGACATATCCTTCAAACGCCGCGGCTCATTTCATCTCAATCTGTCTCTTGAACGCAATGAGATTGCCAAGGAACTCGTAATGGGAGTCTTTGTTGCTCCGGAAAAGCGGGTAGTAACCTTGTCAGAGCGGTTGTCCAACTGGTCGGTGAAGCCGTTGACCGGGATTCCTTTGCTTCTGATTGTGTTATACTTCGGCCTTTACAAGTTTGTAGGAGAGTTTGGTGCCGGTACCGTCGTGGATCTGCTGGAAAAACAGATCTTTGTCGAAATTGTCAATCCCTGGGTGACCAACCTGGTCAAGAATGCAATCCCCTGGGAGATTGTTCAGGAGTTGATAGTCGGAGAATATGGCATCATTACCCTTGGCATCCGCTACGCGGTTGGAATCATTTTGCCGATTGTCGCCACATTTTTCATTTTTTTCTCTTTTCTGGAAGACACCGGTTACTTCCCGCGTCTGGCGCTTCTGGTTGACAGGGTTTTCAAGTATTTCGGCATGTCAGGGAGAGCTGTGATCCCTATGGTGCTTGGATTTGGCTGTGACACTATGGCTACGATGGTGACACGTACTTTGGAAACCGTTCGTGAACGGGTGATAGCAACAGTACTGCTTGCCTTGGCGATTCCCTGTTCAGCGCAGCTGGGGGTTATTATCGCGCTCTTGTCAAAAACGCCTGGAGCACTGGCGGTCTGGGGCGTATTTCTGCTTCTTATTTTTATTGTGGTCGGCCTGTTGGCTGCTCGACTTCTGCCGGGCGAGGCGCCCATGTTTTACATGGAACTGCCTCCCATGCGTCTTCCGCAGCTATCTAATGTGCTGACCAAAACATATACACGTATGCAGTGGTATTTTATGGAGATCATGCCGTTGTTTGTGATCGCCTCCATACTGCTCTGGCTTGGCAAGGTTACCGGATTCTTTGAAAAAGCCGTTGAGGCCATGACTCCGGTAATGAATTCGATCGGGTTGCCGAAAGAGGCTGCGGTGGCCTTTATCTTCGGATTTTTTCGCCGTGATTACGGAGCAGCAGGATTGTACGACTTGCAGACCAAGGGACTTATGGACGCCCGTCAGCTAACAGTGGCTGCTGTCACGCTGACTCTTTTCATTCCATGTGTAGCTCAGTTTCTGGTTATGAAAAAGGAGCGGGGCTGGAAAGTGGCCGGCGGAATCGGATTGTTCGTCAGTCTTTTGGCGTTCGGCAGTGGTTATGTTCTGAACAAGTTGCTGCTGGTGACCGGCTTGCTGGCTTAGAGTTCAAATAAAATCTGTTAGGTGATGGAAATGATATGCGGGTTCTGTGGACATACCTTTGACGAAACTGAAGGAAAACAAGGTTGTGGAGGTTGCCCGGGCGGCTGCCACTCGATCCATTGTCCACGCTGCAACTACAAAAACCCTGTGGAACCTGAACTGATAAAAAAAATACGTAACATATTCGGTAAGAACAAAGCTCACAAAGGAGATGTGGAATGAAAATGTCAGACAAGGCGGAAGAAATTCTGGAGGCACTCTGGATTGCTGTAGAAGAAAAGAAGCTGGCAGCTCTGGATCCGCAGGACTTTTCAATTTCACTGGACGATCCAGCCTATGCGGAATTGACCGGTCGCGCCTTGGTCGAAATTAAACAAGGACTTGTTTACTTCAGACCAGAAGGCAGGGTCGAGGGGCGCACCACGATTCGTAGGCATCGGCTTGCGGAGCGCTTGATGATGGACGTGCTCAATATACGGGGAGAAGCAGGTGACTATAAAGCCTGTGAGTTTGAACACCTGCTGAATGAAGGTGTGGATACAAAGGTTTGCACTATGCTGAATCATCCAACTACATGCCCGCATGGAAAGCCGATCCCGCCCGGAGATTGTTGTGACCAGGCCCGTGCAGAGGGGGATCTTGGTGTTGTTCCTCTGACAGAGTTTAAATCCGGACAGGAAGGTGAAATTGCCTATATTCAGACCGATGACAGCAAGAAAATGCAGAAGCTGATGGCGATGGGGGTGCTGCCAGGCAATCGCATCATACTGTTGCAGGCTTTCCCTTCGTACATTTTCAGGGTCGGGTATTCGGAATTTGCCATCGACAGCAATCTGGCAAAAGAGATCTTTGTAAGGAAATAGTTGGATAGACAGTCAGCTGCCTCAATAAATCCTCAGCTGATGCTTTTGAGTTGAGATAGTGCACTGCCTATGGTATTGATGAGGACACCCGCTGCTGTAAGCGGGTGTCTTTTTTCAGTTTTACGGTCTGTTGAGCCGGAATCTGTTGCTGAGAAAATAGCACTTATTATTAGCCGTTTAAATGATCTTACAAATTGGATCAAAGGAGTTTGGATAGTATGACCCGCGAAATAAGTATTGGAAATATCAAGATTGGTGGCAAGCGTCCTCTAGCACTGATCGCAGGACCCTGCGTCATAGAGAACGAGACAGCTACATTGCGTCACGCCGAGAAGCTGATGACCATCTGTAACGGGGTTAACATACCGCTGGTATTTAAAGCTTCCTATGATAAGGCCAATCGCACATCGATCAATGCTTTTCGTGGGCCTGGTATCAAAGAGGGTCTTGCCATACTTCGCAAGGTGAAGGAAACCCTGGGCTTGCCGGTGCTTTCGGATATACACTCAATTGAGCAGATCGCACCTGCGGCTGAGGTTCTTGATGTCCTTCAGATACCGGCTTTTCTGTGCCGTCAGACCGATCTTTTGATTGCTGCGGCAAAATGCGGACGTGTGATTAATGTGAAGAAGGGGCAGTTTCTAGCCCCCTGGGATATGAAAAACGTTGCTGAAAAGATTGCTGCCAGTGGTAATGAAGACATTATACTGACAGAGCGCGGCGCCTCCTTTGGATATAATAATCTGGTCGTTGACATGCGCAGCTTTCCGGTGATGCGATCGACAGGTTACCCGGTAGTATTCGACGCAACCCACAGTGTTCAGCTGCCCGGTGGACAGGGCGACAGTTCGGGGGGGCAGCGCGAGTTTGTCGAGTATCTTTCCCGCGCGGCTGTGGCAACCGGCATTGACGGGATTTTTATGGAAGTTCATGAGGACCCGGATAAGGCACTCTGTGATGGTCCCAATTCGATTCCATTGAGTGAGCTTGCCACGTTATTGAACACACTTAAAGCTGTTGATGCAGTTGTTAAGCAGAAGGTGTCAGCATGAATGTTTTGAATGAGGCGCGCCGCGTCATACAGGTTGAGGCAGATGCGTTGTCTGCCATGGCAAGCCGGATTGATGCTTCTTTTGAGGCTGCGCTGGACTTGATTCTGGCCAGTTCCGGGAGGGTCATAGTCAGCGGCATGGGCAAGTCCGGCCTGATAGGGCAGAAGATTGCCTCTACCATGGCATCGACCGGTACGCCAGCCTTCTTTCTTCACCCGGCTGAAGGTATTCACGGTGATCTGGGCATGATCATGACCGGGGATGTGGTTATTGCAATTTCCAACAGCGGTGAAACTGAGGAAATACTGCGTATTCTTCCGTCCATCAAGCGTTTGGGCGCACATCTGGTTGCGATGAGCGGTAACAGTTTGTCGAATCTGGCGCGCTCCAGTGACGTTTTCCTCGATGTTTCCGTCAAGGAGGAAGCGTGTCCGCTGGGGTTGGCTCCAACCGCTTCCACCACTGCCACACTTGCCATGGGAGATGCACTGGCTGTTGCCCTGCTGGTTAAGCGGGGCTTCAGGGCTGAGGATTTTGCCATTTTCCATCCCGGTGGTTCTTTGGGTAGAAAATTGCTTCTGCGGGTTGAGGATTTAATGCATAGCGGCGAAAGCATTCCACTTGTTCTGGAAGACACCACCATGAAGGATACGCTGTTTGTAATTACTGCTAAGGGACTTGGCGTGGCCGGCGTCTGCGACAGCGCCGGTGCGCTACAGGGCGTTATAACTGATGGTGACCTTCGCAGATCCCTGGAGAAGGGTTACGATATCCTGAATCAACGGGCTGATGAAATCATGAAACGCGGGCCTTTGCGCATCAAACGCAGCGAATTGGCTGCGGCAGCCCTGCAGGTCATGGAGCATCGTTCCATTACATCCCTGTTTGTGTTTGATGACGACCAGAGTGTAACGCCATGCGGAATAGTGCATTTGCATGATATCCTGAAAGCCGGTATTGCGTGATGAAATATAAACTCAAAAATATCAAGCTGTTGCTTCTGGATGTTGACGGAGTCATGACAGACGGTGGCATTATCTACGATGGCAACGGCCTGGAAACCAAGACTTTCAATGTCAAGGATGGGCACGGAATAAAAATGCTGCAGCGACATGGAATAGAGGTCGGCATTATAACCGGCAGGACTTCCAAGGTCGTTGAAATACGTGCTGCGGAACTCGGCATCGAACTGGTTTATCAAGGAGCTCTCAAAAAGCTGGAAAGCTATAATGACATAAAGCTCAGAACGGGACTTGCTGATAGTCAAATCGCATATATCGGCGACGACGTTATCGATGTTCCTGTGATGAAGCGAGTAGCATTTGCCGCGGCTCCTGCAGACGGTCTTTCAGATGCCCTTAAAGCTGCCGATTACGTTACCCGGAAAGAGGGTGGCAAGGGCGCAGTGAGAGAGGTTTGTGATATGATTCTGAAAGGATGCGGGTTTTGGGGTGAGGTTGTAAGTCGTTATGAGCTGTAACCTTCAATCTTTGTGCCAAAAATGTTATCGTTTGCCACGTTCTGCTGGACAGTCCCCCTCCTCGATGGTATAGTTCCTAATAATTATGGTATCGCCCGTTTTAATCAGGCCCCTGCTGGCCATTATCGTGACGGCAGTATTAATAGGTATTGTGGCCACCATCTACCGGAGTGGTTCTCATGATCAACCTCCGGTACAGTCGGCTCTTCAGCAGCTTCCCCAAAATATTGACATAGCTTTAAACAAAGCCCGTTTTAGTGAAATAAGGGACGGCTCTGTTATCTGGGAACTGTTGGCCGATCATGTTGAGTATGATAAAAGCGCCGATGTTGCTCATCTGTCCGGTATACTGATGGAATTTGTGCGCAGCAGGTCTTCCGGTTCTGTGACTGTGACTGCCGAGCACGGGGATTATTATAGCAGCAATAACGACATCCGCCTGAATGGCAAGGTTCATGTGCAAACCGAGGATGGGATATCTTTTGACACAGATACAATCGAATACAGTTCAGTAAAATCCAGATTCAAAACATCAGATAAAATCTTGTTCAGGCAGCAACGCCTTAATCTGTCGGCTGTGGGAATGGAGATGGATGTTAGGAATCAGCGTGTCCATTTTAACAGAGCTATCGATGCTGTCGTCGCCGGTTCTGCACCACGGCAAACGATTCCACCAACATCAGTGAAAAAGTCCGTTCGTAAAATGGAAAAACGCTTGGTTAAAAAAGCAAAGAAGCGTCGTAAAGGTAATTAAATAGATGAAAAAACTTTCTTTCAGCATATGGGTGCTTTTTTTGATGTTTGCATCCGTGTCACTGGCTGCTTCCGCTGATAAAAACAGTCACAGAGACCGCTCCCGATTGCCGATTACTATAAAATCCAACGAATTGACCGCCGACAATAAAGGTAAAACGGCAATTTTCACCGGTAAGGTAGTTGCCAAACAGGGCGATATAACCATTTTTGCCGACAAGATAGTTGTAAGCTATGCCGAGAAAAAAAACGATGTTGATAAAATTGAAGCCGTCGGGAATGTGCGAATTGTTCAGCAAAACAAGACCGGAATCGCTGGTCAGGCGGTCTACGATAGTCATGACGGCCGGATAACATTGACCGGCAATCCCAAGGTTATGCAAGGCAGCGATAGTATCAGCGGGAAAATTATTACCTATTATGTAGATGATGATAAAAGTGTTGTTTCTGGCGGAGACGATCCTAAATCACGAGTTGAGGCGGTTATAAACCCGCCTGCCAGGAAGGGCAATGCAGACGGTCTCTGAAAAATCTCGACTCTGGACTACAGCACTTCAGAAAAAATATGGTAACCGACAGGTTGTGAATGGAGTTGATATATCCATTCACTCCGGAACTATTATCGGTTTGCTTGGCCCGAATGGGGCTGGGAAAACAACCACTTTTTATATGGTAGTGGGTCTTGCACAGCCGGACGGTGGTCAGGTATTTCTTGGAAGCGAAGAAATTACCGGTCTTCCAATGTATCAGCGTGCCCGTAGAGGCATCAGCTATTTGCCACAGGAAGCTTCCGTGTTCCGTAAACTTTCAGTCGCGGATAATCTTCTGGCAATACTTGAAACCGTCGAGCCGGATAAAAACACCCGCCGCCAGCGCATGCAACAACTGCTGGAGGAGTTTCATATAACTCACATCGCCTCCGCTAAAGGATATGCTCTTTCAGGAGGCGAACGCCGCCGGGTTGAGATTGCACGGGCACTCATTACCAATCCGTCATTTGTTTTGCTAGATGAGCCGTTCGCAGGTATCGATCCGATTGCAGTGGCAGATATTCAGAACTTGATCGTGTCGTTAAAAAATAGAAATATCGGGGTTCTGATTTCAGATCATAACGTTAGAGAAACATTGGGAGTTTGTGACGCGGCCTACATCATGAATAGCGGGGAAGTGCTGGAATTCGGCACTCCTGACGAAATAGCGAACAGTAAAAAAGCACGGGAAATATATCTTGGAGATGACTTCAGGCTATAAACAGTTATATGTTTAATACAGCTTATGCTGAAACTTATTTGATTTGAGTACCGATATTTCGGTTTGGGGGCTTTTGTTTAATGGCAATGGAGATGCGCCAACAACTTAAAATGTCGCAACAGCTGGTGATGACGCCGCAATTGCAACAGGCCATCAAGCTGCTTCAATTGACCCGATTGGAACTTCAGGATATTGTACGCCAGGAATTGGAGGAGAATCCTCTTCTGGAAGAAACCGCCGAGGCCGAAGATATTCGTGAGCCGGATACTTTGGAAGTTGCCGAGCAGGAAAACGAGCCGGCAGAGGACACAACTGATTTTCATGAGGTTGAAACCGGTGCGGATACACTTCGAGACTGGGATAGTTATCTTGACGGTTATAATTACAGTGCTGGGGAGCAATATAGTGGCGAGGATGACCGCCCTTCTTTTGAAAACCTGCTGACCCGTCAAGGAACGTTGATTGATCACCTGTTATGGCAACTCCATATGGGGCAGTATTCTGAGATGGATGTGCGGGTTGGTGAGGTTATAATCGGCAATATTGACGAATCCGGCTACCTGCGGGCATCCCTGTCAGAGATAGCGGCTGCCAGTAATGCCACGGAAGAAGATGTAGTCGATGTTTTGGATTGCATTCAGGAGTTTGATCCGCCAGGAGTTGCTGCCAGGGATATGCGAGAGTGTCTGCTGATTCAGGCCCGATTTATGGGAATGAAAGGCAGCGTGGTTGAAGGAATATTGCTGGACCATATCGGAGATCTCGAAAAACGCAACTACAAACAGATTGCCCGTGCATTAAAAGTTGATATTAACCAAGTGCTTTTAGCAGCCAAAATTATTGGCGGGTTTGATCCCAGGCCTGGTTCCTCATTCAACTCGGATGACGTGCATTACATATCACCGGACATCTTTGTTCACAAGGTGGGAGACGATTACGTCGTCATGCTTAATGAAGAGGGTTTGCCAAACCTCAAGGTAAGTACTCAGTACGCGGATGTACGCGGGAATGGTTCTATTGATTCCAAGGCTGAGGAGTATATCAGCGAGAAGGTGCGTTCGGCTTTGTGGCTGATAAAAAGCATTCAACAACGTCAAAGGACAATCTACAAAGTTGCCAAGAGTATTATTCGTTTTCAACGCGAATATTTTGACCGCGGCATAGAGTATCTTCGCCCGTTGGTGTTGAGAGATATTGCGGAAGATATCGGTATGCATGAATCAACCATCAGCAGGGTAACGACCAACAAGTATATGCAGACTCCGCAAGGATTGTTTGAACTAAAATATTTCTTCAACAGTGGCCTCTCAACCAGCGAAGGTGAATTTCTCGCTTCTGAGAGTGTTAAAAACATGATCAAAGAAATTATTGAAAAGGAAGACCCCAAAAAGCCGCTTTCAGATCAGAAAATTGCTGAGTTGCTGTCGGGACAAACAGTCAACATTGCACGGCGGACTGTAACCAAATATCGCGAAATGCTTAAATTTGGTTCGTCGTCGGAACGAAAGCGACATTTTTAACGCGCTGTCTCATTAGATAGCCGTACATATGCAGCACCCAACACACAGGAGGATAGTATGCAGACAACCATGACATTCAGACACATGGAACAGAGCGATGCCCTTAAGGCTTACGCTGAGGAAAAGCTTGAGAGAGTAACTAAATACATTGACGGCCCGATCAGCGTGCAAGTCTATTTTTCGGTTGAAAAAAAGATACGCCACATTGTTGAAATTGTTATTTCGGCTAAGGGTATCAGTACCAAGGCTTCCGAGGCGACAAATGATATGTATGCCGCCATAGACGCAGTCATAGACAAAATTGAGCGTCAACTTAAACGTTACAAGGAAAAAATCAAAGCTCACAAACCGAATGGTGATGAGCATAGCCGTCAGCTTTCAAAAAAGATTTACGAAGCTGATAGCATCGAAACCAGTGCTGAGCCGGTAGTTATTAAAGCCAGTACAGAAATTGCCAAGCCGATGTCGGTTGACGAAGCTGTTATGCAGATGGATCTGCTGCATAAAGATTTTATCGTATTTATTGACGCTGATAGTGGTGATATTAATGTTCTTTACCGTCGTAAAGACGGTAATTATGGTCTTATAGAGCCGCATCGGGCCTAATGCCCCGGGGAATTGAATTGGACGGGATTACACTTTCAATACAGGATCTTATGAGCGAGACCAATTATGGTCTCGCTTTGACGCTCCTGGCAGGCGAGCGTGGTTTGACTAACCGCGTATCGAGTTCCCGTATCCAAAAACCCGGCTTGGCGTTGGATGGCTACACCGAGCATCTGCATCCAGATCGGATACAGGTGCTCGGAAATACAGAGGTTTCCTTTCTTAAGCAGATAGATACAAAGGTTGCATCTGAGAATCTCAGCAACCTTTGCAGTTTCCCGATTGCATGTTTCATCGTGACAAAAGGTCTGCATCCTCCACAACTGCTGCTTGAACTGGCTGAACAAAATTCCATACCGGTTCTTGTTACTACACACCAATCCTCCACTTTTATTTCACTGATAACAAAGTTTCTTGAAGAACGGCTCTTGCCAACGACCCATATGCATGGAGTTCTGATTGATGTGCTGGGCGTCGGGGTGTTGCTGACCGGCAAGAGCGGTATCGGTAAGAGTGAGTGCGCTCTGGATCTGGTCATCAGAGGTCATCGCCTTGTAGCCGACGATATGGTGCATATCAAAAAGAAAATGCCTGCCGTCCTCGTTGGTCAGTCAGAAGAGTCTATCCAGTACCTGATGGAAATCAGAGGCCTTGGTATCATTAGCATAAAGGATTTGTACGGCGTTTCTGCCATTCGCGACAAAAAAATTATTGATATCATGCTGGAACTGGTTGAGTGGGACGAACTTCATGAGTATGACCGACTGGGAGTTGATGACCGCACTTCGACTATTCTGGGGATTGATATCCCGCACATAATTATTCCGGTCAGACCGGGCCGCGATCTTGGATCCATCATCGAGGTTGCTGCGCGTAACTATTTGCTAAAGGGGATGGGATATCACTCCGCCCGCGATTTTCAGGAACGGCTGCTGTCTAAACTGGAGTCTCGTTCGATCGGTGACGAGGTCGAATAGTTAGATGCGAATTATAATCATCACAGGCATGTCCGGGTCAGGCAAGTCCACAGCGGTGCGAGCCCTTGAGGATGAAGGCTTTTACTGCATAGATAATCTGCCTGTCCGGTTGTTCAAAAGCTTTGTAGACTTGATCGACAAATCCGGCGAACCTTTTAAAGGGGTTGCGCTGGTAGCCGATATTCGAGGCATGGAGTTTTTCAAAGGGCATGAAAACGCTTTTTCCAAGGTTGCTAAAGAAGGTCACAGCCTGGAAATATTGTTTTTCGACGCTTTGGACGATATTTTAATTCGGCGTTATTCGGAGACGCGGCGAAAGCACCCTGCAGACGATCATTGCTCGGTTAGCGAGGCGATCCGTATAGAGCGTGAATGTCTTGCCGGTTTACGTAATATGGCCACCAGAGTAATAGATACTTCCGAGTTCAATGTTCACCAGCTCAAGGAGTTCATTCTCCGTCTCATAAGAGGCGAAGAGAAAGAAAACTCTCTGGTGGTTGAAGTTCAGTCATTTGGATTTCGCTATGGTGTGCCGCTTGAATCAAGTATTGTCATGGATGTCAGGTTTCTCCCGAATCCATTTTTTATTCCGGAGTTGAAAGCTGCTTCGGGTTTGGATGATGCGGTACGTGATTATGTAATTGATAATACTGTTACGGCGGCGTTTATGGACTATTTTTTCCCGCTGCTCGATATGCTTTTACCCGCCCACAGTCAGGAGGGTAAAGCTTATTTGACAATATCAATAGGGTGCACCGGAGGACGTCATCGTTCGGTTGCAATCGCGGAGGCCACCGGAATGCATTTGCAACAGATTTGGCCTTCTGTAAGAATAACTCACAGGGATATTGAAAAGGGACATTAATGATAGGATTAGTGCTTGTTACTCACGCCGGTCTTGCAACGGCTTTAAAGGCTTCAGCAGAGATGATTGTCGGCCCGATCGAAAAAAGTGCGGCGGTTGAAGTTGCTCCTGGAGAATGTGCCGACGATATTATGGCAAGGGTAGTTGACGCTGTAGAACAGGTGCAGGACGGGGGAGCGATCATAATGACCGATCTTTTTGGAGGTACCCCTTCCAACATGGCCATGTCGTTTCTGAAGGATGGCACCGTAGAGGTTGTTACCGGAGCCAATCTGCCCATGCTGATGGAGTTTTGTTCCCGGCGGGAAATAATGGGAGTCGCAGAACTTGCTTCGGCGCTGCAAAAGTGTGGACGTGAAGGCATCATTGTCGCCGGTGAATTTTTAAAGTAGACACAGAGAAACGAGGAAATCGGCAATCATGCTCCAAAATGAATTTCTAATTGTAAATAAACTGGGTCTGCATGCTCGTGCCTCCGCACTGTTTGTAAAGACAGCCAGCCGTTTCACTTCTGAAGTCAAGTTGGCCAGAGAAGATGTTGAGGTAAACGGTAAAAGCATCATGGGAATCATGATGCTGGCCGCTTCGAAAGGGTCCACTGTCAGGCTGACCATTGATGGCGCTGATGAGTCAGATGCCATGAATACCATGGGCGAATTGATCATCAATGGATTCGGTGAGGAATGATATGCAGGTATTCCCGGGGATTGCAGTGTCGCCCGGGATTGCCGTTGGAAGATTGCGAGTCGTTGATCGACGGCGTATAAACGTATCTGAATATCCAATACTCCAGGAAGATGCAATTTTAGAAATTGAAAGACTGGAAGTCGCAATTGCAGATACCCGCACTGAACTTGAGAGTCTGAAATCCCACCTTGCAGAAACCACCGGTGAAGATCACCTTTTTTTCATTGAAACTCATCTGATGATTCTGTCCGATGAACGCCTGCACTCTGAAACCTCCGCTATAATCTCATCAAATCTGATAAACGCCGAGAGCGCCTTGCACAGGACTTTGCAACGATATCGCGAGGCTTTTGCCAATATAGAAGATCTATATCTTCGTGAGCGGATAAATGATGTCGAAACAGTCATAGAGCGCGTTCTTAAATGCATGAGCGGTGAAAAGACAGAGCCGCTTCCGAAACATGAAAGCCGGTCAATCATTGCGGCCCATGACATAACTCCCGGAGATATGCTGCAAATAGACCGTGACAATGTATTGGGCATAATAACCGAAATAGGTGGTCGCACATCACATACGGCCATATTGGCAAGAGCCTTTGAACTGCCGGCTGTTGCCGGAGTTGAAGGGCTTTTCGAGCCAGTGTTGGATGGTGCTCCGGTCATTATTGACGGCACAGCTGGTGTTGTGGTCGTCAATCCTGACCCGGAAACTTTCCAGGTTTTTCTCAACCGCAAGCATCACTACGAATACCTGGAAAGCGAACTCCTCAAAACGGCAAACCTGCCGGCAGTGACGCTTGACGGCCATGAGATTAAACTCAGAGGCAATGTCGAGATTCCCGAAGAGGGGGCTTCAGTCCTCAGGCATGGCGGTATCGGAGTCGGGCTCTACAGAACAGAAATCCTGTTTATGAACCGGTCAAAAATGCCGGATGAAGAAGAGCAGTTTCTGGTTTATCGCTCCATGCTTGAAGCAATCAAACCATTCCCGCTGACGATCAGAACGCTTGATGCAGGTGGTGATAAGTTGCTGGACGGTATGGAACACGCGTCCGAGCAGAATCCGGTGCTTGGAATGAGAGCCATACGCCTTTCTCTGAGTATGCCGGAAGAGTTTAAAAAACAGTTGAGAGCCATCCTGCGCGTCAGTGCCTATGGGGAGGTTCGTATCATGTTCCCGATGATATCCGGACTCGATGAGGTGAGGGCGGCTAAAGAGCTCCTGGAAGAGGTCAAGCATGAGCTTAAAGTTGCCGGAGTTCCTTTTGATAAAGAGATCAAGGTCGGTGTCATGATCGAAATTCCTGCGGCTGTCACCGTTGCAGACTTGCTGGCGCGTGAAGTCGATTTTTTCAGCGTTGGTACAAATGATTTAATTCAATACACGCTGGCCATTGACCGTACCAATGAACAGCTTTCAATGTTGTACCAGCCTATGCATCCGGCAGTGTTGCGATCTCTGAGGCGAATTGTTCAAGAGGCTCACAGCGCCGGCATTGAAGCGTGCCTGTGCGGTGAGATGGCCGGAGAACCTTTATATCTGCCGGTTTTATTGGGGCTCGGATACGATGAGCTGTCCATGGGGGCAGGCTCTCTTTTGCGTGTAAAGCAGATTATGCGGCGATGCACACGTGAGAGGGTTATTCAAATTGCCGATGGTTGTTTTGACTTTGCAACCGCTGCCGAGGTGGAAATGTATCTTAAGCGACAAATAACCCTAGACGTAGCCAAGAGTATTGATTGATGTCTCCTTACACTGTTTATGCGATATTCGCCCTTGTTTTCGGAATGGTGGTCGGTTCGTTTCTGAATGTCTGTATCTGCCGAATGCCTAACAATGAATCTGTCGTATCACCCCCATCCCATTGTCCGAACTGCGGCTACCAAATCCGCTGGTACGACAATATCCCGGTCATCAGCTATCTGCTGCTGCGTGGCAAATGCCGAGGCTGTGGTTCCCGGATTTCCCCGCAGTACCCGCTGGTAGAGCTGCTGAACGGAATCATCACGCTGCTGTTGTTTCTGCGCTTCGGCCCTACACCCGCCTTTGCGGCGCTGTTCGTGTTCTGTTCGGCGTTGGTAGTCATTACTTTCATCGACATAGAACATCAGATTATCCCCGACGAAATATCCCTTTCCGGAATTGTTATCGGATTTGTACTGTCGTTTTTTCTACAGGGTCATGGCTGGCTTAATTCGCTTCTGGGAATACTGCTTGGAGGAGGCAGCCTCCTGCTTGTGGCGTACGGATATCAGTGGCTGACCGGAAAAGAGGGGATGGGGGGAGGGGACATAAAGCTTCTGGCCATGATGGGCGCCTTTCTCGGATGGAAATCGATTCCGTTCATCATCTTTGCCAGTTCACTGGTCGGATCGGTTATTGGCGTATCCATAATGTTGTTGCAGAAAAAAGATTCCAAACTGGCGATACCATTTGGACCATATCTGGCTTTCGGCGCCGTTCTGTATATTTTCTACGGAAAGTCGCTGATTCAGTGGTACCTGAATTACGGCGGTTTTTATAAAGGTTGACGACATGACTAAATATCGCCCCTCTCTCACCGTTTCAATCATGGCCTTCCTTGGTTTTCTGCTGGTTATGACATGGCTTTTGTTCAGTCTGCTGGCCTTTAAAACATCCGCAAACGATCTCTATGCACAAAAGGTTGAACACGCCCGCACACTTCTCGCAACATTTGTCAGTCAACTCCCCGAAAACCTGCCGGTTTTTCCGGATGGAATTATCTCCTCGGATTCTTCCGCGTCGATATACGTGCAAAAACTTTCCGACGATGCATCATTTACCCGGTTGACCCTGTTGGATGGGAACGGCAAAGCAATTTTTACAGCCGGCCGGGATGATAGTGATGTCTATCTGCCTTTCAGTGTAATTAAAGCATCCGCTGACGGCAATGGCGTTCTTTCCGATGGTAGCGGTATCGCCAATGTAATCAGCATTACACGCAACGGAGTTTTGGTCGGCAGGGCGGGGTTATCACTGTCGCTGGCGGCTGAAAAAGCGCGGCTGCTTCGAACCCGGCAGTTGTTTGTCGCATACTTCGTGCTGGATTTTATCATGTTGATGGGATTGGGTTCTTTCATCCTGTCCCGGATTGTAGTCAATCCAATCAACCGATTATTGTCAGCTACCGGAAAAATTACCGGAGGACAGTACGGGCAGCGGCTGCGGGTTTCCGGCAGTTCCGAACTTGCACAGTTGGCAGAATCTTTCAACGAAATGTCAGCGGCACTTCAGAATAAAGACCGGCAGGTTTCGGAACATGTGTCCGCCCTTGAGTCAGTTAACAATGATCTTTGCCAGGCCCGAGAAGAAGCCATCCGTACGGAAAAAATGGCTTCAATCGGGCTTCTTGCCGCCGGAATGGCCCATGAGATCGGAACACCACTGGCATCGATCATGGGATACGCAGATCTGGCCGCAGCCGAATTACCAGACAGTACAGTTATCCAGGATTACGCACAGCGTATTTCCGCCGATTGCGCCAGAATAGACCGGATTGTAAGGGGCCTGCTGGATTATTCCCGTCCGCATGTATCCACTGTTGAAACAGCAGATGTCAGAAAGGTTGCCGTCTCTACTCTGGAACTACTGACTCAACAGGGTGCTTTCAAACAATTGAATGTCTCAATGTCGATTGATGAAGGAGTGCCGCTGGTAAAGGCTGACCCTCATCAACTGCAGCAGGTATTGATCAATCTGCTGCTCAATAGCCGTGATGCGCTGAAGGACAACGGTTCAATAGCGCTCAAAGCTAAGGAAGACGGACAAATGCTGCGCATCGATATTTTAGACAACGGTTCCGGTATCGCCGATAAAGATTTGAAATATATCTTCGACCCGTTTTTTACCACCAAAGCTCCCGGAAAAGGGACCGGCCTTGGATTAGCCATTGCAGCACGTATAATCGAGGGGTTCGGAGGTCGCATTACCGTAAAAAACAGGCTGGGGGATGGCACCTGCTTCTCAGTCTGGCTGCAGTTGGTAACGGGTAAGTAGTTTCTCCGGAACTCCGGCATGAACTGAATAAACGGGAGGGACAGTGGGTAGTAAGCATATCCTTATCATCGACGATGAAGAAAACCTGCGTCACATGTTGACCCTGATGCTGACCCGACAGGGGTATGTGGCCGATAGCGCGGCTCACGGCGAAAAAGCCCTGTCATGCATAAAAGATAAAGCCTACGATTTTATTCTGTGTGATATCCGCATGCCCGAAATGGATGGCAAAACTTTTCTTGCCAGGGCACTGGAGCAACATGTCAATGTTCCGATTATCATGATGTCGGCCTACGGTACGGTGGAAACCGCCGTCGAATGCATGAAAATGGGAGCCTATGATTTTATCTCCAAGCCCTTCAAAAAAGATGAAATTGTAATGGTGTTGAAAAAAGCCGAAGAACGTGAGCGTCTGAAAGAGGAAAATAGCCAGTTGCGGGCCGCTGTCTCAGGCCGTTTTGCCTTCGATGGAATTTTAAGTCGAAATGCACGTATGGAGGATATTTTCAGCCAGATCAGAAAAGTGACCGATTTGAAAACGACGGTCATGATCCTTGGTGAATCGGGCACCGGCAAAGAGCTGGTGGCGCGGGCCATCCATAACAATGGCGGCAGGGCGTCCAAACCTTTCGTTGCGGTAAATTGTGGAGCGATACCCGAAAATCTTTTGGAAAGCGAATTGTTTGGCCATGTGCGCGGTGCCTTTACCGACGCCTCAGACGATAAAACCGGCCTGTTTGAACAGGCGGACGGCGGCACGCTCTTTCTTGATGAAGTCGGCGATATGCCACTAGCCTTGCAGGTCAAGCTGCTGCGCGTACTACAGGATGAACAGATCCGCCGGGTAGGCGCAAACAGCTCACGGAAGGTTGATGTCCGGGTCGTGTCTGCCACTTCCCGCGACCTTCTGGCAGATGTGAAATTGGGAGCCTTTCGTGAAGACCTGTATTTCCGCCTGAACGTGTTTTGCCTGAATCTGCCCCCCTTGCGGGAGAGGGTAGAGGACATACCCTTGTTGGCCGAGCATTTTATACGAACCGGCGCCAACGGTGCAGAACGTCACTCTCTCCGTATAGAACCGGATGCCATGCGCTGTTTGATGTCGTATGGCTGGCCCGGCAACATCCGCGAGCTGGAAAACGCCATTGAACGTGCCGCCATCCTGTGTGACGGAGGAAATATAACCAGTAGCAATCTTCCATCCTCCGTGATGGCTGGAGCCGACTCACATCCTCAATCAATTCGTGATGAAAATCTTTCAATCAAAAAAGCTGAAGAAGCCATGGAGCGCGACCTGATTGGAAAAGCGCTGGCCAAAACTGGCGGGAACCGTACTCAAGCGGCCAAAATATTGGAGATCAGTCACAGGTCATTGCTTTATAAATTAAAAGAATTTGGCATAGAGTAAGCAAAAATTGCGTAGTGCGGGACTCAATCCCGCCTGTTTACTATGTACTAATTGCATAGCTTTGAAACCTGCTCGTAATAAATCCAATTATATTAGACCATTATACCTCAGTGCCTGGTGGCACTCTTCTTGCTGCTAATTGGCAGTACTCTTACACATCGAAAGGAAATGTAATGATTAAGGAACTTTTTATCACCGTTGCCGTTTTAGCCGTTTTCACTTCCCCCTCTTTTGGTATGGCCAAAGATGGCTGCGGTGCTGCATGTAACACCTGTCATTCTTTAACAACCAAAGAAGCAACTGAACTCCTTAAGCCTACCGGCGCCTCCGTACTGTCGATTAAGGAATCACCATCCCGCGGTCTGTTTGAGCTGCTGGTTCAGAAAGATAGCCAGAAAGCCATCATTTTCATCGATTATGGCAAAAAGCATTTGATCCAGGGCATGATGGTTGATTTAGCCAAGCTTGAGCCGGTTTCCTCCCACAAACAAGAACTCCCTCAGCAAAAACAGCAATCATCCATAGATGTTAAATCGATACCCACCCAAAACGCAGTCGTCATCGGCAATCCCAAAGGCTCAAAAAAACTGTATGTTTTCACCGACCCGGATTGCCCTTATTGCCGCAAAGGTCATGAAGAGTTGAAAAAACTGACAAAAATTGCACCGGACGTTGCCATCTACGTGATGCTGTATCCGTTGCCAATGCATCCGGGAGCCTACGACAAGGCTCGTGCCGTTTTTGAGACGAAAAACCACACTCTGCTTGATAATGCCTTTGAAGGTAAAGAAATTCCCAAGCCAACCAAAGAAAGCAGCAAAAAGGCTATTGATGAAAACATCAAGTTCGCCAATGCCAACGGTATATCAGGTACACCGACCATGGTCATGCCGGACGGCAAGGTTGAAGTCGGGATGCGGGATGCGGAAACGCTGAAGAGGATGCTGGAAGGGAAGTAGATAGCGGATTGAAAAGTTAAATCACATTCTTAAAACAGGTAGGATAGGTTGTCATCAGCCAAAGCAACATGTGAGCGCAAGGAGTCTGTCATGAAAAATGTCGTGCGAATTACCGGATATATTGCAATTTACATGATACTGGCAGTGGGAACGGCTCAATCCGCTGTTGTTGGCGATTACTGCATCACTCCCGCTTTTATCCAGACACCGATTCTTCCGAATCTCCTGCTGCTGATTGATAACTCGGCCAGTATGTATGATCTTGCCTATTCCGATAACGGCAGAAAAACCTGTTCGACTTCCACCTCCACCTACTGCACAACGGATGCGGGTTGCCCACCGGGACAGACCTGCTCCAAATTCAGTCGTCAGCCCTATTATTGCTTTGACCAGAGCTTTTCCACCGCAACAAGCTATACGGGCTACTTTGATCCTGCGCAACTCTACAAATATGATTTTACCGCCAATGAATTTGTAGAGGACAACACGGCATTCAGCTGTGTGGCTGGGAGCGGGGAAACCGCCAAATCGATAAGCGGTCAGTTGTGCGTTGTCTATTCCAGTGCAAACAAAGCAACTGTTTTTAAAGCATCTGGCAGCTACCTCAACTGGCTAACAGCATCCAAGTTTGACGTTGAGAAAAAGATACTCACCGGCGGCAAGTACAACGGGGTCCATCTGTTGGCAGAGTCGCGCGGCTGCGTCGGCCAGTCATTCATTAAAAAGGCGAACACAGCTGATTTTATAAATTTCAACAGTCCCGAATCAAACAACCTCAATACCTCGCTTGGTATCACCTTCGGTGTCCGTGGCCCCTACGATCCGGTCAATGCGGCAGCTCCATCACCGGGGGGGCAGACCTACCTGGATATTTTCAAAGGCAATTACAATCAGGGGCTCTGCCAACTGGCAATGGATGCAATTGTAAGCGGCGGAAATGCGGATATCAAAAAAACGGTTGATGATTGTCTGGCATCCACAACCGCAACAACGGCGGTCACCAAGGCCAAAGTGGCATTTCAACAGAGCATGCAGGCTTGCTGGCAGATGCGTGAAGGTCATGCAATCGGCATTGATGATATAAATACGGTTAAGAACCAGTGTACGGATGTTTATACCGCATATGCAACCTGCTCGAATGACCCGAAAAAGGTTTGCACCACCGCCACCGTGGCTACAGACTGCGGTAGCGGCAACAGTTGCAATTACGGCCCGGCTGCAATTGTACCGGGCAATTCCGCACTGCTGTGCGGCAACGAGTACGAGGGACAGTATTATTATTATCAAGGCGGTGGTACAACCGGTACTTGCACTTACAACGGTGCTGCCTGTACTAGCGATGCCAACTGTTCACCCACGACATTCAAGCAATGCAAGAAGACCACTAATAATTGCACCACCGATGCTGATTGTCCGGGGAGCGGTAACAGTTGTTTCAAGACTGTCACAAACACCTGTTCCACCTCCGCGGTTGCCGCCGGTTGGAGTCTTATTCCAGGTGTTACCGATGCTCAGATGATTGCCACCCATACCCAGTTCTGCAATGACTTTACTGCTACGCCGGCAACAGATCCAACTGATTCTCCCTCTGACACCAGCAAGTATGAAAACGTTCCCGCCATCCTGAGCGGCACCGGCGTCGAGGCACAACTCGGTCAGCCAATTGGATCACTTACTGTGCGAATCAAGAAAGCTACAGCCCCGACCGGGGTTATCAACGATTTCAGCAGTCAGATCCGTTTGGGGGTCATGAGCTTCAATGATTTTGGCTCTGCCACCGAAGTTGCATCCGGGATTCTGCCGGTTCCCAAGCTCTGTTCAAACGATGCCACCAAGGCCTGTACATCCAGCATTGATTGTGTCTCACCCGGCACGTGCGATGCGACAGTAGCCGGCACCAACAACCGGGATGGTGGCAAGATCTTGTATTATATCGGAAAAGGCCGCTGTTCCGTAACGTCAGGTACTGTCTGCTACAATGATGCCGGATGCCCTTCGACAGAGAAGTGCGTCAGCGACGGCGTTGGAACCTACTCAAGCGGCGGGGTTATCCAGACCGTTAATAATATAACGGCGAATTCTTGGACACCCTTTGCCGAAGCTTTCTATGACGCCATCGGCTATTTTGCCAAGACCTCGTCCGGCACCAGCAGAACCGACCTTCGATTGAATACCTCCGATTTCGATGAAAATCGTAATCCCTCCCAGTACAGCTGCCAGGCGAATAATATCCTGTTGATTACGGACGGCATGTCTACGGCGGATCGTAACAGCAGTGTCGATAATCTCGCAAAACTCTATACTGCAGCGGGCGGTTCGACAGGTTGGACCACCGGTACCGGCGGATGTCCAACCTACGGCGGCAGCGTAAACGTTGACAATATGGCCTGGATCGGCAGAAACCTTAATATCAGTACGTTCAGCAAAAGTACCGCCTCGGCAGCGGTTGACGTTAAAGACAAGGCCTCTAATCAGTATGTAACAAGTTTTGTGGTGTTCAACGGTGATTCTAACGGTCAGGCGGGCGAATGCGATTCCAAAACACTCCTGAGTCAGACCGCCGTCAATGGCGGCACATCCCTGTTTCAAGCGGTTGATCCAGATTCACTGAACAAAGCACTGTACGATGCTTTCAAACAGGTTGCCTCTGGTCTGTCATCCGGCACAGCAGCATCAATCCTGAGTAATAGCGAGGGGAGCGGCGCCAACCTTCTGCAGGCTGTTTTCTATCCGGAAAAAACATTTGAAGATACTACAAAAGCTACCTGGACTGGTGAAATGCAGAACATGTGGTATTACGTCGATCCATTCATTGCAAACAGCACTGTCAGGGAAGATACCGATTTTTCTTCAACCACTCCGGACCACATTCTGAATTTGAAAAATGATTATGTAGCCCGTTTTTATTTTGATAAAGGCGAAACAAAGGTGGAATTAAAACAGGACACTGATGGGGATGGACTTGGTAATAACCCGCCGATTGCCACTGCTGCGAAACCGGATGATGTGAAGAGTCTTTGGCGCGCCGGTAAACAGTTGTGGGCCCGCACCGCAGACTCAAGAACCATACATACCAGCGTAGATGGATATTCGCTGCTTTTGCCTACGGTAGAAGTCCCTCCCAAAGGTGGGTTCTATACCGGCAATACTAGGGCCACAGCACTGCAGCCTTATCTTCAGGCTTCCAGCACGGACAGCAATGCCGAGGCTATCAAAATCATCAACTACGTGCGCGGTACTGATCAGAGCGGCTATCGAAGCCGGACCGTAAAACTTTCGGTTGGCGGTTCGCTCGTATCAAATGTTTGGAAACTGGGAGATATCATCTCCTCCACCCCCAGGCTGCAATCTACCAATAAGCTCAACTTCTACAACCTGGCTGCGCCTGCCGGATATAGTGATAAAAGCTATGGCAAATTCATTAAGTCTGCTGCCTATTCGAACAGAGGAATGGCTTATGTGGGTGCGAACGACGGAATGCTGCACGCCTTTAAATTGGGTAAGCTGACTGTAGAAACGGGTGCTGATACCGGCGTTCCCACCGTAACCAGCACTGGCACCGTCAGCACACTGAAAATCGGAGGTTTTAACAAGGCGACTCTGACCGGTACAAATTTGGGTGAGGAACAGTGGGCTTTCATTCCCCGGAGCGCACTGCCGTATCTTAAATACTATACAGATTCAACGAACTACAAACATATCTATTATCTTGATGGTCCGACGGTGCTTTCGGACATATCCGTTAACAAGACTGGAACTTGCGCAACAGACTATTCACTCTGTCCACGGGATAATGATAATGGCACCAACTGGAGCACCGTACTTATCGGGAGTATGGGGTTGGGGGGAGCCTCAAAGCTTTTGTCAAACGGCTGCATCACCGATGCCGCTGCCAATGGCACCTGCGTGAAAACACCAATATTTGATCCGGATGATACCGGTACTCCCAAAACCAAAGGCGTCGGATATTCTTCCTATTTTGCACTAGATATAACAAATCAATATTTTAATTCGGATGGTTCTCTAGCATATCAACCGGTTATGAAGTGGGAGTTTCCTCCCCGGGATGCGGCGGATAATTTTGGTCTGGGGTATGCAACTTCTGGTGCGGCAATTGTTAGAATTGCCGCAAAAAAGACAGTTGGTGGTGTCGTTAAGCCTGATACAGCAGCGAACGGGAAATGGTTTGCCGTTTTTGCTTCAGGTCCGACGGGTCCGATTGATACGACTACCCAACGCTTCATGGGTAAATCCAATCAAAACCTGAAACTGTTTGTCGTGGATTTGGGGGCGACTGTTACCCAAAGTGCTCCATTTGTTCTGGGTACCAATTATTGGGTTATTGACACCGGAATCGCCGATGCTTTTGGCGGCAGTTTGGTAGGTAGCGCAATTGATACAGACAAATGGGACACCAGTTCCGATGGCAATTATCAGGATGATGCACTGTATGTCGGGTATACCAAGAAAAGGACTGACAGCACGGGTGAAGTTACCTGGACGGACGGCGGTGTTGGCAGGCTGTTGACTAAGGAAAGTACAAATCCGTCAGAGTGGGTTTTCAGCAAGGTCATTGATGGAATTGGACCGGTTACCACCGGTATCGCCAGGCTTCAGGACAGAAAAAACAAGAAGCTGTGGCTGTATTTCGGCACCGGACGATTTTTCAATATTGACGATGACTCCAAGAGTAGCCAGAGCGCTGCCAATAATCAACGTTATCTAATGGGTATTCAGGAAGAGTGTTATACCGCGGCGAATAAGATAAACCCGGCTTGTGCTCCAAGTTCTCCACTGACCCTTTCTAATTTGAAAAATCAGACGACCAGTATTGGTACGTCATTGGGTTCAACTGAAAAAGGCTGGTATGTGGAACTCGATGCTAAAAACGACACGGACAGTCTTGGCGCGGAGCGCTCTATCACCGATGCGGTCGCACTAACAAATGGCGGTGTGTTTTTTACGACATTCAAGCCAACCACAGATGTCTGCAAGTATGGTGGATACTCGTATGTTTGGGGCTTCAATTATGCAACCGGCGGAGCAGCGGCGGCAACAGCATTGACAGGCAAGGTTCTTATACAGGTATCGACCGGTGCTTTTGAAGAGGTCTCGTTGAGTTCGGCTTTGACCGCCAACAACGGCAGAAAGATGGGCACCCCGATGATCGGGAAGCCGCCGGTAGATGCGCCGCCAATTATCAGCAGTGCTGGCAACAAACCACAGAAAAAAATCCTGCATATCCAGGAAAGATAGTATGAGCATCTTCTCTAAAGACATTATACGTTGCAATCCTGCTCTGCGATTGCTCTGCGTGTCTGACAGGCATGGTTCTCAGTTGAACCAAGCCGGGTTTTCTCTGATTGAACTGGTGGTTACAATAGCAATTATGGGAATTGTAATGGCCACAGCGACCCTGTCATTCAACTCATGGCAGAAGAAAAGTAAAATTGAGTCTCAAACGCGGGAATTATTTACTGATCTTGTGGACGCCAGAACCAGATCTTTTACACAAAAAAAAGTTCACGGGATAATCTTTCAGCCAAACAGTTATGTGATGAAATCCTACAGCTCGGTGGTCGAATACAAAAACTCCACTGCTGCTGCCGCGAATGGAGTTCAGCTACTGAGCAAGTCTCTGAAATATGGCTTGACAAAAACTAATACAGTGACAGCAATTACAGATAATTCAATATTTTTTGACATCACAGGTTTTACCACTACGGCTACCGGTTTCACGATTGTCGTAAATCCGGTTACTGCTTCACCGAATCTAAATTGTCTGGTTATTTCTGCTGCTCGGGTAAATATGGGGAAATGGAATGCAACAACATCCAGCTGTGTGTTTAATTAATAAGTCCGGTTTTACCCTGATTGAGTTTTGCATCGCGGTGTTGATCATGATGGTCGGCCTGCTTGGACTTCTTCAGGCGGTAAATATGGCAACAGAGCACAATCTTGGTAGTCTGCTTCGCAACGAAGCCATATCTCTGGCCGACGAAAAAATGGTCGAGGCCAAAATCCTGCCGTTCGCCAACCTGGTTTCCGATGCCAGTTATATAAACAGAAGGACCAGAGGGGGCTTTAAGAACTATTCCGTAGTTAGGACAACCCAACCGTCCCGCACGGTTGAATATCCTCCGGGTGTTTATACTGTAACTTCGCAGGAAGTTTCTGTGCGTGTTTCATGGCGATACAAAGGCACTCAACTTAGCCATACTGTGTCGACTCTGATAACCAATCCAGCTCAATAGTAGTCTGACAGGTGATTTCAACAATGACAAATAACAGGGGTTTTACCTTAATTGAAATGCTTGTCACGATGGTGCTTGTCATCGTTGTGATCATGATTACCGGATCGGCGTTCGAATCTATTCTGAAAAGCACCGGTCGCCTGACTTCCAGTGAAGAAAGCAATATCGAGGGTGTGATTGGTTTGGAGATGTTTCGCCATGACTTGCACCAGATGGGCTACGGTCTGCCAGATACGTTTCTGACACCCGCGCCAACATATATTGAGGCGAAGTTCGCGCCTGCAAACAAATTTAATGATGCCCCTAGCGGAGTTCCACGCCCGATTGCTTCATGGGATTCATTAACCGGGTTTACCGACACCAACGCTGATTCGTCAAGTTCAGAAACCGGCACAGCTACAACTACTGCATCTTCTTTTTCAATCTTGGATGGTACAGATTATCTCGCTATTAAGGCGACCACTGTTGGGCACAACAAAACATCAAAAAAATGGACATATATGACGTATTCCGCTCTTGCAGGAGCCGCTTTCAGTGAAAGGGGACCTAATAAGTGGTCAAATACGGAAGAGAACTTCGTGACAGGCGAAAGAGTAATTGTTATTAAGCCTACATTTACCGACAGCGGAACCACCAAAACATTGATCTTTAATAACAATAATGGTGGCAATGCATCAATCTACTGGTCTGATGTTACTACGAATAGTATCAGTGATGCTTTCAGGCCGGGTCCGGCCGATTCGACATACTTTCTTTATGGTGTAGATGACAGTGCTCTTGGAATGCCCTTTAACCGTGCGGATTATTTTGTGGCACGTCCTTTAAATACATCAAAGATACCAGCTACGTGCGCGCCCAATGTAGGTATTCTATATAAAGCGACTGTGAACCATAAAGACGGCAGACTCAATTATATGCCCCTGCTTGATTGTGTTGCCGACATGCAGGTAGTGTTCGGGTGGGATGCGAATAATGATGGTGTGATAACGGAGTCTTCCGCATATAGTGATACTGCTGCAATCTCCGTTGCAGGGACTGCATCCGTCGCAGATATTCGGACAATAATGCTTGATCCTATAGAAATAAAAAATAAGCTCAGATACGTTAAGGTCTACATTATGGCTCAGGAGGGGCGTAAAGACGCAAATTTTACAAATACCGATGTATTGGTCAATAATACCTATTCGGTAGTTGTTGGAGATGCGAGTTCAGCAACACCTTCGAATGTGAACATAACAAAAGGGTATACTGCCGCTAATCTGGCGGCCAAACAGTGGCTGAACTATCGCTGGAAGATATATCGTATCGTAGTAAGACCTAAAAACCTTTCTAACTGACGACAGGGGTATTACTTTGAAACTGCTCGCAAATCAAAAAGGAATCGCCTTGATTACAGCGCTAATGTTGACGCTGATATCGTTAACAATAGTAATGTACCTTATGTATATGATTACGGCAGGTGTGCAGATGTCTGGCGCTAATAAGAGGTATAAAACGGCACTGGAAGCTTCATATGGTTCGACGGATGTGGTTTTGAAAGATGTGCTTCCAATTGTATTCACGAATTTATCAACACCCGTAACAGCATTAAGTGCTTCCGGTTTTGCATCTTCGCTTGACTTGTCACCATCTGCTGGATCATGCCTTAAACAAAAGTTAACTCGTCCTGCCTCCAAGTGGAGTGCTGCGTGTAGTAATTCTACAGATGCGAAAACGGGCGCTGACATTACACTTACATTGAATTCAACAACAGCTTCACCTTTTAAAGTTTATACCAAAATTGTGGAGACAATGTGCAGTGACCCCAGGCCATATCCTGCCGGTAATTGCACCGGTAGTGATCTTTCTGGATTAACTTTGGACAGTGGATCAAGTGTCGCAGGTGGTAACAATGGTGTTACAGTACAGCATTTGCCAGCTACTTATCGAATAGAAGTCCAGGGTGAACGCAGTACTAATCCATTGGAAAAAGCCAAGCTATCAGTACTTTATGCATATTGATAACCTGGCATTCGCTGACCATAGTGTGGAGGTGTATCTGTAATAGATTAATTAGTATTGTGTAGTAATCGGTTAGTTTGGCAGTTGATGGACAGGTTACCAGTAAACCGTCAAGTACATCCAATATTTAATCATGTGCATAATTAAGCATAAATGCTTGACAATGATATTATTTAATGTATTTGTATCATAACTCTGTTTATTAAATTGGACGCGTATATGAGCTCACTGAACAAGCTAAAATCAATTCGAGAGTCACGTCTGTTAAGTAAGTCCGAACTGGCCCGCAAGGCTGGGGTTTCTCCACTTACAATTGGTCGTATTGAGCGTGGTGAAGTCTGTCGCATGGAAACCATGAGGAAAATCATTCTAGCGCTGGGTTTTAGTCTTGAAGAAAAAAACAAAGTATTTCAGGACCAGGCATAACGGGATCGAATATGTTTTTTTTCAAAAAGAAAAAAGAGGTTGTCGGTATTGATATTGGTTCTAGTTCTATCAAGCTTGTTCAGTTGAAGGACAACAAAGGATCATATCAACTTCTAAACGTCGGTATTATTGCATTGCCACCAGAGGCTATTGTTGACAACAGTCTTATGGATAGTGCGTCAATTGCTGAAAAAGTGAAAAATCTTGCATCCAGTCTTGGAGTTAAAGTCAAGGACGTTGCCTGCTCAATATCTGGCAATTCAGTTATTATACGAAAAATAGTTTTACCAACAATGCCGCAGGAAGAACTTGAAGACCAGATATCTTGGGAAGCCGAACAATACATACCTTTTGATATCAATGATGTAAATATGGATTTCCAGATACTGTCAGCCGATAGTATAGACCCTTCCAAAATGAATGTACTGCTCGTCGCTAGTAAAAAGGATATCATCAACGACTATATTGCGGTCTTTTCTGAGGCAGGCCTGCACCTTTCAGTCGTTGATGTTGATTCGTTTTCTGTACAAAATGCTTTTGAAATAAATCATGATACTGAGTCGGGTGAAATTGTCGCATTGATAAACCTTGGTGCAAGTGTCATGAATATAAACGTTGTCAAAGACGGCATAACTCTTTTCACAAGAGATGTTCAGATGGGTGGTAATCTCTATACCGAAGAAATACAAAAACAACTCGGGATGAGTGGTCAGGATTCTGAAAAGTGCAAGGTGCTCGCTAACGAAACCCAGAATAAACCACTGTTAGAAGTTCTTGTTAAAGTAAATGAAACGATAATTCAAGAGATACGCCGTTCCCTTGATTTTTATAATTCAACAGCAAGTGACGAAAGAATAACCGGTATCTATATCAGTGGTGGTGGCTCCAAAGTATATAAACTCATTGAAATGATATCAGAGAAAACAGGGTTAACTGTAAATACGATTAATCCATTTGCAAAGTTAAAGTTCAATGAAAAAGATTTTGACCCTGAATACCTTCAGGAAATCGGCCCGCTAATGGCAGTACCGGTAGGGCTCGCGCTCAGGAGGGTTGGGGACAAATGATTAAAATCAATCTGTTACCTGTCAGGGCTGCAAAGAAGAAGGAAACTGCTGTACAGCAGATTATCATATTTGTTGCAGTTATCGCGATAGTTGCAGTTGTTGTAATGTCGTTATACTTTGTTAAACGCGTTCAAATAGCTGCTACCAGGAACGACATAACTACTGCAAATAATAGAATTAGCGAACTTAAAGCAAAAATCGGCAAACTGGAAGAATTGAAAAGCCTTAAGGAGCAGGTTAAGAAAAAGCTTGACGTTCTTACTCAGTTGCGAAACAACAAAACTGGACCTGCTAATAGATTGGCAACCCTTAGCGACCTTACGCCAAATCAATTGTGGCTTACTGGATATAATGAAAACGGTTCTGACGTAAAAATATCCGGGATAGCATACACAGAAGAACTGATTGCCCAGTTTATGAGGGCGCTGGAAGCATCAAATGATTATGTTTCAGTCGAGTTGACAGTTTCTGAACAGACTGAAATAGCAGGCACCAAGTTGAAGAAATTCGAACTGACATCGAAACTTAAGTCGGCGTCTAATCCGTCGCAAAAACCAACTTCACCTAATAAATAGAGTTCAAAAACAGAGGGCGGACAGAGTATGGATCCTCGTGTAGAACAAATACTTAAGTTACCAACTAAGCAAAAAATTATGATTGTGGTTCTGGCCGCAATTATTGAAGCGTCTGCTCTTGTCTGGTTTATGTATCTGCCAAAACATAATGAGCTTGCAGGCGCTAAATCGGAACTAGAGAAGTTACAGACTGAAATTGACGACAAAACCAGAATTGCAAACAATTTACCAAAACTAAAGGCAGAGTATGACCAGCTCAATGTTGAGCTGAATAAAGCTTTGACTGAGCTGCCAAATTCAAAAGAAATTCCATCCTTGTTAACTAGCATTACTTCATTGGGTAAAAACGCAGGCCTGGATTTTCTCGTATTCAGGCCAAAAGGCGAGGTGCCCAAAGACTTTTATGCTGAAGTACCGGTTGATATAGTTATTTCTGGCTCATACTACAGCGTAGCGAACTTTTTTGCCGCGGTAGCTAATCTGCCCCGCATTGTTAATATAACCAACGTATCATTTACAGAAGTTAAAAACGTCGGTAATCGCATGATGACTAAAGTTACTTGTCTTGCAACGACATTCCGCTTCCTTGATAAGAAAGAGATTAAGGATGATAAAAAAAAGTAATATTATAAAAACACTATGCCTTTTGTTAGTTTGTATGCTTTTATTATCTGCGTGCAAAAAAGAACAGTTGCCACAACCTGCTTCCGTTCCACCTCAGAAGGCTGCAGCTACGGCAGCTAAGTCCACTGTCGTGCAGAAAGCTATCAGTACTGCTTCACTTCCCGTCATGCAGGTCAATAAATTTGACTTCAGCAATAAAAAAGATCCGTTCAAACCATTCGTCTCAGAAAAGACAAATCGCAACAATTCAAATGAGCACATTAAAAAAGCTCAAAAGGATGAATTGCCGATACATAGTTTTGATGTAGGAAAGTTCAAACTGATAGGAATTATTACCGGCGGTAGGGAAAACCGGGCAATGGTTACAGATCCAAATGGAAAAGGTTATGTGCTCAAGGTAGGAATGACAATTGGCAATGGAAATGGAAGGATTACATCGATCACTTCCAGTGGCGTGGATGTGATTGAGCAGTTTACTGACGACAATGGCAGGGTTCGTAAGGAAAATATTAAAATAACCCTTCCCAGGAAACAATAAGGAGTTCTGCATGAAGTGGATGACAAAAGCAAAGATGATGTCAGCCTTAGCATTCGTTATTCTGAACGGCATAATTTTGTGTGCGCCAGGATCAGCTGATTCGGCCATCAGTTCATCTTCTAAAATTGCACTCTCATCAATAGAGTCTATTAGCACATCAGGAGAAGGCGACTCTACTGAGCTTGTGATTAAACTCTCCTCTCCAGCAACATACACGAGTTATAAAACAACCGCACCTTTAAGACTTGTAATAGATCTTTCCCAAACGACTACAGGAACAATTACCGCACCAATAATTATAAATAAAGGCAACTTCAAAACAGTAACAGTTAGCAGATTTGATACAGATGCAGGTGTGTTGACACGCATAGATGTTGAGTTGGTGAAAGATAGCGAGGCAATCCTGGCTGCGATGCCGGCTGTGCCTGGTGAGTTAAGGTTGACTTTCCCTTCTTCTTTGAGCGGATCAACCACAATTGATTCATCATCAGAGACAGTAGCGCCCAAGAAGATGGTCGAAGCTCCTCTGCTGTCTGATATACAACCCGTAACTCAGGTTCCTGCCGAAGTTGTTAAACCGAAATTAACCTCAATCAAAACTGTTAATAATTCAATTGTCATGGAGCTAGATGCTCCAGTTATTGATTTCAAGACGTTCCGTCTTAGTAAGCCTGAGCGATATGTTATTGATTTAATGGACGTTCAGAGCGCTCTAACCACAAGGTTGTTGCCTTTAAATTCAGCTGGAGTCGCTTCCGCCAGAATCGGTCTCTATCCCGACAAAGTTAGAGTTGTTCTTGATGCCGTTAATGGTGCGTTTCCAGAAGCTAATGCTGCTAAAAGTGAATCAGGTGTTGTAATAACTTTAAACCCTAAAACGGTTGATGTTAATACGAATACCAAGTTGACGGCCACACATTCTACAGAACCTCCTAAATCAGCGGCTAATAGCGGGAACGCACTTTATTCTGTTGCAAAACCAGCCGGACCTGTGGAAGCTAAATCTGATGATTTGAAAGTTACAAGTTACGCTCAAACTGACAACTTGAATTCGCCAGCAACGGTTCAGATGATCGATTTTCAGGTTGTTGATGGTCTGTCCAGGATTTCTGTGAAAATAAAAGGCAAAATCATTGCCGACAAACCTATAAAAACTCCTGGTTTCATAACGTTAACAGTAAAAAATGCGGTTCTTCCAAAAAATCTTCAGCGTTCACTTGATGCCAAGTCATTCGTTTCACCTGTGCTTCGGGTAACTCCACTTATGGTTGTTGGGAAAACCGGCACAGACACTAAAGTCCGTATTGCAATGCGTACTACCGCCCCGTTCGAAATGCGTCAAGAAAGTGACATGTTGTTTGTTGATATTAAAAATCCTGCCGGATTGACTGCTGATAAACTAGAAATAGATGCATTTGATTCAGGATCTAAAGTGGCACTTCAGGCTGTACCAAAGTCGCGTGAAGACGAATTGTCGTCTGCACAGGAATCATCACCAGTGAGTTCTGAGGCTAGACATGGTTACAAAGGACGTAAAGTCACACTTGAGTTTGCAGACGCTGAGGTTCGAAAAATATTTCAACTGCTGTCCGAAGTAAGTAACAAGAACTTTGTTCTAGGCGATGATGTCACCGGTGCAATTAGTCTCAAGCTTGTAAATGTACCGTGGGATCAAGCCTTAGATATAATCCTTGAGGCCAAAGGTCTGGATAAACGAGAAGATGGAAACATTATTCTGATAAAAGGCAAAGGCAAGTTTAAATCTCAGGCCGAGGAAGAACAGGAAATTAAAAAGGCTTTGACGAGGGCTATTGAGCTAAAGACAGAAACATTTAGCATTAACTATGCGGATATAACGACTATCGCCTCTCAGTTCAACGGTCTTAAGAGTGACCGTGGGACTATATCTCAGGACGCACGAACAAATAAGGTAATCGTTAAAGATATTCCGCAGATTTTAAATGAAATGCGCAAGCTACTTGTACAACTGGATGTGCCCGAAAAACAGGTTATGATTGAGGCCAGGATTGTAGAGGCAAGCTCTTCATTTACACGGAACCTTGGTGTTAATTGGGGGGTTCATTATCGCGACGGATCAGCATCATTCATGGGAATAAATTCACTAGATACCGGTTTTGGTGGTTTAACTTCTGCACCTCCAACATCTGGGACAGGTTCGAGTGCTGGTGGAAGTATGGGGATATCATTTGGAACTCTGACGAGCAATATTCAACTTGACATGCGACTTAATGCTGCTGCCAGCGCCGGTATGGTGAAAATTATATCAACTCCAAAGGTCGCAACACTTAACAATAAAACTGCCAAAATAACGCAGGGGCAGCAAATACCTTACACATCATCAACTTCTGATAAAGTTGAAACAAAGTTCATAGAGGCAGCACTTTCTCTGGAAGTTACGCCACATATCAATGCTAATGGTACCATTGGTATGAAAATAGACGCCAAAAACGACTCTCCAGGTCAGACAACGTCCGGATCAACAGCCCCTGCTATCAACAAAAAACAAGCCACAACCGAAATGTTGTTACGTGATGGTGAGACAACGGTAATCGGCGGGATTTATGTTGATTCAGATAATACTTCTGACGACGGAGTCCCTTATTTGATGGACATTCCCCTTTTGGGCAAATTGTTCAAGACAAATAACAAGACTAAAACGAAAACTGAACTTCTTATTTTCATCACTCCTAGAATACTTGGTGCAATTTAAAACTTTATTGATCTCTAGTACATTAGTCCTATGTTGAGCGTGGCCCATTTAAATTAGTGCTTTAGATAATCTGCCTTAGTTTTAGTTTTTTGGATTATGGCTACAGATTTATTTTTGATTCCGGAGGACTTATGAGTTTGTTTAAGGCTTTTGTTGCGCTGCTGTTAATGCTTGTTATGCTGGCTATTGCCGGTTGCGGTGGAGGTGCTTCCGATGTTTCAGGTACATTATCACTTGAAGTCTCAGCTCCAACCAGCTCATCGCAACCAGGCACTGCAAAAGCTACTTACACTCCCGTAGGCGGCAAGGATCCTCGTGGTTTGGATATATCATTCAGTACTGATCACCCAGAACTCGTTGCGCTTGAGACCGGTTCCAGGAAAGTAGGCAGTGATGGAACCGCAACAGTTACTTTCATGACTACAACTCCTCTGCAGACAACCACCGTAAGAATTAATGCCTCTACCGGTGGACTTTCAACATTTCAGACATTCACAATTACTGGCAATTCAATTGCGCCTCCTCCAGTGTCTCCAGGAATTGTAACACCAACTCAAATTCAGGTTCAGCCCACAACTCCATTGGACGGGAAGCTTGCTTTGAAGGGTACCGGTACATCGGTTAGACCGGAGAATGGCTTTATAACTTTTAAGATTCTTGACGCAAGTAATGCTCCAGTGTCAGGGCAGGTTGTTAATTTTACAATAACACCAGCTTTAAATAACGGTGGTGTTACTCTTACAAATACATCCCTAACCACATTGACAGATGGTTCAGTTACTGTTGGAATCAGCGCAGGATCAACCCAAGTAACAGTTCAGGTTACAGCAACACTGGCCAGTTATCCGACACTATCTGCATCTGCACAATTTTCAGTTACATCCGGCCCGCCTGATGATGACAGTTTTTCTATTTCTGCAGTTACCCTGAACTCTGAAACCTACAATCACGATGGAGTCAAAATCCCGATCACCGTCCGGCTCGCAGACCATTTCAATAACCCCCCACCTGCAGGTACTGTTGTGCTATTTACAACCAATGGAGGTAAAATTGACGGAAGCGGTTCTACCGATGCAAGTGGCAATGTGACCGTCAACTGGGAGAGTCAGGCGCCTCGTTTGTCAAGTGGAAGGTTCGTCATTATGGCCAGATGCGCAGGTGAAGAGAGTTTTACCGATGCAAACGGCAATGGACTTGCCGATGCCGGAGAGTTTACTGACACTGGAGACGCATTCCTTGATGCCAATAATAATGGAGTTTATGATGTTGGGGAATTCTACATACCTTCTGTAAATGGTGCACCGTATTCAGCAGGGGACAATAAATATAATGGCATGTATCAGGGGGCTTTATACACTTCTGCACCAAAGTCAAAGAACATTTTCAAAAATATGGAATTGGTTATGTCAACAGATGCAGCGAATATAACGATTAATTCTGCTGATCCCATTGTAGGACCAGGACTGATCAGCTTTACCGTTGCGGATATGAATGGTAATACGATGGCCGCAGGCACGACAATCAACGTAACTGCAGACAATGGGAAACTCGGGGCGGTGACAAGTTTCACTGTTCCACAAAATACCGAGTATGGTCAGGTCTATGCCGTCCCTATTTCCTCTGATGGTACTGCATCGACAGGTTCAGTCACTATTTCAGTTAAAAGTCCTGGTGGTCTTGTGACAATTGCAAATATCCTTTCAAGTGGAATTTGATTAATAGACTGATTTAAATCATCAATTTACACAAATGCCAGGGGTTCCCCTGGCATTTGTGTATCTGCATTATGCGGTTCCATCTACAGCTGAAATTTATTCTAGCCCAATATCATACTTCACTCGTACTTCCATAAATCCCAAAATAAAAAGCACTTACCGATAAAAACGGTAAGTGCTTGATATAATGGCTGGGGCGCCAGGGATCGAACCTGGGAAT
>MTLD01001299.1_pt2 | contig 41783 bp, 36 predicted proteins | sample 1982471 | NCBI WGS metagenome assembly MTLD01 (sample SAMN05712604, study PRJNA340218) | biofilm metagenome | isolation source: sample SPM anode biofilm adapted to -50 mV | place: USA | collected 2012-02-03 | reverse complement strand
CAGTCAGTCGCTTAACTGACTGGCATTAGGCTTGATAGCCTCCTTTTTCATTCCTGCTCCGTGCTCAGCGATGTAAATATTGCACTGCGCCATCCAGCAACATCTGTACTGAAATCATCACCAGCAACATCCCCATCAGACGTTCCATCGCGGTTAATACACGTTCCCCCAGCAGTTTATGCACCTGCTCGTAGAACATCAGGATCACCGCTGACGCGCCCCACGACAGCAATAACGCCAGCACCCAGTCGGTCATCTGATCCGGATACTGATGAGACAGCAGCACCAGTGCGGCCAGAATTGAGGGGCCGGCAATCATCGGGATCGCCATCGGCACAATCAGCGGCTCCTCACCCTCCGGTAAACCGGTCACACCGCCCTGCCCGGGGAATATCATCCGCAACGCGATCAGGAACAGTACTATGCCACCGGCAATACTGACCGCTTCCTGTTTCAGGTTCAGCAGATTCAGCAGCTCCTGACCGGTAAACAGGAAGAGCAGCATTACCGCCAGAGAGATCAGTAATTCCCGGATCATCACCTTGCGACGACGTTCTGCCGGAAGATGCCGCAGAATTGACAAGAATACCGGCAGATTGCCAACAGGATCCATAATCAGAAATAGCATTACTGCCGCTGTAATCACACTCATATGCTGTAATCCGAAAGAAAGACAAAAGAAAAAATGGCTAAACCAGCAGCAGTCTAGCAAAACATATAACAGCAGGCGATGTTGGTCCGCACAACAGCATTATCACGGAACAAACCTATACTTAAATCAGGAAAATCCACACAGCACAGTGTGAGAGAGTTTTCTGTTCTGCAGGAGGCGCATCATGTCGATTACGTCTGTTATACCGCTCAGGTCTGTAACCACCCTGCTAAGTGGCATGGCGATGTTTATCAGTGCTGCAAGTCCGGCAGCAGATATCTCTCTGGCCTTGGGTCATTCCGGAGACAGCACCATGACCTATCGTACCGGAATACAGTTTCCCTGGCAGCAAAGCTGGTTTGAAACGGAAGCAGGCCGGCTGAGTGGTTACTGGACCGTAGGTTATACCTACTGGGACAGTAAGGATAAGGTCAACACCCATAGCTTGTCCGCATCGCCGGTGCTGACCTGGGAATTTGCTGCACGTGGTGCTGATATACAGCCGTTTATTGAGGCAGGTATTGGTCTGGCAGCTTTCAGCCGGAATAAGATAGAAGACCGCGAACTGGGCTCCAGTGTCAATTTCGAAGATCGGTTTGGTTTCGGCATCCGCTTTTATCAGCGTCATACCATCGGCGCGCAGGCGTTACATTATTCAAATGCAGGTATGAACGCACATAATGCAGGGATCGAATCGTATAACGTCTACTACCGGTTTGATTTCTGAAAAACCGCAAGAACCGGGCGATGTGATGAGCACTCGCCCGGCCACCGGATCTGCATCTGAGTGATCAGTGCTGGCAGATATGTTCTTCACGAGTGTTAAAACCAGCATCGGAAGCAACAAATTTGCCTTTTGCCTGCAGGAAGTCGATCAGCTGTTCTGCAGTCATATCTTCCGCACTGCAGGTATGAAAACGGGTGTCAGCACCAAAGCGGGTTTCGATGGCGGACTTCAGGCTGTCACGGGTGAACTGACCACCCAGCTCCAGCATCATATGCATAACATCGTGACCATGTACTGATTGACTCATAACAAACTCCTGATTGGATAATGATGCATAATTTAAACATCATTACCGTTCAGCCATGCCGGTACAGATCAAAAAAGTAGCACAAAAAACAAAGGGGCGACTTCATGTCACCCCCTACACAGGCATCGGTTGCCTAAACCGAAGATTGCTTTACGTGGAACATATAGCATTTTTCTAGCGTACAGCGCAGGCTTCCTTGCAGGCATCATTCCATCCGTGGGTTCACATTCCCGCTCTGCTTCCTGCATAACCGCTGTTCCGTCACCGGTTATCACCAGTTCCTTCTGATGTCCTTTAAACCCGCCTCCGGCAGGGTCCTACTGATTTCTTCCTGAACAACGACTCATATTACCCCGCTGTCGGTTTCCTTATGAATAATAGTAGTGCGTTATCCGGAAACCGGAGGTTGAATATTCAACGAAAAAAGCATTGAGAATGGATGTCAACTATTATAAATATATTTATATTCATAAAGATAAAATCAAAGTCATCTTCTTTCATTACAACAAAAAAGGATTATGCGCACAGAAACTATGGCAAATATCCTACACACATATCAGCGTTAAATGACATCAACCTTCATTACTGTTTCGTTGGGTTAACAGATGCGGATATTTGCGCAATGCCGCCCGTAATTGGTCATAGCTCAGACCCAGAGCCTGCGCCGTACGACGCTGATGAAAATGCTGCTGTTGCAATACCTGCAGGATCAGACTTTGCTCCAGCCGGGCCAGTTCAGTTTTCAGATCGCAGGTCTGCAAAGCAGGTGGTATATGCGGTCCGGCTGATACAGGAGTGGCTGAGGGTGAAATCATGGCTGATGAGGTCCGCCACGGACTGGCAAAGGGATCAAGCACGATATCGGCGACCGGTTGTGCCGGATCTGCATGCCGGTAAATACTGCGTTCAACCACATTTTTCAGCTCACGCACATTCCCCGGCCAGTCATGCTCCATCAGTTGCTGCATTGCATGTACCGTGAACCCGGAGAAATAGTCATAGCCCAGTTCCAGACACATCCGCAATGCAAAATGCTCAGCAAGCTCGGCGATATCTTCTTTGCGGTAACGCAGTGGTGGCAGATTCAGCACATCAAATGCCAGCCGATCCAGCAAGTCCCCCCGGAAACGTCCCTGCCCGACCAGAGCAGGCAGATCTTCGTTACAGGCGGCCACGACCCTGACATCCACCCGCAGGGTTTTACTGCCCCCCAGCCGCTCAAAGCGGCCATATTCAATTACACGCAGTAATTTTTCCTGCACTTGCAGGCTGGCTGTCGCCAGTTCATCCAGAAACAACGTGCCGCCATCAGCTCGCTCAAACAGCCCTTCCCGGCTGCGGGTAGCACCGGTAAATGACCCTGCCTCATGACCGAATAATTCTGACTCCAGCAGGTTTTCCTGCATCGCCGCACAATTGACCTGCAAGTAAGGCTGCTGCCAGCGTTTTGACAGGTAGTGAAGGCGTTCGGCAATCAGTTCTTTGCCGGTACCGCGTTCACCAATGAGCAACACGGGACGGTTCAGCGGTGCCAGCTGCGACGCCTGCTGTAAGACCTGATGCCAGATTTCGGAACTACCGATCACATGTTGTTTGGGAGTGGTCATAAAATCCGCCTCACCTGGTTTTATTGACTATATATATGGTCAATATAGCCAATTATTTAACCGTATAATGACTATTTTTTATACATCAAAAGTAAACTGGTTTAAAAACAACCGGTTATAAAAGTGGCATGACTTTCGCTGTGTTATAGAGGTCAATCCGTAAACAGGAGTTCATCATGGGTATCTTTTCTCGTTTCAGCGACATCATTAATTCCAACCTGACCGCGCTGCTGGATCGCGCCGAAGATCCGGCCAAGATGGTCCGGATGATGATTCAGGAGATGGAAGAAACACTGGTGGAAGTACGTACCAGTTCCGCACGTGTACTGGCGGATCGTAAAGAACAGGAACGTCGTCTGCAGCGTCTGCAGAATGATGTGCTCGACTGGGAAAACAAAGCCCGTCTGGCACTGAGTAAAGGCCGGGATGATCTGGCCCGTGCCGCGCTGGCAGAAAAGCAGGCGGTTGAGGAAACATTGCAATTGGCCGGGCGTGAGCTAAAAGTGATAGAGGATCAGCTGTGCGTGCTGAATGAAGAGATCAGTCAGCTGCAGCAGAAACTGGATGATGCCAAAGCGAAACAGCAGTCCCTGCTGGCGCGGGAGCAGACCAGCCGTTCACGCATGGATATCCGTCGCAGCAGCAACCGGGAAAAGCTGGAAGAGGCGTTCCGTAAATTCGAAGCCTATGAACGCAAGATGGATAATATGGAAGCTGAAGTTGAGGCGCAGGATCTGGGCCGAACACGCACCTTGCACGATGAATTTAACGAGCTGACACGTAACGATAAGGTTGAGTCTGAGCTGGAGGCACTGAAAGCCAGTATGACAAACCAGAGGAGTGAGCATTAATGTCACTGATGATGTTCTTTTTTGTACCTGCGGTGGTGTTTCTGGCGCTGGTTGCGCCAGTCTGGCTGATCCTGCATTACTGGACGCAGTCACGGCTCAACCGGGGATTATCCGCCGAAGAACGCCTGCAGATGGAAGATGCGCTGGCACTGGCCAACCGGCTGGAACAGCGTATCTCGGCACTGGAAACCATTCTGGATGTGCAGCAGCCGGACTGGCGCCGTCACGACGATAACCGCAATCACCGCTCTTCATAACGGGAGGTCAATCATGAACAGTTCCGGCCGAAAACTATACCGCAGCAGTAATCAGGCCTGGCTGGGCGGCGTCTGTGCCGGTGTTGCCGAGTGTTATGGCCAGCCGGTCTGGCTGGTGCGTATTCTGATGGTAACACTGTTTGTGTTCAGTGGCAGTCTGGGGATACTGGTGTATCTGGCTGGTGTATTCCTGCTGGAAAAACAGCCGACGCAACTGCCACCGCAGCCGGGGATCCGCCCGCAGTTCGGCTATGGCGAAGATACTGCCCAGCGCGCTCGTCAGCTAAGCGAACGGATGCAAAAACTCGATCAACGCCTACAGGCAATGGAACGCTATGTCACTTCCAGCCGTTACCGCTTTGATAAAGAGTTTAATAAGTTATAAACCCCACACTGCCGGATTATTGCTGATCCGGCAATTGAGTGTTCTCCCTGTCCCGCCACCTGAAGCCGGGTAACTGGCAAATGTTGAGCTACGCTTATTGTGACTGCACCATATCCGGCGTACCCGAAGTAAATGATACGCCCGTTATTGATTACAAAGGGGAACTGAAAATGGCTAAAGTACTGGTACTCTATCATTCCATGTATGGTCATATTGAGACCATGGCGAACAGTGTCGCCGAAGGTGCGCGGGAGGTAAGCGGTGTTGAAGTCACCATCAAACGGGTGCCGGAAACCATGGATCCCGCCCGGTTTACGTCAGCCGGCGGAAAAACCGATCAGACCGCACCTGTCGCGACCCCGGCGGAACTGGTTGACTATGATGCCATCATCTTCGGGGTTCCGACCCGGTTCGGCAATATGACCGCACAAATGCGTAATTTCCTCGATCAAACCGGGGGCTTGTGGGCTAAAGGTGCTCTGTTCGGCAAAATTGCCAGTGTCTTTGCTTCTACCGGTGTCGGTGGCGGGCAGGAAATGACGATTACCTCCACCTGGACGACGCTCGCGCATCACGGCATGGTGATTGTACCGATTGGTTATGGCGCGGCAGAAATGTTTGATATCAGTCATGTCAGTGGCGGTACGCCATACGGCGCCACTACCTATGCCGGTGGTGACGGTTCACGGCAACCGGATGCCCGTGAACTGGCTATTGCCCGTTTTCAGGGAAAACATGTGGCAACTGTCGCTGCAAAATTGAAAGGCTGATAACAGGAAAGAAGCTTCGGGCGGAGTGAATCAACGCCCGGAGTTTTTGCCGGACGCACAAAAAATAAAAGGGCGACATTCGTCACCCCTTATAAAGTCTTGGTTGCCCAAGCCGGCGATGCTACAGCATCGTCTTATCTCATCCTTGAAGGCCTTTTCCCCGATCCATCGGGACATCCTTTTAAGCATCCTGCGTAACAATCAATCCGTGACTGTTACTTTCTTCATCCGTGAAGACTCCTGATAACCACATCTTGTGGTGGATCCTTCTGCCATCCTGGCTTGCTACTCTTCCTAAGTAACAACCACTCCATCCGGAGGTGTTCCTTTGTCATCCTGACAGTTACTCTTCCTGAGCAACAGTTACCTCATCCTGAGGTTATCCTTTGTCATCCTGACAGTTACTCTTCTGAGTAACAGTGACCTCATCCTGAGGTGTGATCCTTTTTGTCATCCTGACAGTTACTCTTCCTGAGTAACAGTGACCTCGTCCTGAGGTTATCCTTTGTCATCCTGACGGGTTTCCTTATCCCGGGAAACCGCAGCGCGTCCTGCAGAAGTAATACTAAAGATTTACGCATTTCCTACAAGTAGCTGAAAAAGCTATTTATGCCAGAAAACCCATCCATTAATTAATAAAAATCATAAAAATCAATATGATAGAATAAAAACAATAAGAATGGCTTGCATAAATAAGCGCTCAGGCTCACAACAACTATGGCAAATATCCTACACGACTGTAAGCCGCTGGGATGGAGCGGGCTGGAGGGAAAGGGTGAAAAACAGCAGGAACCGCCGCCAGCGGAGGGAAAAATGGCGGCGGATTACCAATTAACGCACGAAACGTGCGCGCATCTCGAATATCATCTTCTCAGCAGTGCAGGTAAATTGCAGCGTGGTATTCAGCACCACACCATCTTCCACCGTTTGCAGTTCACTGCTTACCAGCACATCCGGGCAGGCTTCCTTAGCCACGGCAATATAACGTTCCTGACGCGCACGGGCATCTTCTTCGTTATCACCTTCAACCGGAATCATCACGAGATCGTCGCCATCGCGAATGATGGTGCCTACTTCAGCCACACAGCCACAGGCTTCGCACACTTCTTCCATATGATCTACTGTTGTCATGTTCTGCTCCTCAATAAATAAATCAGACCGCGCGCAGGATCTCACGCAACCAAGCTTTATAAAGTTAGTGTAGCAGCATCCGCTTTGCCGGATGCTGCCGTCAGATCAAATAGATGCAGAATTTATACTAGTATCCGCCAGCGCCAGCATGAAGGCATATTCCTGGGCAATATCGAGGAAATAACGATAACGCCCGGATTTTCCGCCATGTCCGGCATCCATATCCATGCTCAGTAATAACAGATGGTCATCCGTTTTGTTAGCCCGCAATCTCGCAACCCACTTTGCCGGTTCCCAATATTGCACCTGAGAATCATGCAGGCCGCTAACCACCAGCAGATGCGGATAGGCCTGCGGCTTGATCTGATCGTAAGGGCTGTAACTCTTGATGTACTGATACACCGCTGGGTCACGCGGATCACCCCATTCGTCATATTCACCGGTTGTCAGCGGGATTGACTCATCCAGCATGGAGGTCAGCGTATCAACAAATGGCACCACAGCCACCACGCCGAGATAACGTTCCGGAGCCATATTGATTACGGCCCCCATCAGCAGACCACCGGCACTACCGCCGGTGGCGAACACCCGCTTCGGATCACCATAACCGGCGGCAAGAATACCTTCGGTGGCGTCGATAAAATCGGTGAAACTGTTCATCTTGTTGAGCTGCCGGCCCTGCTCATACCAGTGGCGCCCCAACTCTTCCCCACCGCGGACATGTGCAATGGCAAAGATAAAACCTCTGTCGAGCAGACTTAAGCGGGAGGAAGCAAAATAAGGATCTTCACTCAGACCATAAGCGCCGTAGCCATAGACCAGCAACGGATTCTGGCCCGGCTGGTACAGATCCTTACGATACACCAGTGACACCGGCACCTGGGTGCCGTCACGGGCTTCGACCCACAGTCGCTGGCTCTGGTAATAATCCGGTTTGAAATCACCCAGCACCGGCTGTCGTTTCAGCATCTTGCGTTCGCCGCTGGCAATGTCCAGTGCATAGTGGGTGGTCGGTGTCGTCAGTGACGCATAACCGTAACGGAACTCCGGATTATCCGGATCAGGGTTCATCCCCAGCCACAATACATAAGCCGGATCGTCGACAGCGATAGTCCGGACCTCGTTTCCCTGCAGGTCGAGCTCGCGCAACCGGGTCAGCCCCGCATCCCGTTCTTCCACAAACAACGCATTCCGGAACAGGACAAAGTCCTGCAGCAGTATGTGTTCCCGGACAGGCAGCAGACACTGCCAGTGTTGTTCCGCGCCGTCATCCGCCAGATAAAGGGTGAAATTACGGCCTTCACGGTTCGAACGCACATAGAAATGTTGCTGGAAATGATCCAGCCCGTATTCATGCCCGCGGCGACGCGCCAGAAACAGCGTCGGCGTACCATGCGGGGTTTTCAGTGACAGCAAGTGCACTTCGGAACTCAGTGTACTGGACAGCGAAATCAGCAGGTATTCTTCCGAACGGCTGTGGCTGATATGCAGGTAATAAGTGTTATCGGCTTCCTCATACACCAGCTTATCCTGCGCCGGATCCGCGCCAAGGGCGTGATACCAGACCTGATACGGCAGCAGGGTTTCGCTGTCCAAACGGACATAGAAGAAACCCGCACTGTCTGCGCTCCACACCACATCACCGGAGGTATTCTCCAGCAGATCCGGTAACCACTCGCCGGTCTGCAGATTACGGACACTGATCTGATACTGCCGGCGGGAAACAAAATCCTCGCCGCAGGCCATCCAGTGGTTACTGGGGCTGACTTCCAGCGCCCCCAGATCGTAGAAATCCACCCCGGCTGCGCGCTGATTACCATCCAGCAGCAGTTCAGTCGGTGCGTCCGGCCGGGCGGCCAGCCGTTCATACAGCGGATATTCCTGCTCCGGCAGATAACGGCTGCGATACCAGTAACCTTTCAGATAATAGGGTACGGAGCTGTCATCCGGCAGCTGGCGATCCACCATTTCCTGATACAGCGTTTTCTGCAGCGCTTCGGTTGGCCGCAGCATGGCTTCGGCATACCCATTTTCGGCATGCAGATAATCGAGCACTTCCGGGTTACTGCGCGTGTCATCACGTAGCCAGTAATAAGGGTCGATGCGCTCATCACCATGATGAATCAGAGAATGCGGGTGTTGGGTGGCAATCGGGGGCAGAATCGAGTTCATACAACGCCTCTTGTCCTGTTCAAATGCTATAAACATATCAAAAGCATATCACAGCGGCACTCAATGGCATCCAACGCAGTTAACAGGATGATAACAAAGTGGGATTTCAGCAAAAGAAATGCCCCGCTCCGGTTCAATTATGTTTTATCCTTGTCACTCTTAAGTGAACTAAGCTGAATAAGAGCATTGGATGTTTTTATCTTATTCAGCGACCCGGGAGGTGGTGGCAGTCTATGAAACGTATTTTGATTATCTTCGCGCATCCGGGTTACCACCGTTCGCATGCCAACCGGGCCATGCTGAGAGGCCTTAAAGGGCTGGAAGATGTCAAAGTACATGATTTATACCAACATTATCCCAATATGTTTATCGATGTGGCCCGCGAACAACGCATGCTGCGTGATTACGATATCATCATTTTTCAGCACCCGATTTACTGGTATTCCTGCCCGGCGATCCTGAAAGAGTGGATGGAACAGGTATTGGAATATGGTTACGCCTTCGGCCCGGACGGTAATGCGCTGAAGCATAAATATCTGCTGGCCGCCGTAACTACCGGCGGCAGTGAAGCGTCTTATTCCACCACCGGTCATAACCATCATCCGATCACCGACTATCTGCTGCCAATCCAGCAAAGCGGCCTGATGTGCGGAATGCGCTGGCTGCCGCCGTTTGTGGTATACGGATACCACAGTGTTAACGATCCGGATTATCTGAAAATGAAAGGCCAGCAATACCGTCGTCTGCTGACCGCACTGCGGGATGAGGAGTTCACCCCGCAGCAACTGCATAATGCAACCTATCTGACCGATCTGCTTAAGGAGCTGTGATGGAGCAAAATATGCTGTTTAATGCTGCCATCTTTCTGACCGCTGCGGTGGTTTCAGTGCCGCTTGCCCGCCGCTTAGGTTTAGGTTCGGTGCTGGGTTATCTGATTGCCGGGGTGATTATCGGCCCCTATCTGTTTAATTTTGTCGGTGCCAGTGATGAGGTGATGCACGTTGCCGAATTCGGTGTCGTGCTGATGCTGTTTTTGATCGGGCTGGAACTGAAACCTGCACTGCTGTGGCAACTGAAGGGACCGATTATCGGTATCGGTGGCAGCCAGGTACTGTTTACCTCCATCGCCTTCACACTGCTTGCGCTCGTATTCGGGCTGCGCTGGCAACAGGCACTTGCCGTCGGCATGATACTGGCGCTCTCCTCCACCGCGATTGTACTGCAGAGTCTGACTGAACGGCGCATGCTGAAAAGCGAAGCCGGCCAGACCAGCTTCTCGGTGCTGCTGTTTCAGGATATTGCCGTGATCCCGATGCTGGCCTTGCTGCCATTTCTGGCTCCCGGCATCAGATTTGAACCCGAACCGTCCGCACTGAGTGGCTGGCAGAACGGCTTGCTGATTACGCTGGTCATCTCAGGGATCGTACTGGGGGGGCATTACCTGATGCGCCCGGTATTCCGTTTCATCGCCCAGTCGGGTCTGCGGGAGATTTTCGTCGCTGCCGCGTTATTGCTGGTGATCCTGACGGCACTGGCTACCGAAGCGGTTGGTCTGTCCCCGGCGTTAGGCACCTTCCTGGCAGGTGTAGTTCTGGCAGAAAGTGAATACCGCCACGAGCTGGAAGCGAATATTGAACCATTCAAGGGATTACTGCTCGGTCTGTTTTTCATCTCGGTGGGCGCTGGTATCAACTTCTCATTGCTGGCGGAACATCCGTTTCTGATCGCCGGTCTGTTGTTGCTGTTACTGAGCGTCAAATTTCTGATCCTGCAGGGTGTCGGCGGACTGGCACATATGACTCATGGTCACCGCTGGTCCTTTGCCTTTGCGCTGGCTCAGGGCAGCGAATTTGCGTTTGTATTGTTCTCGTTTGCACAACAACTCAAGCTGTTCGATACCCAGCTTACCGCACTGCTGACACTGACCGTAGCGCTGTCGATGGCCTTTACTCCGTTACTGCTGATGCTGAATCACCACCTGCAGAGCAAATGGCAGGCCGAAGAAAAAGAAGAGCGTGAAGCAGATCAGATCGATGAACAGAATAATCCAGTGATTATTGTCGGCTTCGGCCGTTTTGGCCAGGTGATTGGCCGTCTGCTGCATGCCCACGGTATCGGTACCACGGTATTGGATAACGACGTCTCGCATATCGATATGCTGCGGAAATACGGTTACAAGGTGTTTTACGGCGATGCCGACCGCATTGATTTGCTGCAGGCCGCCGGGGCTGACAAAGCCAAACTGCTGATTGTCGCAATCAGTAATCAGGCAAAATCGATAGCCCTCTGTGAACTGGCACAACGCCATTTCCCGCAATTAAAAATTCTGGTTCGTGCGGTAGATCGCGCGCACGCACATCAGTTGCTGCAATTAGGCGTCGAATTGATCTATCGTGAAACAGTAGGCTCTGCTGTTGATCTGAGTGTTTCTGCACTCCGTCAGCTGGGAATCAGAGGAAATCTGGCATGGCGTGCCGGACAAACGTTTAAAGAACACGATGAAAAACTATTGCGTGAGCAGACCGCATTCCTCGACGACGAAAAAATGTATATCACCAAGAGCGTGCAATACCGCCACATCCTGGCGGAAATGCTGCAGGCTACGCAGCAAGACCGGCACAGCGAACTGATGCACGCCTGGGAACACATGGACGATGAGGATGAGGATGATGAGGATGATGAACATGAGGGCAGTCATTAGCCCAAGGAGCATTTATGAATCAGGAACACTCTTATAACCATGTACTGGTAGCACTGGATATTAACGACGACTTTCAGCCGCTGCTGGAAAGAGCGATTACCGTTGCCCGCCGGCATAACGCCAAACTATCTGTCCTGCATGTGGATATTAATCTGCGCGACCTCTACACCGAAATGGTCGATATTGATGTCGAACGGGTACAACGCAAAGTGCTGGCAGACACCAAAAACAAACTTGATACCATTCTGGCCGGTATTGATTATCCGCTGGAGCGCAGCATGGTGATGTGCGGTGATCTGGTCGAAGAGGTCAATCATGTGGTGGAATCCCAGAACATCGATTTGCTCATTTGTGGTCACCATCAGTCATTCTGGAATCTGCTGGCCTCCGCAGCCCGTCAATTAATGAATTCGGTCCGTTGCGACCTGCTGATTATCCCTATTTCTTCTAAATAGTAACGTTTCCGGTAACGGCGATAACTGATACCGCATCGCCGTTTTTATAACTGCATCAAATTTTTTTCTTCTCATTTTGCTGAAAACACAAAACCGTAACATTTATGTCTACACTGAAGATGTTTTTCACTCAAAGGAGACTCAACATGGCAGGATACCGCGCCGGTTATGACGACGAAGATGAAGATGTGTGGGGTGAAGGTCCGGATGAAGAAGAAGGTGTTGAGCCGGACTGGGATGACGATGAAGACGAAGATGAAGAATGGGACGAAGAAAATGGTGACTGGAGCGAAGGTGAAGATGACTTCGACCTCGATCCCGACGATGAAGAAGAGTAATCCCTGCTGACGCCGGCTTCTGCCGGCGTTGTTTTTTCCGGCAGCGCTGAACTTTCGGCTGCAGCTGTTATACCATGACAGCCTTTAATATATCTGACGCCCCCGGCACGCCGAAATCAGGAAAACACTGCATGTCTGAATCTCGTTTTGATACCGAGGATTTTCGTATTCCGGTTACCGTACTCACCGGCTTTCTTGGCAGTGGTAAAACTACCCTGCTCAACTACTGGGTCAAACAACCGGAAATGGCCAACTGTGCCGTCCTGATCAATGAATTCGGGGCTGTCGGGCTGGATCATCATCTGGTAGAAAAACTGGATGACAACGTCGTCATGCTCGAATCCGGCTGCGTCTGCTGCACCGTACAGGGCGATCTGGTCAATGCACTGCGCGACCTGTTTATGCGTGCGATGCGCCGTGAAATCAAGCCATTCCAGCGCGTGTTGATTGAAACTACCGGCCTCGCCGATCCCGGCCCGGTATTATTCACGCTGCGCAATGACCCGTTTTTTGCCCAGCGTTATCGTTTCGATGGTACGGTGACGGTGGTTGATGTCTGCCATATCACCCGGCAGCTTAACCAGCAATATGAAGCGGTAAAACAGGTCGCACTGGCCGATCTGCTGGTGCTGACCAAAAGTGATATCGCCGATTTTGGTGTCTTGCCGGAGGTGGAAAACCTGTTACAGCGCATCAACCCGATGGCACCGCGGCATATTGCCATCAAGGGGGAATTATCCCCGGCAGTGCTGGAACAGAATGGCCCGTTTGGCAGCGGTTCACAACGCAGCACACAGGAAATCCGCAAATGGCTGCAGGGCGCCATTGCTGAGTTAGGCCTGGCTTCACCCATGAAACCGGCCACACCGACGGCCTCGCCACTGATAGCCAATGCCCCCGTTGCCAGTGCCCACAGCGACATAGACTCTTTCTGCCTGCGATATACCAAGCCGATACCCACCGCGCGTTTTCTGGATGGTCTGCGCATGGTGCAGATGCGTTATCCGGAACGACTATTACGTTTCAAAGCCATTCTCTGGCTGGAAGAACAGGATAAACCGGTGGTAGTTCACGGCGTTCATGACCAGCTCTATCCCATCATGAACCTGCCGGAGTGGCCGAATGGTGAACCCGCCAGTGAATTGGTGTTCATCATGAAACAGACCGATCGTCAGGAAGTGGAAGATATGCTGCAGGAAGAATTTTTCCCCAAATATCCGCGCTTTCAGTACGAATGATAGAGAAAAATCATACTGGCAGGTATTTCTCTGGCAGAACATGCCCAACCAAACCCTTATGAATCCATCTTTACCTCTGCGGAGGTGAAACCATGCAATCAGAGGGATTGCAATTCACTGCAGGTCGCTGTCATCATGTGGCCTGCACGTTATCGTGATCAAGATCAATTTTTGCCTAACCATCAGACGTCAATTCACTGACGCCAGGGAGCCAACATGATCCGCAAAAACCCCTCAGGTCACTTACCCGTCATCGCAGAATCAGCCTATGTGGATAAAACAGCGATTATCTGCGGTAAAGTTATCATCAAAGACAACGTATTCGTCGGTCCTTATGCTGTGATCCGCGCTGACGAAGTGGATGAAAACGGTGATATGGAACCGATCGTGATCGGAGCTAATTCCAATATTCAGGATGGCGTGGTTATCCACTCCAAATCCGGTGCCGCCGTGACTATCGGTGAATATTCCTCTATCGCCCACCGTTCTATCGTCCATGGCCCGTGTAAAGTCGGTGATCGCGTCTTCATCGGTTTTAATACCGTGCTGTTCAACTGCGAAGTCGGCGATGGTGCCGTGATCCGCCATAACTCGGTAATCGATGGTCAGGATTTGCCGGCTGAATTCTATGTGCCGTCCAGCACCCGTATCTGTCCGCAAACCAATCTGGATGAAATTCCGCGTGTTACTGTCGCTGCGACCGAATTCTCGGAAGACGTGGCCCATACCAATATCGATCTGGTGAAGGGTTATAAAGCGCTGCAGAATGAGTTTTGATTTGATAAGAATCTGCCTGTACCGGCAGATTCTTAATTGCTGTCCTACCAACCACCATTAATATCGAATACTGTTTATTGAGGTAAAAAACAGCTGCGTCTTACCTTTTCTATAGAACGGTCATTCGGATTAAAATCACCCACAGTATAGACATCTATTGAAAGAATTTCATTACTGATGTTAGAAGCAAACACAACGAATTTTTCATTATCTAATATTACTTCAGAATAAAACATATCTGAATCAACAAAGTCACCATTACTTAATCCAGTATCTAAATATGAAAACTTAAGATCATGTTTAAAATGGTGATAAAAATCGTCTCTATAACGAGGTTCAATTCGAGAAATATCAGCCTCATATTTTCCACTTCTCATTTTTTGATAGGGAAAATCAGGTGGCGTCTTTTTTATTAAACCACCATACTGGCAATCAACGTAATACTCCCCAGAAAAAACAAATTTTGCTCCACTATAGCCGACACCTTCATGATCAATGACATAATATCCATAGTAAACTGTTGCAATAAATATCATCATGGCACTTATTAGTAAAATAATAATTTTTTTCATTTTGGCTTAAACTCAATTTGTCCGTTATACTCAATATTAGTGATTGTTATAGGATCCCAATCAACTACTACTGGATGTAAAGCTCCGTCAACGTTATAACTGGCTTTTATTTGTCTTGCATACTCTCTCCGCTCCCCCACTTTTGCAGCGAAGTCTTTAAACCAAGCATTAGTCTCCCCTCGTGCATTCATAAAATTATACTTGTATCTCTCATCAGGTGTTCCCCATGTATTTTCATAATTTGAACGATGGATATAAGCATCACAAGGAACCGAAAAATAATTAGCCATTTTTTGAGCTAAACTATTTTCAGGCTGAGGATCAACCTGAAGACCTTGCTCAATAGCATAATCTTGCAGATTACCCATTCCGGTTCTGCAAGCATATGAATCTATGCGCCCATTTTTCAGAAAGATTAATGGTTTTATCTTTGTGAAATTTGAAAATGTAAGTGACATATTCGCTGATTCTGGCAAGTGATAGCCGAATTCCAGGCTACCCGGTAAGCCATGGCAGAAAAAACTTAAAGATAGTAATGGATTAATATAAAAATATGACTGATTAAATTTTGAGATTAAATCAGAAACATTCTGAATCAGTTCATATTGAATACCAAATTTATCTGTTGATGTTTTAACTGCCGAAAGCTGTGCATTTGTATAATCCGGAGTAAATATAACTAAAACTTTTTTACCCTCAGATTTAGCTCTCAACGCTCGGATCGCCTGCGCAGCAAATATCATTTTATTACCAGCACTATGGTCATACTGTGTTCCGACAACAGCAATATGCAATGGCAGATAAATGAAACATCTAACTTCAACAACATAACTATTGCTAGTCGCCAACCTTAATGTATTCCCAGTCGCACCAGCCTGATGTTCTTTCGGCATATCAGGTTGAACTGTCCATAAATCCCCCAAAGCCACGTGTTGATACCTGATCTTACTTTTTTCATACCCGTTATTCTTATCAACATACTCTCTAGCTGGTGAGGTTTGGGGGGACGGCCGGGGTTTATGCTTTTTCGCTTCAGTCAATAATTCTGAGGTTTCAATTTTCAGTTCCACAGGGCCAGCAGGGAGATTGGTTAGTAATAAATACCCGCCAGATAACATGACCTTATGTTCTGTTCCTGAGGCGTCTTTTAGTTTGCCAGTTAATGAGCCGAATGACTGATTCATTTCATCGACCAGTCGGATCTCTATCCAGTGATCTTTCGGCTGACAATCCCGGCACTGATTTACTTTTGCTGTCATTTTTATTTTGTTCCGCCTGTTTGTGCTCTTTTTATTTGTTGGATGAGTTTCGCCATCACATCTCGTTGTTCGTCATCACCACAAATCTCTTTCAGGCTTTGGATCTCCGGCCACCAATGCAGATATCCCATGAGCTCAAGAATCATCCATCCAGGCTGCCACAGCTCCGGAATACCGCCTGACATTGCCCGTTGATATGTTTTCTCAAGCTGCTCTGATATCGGACCGTTTCGCTCATATAACGCGGTTGTAAGCTCATTGGCATTCCGCCAGAGCCACTGCTCAATATTGAACAACGTGATTTCTTTCTCTCCCGGCTGCCCGGCAAAATGCACATCGCTCATCCGCCACCAAGGTTCAGTGTGTTCGGTTAAATCGGGCTCAGGATAAGGAGATACTACCAGCCAGTCGTTGTCGTACCAGACTAGCAGCTCATTGGCGGGCCCCAGAAACCGGCAGGTTTCTTCTTCGGTGAAAGTGCTGAGCATAGGACCCAGCACACAGGGATCGTAGAAGCGAAACAATACTTCTTCGCCATCCAGTCCGGCTGTCAGCAGACTTTGCCAGTGCTTAACCAGTTTTTCTGGCGGATGTCCTGCAGCCAGTAATATCCCGGTCGCCTGTCCGGCGGATTCCTGCTCCGGCCACCATTCTTGCCAGCCGGAAAGTTGTGATAATGGCAGTAACCATGGCCCACTCAGGATGTCGTTGGCAAATTCAGTGCCGGCATACAGCGGCCAGGCATCGGTTTGCTCTGCTTGCTGATACCAGTATTGCAATGGCTTATTGTCTGCCAACGGATCAATAATGGCGTACACCTGCCACTTTGCTGGCAAATCTGCTTTCCAGTCAGCCAGCGCCATCATTTTTTACGCTCCCGGCAAAGTCTGGTCGCTGCAGCCTTTTTGCTGCGGGCAGCTGCCATGATGGCGCTGACAGGCTTCATTACTTCCAGCAGGTTTAAATCCGATCCGATTAACGGTACCGCACCGCCGTTCAGGCTGATCGATGGTGCCACCATCTGCACGCCGGCAGAACTGATGGTAATAAAGCTGCCCCCGACTTTGAGCGTCAGCCCGGCACCTGCTTCCATATTGATTTTGATGGCGACGTTCTGGTGCAGTTCATCGGCCACTGACACCATAAATGACTGCTCGATTTGCTGTTGCCGCGTGCCTTTGAGTTTGAGCTGATCATCCGCATTGAGCTTTTCAAAACACTCTTGTTTTACCGTTTCGCTGCGATCGTGTTTTACCCGTTCAATGAGATTACCGTGTGTCAGGCGATGACTGTCACCGTCGATAATGGCATAGGCATTGGCCTTGACCATCAGCTCCCAGTCGCGCTGGGCATGCAGAAAGATCTGCTCGCTGCCTTTTTTGTCTTCAAAGCGCAGTTCGTTAAAGCCGCCGCCACCGGGGGTGGACAGGGTCTTGAACACGGTTCTGGTTTTATGCGCCGGTAAAGCATACGGATGCTGATTCGCCCCGTTATAGACACAACCTAACACCAGCGGCCGATCCGGGTTGCCGTGCTCGAAGCTGACCACGACTTCCTGTCCGACCCGGGGGATCCAGTGACTGCCGTAGCGATCACCGGCCCAGCCTTGTGCGATTCGCAGCCAGCAGCTGGTTTTTTCATCCCCCTGACCTTCTTTGTCCCAGTGGAACTGCACCTTGATGCGGCCATAGTCGTCGGTGTAAATCTCTTCGCCTTTGGGGCCGGTAACCATCGCGGTCTGATAACCCGGCAGATCAGGGTGTCTGGGCCACCAGACGGGAACAAACAACACCTGCCAGGGGACAGCAACAAACTGGTTGTGATAGCTGGCCTGACCACCGCTGGTTTCTTCCAGCACCTGCGGCTGCTCGCCTGCATGGTGCACCTGACGGATCAGCCACAGTGGTTCAAATTCGCTGCGCGGCAGTTCATTGAAGGTGGTGAATTTTCCGGCCACCAGCTCTCCGTGATCGGTCACGCCCTGCAGTTCGATAGCCGCCTGCAGGTGCCGCGCCTGCGCCAGTCTGCTCTGCCGCAGATTTTCCGCTTCGGTGTCACTTAAGTTTGGCCAGCGGTATTCCTCCAGCTTGTCAGAAGGAGTCGCCTGCGCGGCAGGCTGGTTCTTAGCCGAGAGTTGCGTCTGATTATTCTGTGCCACAGGTGGTGGCGTGACTTCGCTGTCTAGTGGTGTTGCCGGACGCAGAAAGGTGAAATCACGGCCACTGACCTTGCCGGAAACGGTATGCCAGAAAATCTGACATTCCCGTAATGCCGGTTTGTCGGGATTCAAGCCGCTGGCCGGAATGTAGTCCATTGCCACACCGTTGGCGAAGGCAGCATTACTGTCACCGAACACCAGAGCTGTCTGCCCATTTGGGGCTTCATAGTGATAGTGGATGCCCTCTTCCGCCAAGATCCGGTGGATAAAATCGTAGTCAGACTCGGCATACTGCACGCAATATTCCCGTGCCTGATGTTGTTCATGCAGACGCCAGCGGTAATCAAGTGTGGTGAAGCCCGCCTCCTGCAAGAGTCGCTCAACAATCTGCTGTGTCGTCAGTTGCTGATAGATGCGGTAGTTCACCCGGAGCTGCAGCAGGTCAAGCCGGGATTTCATGGTGATTTGGTATTCGGTGAAACGCAAACCGGTATCGTGCTGACTGATGTCATACACCACACCGGTAATTTCACGCACACTGTCGGGGCTTTTTATTTTCAGCACACAGGGCTGATAGAGGAAAGAAGCCAGATCGAGCTGATTATCTTCACATACCAGTGTTACACGGAAATCAAAGCTTTTACTGATGTACTCTTCACCGCTGAATCGCAAAACCTGAAAGACAGCAGAGTGTCCCGGCACAGTAAACAGAAACCGGGCGTGATTGGCTTCAAAGAACATAGAGTTATCCCGTTTATATTGAGGTGTCAGTTGCGGATCAGACACAACTGGCGGCAGGCGCCGCTATAAACGGGAGTCTGGAACAATAAATAATGTGTCAGAAGCCGTCAGTTCCGACAGTTTCTGACCTTGTTTCCTACTGCAGTGGCCGTTGTACTGGCCAGAGTTTACGCACATCCACTGCCGCCATGCCAGCGGCGGCGGCGGCTTTCAGACCAGCGTCCGCGTCTTCAAATACCAGACAGTGTTCCGGTTTCACGCCCAGCTTTTCCGCGGCCAGCAGGAAAGTATCCGGCGCGGGTTTCGGATTGGTGACCTGATCCGCCCCCACCACCACCGGCAGATAATGATCCAGCGATAACCCGGCGAGAATACGGCGTGCCATTTCAGTATGACAACCGGTACCAACCGCCATCGGTTTTTCGCCTAAAAAAGGCAATACCACACCGGCAACCAGAGGTGTCGGCGACAAGGTGGTTGGCAGCAACTCGTAGAACCGGCGATCGCGCACGGTCACGACGGCCGGAACATCGACGCTGATGCCGGCTTCATCAGCCAGAATTTCAACGGTATCGGGGATCGGCACACCACCCAGCTGTTGCATCCGTTCGCTGGTAAAAGGAATGGCAAACTGTGTCAGTGCATGCTGCCACGCCAGATCATGCGCCTGCAGTGTGTTGGAAAGCGTACCGTCGAGATCAAAAATCCAGGCGGCATAATTCTGATAAGCATTAACATCAAACATTTACATCTCCTGACTACCCGGATCGAGCAACAGTTTGCCGCGGGTACGTCCGCTTTCAATGGCCTGATGCGCCTTGGCACCGTCAGCCAGTGGATAAATCTTACTGACATGAACCTGTAATTTGCCGGCTGAACACAATGCCAGCAATGCGGCCAGACCGTCCGGATCCTGGTGCACCAGCATACCGGACACAGTTTTACCCTGTGTCTCCGCGACCTCTTTAATTGCCGGAACCGCAATGGTCGGCACCGTCACTTGTCGTCCGCCCGCTTTCAGCAGGGAGAGCGCTGTTAACCCGCTGTCAAAGCCGACCAGATCAAATACAAAATCAATTTGCCCGGTTAACGCCGCCATAGCATACGCATCATGGTAATCGACGACTTTATCCGCACCCAGCTTTAACAGAAAATCATGATTGGCTTCGGAAGCGGTGGCAATGACGGTGGCACCCGCCTGTTTCGCCAGTTGCACGGCAATATGCCCGACACCACCGGCTGCGGCAGAAATAAGTACTGTTTCGCCCGCCTGCAGCTGGCCGAATTCAAATAAACCCTGACGGGCGGTCAGGCCAGCCAGTGGTAATGCGGCCGCCTGTGCATGCGTGATATTTTTCGGTACAGATAAAAGTTCTGCAGCCGGCGCCAGCATCACCGAGGCATAAGCTCCGCCGCCGGAAGTCATTCCGCAGACCCGCTGACCGGCACTCAACGTCTTCACGTCAGAGCCAACTTCGCGTACGACACCACAGACATCAAACCCCGGCGTCCATGGCAACGCATCTTTAAACTTCTGTGCCGCCCAGCCTAACCCGGCACGGGTCTTGGCATCGACTGGATTCACACTGGCAAACAGTACGTCCAGCAATACCTGATCTGCGGCCGGAGCCGGCACTTTTTGCTCTGTCAGTTGTAATACGTCCACCCCGCCAAAGCGGGTGATTTGCAGTTGAGCCATCGCAGAACCCCTACTACTATAAAGATATCTGCAGCATAACAAGAGAGCCGACATGGCGCGATTATTCCTGTTACCCTTTTTGCTGGCATTGGGCTGGACGCTCTGGCTGGCCTATTTCCGTATTCCGCTCTATCAGGGCCGCAAAGGCTTTTACTGGATCATCGGTGTCAGTGGTGTTCTGATCGCATTCTTTAGTCTGATGCTATTAATTACGCATTAACGCTCACCAAATGTATCTAAACCAACAAAACACCGCGTAACACCCACTCCATTTTTTCTTTATTTCCTCAAAACTGCCTCGCACTCTGTTTTTAAGACCTAAAATGAATGCATTCGAATATTTTTATGCGCGAGATCAAATAAAACTCACATCCCCTGACCGGCGAATGTCTCGCTGAGATCTGAGCCCGCGCAATAAATAGATGGAGAACAACATGAGACAACAACGTTACATCGTCGCACTCGACCAGGGCACTACCTCTTCCCGCGCCATTATTTTTGATCACGATGCCCGCATTGTGGCGGTCTCGCAGCGCGAATTTACCCAGCATTACCCGCAACCGGGCTGGGTAGAACATGACCCGATGGAGATCTGGGCCACCCAATCTTCCACCCTGACCGAAGCGCTGGCGAAATCGGGGATCCATAACGATGAGATCGCGGCGATTGGCATCACCAACCAGCGCGAAACCACGGTGGTGTGGGAAAAAGCCACCGGCAAGCCCGTGTATAACGCCATTGTCTGGCAATGCCGCCGTACCGCCGCGATCTGTGAAGAGCTGAAAGAGCGCAGTCTGGATAACTACGTGCGCGAAAACACCGGCCTGCTGCTGGATGCCTATTTCTCCGGCACCAAGGTGAAATGGATCCTCGATAATGTGGAAGGTGCACGGGAAAAAGCGGAGCGCGGCGAGCTGCTGTTTGGCACCATCGACACCTGGCTGATTTGGAAAATGACCAACGGTGAAGTGCATGTCACCGACCCGACCAATGCGTCACGCACTATGTTGTATAACATCCGTGATTTGCAATGGGATGGCCATATTCTGCAGGAACTGGGCATTCCCGCATCCATGCTGCCGGAAGTGCGGCCTTCTTCGGAAATCTATGGTTACACCACCCGTGGCGGTGGCGCGCATATTCCGATCGCTGGCATTGCCGGTGACCAGCAAGCAGCGTTGTTCAGCCAGTTATGTTTTGAAAAAGGCATGGCAAAAAACACCTACGGTACCGGCTGTTTTCTGCTGATGAATACCGGCGAAACACCGGTGAAATCGGACTGTGGTTTGCTGACCACCATCGCCGTGGGCCCCACCGGTAACGTCAATTACGCGCTGGAAGGCTCGGTGTTTATGGGTGGCGCCACCATACAGTGGCTGCGTGATGAACTGCGCCTGATCGATGATGCCACCGATACCGGTTATTTTGCCGGCAAAGTAAAAGATTCGAATGGTGTCTATCTGGTGCCCGCGTTTGTTGGCTTAGGTGCGCCCTATTGGGACCCGTATGCTCGCGGCGCGATTGTCGGCCTGACCCGCGGCGCCAACCGAAATCACATCATTCGGGCGGCACTGGAATCGATCGCCTATCAAAGCCGTGATGTGTTGGATGCGATGCAAAAAGACTCCGGCATTCGTCTGGCCAGCCTGAAAGTCGACGGTGGTGCGGTGGCCAATGACTTCCTGATGCAATTTCAGTCCGACATCATGGGCACCACGGTCGTGCGTCCCAAACTGATTGAAACTACCGCACTCGGTGCCGCCTTCCTGGCCGGGCTGGCGGTCGGTTTCTGGAAAAGCACCGCCGAGCTGAGCGATAAATTCAGCATCGATCGTGAATTTGAACCGACACTGCCCGCAGCACAACGTGAACAGCTGTATGCCGGTTGGCAAAAAGCGGTCACCCGCGCGCAACACTGGGTCGATTAGTCACTATCGCGCAGGTCAGCGTAAGTTGACCTGTGCAATCCGGCGATAATTTGGGCATTTTTTCATTCAATGATCACATTTTCGTCACACCAACGCTCGATATTGTTCTATATTTTCGATAACGAACATTAATATGTTTTTATTCGAGCAAATAAGGCTGGAGCACATTTTATGATGAACACCATTCCGCATTACGATTTGGTTGTCATTGGTGGCGGGATCAATGGCACCGGCATTGCCGCCGATGCCGCTGGTCGCGGGCTTGCAGTGGCACTGTTCGAAGCGGACGATCTGGCCAGCGCCACTTCTTCAGCTTCCAGCAAATTGATCCACGGTGGTTTACGTTATCTGGAACATTACGAATTCCGGTTGGTTAAAGAAGCACTGGCGGAACGGGAAACCTTGCTGCGCATGGCGCCGCATATTGCGCATCCGATGCGTTTTCGCCTGCCCCACCGCCCTCACCTGCGCCCGGCGTGGATGATCCGCGCAGGTTTGTTCCTCTATGATCATCTGGCAAAGCGGGTCTCGCTGCCAGCTTGCACCAGCATCCGTTTTTCTCCCAACGATGGAGTACAACCGCATCTGGTGAAGGGCTTTGAATATTCGGATGCCTGGGTCGATGACGCACGTTTAGTGGTGCTGAATGCTATGCAGGCGCGACAACATGGCACGCGCATTGACACCCGCACTGCCTGTATCAAAGCGGTGCGCGAACAAACACATTGGAAACTGACCCTGCAAGATCAACTCAATGGCCAGACCTTCGACGTTACCGCCGATGCCTTGGTGAATGCCACCGGCCCGTGGGTGAAACGGTTGTTTGATGAAACCATGGAGCTGAAATCGCCACGGAATATCCGCTTGGTGAAAGGCAGTCACATTATCGTGCCGCGCATTCATGAGCGCGAAGAAGCCTATATTCTGCAGAATGAAGATAAACGCATCGTGTTTGTCATTCCATATCAGCAGCATTTTTCCCTGATTGGCACCACGGATCTGGAATACACCGGTGATCTGCGTGCAGTGCAGATTAATGCCGAGGAAGTGCAGTATCTGTGTGATGTGGTGAATAAACATTTCATTCATCAGATCGCTCCCGCGGATGTGGTGTGGAGTTATTCCGGCGTACGCCCACTGTGTGATGATGAATCCAGCTCACCACAAGCGGTCACCCGCGATTACACGCTGGAACTGGCTGATGAACAGGGTAAAGCGCCGCTGTTATCCGTGTTTGGCGGCAAGCTGACGACCTACCGCAAACTCGCACAAGCAGCCTGCCATAAGCTGGCACCCTATTTCCCACAGGCGCGGGAAGATTGGACCGCCAGCAGCAAACTGCCGGGTGCTGAGTTTGAAGGCAACGTGCTGCATTTAACCCAGCGCTATCGCAAGCAGGCACATTGGCTGAATGCCGCTACCGCCCGCCGGATCGCCAGCTGCTATGGCAGCCTTGCCGCCAGTTGGTTGCCGACTGAATTAACGGTTTGTTTTGGTAATGAGCTGTGTGTCGAGGAAGTCGATTATCTGATTGATCAGGAATGGGCCTGCACCGCGGAAGATATTTTATGGCGCCGCACCAAGCTAGGCTTAACGCTGGATGATGAAGCAAAAGCACAGCTCAAAGCCTATGTGGCACAACGGATGGCAGCACGGTTAGCTAAATCGGAAGTAAAGAAAACACCTGAGTTGGCGGAAACATCTGCAGCTTAAGCGTTGAAACTTCGGCCAAAGGAACCACTCTGCCGACACGCCGTAAACCCATCCGTGGGGGCTCCGCCGCGCCATCCTTGGCGCGGAAATGGTTCCTTCGTCCTCGATTCCGCTAGTTTGGTTATGACGAAGGAACTAGCAGATACAACACTCCACCTGTCCTTGTTGCATAATGCGCACAATCTCTTCCGGTGGTTGCTGGTCGGTAAACAGCACATCGACCTGACTGATATTGCCTAAATTCACCATCGCATTACGGCCAAACTTGGTGTGATCGGTGGCCAGAAACACCTGTCGGGAATGCTGAATGATCGACTGCGCCACCCGCACCTCCTGATAATCGAAATCGAGCAATGCGCCGGTCATATCAATACCGGAGATACCAATGATGCCGAAATCCATGCGGAACTGACCGATAAAATCGCGCGTCGCCTCGCCAATAATGCCGCCATCACGATTGCGAATTTCGCCACCGGCAATGATGACCTTAAAGTCATCTTTTTCCGTCAGCGTCATCGCTACGTTAAGGTTATTGGTGACAACTCGCAGGTCTTTATGGTTGAGCAGTGCCCGCGCGATCGCCTCGGTGGTGGTGCCGATGTCGATAAACAGCGAAGCACCATCGGGAATGCGCGCCGCCACTTGCGCGGCGATACGCTCTTTTTCCGTCAACTGCATCACTTTGCGGGTGCTGTAGGCGGTGTTGCTGGTGCTGGAGTTCGGCAGCGCAGCGCCACCATGATGCCGGATGATTTTCTCTTGTTCCGCCAGTTCGTTCAGATCACGGCGGATCGTCTGCGGGCTGACATCGAACTGCGCCACCATCTCTTCGGTGGAAACAAAACCGTGCTGATTCAGCAGGTTCATAATTTTCTGATGTCGTTGACTCTGCTTCATGTTCACTCCCTGAGCGCAACAATCAGCGATTGCTGCGAATATCACCGTAAACGAAAAAATCCTCTTCGCATGTTAGCGGTATTTTTCGCTAGCGAAAATAAAATCACGTTCCCCGCTGCGCAGTTTGCAATGCCGCACGCCTTCCCTTAAGCTACGCACCGTTTGATGCGTTGTTTGCACGTTTTCACCTTCCATTTCGCCATTTGACGTTTGCTCAGATGCTGCGGCCTGAAACCGGTACAAATTTCCCCGACATTCGTTGCTACTTTGGTGCGATGTCCTGCGTCCGACACCCATTTCGCCTGTCCGGCGGTCTTGTTATTGGTTTAATTCAGGATTAGTCATGTCTGATACAAATTCGGCTGCAACTGCGGCATCGTCTGCTTTTGCGCAATTAAAACTGCAACCTGCGTTGCTGGAAAATCTCACCGCGCTGGGTTACAGCGAAATGACCCCGATTCAGGCGCAAAGTCTGCCGGCGGTATTACAAGGTAAAGATGTGCTGGCGCAAGCCAAAACCGGCAGTGGTAAAACCGCTGCCTTTGCGCTGGGCTTATTGCAAGCACTGGACGTCAAATTACTGAACGTGCAAGGTTTAGTGCTGTGCCCCACTCGCGAGTTGGCCGATCAGGTAGCAGGTGAAATCCGCCGTCTGGCGCGTCTTATTCCTAACGTAAAAGTATTAACGCTGTGTGGTGGTATGCCGATTGGCCCACAATTCAGCTCGCTGGAGCAAGGTGCCCATATCGTGGTTGGCACACCAGGCCGCGTGCAAAAACACTTAGATAAAGAAAGCCTGAGTCTGGCTGGCCTGAAAACCTGGGTATTGGATGAAGCCGATCGTATGCTGGACATGGGCTTTGCCGATGCCATGCGCGAAATCGCGAAAGTGTGCCCACGTCAGCGTCAGACCCTGCTGTTCTCCGCCACTTACCCGGAAGACATTCAACGCCTGAGTGCGGAATTCCAACGCGAGCCGTTAAGCGTGCGCGTGGAGTCAACCCACAGTGCGGTGCAGATCGAACAGCGCTTCTTTGAGCTGCCAAATCAGGAAGCCAAATTCCCGGCACTGCTGCAATTGTTACAACATTATCAGCCACGTTCCACGGTGATTTTCTGCAACATGAAACACCAGACCCAGCAGGTGGCTGATGCGTTATCTGCCAAAGGTTACAGCGCGCTGGCGCTGAACGGCGATCTGGAACAGCGCGAACGCGACCAAGTCGTGGTGCGTTTTGCTAACCAAAGCTGCGCCATTCTGGTGGCAACTGATGTTGCTGCACGCGGGTTGGATATTAAAGAATTACAGGCCGTGGTGAACTACGACCTGACTCCCGACCCGGAAATTCACGTGCATCGTATCGGTCGTACCGGTCGTGCGGGGCAAACCGGTCTGGCGCTGACGCTGACTACCGCGTCACAAGCTAATCGCGTGGTGCAGATTGAAGATTATCAGCAAAGCCGTGCCGTCTGGGGCAATCTCGATGAACTGAAGAAAAACCCCGACAACATGAAACCCGAGATGGTCACCCTGTGTCTCGACGGTGGCCGTAAAAGCAAAGTGCGTCCCGGCGATATTCTCGGTGCGCTGACCAAAGAGGCCGGTTTTAACGGCCAGCAGATCGGCAAAATCAATATTGCAGAATTACATGCCTATGTCGCGGTGCATCACAGCATTGCCAACAAGGTCTACGGTTATTTACAGGACGGCAAAATTAAAGGCCGCAAAGTGAGAGTTCGCAAGCTGGTGTGAGGCCTTATCACCGACGAACCACACGAACAGCTCCGCTGCTTTCACATTTTATAAAACAGGAATCACCATTTAATGTCATTTACTGAACTGGGCTTAAGCGAACTACTACTGCGTGCCGTGAAAGAGAAAGGCTACGACACCCCATCACCGATCCAACTGCAGGCGATCCCTGCCGTTATGGCCGGTAAAGATGTGATGGCGGCAGCACAAACCGGTACTGGTAAAACCGCTGGTTTTACTCTGCCGCTGCTACACCGTCTGTCACGCGGTAATCTGGCTCGCTCTAACGCCGTTCGTGCACTAGTGCTAACCCCAACGCGTGAGCTGGCTGCTCAGGTGGCAGAAAGCGTAGCAACTTATGGCAAATATCTACCGCTGAAATCAGTGGTCGTGTTCGGTGGCGTGAATATCAATCCGCAGATGCTGGCGATGCGCAAAGGTGCTGACGTACTGGTGGCGACCCCCGGTCGTTTGCTGGATCTGCTGAGCCAGAACGCACTGCATTTCCGTCAACTGGAAGTGCTGATTTTAGATGAAGCCGACCGCATGCTGGACATGGGTTTTATCCGCGATATCCGTAAAATCATCAACATGCTGCCAAAAGATCGTCAGACGCTGATGTTCTCTGCGACCTTCTCGGATGAGATCCGCACACTGGCGAAAGGCTTGCTGAATGAGCCGGTACAAATTGATGTCGCACCACGCAACACTACGGCGGAAACCATCAAACAGACTATCTGCCCGGTCGATAAAGGCCGCAAACCAGCGCTGTTGTGTCATTTAATCAAACACAACAACTGGCAGCAGGTGCTGGTGTTTATGCGCACCAAACACGGTGCCAATAAACTGGTCACCCAGCTGGAAAGTGCTGGCATTCTGGCCGCCGCGATCCACGGTAACAAGAGCCAGGGCGCGCGTACCCGTGCGTTGTCTGGCTTTAAAGATGGCTCCGTGCGCGTGCTGGTTGCCACCGATATCGCCGCGCGTGGTATCGACATCGCACAACTGCCGCAAGTCGTGAACTACGAACTGCCGAATATCGCCGAAGACTACGTGCACCGTATCGGTCGTACCGGTCGTGCCGGTATGGAAGGTCATGCCATTTCGCTGGTCAGTGCGGATGAACAACCACTGCTGGTTGATGTGGAAAAACTGATCCAGCAAATTCTGCCGCGTGAAGAGTTTGATGGCTTCAAACCACAAAACCCCGTTGCGATGACCACGGAAGCGCAACTGACACGCCCGGTGAAAAAGCCGAAAAAACCAAAAATGTTTGATGATGGCCGCAGTGACGAACCGCGTCAGCCACGTTCACCACGCTCTTCACAAGGTGGTGAACAACGCAAAGCCAACAACCCACACATGGGCCAACCACGCGCTCATCAAGCCAGACAGACGGAAGGTGCCGCAAAACCAACCTCACCAACCCGCTCTGGCACACAGCGTGCCGGTCAGCCAGCACGTTCCGCGCATGCACCGGCCGGTCGTCCACAAGGCAACCGTTCAGCGGCAGGCGGACAGCGCAGCAGCAAACCGCAACACTAAGTTATATCTACATCGCGGAGCCAATCTCATTGGCTCCGCAATCATCCCCGCACAACAAAAAAGGCGTAATACATTGCTGTATCACACCTCATTTTGTGAACCCGGAAAAATCGGCGCCAGCGCCGGCATCAGTCAGACGCATCAGCCGCTTTATCGCTGTCATCCTGACTCAGCAAATGGGCAAATCTGGTTTCCGCCAGTTTCTGCATAATGGCACGCCAGTGCTGCTCGGCCTCGCTGCCTGCATCAGCAAACACTTGCATCATCAGCTCGCGCTGGCTTTGTGATAGCCGGTTTTCCAGCACCTGCCCCTGCTCACTAAGCGTTAATCGCTTGATCCGCTTATCAAATTCATCAGTGTTCGCATCAATCAGATCTAATTCTTTTAACACGCGTAGCGGGCCGTTCAGCGCCTGTTTACTCACACCGAGAATTTTCAGCAATGCGTTGACACTGAGCGCCGGGTTACGCCCGACAAAATAGAGAATACGGTGATGCACCCGCTGTAACCCTTGTTCCGCGAGTATGGCATCCGGCCCGGAGGTAAAAGCCCGGAAGGCAAAGTGAAACAACTCCAAGGCGGCATTGAGTGAATTTTGATTATTTTGGTCAACCATATTGACTTAACTTAATGTGCTGGCAAGATAGGTCAACCCTGCTGACGTATTCACCGATAGTTTCCTAGAATTTATCGTCCTGCATCAGAAATAGCAATTAAACAAACTCATGCCCGCATGACCGGAGGCCGCATGTTTGCCCAGCGAATCCAACACCTAACATCCTCAATCATCAGAGAAATATTAGCCAGCGCCCAGAAACCGGACGTGATCTCGTTTGCCGGTGGTTTACCTGCGGAAGGCAGTTTCCCTGACATTGACTGGTCCGTGTTGCCGAATAAAGTCAGACAATACGGCATGAGTGAAGGTGAACCGGAACTGCGGGAAGCCATTGCGGCGGAAGCACGGCAAAAAGGGATCAACTGTGATGCCAGCCAGGTGCTGATCCTTTCCGGCTCACAACAAGGGCTGGATCTGGTCTCCAAACTGTTTATCGATCCGGAAAGTAATGTGCTGGTTGAATCCCCAACCTATCTGGCGGCTCTGCAATGCTTTAATCTTTTCCAGGCCAATTGCCGTGGCGTAAAACTGGGCAGCCAGGGCCCGGATATCGCGAATTTTGAACATCAGATCCGTGATTACAAGCCACGTTTCACTTACCTGATCCCGAGCTTTCAGAATCCGTCAGGAACCTGTTATAACCCCGAATCACGTCAGGCGGTAGCGACTCTGCTTGACCAATATAACCTGCCATTGATTGAAGACGAGCCGTATTGCGAGCTGGATTATGACAATCTGGCAAAACCGCCGATCTGCTCGTTTATGAAAACCGCGCCGTGGATCTATTTCGGGTCGTTTTCCAAAGTGCTGATCCCCGGTCTGCGTATCGGTTATCTGATTGCCCATCCTGATCTGATCACGCCTCTGGTACGCCTGAAACAGGCATCGGATCTGCACACCAACCGTCCCGGCCAGTGGCTGGCGCTGGAATATATGAACTCGGCGGATAAACCACAGCGTCTGGAACGTCTGCGCGAGTTTTACCGCGTACGCCGTGATGCGTTTGCCGCCGCACTGGAGAGTGAATTTGCTGATCTGGCAGAGTGGCAGATCCCATCCGGCGGGCTGTTTTTCTGGTTAAAACTGAAAAACACCGTGGATACCCGCCCACTGTTAAAAATTGCGCTGGAAGCCGGTGTCGCCTTTATGCCGGGCGAAGCGTTCTTTGCGGAAGCGAATCCGCCGCATGGTTATATCCGTCTGAACTTCAGCCATACCGAACCAGAGAAAATGGTGGAAGGGTTACGCCGGTTACGCAAGGTGTTGCTGGAAGCTAACATCGCTTAACCGCCAATTAGCGGCATGAAAAAGGGGGCGATACATCTCTGTATCGCCCCCTTTTTATCATCCGGTTTTACGCAAAAGCATTACGCTTTCGGACGCACACCCAGGGTATGACAGATGGCGTAAGTCAGTTCAGAGCGGTTCAGCGTGTAGAAATGGAAATCTTTCACCCCTTCACGTGACAGCACGCGCGCCATGTCGATGGCGATGCTGGCACCAACCATGTTGCGGGTCATCTGGTCATCATCCGCGATGCCTTCAAAACGCTGATGCAGCCATTGCGGGATCTTCACGTTGGTGAAACCGGCAAATTTCAGCAGATTTTTGTAGTTCGAGACCGGCAGAATGCCCGGCACAATCTCCGCTTCAATCCCGATCGCCGCGCAACGGTCACGGAAACGCAGGTAGCTTTCCACATCAAAGAAGAACTGCGTGATCGCACGGTTGGCACCGGCATCAATCTTGCGTTTCAGGTGCAGCAGATCTGCCTGCGCGCTTTTCGCTTCCGGATGTACTTCCGGATACGCGGCGACAGAGATGTCAAAATCAGCCACTTCTTTCAGCAATGCCACCAGATCGTTGGCGTACATTTCCGGCTTGCCCGCGCCCGGTGGCAGGTCACCACGCAGTGCGACGATATTGCGGATACCGTTGTCCCAGTAATCTTTGGCAATGGCACGCAGCTCATCGCGGCTCGCATCGACACAGGTCAGATGCGGCGCAGCCACCAGACCGGTACGCTCTTTGATATCTTTGATAATGCTGTGGGTACGGTCACGGGTACCGGAGTTGGCGCCATAAGTTACTGAGACAAAAGATGGTTTCAGTTTGCTCAGGCGTTCAATAGAGTTCCACAACGTCTGTTCCATGCTTTCAGTGGCGGGCGGAAAAAACTCGAACGAAACATTAATATCGCCGCTCAACTCGGCCAGATTCTGGTTCAGGGCTTCTACCTGACGTGCGCTGTCAAAACTCATCATTACTCCTTGCCTGCCTTACGGCCTTTTGGGCGGAAGGCTCCGCTTCCCGCATCATCTAAAACAGATGTTTGGACGTCTAAATGTCCATACATCTTATTTGAACTGTTCAGAATGTCAACATTCCTGAATTAAGCATATCCGACATTCCTGTCAGCGTCGTTATTCTGCGTCATGCAACGCACGCATTGTTTCCAGCATGCTCACTAATCCGCTGTAGCGTTCCGTCTGTTTGCGCACCATCAGTGCCAGCACTTCCGGCGTGGCAAACAGATCCAGCTGTTCACGCGCCCGGGTGATGCCGGTGTAGAGCAGTTCCCGTGTCAGTAACGGGTTAGTCTCCGGCGGTAACAGCAGCAGCGTATGGGTGAATTCCGAGCCCTGCGATTTGTGTACTGTCATCGCCCAGGCCGTATCGTGTGCCGGCAGGCGGCTGGGCAGAAAACCATGCGCCTTGCCATCCGGCAGCACAAACCAGACCCGCAACCGTTCGCCGTCGCTGGCAGCAATGCCGATATCGCCATTATACAGCCCCAGACCATAATCATTCTCGGTGATCATCACCGGACGGCCGGCAAACCAGTCTGCCGTCATCTTCAGTTTGCCCTGCGTCTGCAGCCGCTGGCCGATAGCCTGATTCATACCATTGATGCCCCACGGCCCGTCATGCAGGGCGCACAGCAGGCGGATCTGGTTGAAGGCCTGTAATAACGCGACCGCGCCTTCTGCATTCATCGGTTTATCCAGCAATGCCAGATAGGCGTGATAGCCCTCAGCGGCCAGCTTCACCGCCATTTCCAGCCGTTGTTCATCGCTGTGCAGACGGATATCGCGGTAATCCTGCCTCCATACCGCTTGTGCCGTTTTTTCATCGCCATTATTCACCGCGTCGGCCAGTTTACCGATGCCGGAGTCCGCGGCAAAACGCCAGCTTTTGCGCAGCAGGCAAAGCCGGTCGCGCAGCGGATGCCCTGCGGCCTGCACATACGGCTGCAAATCATACCCGGTGCGTTGTTGCAGGCATTCCGCCTGCTGCTGACTGATGCCCTGTGCCACAAAACGGCAGATATCGCCCAGCACCGCGCCCGCCTCTACCGACGCCAGCTGGTCTTTATCCCCGAGTAAAATCAGCCGCGCCTGCGGCGGTAACGCGGCCAGCAGACGCGCCATCATCGGCAGATCGATCATCGAGGCTTCATCAACTACCAGCACATCCAGCGGCAGCGGGTTCTGCGCATTGTGGCGAAACTCCGGCTGACCGGGGATCACGCCCAGCAGACGGTGCAGCGTGCTGGCCTGCGTCGGAATACCTTCCAGCCACTCCGCATTTACCTGTGTTGCCAGTTCGGTTTTGGCTTTGGCGATCGATTCCGTCAGCCGGGCGGCTGCCTTCCCGGTCGGCGCCGCCAGCCGGATCAGTAGTGGTGCTTCGCTTTGCGCCACCAGCAAAGCCAGCAGTTTGGTCACCGTCGTGGTTTTCCCAGTACCGGGACCGCCGGAGATCAGGGTAAAACGCCCTTCACAGGCGGTGGCGACGGCAACCGCCTGCCAGTCGGTTTCCGGCTGCGGTGTAAACAGCTGCCGTAACTGCGCGGCCAGTTCCGTTGCATTCACAGCATTGGCCGCTGGCAGACTGGCCTGCTGCAGCCAGCACGCCACCTGCTGCTCAAAACGGAAATAACGGCTGAGATAGAGCCGGCCGGCAAACAGCGTCAGCGGCTGGCCCTGTTCCTCGGCATCCGAAGGATCCGTGACGACCCGCACCAGCGGGCTCTGCTGCAGTTTCGCATCCAGCACTGCCACGGAGGTCTCAGGCCAGCTTAATGCGGCTTGTGTCAGTTGTGCCTGCCACTGCACCAGTCGCTCCGGCCAGGTACTGAGGTCAAAACAGACATGCCCGCGCCCGAGTTCCTGACTGGTCAGCGCCACCGCCAGTTGTACGCTGGCATCGGCATCCCAGCGGGCCAGCAGCTGCGCCAGCTGAACATCCAGATCCCGCAGCAGACGGGCTTCCAGTAATGCCTGCCAGCAGGGGGTTAACGCAGAAAAGGTGATGGTCATAGCGTAAACTCCCCTTCAGACTGACCGGCAAACAGGGCATCCAGCGCCGCAATATGCTGTTTATCCGGTTTGGTGGCATACACCCCGCTACCGGCATCACCATTCATGCCGCGCAGGAACAGATAGCAGACACCGCCGATATGCCGGTCATAATCGTAGTCCGGTAACCGGCAGCGCAGATAACGGTGCAGGGCCAGCGTATAGAGCTGATACTGCACATCGTAGCGATGCTCCAGCATCGCCTGCGCCATCGCGTCCTGCTGATAGGCCGCCGGGTTATCACCGAGATAATTCGACTTATAGTCCACCACGTAAAAGCGCCCTTCATGTTCAAATACCAGATCGATAAAGCCTTTCAGCATGCCCTGCACTTCATTGAAGGCCAGCGGTGGCGCGCTGGCGGAAAGCACATCACCCGCGGCCAGACAGCGGTTCAGGGCCGGGGCTGACAATGCCGCTAACGGCAGCAGAAATTCCATCTCGCTCAGGCATTGCTGCGGTGCCAGCTGCGACAGTGATAATCCGGGGAACAGCTCACTGTTCAGGATCTGCGCCAGCCACTGTTCCAGCACCGGTTGCCACGGTTCCGGTTGCCAGTCATGACTGAGCTGTACGCCTTGCAGATGTTGTACGATCCACTGCTGCCGGGTGGCGTTATCGGCACCAAAATCGAGATCTTCCAGCAGACTGTGCAGGAAGGTACCGGCATGTGCCCCGCGCGGAAAACTGAACACATCAAAACGGGGCACCGGTGGCTCCTCATTACTGACAACTACCGGCAATGACTGTGCCGGCTGATAAGTACTGTGACTGACCGTCAGTGCGGAATATGACGTTACCCGCCAGTTGCGCTCCAGTTGCCCGGTAAAATGCCGGGCCTGCGGCGTTGGCAATGGCACACTGATTTCGTGATACGGAGTCGGCGGGAACGCGATTTCCGCCACCTCAGCCGCCTGATCATGATTATTCAGCTGCTGCAGCCACTGCCGGAAACGGACGGTCAGCGCAGCATCGCTGTCGTTGTTTAGCAAATAATCCAGTGCTGCCGGCCGGTCATCTTTAGCCTTGCTTTTGCTGTTAGCTTTCAGATCCGCCAGCCCCAGCCAGGTGACAAAGACACCGCGCGTCAGGGCGACATATAACAGCCGCAAATCCTCCGCCAGCCGCTCTTCCGCCGCCTTCTCCCAGGCCTGTGCCGAACCGGTGAGATCAAGCTGCACACCACTCCCGGTGTGATAACGCGGCATATCGTTGCCGCGATAAGCACAGATAAAGGGCAGCAGCACCAGCCCGTACTGCAAACCTTTCGATTTATGGATAGTCACGATCTGTACCCGCTGCCGCTCAGAGTCGAGCCGCAGCTGTTGTTCGTCCGCATCACCGTTCGGCTGATGACAGCGCTCCAGCAGCCAGCGCAGCAGCGCATGTTCGCCGTTTAATGTGCTGGCCGCGGTTTGCAGCAGTTCACCCAGATGCAGCACATCGGTCAGCAACCGTTCGCCGTTGGTTTCCGCCAGCAAACGCTCCGGGATCTGATACCAGAACAGCCACTGCCGCAGCATCGGCAGAATCCCCCGGTTACGCCACAATTCGCCGGCCAGCCGGATGTGCTCCACCGTCTGCTCCCACAACGCCTCATCATCATTCAGCCGCGCCAGCTGACTCACAGTCCAGCCCTGCAGTCCGGTCGCCATCGCGGCACGGATCAGCATTTCATCCTGCGGATTGAGACAGGCTTCGAGCAGACGCGCCACATCCTGTGCCACTTGCTGCGCAAACACAGATTCACGGTTGGAAAGATAAACACTGGCGATGCCGCACTCCCGCAGTGCCTGCTGCATGATGGCCGCCTCCCGGCCGCTGCGCACCAGCACTGCAATATCGTTCGGTTGCAGTGGTTTACCATCCAGCGTGGCCTGCTGTTGCTGTGCCGCTACCAACCAGGTGTGGATCTGCGCGGCCGCCGCCAAGGCCATGCGCTGCTGATAGGCACTACCACTGACCTCCCCCGAACCTTCCAGCGGGAAGCAGCACTGCAACGCGGTCTGCGGCTGGCCCTGCAGCACAAATCCGGCCTTTTTCCCCTTGGCCTTAACCGCCTCAAACGGAATATCCTGCTGATAGATAAACGGCGCACCGGAGTGTGCAAACAAGGCATTGACTGCCGTCACCAGCTCGTCGGTGGAACGGAAATTAGTCTGCAGTGTGTAATGCGCAGCGACCTGCTGCTTTGCCTGCATATAGGTAAAGATATCGGCGCCGCGGAAGGCATAAATCGCCTGTTTCGGATCACCGATCATGTAAAAACCGCATTCGGGATTTTGCGCATACAGGGTGGAAAAAATCCGATACTGCAGCGGGTCGGTATCCTGAAATTCATCGATCATGGCGACCGGATACTGCTCCCGGATCCGTTCCGCCAGCAAAACGCCACGCTCTGAACCTAATGCCCGCGCCAGATTGGTCAGCAAATCATCAAATGACAGTTGTTGCTGTCGCTGTTTTTGCTGCTGCAAGCGCGCGCGCACCTGCGTCAACGCTTCGGCAATCACCACATCATCAATGTCGGTGGGTTGTGCCAGCAGGCTTTCAATCTGGTCAAACAGCGGATGCGTTGGCACCGTGCCAGTTTTGGTTTTCGCTGCCAACATCGATGCTGAAAAGTTATCCAGCGCCTTTGGTAACTGATAACTCATGAGCGGCGCATGCACCCACTCACTGACTTTATTCAGCCAGTTCGGCAGATTCTTTTTCGAATAACTTTGCTTGCTGACCCCCGATGCCGTGATCACCGCTTCAAGGCTGCCCACTGCCGCCAGCCATGCTTCACGCAAACTGTTTAACCGACCGATGATCGCCTGATGGCGCTCAGCCAAAGTCTCACTGGTGCGCGGCTGGCATTGCAGCCCCGACAAGGCCAGATGGGGCGCGATTTGCCCGAGTAATGCGTCCGGCCCCTTCCAGTGATCGAGCAGCGCCTGTGCCAGCAGTGCATCAGCCTGATACGTGATATGGCGCCAGAAATCGGCCACCGCCGAAGCACGCAGGGTCTGTTCTTCCGTTAAAAACTCATTATCAAACAGACTGCCGGATTCAAAGGCATTCTGCGTCAGCATGCGCTGGCAGAAGCCATGGATGGTGTAGATCGCCGCCTCATCCATCTGCCGCTCTGCGGTCAGCAACTGCCGTAACGCCAGCGTCCGGTCCGGACATTCGGCGATCAGGCTTTGTATCAGCTGATCGTCGCTGTGCCCTAATTCCAGTGCGCGCCGGGTGTCGCGGATAGCTTTCAGAATACGCTGGCGCAACTCTGCGGTGGCGGCTTCGGTGAACGTCACCACCAGAATACGATCCACCGGCAGCGGTGTGCCGAAGGCGGCATCACCGGCGCCATGGCCGAGCAGCAGGCGCAGATACAGACCGGCAATGGTGTAGGTTTTACCGGTACCGGCACTGGCCTCAATCAGACGCAGACCACCCAGCGGAAAAGTGAGAATATCCAGTGGAATGCTCATGCTGCAGCCTCCTGCAAATGCTGGCGTAACGGCAATAACAGCTGCACCGCCCAGTCTTCTATCTCTTCCCAGTGGTCACTGGTCAGTTCCGGGAAACAGCGCGCCAGATAGGTATCCTGCCCTTCCCCGATCACAAACGAGCCATCGCCGGTATAGGTTTTCAGCGCCAGTTCGCGTGCCTGTAACTGCTGCGCGTCATCGCCCAGACTGCCGTTTTCCGTAAGCGCTTTTTCCAGCCATTGCCAGGCGGTATTCACCGGTAAACAGAGCGGGCGCTGCATGCCTTCGGTAAACGCCTGCCACCACAACAGCAGCTGTTCGCGGGCGGCATCGGCACTCAGTAGTTCCAGAGACCATTCGCCCAGCTTACCGTTATCCAGCGCCAGCAGACGGGTTGGCTGTTGCAGTTTACCGGCTGCAGACAGCGCCAGATGCTCCAGCCAGATCGCCACCAGCCAGCTGGCTTTCAGTTTGCTGACCCGGTACCGCACCAGTTGTCCGGCATACACCTCACCGACACTGCCCAGCAGTTGCCAGCCGGAAAAATCAAGGTGGAAGGTCTCCCGCTGCGCCGTTGCCAGTGGCCACGTTTGTAACGCGGTGGCCAGCGGCGCAAGATTTTTGGCATCAGCCTGCAATGCCAGTCGGCCGAATTCACCATCCGGCAACAGCCCTTCTGCCAGCAGCCGCGCCTGCCAGACCGCCTGATCGACATCCAGCCGCTGATAACGCAGCAGGCGCTCACGCAACTGATATTGCTGCAATTTATCCAGCCAGAATGGCTCGGTTTCTTCCAGTGCCGCTTCGCGTTCCACAAACTGCACCCGCAGACGACGACGGAAGAATCCCGCCACCGGATTGCGGAAAAAACGCAGCCAGTCGGCCAGTTCAATCTCCGGTTTCCCCTGCAGCTCTTCCGGTAACGACAACCGCGCATCGAAGAAACCGGCCTGACCGGCCGGTGTCAGCGCCGGCAGCCATTCGGCGGCATAGCTGAACAGATCCGCGGTTGCCGGTGGTACCGCGGGAGAAAAATAACGCCGGTCATACGGCACCAGCGGATGCTTGGTCAGCAGATGCTGATGCAGTGCGGTTTCCTGTTCGGTTTCCGCTTTTTCCGCATCTTCCGGCCGCAAAAACGCGCGCTGACAATATTCAACCAGTTCGGTTACCAGCACCGAGGGCATCAGATCGCGGTTATCGATCGCGCTGTGCGCGACATACGAAATATAGAGTTGCTGCTGTGCCGCCAGCAGGGCCTCCAGAAACAGGTAACGATCGTCTTCGCGGCGCGAACGATCCCCTTTGCGCGGCTGATCGGCCATTAAATCGAAACCCAGCGGCGGCATACTGCGTGGGTATAAGCCATCGTTCATCCCTAACAGACACACCAGCCGGAACGGGATCGCCCGCATCGGCATCAGGGTACAGAAGTTAACCCGGCCGGCGAGGAACTGCTGCCCGCCTCGCACTGCATTCAGTTCACTCTGCAGATGATCATGGAACACCGTCAGCGGCAACGGTTCCTGATACTGCATCTGCGACAGCCGTTGCTGCCAGCTCTGCAAGGTCGCGCGGATCAGGTTCAGTGCCGCGGCATCCTCCTCTTCCAGTTGTTCCTGCGGCAGGTAAAAATCCAGCAACAGACGATCGACCAGATTCTGCCATTCAGTGATCGGACGCGCGGTCTCCAGCTCGTCGCGCAGCGCCATCACCTGAGCAATAAACCGCGCCAGCTGGCCGAGTTTCACCGCATTCTGCCCTTCAATCGCGGTGTACGGCGCCACATCAGCAAACAGGGTTTCGTTGCCGCTGGCAAAGCCCAGCAGCATGCGCTCCAGCCCGAACGACCAGGTATGCCGCTCTCTGGGCGGCAGCTCAAACCGCTCACCATCACCGGGCTCCAGCCCCCAGCGCACCCCGGACTCCATCGCCCAGCGGCGCAGCGTGGTCAGATCAGCTTCAGCCAGACCAAAGCGTTTTAGCAAGGCCGGCACCGCCAGCAGTTCCAGCAATTCGGTCGCGGTACAACGCTGATCGGGTAATGACAAGAGGGTAAGGAAGCTCTGAAGCAACGGATTTTCCTGGGTTGCCGAACGGTCAGAGATAGAAAACGGGATATAACGCTCACCGGCAGCATTGCCGAACACCGCCTGAATATAAGGACCATAGCGGTTAATATCCGCCACCATCACCACCACATCTTTCGGGGTCAGGGTCGGCTCAACCGCAAAGCGTTGCAGCAGCTGATCATGCAGCACCTCCACTTCCCGCAGTGGGCTGTGGCAACCATGCAGTACCAGTGAGCGATCGCTGGCAAAAATCGGTCGTTTCGGACGGAGACGGGTACCATCCTGCAACTCCAGCAGATCCTGCTGTAACAGATGCAGCAGGTTATCCCCGTTGATATCGGCAAAGGCATCAATTTCCGCCGCACTGATCTCGGCCAGCAGCGACAGATAATCCCGGCCCTGCTTACCCAGCGACACCAGCAGCGGATTGCCCTGTTGCTCGCCTTCGTCATTAAACAGCTGTTGCCAGTCGGTCTCCGGTAATAATGGCTTGTGCTGTTCGGCCTGCTGCCACTGCTCCCGGCGCTGAGCCAGCAGTTTATTCAGTACCCGCTGATTGATCTGGTTTTCTTCCTGCAAATCGCCCCAGTAATAGCGGCACGGATTGGTCAGCAGCAGATGCACTTCACAATGCTCACCGAGTGCCATCAGCGCTTCCAGATAATGCGGCGGCAGAGAGGAAATACCGAACACGAACAGGCGCTGTGGTAAGACCGCATCCGGTTTGCCGGTTTGCAGTGTGGTGATGAACTGAGAAAAGAGGTTCACACGATGCAAATGACTGGCCTGCTGCTCGGTCAGTGCTACCAGCCGGCGCCACAACACCGGTTGCCACGGCTGTGTTGCTGCACCCTGCGCACCACCGCTTTCCCAGTCAACAATCCAGTCCGGACGGTATACCAGATACTGGTCGAACAGATCCGCAATACGCTGACAGAGCTGATAGCAGCGTCGCCCGTCATGATCTTCGGCCAGATAACCGGCCAGCGGAGCAAACAGCTCGTCGTCCATGCACTGCGGTAACAGCTGCATCAGCCGCCACAGCATGGCTGGTTTGGTGTAGGGGTTTTCCTGCGGCACTTCCGGCAAGACCTGATGAAACATCTGCCAGATAAAACTCGACGGCAGCGGAAAGGTGATATTTGCCGCGACACCAAGATCCTGCGCCAGCGCCTGTTTCAGCCACTGCGCCATGCCGGGGCTTTGTACCAGAATAGTTTCGGCGGCCAGTGCCGGTTGCAGTGGCGCTAGTTTTATAAGATGTGCTAACAGACTTTTCAGAACATCCAGCTGATTGGAATGGTAAACCCTGAACATACCCGCGTCCTGTATCCGTGCTAATTCCCCGATAATAGAGGAAAGCAGCACATCATCACTATCGGCAACGACATAATCTTCGGAAAAACCGATTATCCTGCAGACAAGGGCTGAAATAAGATTTCATTTTCCCGTGATCGACATCATAAAGTTGAAATATTGCGCAGACAGGGCAAAATGCGCATCTTGGTTTGAATCAAATTCCGGCCAATAGACTGAGCAGTAAAAAATACCAACAGAAAAAGCATTAACCCAATCAGTTTTGATAAAGATATAACTACAGGATCTCTATGAACATCATGCGCAATGCCATGTCAGCTCTGCTGAGTGGTCTGATACTGACCAGCCTGTCCGCGTCAGCCATTGAATACGAGCTGCCATCAGCCAGCAACAGCCGCTTAGTCGGTCAGAATGTGGAATATGTGGTTCCGGCTGACAGCAAACAACCATTGGAAGCGATCGCAGCCAAATATCAAATCGGCCTGAGCGGCATGATGGAAGCCAACCCGGGTGTTGACCCGTATTTGCCACACCCTGGCAGCACGCTGATCATCCCGCATCAGCTGATCCTGCCGGATACACCACGTCAGGGTATTGTGATCAACGTGGCTGAAATGCGTCTGTATTACTACCCGAAAGGCAAAAACACCGTGGAAGTCCTGCCAATCGGTATCGGTCAGCTGGGCACTGACACACCGGAAAACTGGGTCACCTCAGTACAACGCAAAAGAGCCAACCCGACCTGGACGCCGACCGCCAAAGTACGTCGTGAATATGCGGAAAAAGGTGAGCCATTACCAGCCGTATGGCCAGCCGGCCCGGATAATCCGATGGGTCTGTTCGCACTGTATATCGGTAACCTGTATGCCATCCACGGCACCAACGCGCCATTCGGTATCGGTCTGCGTGTAAGCCACGGTTGCGTGCGTCTGCGTAATGAAGATATTGAACATCTGTTCAACACCGTACCTGTCGGTACCCGTGTCCAGTTCGTCAACCAGCCAATCAAAGTAACGCATGAGCCGGATGGCCGCCGTTATATTGAAGTGCATGAGCCACTGTCACGCACGTTTGAGGAACTGAGCTCTAAAGAGCCATCAACTCTGACCATAAGCCCGGCAGTAGGCCGTTTCATTGCCAATGCTGATACCGACTCTCATATCGTGAAGCAGGTACTGGAAGAACGTTCTGGTATGCCAACCGTGATCAATCCGTAAGCGGTTTTTGACTACATATCCAAACCTCGCTGCGGCGGGGTTTTTTTATCTCGCAATAAAAGCAGAAAGCAGAAAGCAGAAAGCAGAAAG
>MTLD01001498.1_pt3 | contig 41868 bp, 39 predicted proteins | sample 1982471 | NCBI WGS metagenome assembly MTLD01 (sample SAMN05712604, study PRJNA340218) | biofilm metagenome | isolation source: sample SPM anode biofilm adapted to -50 mV | place: USA | collected 2012-02-03 | reverse complement strand
CCAGCCGCTCCAGCGGCAGGTCGCTGCGGTTTTTCATAAAGGTGAACTCGAAAAAACCGATCAGACCGGGCAGCAGCAGGTAATAGACTTCACCGCCGTAGGGCATGTCCATCACCAGCCCCTTGTTTGCCATTCCATCCAGCAACGGCAGCAACTCTTCCGCCGGAATCCCAGTCAGCCGCACCAACTCCGGAAGAGTTGCCTCTTCCAGCGGAAAGCGGGAAGCGATAAAGGCTTCGCGCTCGTCAAACAATAGCGTCAGTATTTCGCGCAGCTTGTCGCTGTCCACCAGACCGATCGGGTATTTGTTGAGCCGGTCGATCAGCGGAACGAGGCTGCTTTTTGAACCGAGATGATGTCCCATGACAAATTTCCTTAGCTGAACTTTGAAAAATCAGGCTTCCTGCGCTGCATGAAAGCCTGTAGCGCCTCGGCCGCTTCCGGGGATTTCAGACGCGCCACAAACTGCCTCCCCTCCTCTGCGATGGTTTCGCGCAACGGAGCCGCATAATCCCGCTTGAGCAGTTCCTTGGCCAGGCGGAGCGCTGCCACCGGTTGGGCTGCCAACTGCCGCGCCTTGTTGCGGGCGGTCGTCAGAACATCGGCATCCTGACATATTTCCGTAATGATACCGAGGCTGTGCGCTTTTTCGGCGTTGAACGGCTCACCCAGCAAAAGCAGTTCTGCAGCGCGCTGATGCCCCATAATCCTGGGAAGGAGCAGCGTGGAGCCGGCCTCCGGGCAGAGACCGAGGTTGACAAACGGCATCTGGAAGGAGGCCGTTGCCCCGGCATAGGCCAAGTCGCAGTGCAGCAGCATGGTAACGCCAACTCCCACTGCCAGGCCGTTGACCGCCGCCACAACCGGCTTGCGGGTTTCGCTGATGGCGGCCAGAAACTGCATGACAGGACTTTCCGGACCGGTCGGCGGAGAGGAGAGAAAATCGGCCAGATCATTTCCGCTGGTGAAGCATTCATCTCCCCCACGGATCAGGATCACCCGTATCTTATCATCACTGTCGGCCTGCCGGAGACCATCTGCAAGAGACTGGTACATGGCCAGATTCAGGGCATTCTTCTTGTCCGGCCGATTAATGCGCAGAGTGAGTATCCCTTCGCTTGTTTCACTCTGTATAAGACCTGCGCTGTTCATATTCGGTTACCCCTTTGGATTGACTCTGCTCACACCATCGCCTTGAGACTCTCTGGAATTGGTACAGCCATATTGTTGATACTGTCAAAACAGACCATCGTAGTGCGGGCGGTGGCATAGACCTTTTCCTGGCTGTCATGGAGGCGATATTCCAGATCGAAACTGGAACGGCCCGTTTTTGCCACCCAAAGCGTAACGATCAATTCATCATGGAGCATGATCGGTATTTTGAAATCACACTCAGCCCGGGCAACAACAGTGAAAATCCCCTGTTCGGAAACTTCCCTGAAGAAGTCGCTGAACAGCTTGACTCGCGCTGTTTCCAGATAGGTGAAGTAGAGAGCGCTGTTAACATGGCCATAGGCATCCAGATCGGAAAACCTGAGTTCAATCGGGGTGGAATAGATTTGCGCCATCAGTTGCTCCTTTTGTGCCGGCCTGTTTCAGCAGCATGCTGACGGAGCCACTCCACCACCAGCGGGAAATGATCCCGCACCGCATCAGGGTGTGTCAGCATATCGATATGATCGTAATCATGCAGATTGCCGTTTTTACGGGCCAGCAGCGTATAACGGCAATCCTGCCGACCGGCCGATTCCATAAAATCCCGCACATCATTGGGATGCCCAAGGGCATGATCGTTCTCGGCGGCCAGGTACCAGATCGGCGGCAGGGACAGTTTTTTCAGGGCCGCGCCATAATCGAAGCCATCGTCCGAATCAATCCAGGCATCGTTTCTGACCCACTCTGCACTCTGGCGATAGGACTTGGCGGTTTCGCTGTCGGAACCGATCCGCAGCTGGCGCGCCGGGAGGTAACCGGCAATCAGACAAGCCAGCGGGCAGAGCCATTTCCAGACCAGATCCACTTTCAGGATGCGCTGGATGCTCCTGACCCGGATGGTGCGCTTGCTGCCGAAATAGACCAGTGAATCCACCGCTTTTATATACTCGGGGAAGCGCGCCAGAACCGACGAAAAGAGCACTCCGCCCCAGGAATGGGCCACCCACTGCTGGCGGAGCGGACCGCGAATATTCCTTACCGCTTCGACACAGGCCGGGATATCTTCGGTTATCGCCTCGGTCTGACCGAAGCGTGAGTTCCGGCTTATGGGGGGTGTACTCTTCCCCCGCCCACGCAGGTCAATCACATAGACATCGAAACCTTTTTCAGCCAGGTAGGGGGCCAAACCTTTGCCAGATTCCGAGTAGAAGATACGGCCGTTCTCGATGGCGCCGTGCAGCATTAAAACCGGCGGTCCAGCTTCGTTGACAGTAAAGCGCTGGAGTTGGAGAAGGTTCCCGTCTGGCAACGGCACCGGTATGGATTGCTGCTGGACAGTCAGCATAACGCCCCTTGCCTATTCCTTGCCAAGCATCCCCTTCTTCAGGGAGTCATCGGCCGGTTTGTCACCCAGGTAGATCGCCAAAACACTCCTGGCCAGCTTGGCCGATGGAACCGTTCCCAACATCCTGCCGTTATGGCTGGCCGAGACAGTCCCGTCAGAAGCGAGATTCAGATCAACCACATCACCCCGATTAAAATCGGCGGTGAAGAGTGCCAGGAATTTCTTCACCTCCGGGGAACCGGCCAGCTCGGGCGAATTATTGGCAAAACCTTCGCTGAAGGCTTCAATGATCTTTTCCTTATCAACCTTTGAATGCAGGAAATTCATCCTGATCAACTTGTCACCATTGTCCCGCAGCGCCTCAGTGGCGCTGGCGAGATGCCTGGCGGAATACAGTGATCCGATGTAGACCTTGATGAAAAACTTTTTCCTGATGCCGTACCCGTTCAATTTGAGCTGCTGATTGTGCATCATTACAGCCTGCTCCAGCTTGACCCCGGCCACCTCGAGAGCAGGTGACTGGCTGACCGAAAATAAAATCAGAATTAGCGCCATAAACAGATTTTTCATAATAATCCCTTTGCCGACTTGGTTCAGCCAATCTCGCGACCGGCCGTAAAACCCTGATGAATCGCTTCAAAAACCATGGCGGGCTGCAGAGCATCTCCGGCGACCCGGAATGGAATACCGCTGGCTGCAACCTGTTCCTGAAGCGGATTGTGGGAGCAGGTCCCGACCGCCAGCACAACAGATTCAGCCGGAATCTCCTCGATCTCCCCTTCCCACTCGATCCTGACGCAGTCGGCTGCAATCTCGATCACCTTGGCCGTGGTGCGGGTTTTCACACCGTAACGCTCCACGTCCTGCATCATACCCCAGCGAGTGCTCTTGCCGAAATTTTTGCCCAGCTCACTCAGCATTTCGATGACGGTGACTTCCTTGCTCCCTCTGGTCGCCAGAGCATACAGATCTTCAACCGTTTCGGCTCCGTGAACCAGCAGAAACTTGAGAGCTTCACCGGAAAGTGTGCCTTTTTCCGCTAGCAGCAGCGCTGTTTCGATCCCGACCGCGCCGCCGCCGATAACCACAACGCGCTTTCCTGTCATGACGCTTCCGGCTAACACATCCCAGGCCTGGACTACGTGCGGCAGCCCGGCTCCCGGTATGGGTGGCGTGATCGGCCGGCCGCCGGTGGCAATAATCACTGCGTCCGGTTTTATTTCCTCCAAAAACCGGTTATCGACCCTGGAGTTAAAGACGACCGTTGTCCCGGACAGCTCCAGCTGCCGCTCCAGGTCAATGGCCAGCTCGAGAAACTCTTCCCGCCCCGGAGCTGCGCCTGCCAGCAGCAACTGCCCGCCCAGATTGTACCCCGACTCATACAAACTGACCTGATGGCCACGCTCTGCGGCGGCAATGGCCGCGCTCATCCCGGCTGCCCCTCCGCCGACAACAGCAACAGCCAGAGGTTTGTCGGCCTTGGTAACGGCCCGCGAATGTTCATGGCCGGCCTTGGGGTTGCAGAGGCATTCCACCTGCTTCATTTTGAAAAGGTTGTCAAAACAGCCCTGTCCGCAAGCCACACAATGGACGATGTCGGCTTCATGTCCACTGCGAGCCTTCTCCGGAAAGTTGGGATCGGCGATCAACGCCCGACCGACCGCAACCATATCGCAGTAGCCATCGGAGATCATTTCGCGGGCCAAATCCGGATCGTTGATGCGGTGGCTGGCTATGACCGGGATATTTACCAGCTCCTTGATTCCACGCGCCAGATATCCAAATACGCCGCGCGGCACTTCGGTTACGATCTGCGGTACCTGCGCTTCATGCCAACCGACGTTAATACAGAGTGCATCCACACCGGCTTCTGCCAGTCGAACGGCATACTGCTGAAGTTCCTGACGGCTGGAGCCACCCTTCATAAACTCGTTGCCGTTCATCCTGACCAGCAGCGGGAACTCCGCGCCCACGGTTGAACGGACCGCCTTGACAACTTCCAGGCCGAAGCGGGTCCGACCATCGAAATCACCACCGTACTTATCGTCACGCTTATTGGTCAGTGGTGAGAGGAATTCGCTGATCAGGTAACCGGTGCCGGACAGAATCTCGACCGCATCAAAACCGGCCTCTTTGACGCGCCGCGCCGCCTGGGCGAAGCGGCTGATAATTTCCTCGATTTCGCTGATTTCCAACTCGCGTGGTGTTTCGCGGGTCAGGCGTGACGCGATCGCCGAGGGTGCCACCGGCTGTTTTCCTCCCATCAGCATGGAGTGATTGTAGCGTCCGGCATGGTTAAGTTGAACCGAGGAACGGGCGCCATTCTCGCGGATGGCGGTGGCCAGGCGGGTCAGCCCCGGTATGTAGATATCCTTGTGGGCACCGATATTTCCGGGGTTGCCGGAAAGTTCATCGATGGTGGCATAGCCGACCGTGATCATCCCGGCCCCGCCACGGGCCCGCTCGGTGTAAAAATCCACCAAACGGTCGCTGACAGCATAATTTCCGGCCATATTCATATGCATGGCCGGCATGAAGATGCGGTTTTTGACCTCCATGCGGTTGATGGTAATCGGCTGAAAAAGAGGATCGATCATTATTTACTCCCTTGCGAAACGGTCTCGTATAAATCACTGACCTGATCAAACAAACCGATCTGTTCCAGTGAGGCCTTTAGCAGGCCCGGGTTGTGAATAAGATCCAGCATAAAGACGATCTCCGAAATTTTCAGATAAACGAAAAACGGCTCGATCAGACGTCCCTTGAAAAGCTGCTCGATAATGTTGTTCAGGGTCAGTTTTCTGAGGGGAAGTACCTGTGCGGCGCGCTCCAACAGGGTTTTGACGTAGAAGAGGATTGCCCGATCAACGCCATCCACAAACTGACGGTGTCCCGGCAGGATCCGCATCCCCCGAAGCTTTGCCAGATTAAGGAGGCTGCCGCAGTAGACATCGTAATTACGGAATCGTCCTTCAAAAGTGTCCAGATCAATATCCAGCAGCGGAGCCTGAAAGATGTTTCTGAGGAGGATATCACCGGTCACGGCCGAATCCCCCACCAGATAGGCCAGATCGCTTTGGGAGTGCCCCGGGCAGGCCAGATAGCTGATCCCGAGATTGGACAATTCAAGCGTTTCCTCCACAATCCGGAACCGTTCCGGCATGGCTGGAAAGACTTTGTTACGTTCGAAAGACTCCCTTAATTGAACAGTAAAATCCCCGCCAAAACCGTATCCGGTCAGAAGCTCGGCAATCCGTTCCATCCGCTCGGCGTGACGGCGGAATTTGATGGCGTCCCGACGCGGGATGAATATTTGGGCATCGCTATGACGCAGGATAAAATTGGACAGTCCATAATGGTCCACATGGCAATGCGTTATAAACAGATATTTCAGCTGTTTCAGATCGACATTCTCCAGCAGGGCGGTTTCACCCTCCGGCGTGGGTGGACCGGTGTCAAACAGCGCAGGCCCACCTTCAAGCATTGTGCTGTAGAAATGAACCTCCCCCACCATATAGGGGGTCTGTGCGGTGTGCTGTTGCATGGAGTCTGGCCCCTGGCCTGTCACCCTAAAAAATATACTTGTCCGCTTCGATGGAGGCTCCCGCCAGCTGCCGTTTTGCCTTGAGCAGGCCGGTGGCGTCATACTTGGTAAAGCGGCGGATACCGGCCAGCAGCATGGTCAGGGTATCACCCTCCTCGATGTAGTAGGCCGCCCGACGCGCGGCGGAGGCCGCTTTCTCGGTGCCATTGAAGGTAAACACTTTAACGGCGGCGCTGACTGAAGCTTTTTTGCTTTCGCTCAACTTCGGCAGGATCTTCTCGGCGCGCAGTACGGCGCTCTCGATGGCAAAGATGTTGATGGCCAGATCAGCAACGGCCAGCAGGATTTCCTGTTCGTCCTTGATCGTATCCATGAATTTCTGCACTCCGCTGCCGGCCAGGACCAGGAAGGCCTGCTTCAGGTTAGCGATCAGCACCTTTTCAGCCGCAAAGGGAACAGAATCGTCAAGCTCGTCGAAAGATGGCGACATCAGCGATTCAAAAGCCTTCATGGCCTCTTTCTGGAGTGGAATCTCCCCTTTCATGGCACGACGGAGGATTATGCCGGGGATCAGCAAACGGTTGATCTCGTTGGTACCTTCCCAGATCCGGTTGATGCGCTCGTCGCGATAGTATCCTTCAGCGGCATATTCCTGAATAAAGCCATAACCGCCATGAATCTGGACGACCGCATCCACCACATCGGCCAAAACCTCGCTGCAGAAAACCTTGGCGATGGCACATTCGACAGAATATTCCTCGATCCCCTGTTGATATGATTCGTAATAGTTGGGCGTATCCTTGGGGATGGTGGCCAAGCGGTCGTCAATCAGCCCGGACAGACGATAAATAAGCGATTCCGAGGCAAAGATGGCGGCGCTCATATCGGCAATTTTTTCCTGTATGGCCCCGAAAGTCCCGATGGTAACTCCGAACGCCTTGCGCTCGTTGGCATATTTGATTCCGGTGGCAAGCGACACTTTGGCCGCACCGGTTACGGCGGCGCCCAGCTTGAAGCGCCCGACATTGAGGACGTTGAAGGCGATCTTGTGCCCCTTGCCGATCTCGCCCAGCAGGTTTTCGACCGGCACCCTGGCATCTTCCAGCACGACCTGGGTGGTGGATGACCCCCTGACCCCCATCTTGTTCTCTTCCGGGCCAATGCTCAGTCCCTCAGTGTTGCGCTCCACCAGAAAGCCGGTAAAGTGCTGTTTGTCGATCTTGGCAAAAACGGTAAAGAGATTGGCCATGCCGCCGTTGGTGATAAACTGTTTGGTGCCGTTGAGGATGTAATGTTTGCCGTCAGCTGAGAGCGTGGCGGTCGCCGCAACCCCCAGGGCATCGCTGCCGGAACCGGGTTCGGTCAGGCAGTAGGCCGCAATCCATTCACCGGAGATGATCTTGTGCAGATACTTCTCCTTCTGCTCTTTGGTACCGTAATAGACCAGCGGGAGCGTGCCGATGCCGGTATGGGCGGAATAGGTCACGGAAAAGGAGCCGGCCTGGGACAGCTTTTCAGCTGCCAGCATGCTGGTAGCCTTATCCAGCTCAAGTCCGCCGTACTCTTCCGGTGCATCGATCATCAACAGTCCCAGTTCACCACACTTTTTCATCAGTTCCACCGTCAGCGGAAGATTGTGATGCTCGATCTCCTCACGAAGCGGCACAACTTCATTCAGAACAAACTGTTCGGTAGTATCACCGATCTGCCGCTGCTCGTCGCTGAAATCCTCCGGTGTAAAGATGTCGTTTTTATCGGTTTCGACTATCAGATATTCGGCGCCTTTGAATAGTTTTGCGGGCATGTTGTTCACCTCTGTATTTAGTATTTTTGAATTTGCTTTCAGTCCCCCTTTTTAAAGGGGTGAGTCTCCCACGTCTCTACACCTTCTCAAAAATCCCGGCCGCGCCCATACCGCCGCCTATGCACATGGAGACCATGCCATAGCGTGTATCGCTGCGCTGCATCTCGTGCAGAATACTGGCGGTCAGCTTGGCTCCGGTGCAGCCGAGCGGATGTCCCAGCGCGATCGCCCCGCCGTTCACATTGACCCTGGCCGGATCGATACCAAGTTCCTTGACACAAGCCAGGGACTGGGCCGCAAAAGCCTCATTCAGCTCAATCAGCCCGATCTCGTCCAATGTTAAGCCGGCCATCTTGAGTGCCGCCGGTATGGCTGCGACCGGGCCGATCCCCATGATCTCGGGCGGAACCCCTTTGACGGCAAAGGCGACGAAACGGGCCAACGCTTTTTTGCCAATCTTTTTCAGATAATCCTCGGACACCACCAGCACCGCCGCTGCGCCATCAGTCATCTGGGAGGCATTTCCGGCGGTTACGCTGCCGGTGGCCTTGAAGGCCGGTTTCAGTTTGGACAGTCCGGCAACAGTCGTATCGGCGCGCACACCATCGTCAATATCGACCATTTCCTTGCTGCGCTTCATCTTCCCATTTATCAGCGCGCAGTTTTCTACCTCCACCGGAATGATCTCGTCCTTGAACTTGCCCGCCGCGATAGCTGCGGCAGCCTTGAGATGGCTGGCCGCGGCAAAGGCATCCTGATCTTCCCGGGCTATACCGTATTTATCCGCAACCAGCTCGGCCGTAATTCCCATGGAGGCGAAAGATTCCGGCCAGTTGGCCACCAGTGACGGGTTTGCACTGTACTTGCTGCCACCCATCGGAATCATGCTCATGCTTTCGGCGCCACCGGCAATAATGCAGTCGGCAAAACCGGCTATGATCCGCTCCGCCGCAGTTGCAATCGTCTGCAAACCGGAGGAGCAGAAACGGTTGACGGTCTGGGCCGGCACTTCAACCGGCACACCGGCCTTCATGGCCGCCACGCGGGCAAAGTTCATCCCCTGTTCCCCCTCCGGAAAAGCACAGCCGATAATGATATCCTCCACGTCGTGCGGATCTATGCCGGTTTTATCCAGCAGCCCCTTAATGGCGGCCGCCGCCAGATCGTCCGGGCGAACATCTTTCAGTTTCCCTTTTTTTGCGCGGCAGCCGGGGGTGCGGTAGGCGGCCAGAATATATGCGTTTCTCATAGGTATCCTCCGTATGTGTAGGGGCGAATCTTGTATTCGCCCTTGCTTGCCAGTATTTGCCCTTGCTGTGGGCGATCACAACAATCGCCCCTGCATATGCCGCATCAATTCCGCAACGGCTTACCCTTCTTGAGCATATGCTGGATGCGCTCCAGGGTTTTCTTCTGGCCGCAGAGCCGCACAAAGGCTTCCCGTTCCAGATCCAGCAGGTACTCCTCGGTTATCAGGGTACCGGCCGGGACATCACCGCCGGTAATAACATCGGCCACTGCGCTGGCCAGATACTGGTCATACTCGGAGATAAAGCCACCCTGCTGCATATTCCAGAGCTGCGACTTGATCGAGGCGGCCACGCCTCGGCCGGGTGCCTTCAGGTCGGTCAACGGCCGGCCGGGACGGTAATTGGCAGCCAGCGAGATGGCCTTCAGTTTGGCGTCGTGGATACGCTTGTCAATATCCATGGTAATCGCGTCGCCGTGGCGCATGAAGCCCATCGGTATCAACTCGGCAGCCGACATGCTGACTTTGGCCATGGCGATATTCATGTAATTTTTAAAGATGAAAGGGGTCGCATCAACTTCAAACTCTTCGGCCAGCTTGATGGCGCGAACCGCCATCTCCTTGGTACCTCCGCCGGCCGGCAACAGACCGACTCCAAGCTCCACCAACCCCATGTAGGTTTCGGCATGGGGAATAATGGCATCTGCATGCAGGCAGGTCTCGCAGCCGCCCCCCATAACAAGGTTGTGCGGAGCGGCCACGACCGGGATTCTGGAGTATTTGATCGCCATCATCGCCTTCTGGAAACCCTTGACCGTCATGGCGATCTCGTCGTAGGCCCCTTCCGCAATAGCCATCACCAGCAGCATCAGGTTAGCGCCGGCCGAGAACATACTGCCATCATTGGCAATCACCAGACCGACGCCGTCTTCTTCCGCACGCCGGATGGCCTTGTGGGTCATGGAGAGGATCTCGCCGCCAATGGCATTCATCTTGGTGTGGAACTCCAGACAGAAGACACCGTCACCCAGATCGATCACCGATGCTCCGCTGTTCTTTTCCACCACTTTGTCGTTTTTCTTGAGTATCGTCAGGCTGATATGGGTCGGCTTCTGCGGAACTTCGTAGTACTGTCCGTCAACAATGCCGTAGTAGTATTTTTTACCGTTCTCGAACTTGTAAAAATATTCGACAGATTTGAGACCGGCCGGGACCTTGACGCCGTCCTGTTCGGCCCGTTCCACGAAATAGGCTACGCCGACGGCATCCAGCATTTCAAAGGGACCCAGCTCCCAGTTGAAGCCCCATTTCATAGCGTTGTCGATATTAACGATATCGTCGGCTATTTCAGGAATCCGGTTGAAGGTGTAGATCAATGTATCTCGCAGGTTGATCCAGGCGAATTTGGCCGCTTTGTCGCCTGCGGTAATCAGTGAGCGCAGCCGTTTGGCCGGGTCGTCAATGGATTTGGCCGCTTCGATCGAAGCGAATTTGGGGCGCTGCGAAGGTGCATATTCACCGGTTGTATAATCATAGTAGAAAAATTCCTGCCCCTGCTCCCCTTTTACCTTTTTGAAAAAACCCTGCTTGCTCTTGTTGCCCAGCAACCCTTTAGCCACCATCTCCTTGATAAAATCGGGGAATTTGAAGATTTCTCGCTGTTCGTCATTCACCAGCAACTCGTAGGAGTTGTTGGCCACGTGCTGAAGGGTATCGATACCAACCAGGTCGGCGGTGCGAAAGGCAGCACTTTTGGGACGTGCCGTTGCCGGACCGGCCACCGCATCGACCTCTTCCACGGTCATCCCCATCTCCAGCATGGTGCGCACGCAATTGCAGATGGCATAGACGCCGATCCGGTTGGCGATGAAGTTGGGAGTGTCCTTGGCATAGACGATACCTTTACCCAGCCGCTTGGAGATGAAATCGGCCATGAAGGCGGTTACGGCCGGGTCGGTCGCCGAGCAGGATACGATCTCCAGAAGGCGCATATAACGTGGCGGATTGAAGAAGTGGGTCACCAGCAGGTTTTTACGGACGTTTTCCGGCAGGCACTCTGCAATTTCGTTAATCGAAAGGCCACTGGTGTTGGTTGAAAGAACAGCTCCTTCTTTCAGGTTCGGCACGACCTTTTCGGTGAAGAGCTGCTTCTTGATCGCCATATTCTCGATGACAACCTCAATCACCCAGTCGCAATCTTTCAGTCTCGACAGGTCGTCTTCAAAATTTCCGGTTTCGATATTCGCGGCGTAGCTTGTCAGAAAGAAGGGAGCCGGTTTCATCTTCTTCAACCCTTCCAGTCCGGCAGCTGCAATGCGGTTGCGCACCTTTGGATCGTCCGTGGTAAGACCGGCCGATTTTTCAGCATCATTTGTCTCTCTCGGAACGATGTCCAGCAGGAGTACCTGAATACCGGCATTGGCCAGGTGCGCGGCAATGGTAGCTCCCATCACTCCCGCCCCCAGGACCGCTACCTTATTGATCTGTTTCATTATATTCCCCCTTTTGGTGACTGAATCCAACTCCGTATCAATTGCTGTGATCTATGTACAGATCCTCCAACTTTTGCTTGTATTTTTCATAAATGATCTTCCGCCTCAGTTTCAATGTCGGGGTCAATTCGCCACCTTCGATGGAAAAATCATGGGCCAGCAGCACGAATTTCTTGATGCTTTCATATTGGGCAAGTCGCAAGTTGATGTCGGCGATTCTCTGTTCGAACAGTTTTTGAACCTGCTCATTCATCACCAGATCATCCATCACGTAATAATGAATATGCTTCTCTTTGGCAAATTCCAGCAAACGCTCCAGATTCGGCACTATCAGGGCGGTCAGATACGGTTTGCGGTCGCCGTATACGAAAGCCGAAGTAACATATTTATCCATCTTGAGGGCATTTTCAACCGGCTGGGGGGGGATGTTCTTGCCGCCAGCGGTGATAATCAGCTCTTTCTTGCGATCGGTTATATAGACGAACCCACCATCCAGATGACCTATGTCTCCGGTTTTGAACCAGCCATCCTGAATGGCCTCGGCGGTGGCAGCCGGATCATTGTAGTAGCCGGGCATGACCTGAGGACCCCTGACCAGAATTTCCCCATCTTGCGCGATTTTGAATTCAGTTTGCGCTAATGCAACTCCGACAGAGCCAAAACGGACATGTTCAAAATTATTGAAGCAGAGCGCCGGACTTGTCTCCGTCAGGCCATACCCCTCAAAAATCGGAATGCCGATCACCCAGAAAAATTCATTGATTGTCTTATCCAGCGGTGCACCGCCGCAACAAAACAGCTTCATGTTTCCGCCGAACTTGGCCCTCACCTTGCTGAACACCAGCCGGTCTGCAATTGAATATTTGAAACCGAGCAGGGCCGGCACCTGTTTATGGAGGTATTTGGCCTCGACAAATTTCTTTCCGATATCCACCGCCCAGTGGAACAGATTCCTTTTGATGACCGGCATCTGATGGGCGTTCTCATAAATCCGGTGGTAGATTTTTTCAAACAGGCGCGGTACGCTCACCATCAAGGTCGGCCTGACCTCGATCATATTTTCCGGAACTTTTTCAATGCTGTCAGCGAATGCCAGCAGAGCGCCGTTAAAAATCGTCATGTAGTAACCGGCCGTTCTTTCCAGGATGTGACTCAACGGAAGGAAACTCAACAGCACTTCATCCTCTGTGATAACACCGGCCTGCTCAGTCAGATACTGGATATTGGTCAGAATATTGTTATGAGTGAGCATAACCCCCTTCGGCACACCGGTTGTGCCGGACGTATAAATAAGAGTCAGCATATCCTCCGGGGCTATACAATCTATTCCAGCCTCAAGATCCATTCTTTCTTCGGCACTGATCGGCGTGTCTATCTCGGACATCTGATAAAAGGTGCAAACAGGCAGAGCCGTCCCCCCAAGAAATCTCTCAAACGAGATCACCAGTTCGACCGCCGGTATTGAATCCTTGATTTTCAGTAACTGGCCGTACAGGAACTTACCGGAAACAAACACTATCCTGGCTCCGGAATGGTTGAGCATGTATTCAATCTGCTCCGGGGTATTTGTTGGATAAATCGGGACTGTAACGGCACGCGCACACAGGATGCCCATGTCGGCTATCACCCAGCCGGCACGGTTCTCCGAAAGTATGGCCACCCTGTCACCCGGCTTGATATCCAGTTTTTTCAAGCCGCGCGAAACCATAAGCGCCCGTTCGTAATACTCGGCATAACTCAAGGTGACATATTTGCCCTGCTTGCGATATTTGAGGGCCAGCCGCTCCCGGAATTTGGAAGCATTTGTTCGCAGCAGGTCGGGAATTGATTTGAAGGGAGCTTGGTTCATACACCACCACCAGTGCTGGTTTATTTTACACAAAGCTACATAACCTTGACATTCATGTCAAGTATAAACTCATTTTATTTTTCTGTCTTACTCCAAATACTCCAATACAAGCAAAAACCGTTTACTGCTTCCACCATTGACTTTTTCCTATCATATAAAACCGGTTATCCAGCCCTCGTAAAATATTATATTTAATTACACTAATATGCAAAAGTAGTAGCACTGGCTGTAACACAACTGTTTTTAACGCTATTTGCACTATACCAACGCTCTTTTACATGCCATAACCCAGCCAAATCAACAGCTACAATGCTAAGGTATTTTTTTAAATTTTCTACTTGACATGCGCGTTAAGGTCATTTAGATTTTGCTAAAATAGTGTTTTACGGTAGCCGCAGCCAACGAACAAGTTCGCATCACCAAGAAAGGAGTCTAACATGAAAAGGAAAATCGTAGTGGCATCATGCATTGCAACAGCAGTGGTGGGGACGGCAAGCATATCGTTTGGTGCGGGGTTCAAGGTTGCAGAACAGGGGGCCAAGGCCATGGCGATGGGCAACGCCTTTGCCGCCCAGGCGGACGATGCCTCCGCACTGGCCTACAACCCGGCCGGAATCGCATTCCAGAAGGGAAATCAGCTGCAGATCGGCAGCACCACAATCCTTGTGCCGCAGACACAATTTAACGGCACCACAAAACTGAGCGGCACAACCCAGGTTTCCGAAAAGGCCAATCGCGACATTTTCATCGCGCCAACCGTTTACGCCACCGCCTCCCTGGAAAGCATACCACTCACTTTCGGTTTGGGAATCAACTCGTTTCATCCGCTGGCAAAGCGCTGGGATGCCAGCAGTGAGTTTCGAGACAGTATTCAGGAGATATCCATCAAGCCGATCAATTTCCAGCCGACTGTTGCCTATCGCAATGACGACTGGAAACTGGCGGTGGCCGGCGGCCTGGACGTAACCTACGCCCAGGTTTCAATGCAGAAGATGGCGTATGCCCAATTACCGCCGTCACTCGGCGGGAGTTATGCGGAGTTGGGTACTTTGGGTGCCGATGCAACCGGAACAGGATATGGCTACAACTTCGGCCTGCAGTGGAAACCGCTCTCTAACCTCAGTTTCGGAGCTGCGTACCGTAGCGAAATCAAGCTTGATCTTGAAGGTGACGCCACTTATCTGGCAACCACCGCACTCGGTGCAAATCCGGCACTTGGGCTGACTAACAAACTCAAATCGACAGCCTCAACCAGCATAACCCTCCCGGATGCCATTACACTCGGCGTGTCCTGGAAGCCGGTTGAACAGCTGACCTTGGAGTTTGATGCAGATCGTACCGGTTGGAGCAGCTACAACAAACTGGAGCTCAAATTCCAGGCTCCAATGGCGGCAGCCTTCAACAACAAACCGGATGCCAAAAACTGGGAGGATGTCTGGGCTTACCGTTTCGGCGCACAATACGCCGTGACCCCCAAATTTGATCTGCGCGCCGGTTACGCCTATGACAACAGCCCGACACCCAGCTCCACCCTCAGCCCCGAGCTGCCGGATGCCGACCGTCATAACTTCAGCATAGGTTCGGGACTGCACAACGAATTTGGCTCCATAGATCTGGCCTACATGTGGGTGCATTGGGTTGACCGTACTGTAGCCAACGCAAAAGAGGCCGGAACTTTTAAAAGCGATGCCCACCTGTTCGCCGTGTCAGTTACCTACAAATTTTAACAGCCAGCTGAGTAGTCAAAGTTTTTAGAGCGGGGGCCAACGGCCCCCGCTCTACTTTACAATCAGCGGATTGATTGCGAGGAGGGATTGTTTCGAAAATCAAAGATAATCCGCACTACAACGTCATATCGCTCAGAATATATTTTAAGGAGGGCCAACATGCCTGAAAGCATTTTCAAGTCGTTGCAGGACAGCTACCATAAGGGTGTATTCGGAGTACCAACGATATTTTATTTCTCAGTTGACGACATCAAGAAAACCGTAACGCTCGACGAAGAAGGTTGCTCTGTCCAGAATGGAAAAACCGTTGATGATGCTGATTGCATCTGCAAAACAAGTGCTGCAATGTTCAACAAAATCTGGAATGAAGGTTACCGTCCGGGAATCATGGATTTCATGGGTGGTGCCATTAAATCAAACGCTCCCCAACTCCTCCAGCAGTTTTTAAGCGCCTTTGGTAAGTGATATAACTACTCAGCACACAACAGCCACATTTGAAAAGTCTCCGGGATTAAATTCAATGACATGCTGACAGATAATTTTCCACAAGAGCACTCGGCTTACTCAAGCGCGAATTCAGCTGACCAAAATCACACTTTCGACATAAATAACACTGCTGACAGATAACGTATTAAGTTGCCAGAATTATCACAAACAACACTGGCACTAAAATTGCTTTTACGTTAAATAACTGACAGCATTGTATTAAGGAGATAGCTCGTGAAAAAGTTAATTATTGCCGCCATAATGTTTGTGGCATCGGCAGTCAGTTCATTCGCCACAACCTATAATTTTTCCGGCATAGACAATGGGGGACTTGGGTCTGCAACAATGGACATTTCAATATCCGGAAACACTTTAACCATGATCTTGAAAAACACTTCTCCAACCACTCTGGTAGATGGGTCCGGCATCAATGCCCCCGGAATAACCGGGTTCGGGTTCAACCTGGACTCCAACAACTCCGTGACCAACTGGCTATTGACTGCCTATGCCTCCCAATCCGCAACCACACCAATTACAATTGGTTCAAGCATCAATACAAGTAGCTACAAATGGAAACTTGGAACCACACAAGCAGGTGTCACTATGGATTATTTAAATTACCTGAAGGACATTAAGGGCGCTCTTTATAACCCGGCTGCGACCCAAGGACTCTCTGCCAAACCAAATTATTTCACTGATGCAATTCTCACGATGACTTTTGCCTCGGCTCCTGTACTTGACCCGACACCCGATGCCATAGGCAGCGGTCTCACTGGTTCCGAATATGTCCGTATGCAGTCCGTAGGAAAGGGAGGCAGCCTGAAATTAACCCCTGAACCCACCTCCACGCCAGTCCCAGAACCGTCCACCATATTGCTGCTTTGTGCAGGACTTGGTGGTTTGGCATTTTGGAGAAGAAAGGGCGCCTGATATCTGTCGATTTTTATTACAGTTAATTTGCGGTGCAGCCAGACGGTTGCACCGTTTTTATTTATAAATCCGAAGCAGCAAAATCAACCTTCACCTCAAAATTCATCTATTGCACTCAACTCGATTGGTGTTAATCTCCGGTTATGAACCAACAACGGCGGCGATGTATTCAGAGCGACCGCCACGCAATCCAAATCCAAGCTAAAAAGGAGAGATCAAATGACACAGCAACCGGCCCCACTCTACCTGAAATTAAAGGAGCGTCACCCCGAACTGATCGGGGCGGTCGAGGCACTGAGCAAGGCGGCCCGCACTTCCGGTCCGCTGGATGAAAAAACCGGGCACCTGATCCAGCTGGGTGCGGCAGCAGCGATTCATTCCAGAGGTTCCGTCTGCAGCCATGCCGCACGGGCCAAAGAATCCGGTGCGACCATCGATGAAATCCACCACGCCATCATCGTACTCACCAGCACCATCGGTTTTCCCACCGTGGCAGCCGCGTTGTCATGGGTCGATGAAATGCTTGAAAAACAGGCATAAACTTATTGCCACTGCACCATACGAAAAAAGCCGCCTTCCTGGACAGGGGGGCGGCTTTTTCTTTTTGCTTCCATTACTGCTTACTTCTGAACCCACTTACCGTTCTGAAGCTGCATCCACCAACCCGGTTTTGAAGCTTCACGCCTTGTTTCGGCATATGTCGCCGCAGCCTTGCCCATGGTCTGATCAAGCGCGGCTTTGGTTGCTTCCTGCTTGGTAATTTTCAGTATCGCTTTCGCCATGCTGCCGATGACCGTCTTGCGATTCCTGTTTTCCGCAGCAACCGCCGCTTCATCCTGAGCAGTGACCTTTGCCTTGTCACGCACAGTCACCAGACCCTGGCTGGTCGTTCCGACCGCCCCGCTGTCAAAGAGAGCATCCAGAGCAGGCAGCCTCTGGCTCATTTCAGCATAGGCAGCAACAACCTCGGGCATACTCCCCAGCTCGATTGCCAGATCATCACCGCTCTCCGCGGCATGGGCAGCCGGGATGAAAGAGAAACCCGGCAGCCTGTCGAGCAGCCTGCTCTGCTGCCCAGGTCGAGGCGGCACCGGTTCCAAGACCGGCGCTTTTTCAGGGCCGGGCAGTTTCTCCCCTTCATTTTTCAGGAGCATTTCGTCAAGCGATTTGTAGGCATCCTTGACCGCCTTTTCGGGAAAATAAACATTTACTGTTATAATCGCACAGGAAAACAGCAGCCCGCATCCACCGGCCAACAGCCATTTCAAAAGTTTCATATTTTTACCCTCCATTTGAGTGTCCGTAGATTATAGCGCATCCGGCAGATAAATAAAGTCATTCATCCCACTTGAATTCAGTTTCAACCGGAGCGGTGGCTGGCGCACCCTTTCCTGCGGCGCCACCGGAACTCTTGCCCCGCACCGTCGCCTCCTTGATGGAATTCAGCAGATGGTCAATTGCAATCCGGTTCTGACTGGGGGCAATCGTGACACTCAGGTCGCGGACCCCCAAAAAGTTGGTATGCGAGATATCAAGACTGTCAAAGGTCAGATAACCTTTTTCAAGAGAGGCCTTGATTCCGGCATGATCGTAAGCCCGGTCCGAACTGAAAAAGAAACCGCTCAGTTTTTTTCCGGACAGGCGTTGGAGGAACTCCTTGCTGACCAGCATTTTTTCACCAGCCGTTTCACGCGCCCAAAATTCGGTAAAGCCGGAAATACCGGTCAGCTGTTTCCCCTTTCCCTGAATACTCAACACCCCGTCTATTTTACCGGAGATATAACCGGTAATGGCCGGAAAAGCCTTGCAGAGCTGCACCAGACTAAGTTCGTTTATCAGCATATCCCCCCGGTAGAGAATCCCGTTTTGTGCCGTAATGAAACCCTTTCCCATCAGAGTTCCGCCGTAAAGCGAAGAATCGAGGGAGATAATTTCCGTGACACCCCGGGAGGCCCTCAGCCTGAGTTTGACGGAATCCAGATTTAACCCGCTGAAACTGGCGCTGACAATGGTGATGGTCTCCACTTTTTCTGTTTTACGGCGAAGTTGCTCCATCAGTGAAGCATAGTTCTGCCGGTTAAAGCTCGAAGAGTTCGGAGGCTTGGCAACCGCTTTGCCGGAGAGATCGAGAGACAGCGGCAGCAGGCCGTTTATACCCGAAACCTTCATATTGCCAGAGGGGGCGTCAATACCGATATTGGCCAGAGTTACCGCGCCATCGACAAGAATTTTGCCTTCCTGCAAGTTGATAGTCCCTTCGGTTGCAAGTCCACCCTTAACAGTCGCCTCCTGTATTGATCGCGGCATGGCATTTATGAATGTATCCACAAGAGCTGCCAGTGATGTGCTTGGAACATTAAAGGCAATCCGTCCCTGGCGGGCCGGCAGATTGGCATTTTCTATAGCCCCGCTGGCGTTGAGAACCAGATCCTTTCCGGCGGTCAGCAACAGCTGATTTAGGACCAGTTTCTTACCAGACAGGTCTCCATTGACAATAGCTCCACCGCTGGAGAGCAATGATTTGCCTCCTTTGCCGGTCACGGCAATATTATTGCCGACCGCCTCCAGATGACAGTAAAGACCATCGGACTTGGCGTAACGACCGTTACAGGCAGTATCCAGCGTTCCTCCCGATAGTGCCAAATCACCCTTGATCCCGGCATACTTGCTGACTCCGGCCAACCGGATCCCTTTTGCGTTGAGCCTGAATCCGACCTTTTCCAATGGGGCAAAGGGATTGAATACCGCATCCCCTTTTATTGAGCCACCCAGCAGTGTCGCTGTAAAATCCGCCTTGCCACCGGCTTTTGAAAACGCGGCATTGATGGCGGGAGCGCCAGCCTCCTTCCCTTGCCAGGCCACCTTTTCAGCGGCAAGTTGCGCCGTTCCTTCCAGCCACTTCCCTTCAGGGTTATAAACATAAGCGCCGCGAATCTTTCCGGACAGTTTTTTTAACAGGGCATCGCCGCGCTGCAGGTCGCATCCGCTAAAGTCCGCAATCACCGGATAGCGAACGAATCTTGATAAAACCTGCTTAACCGGCAGACGAACCGAGAGGCGCGCAAGCGACACCGTAAAATCTTTGCCCCTGACGGCAGCACCCTCCATTACTCCAATCTCGTCGGCATAGAAAGCCCGGGCTGTCAGCGAAACGCCCTTAACCTTTGCGGATAAGGCCGGTATTTTTGCCTTGATGGATTTTAAATGCCCGTCAAATGTAACCTGGAATGGCACATCCAGTGCTTCAAGGAGCGCTCCGGCTTCCGACTTAGTCTGCGTCGCCTTTCCAACTGCGACCACTGATTTGCCTCGGCTGGAAATCACGGTGTTAACCGTCAGATCATTGAAAATAAGTCGCTCCCCCTGTTTCAGCAATCCGTGGGAGAAGCCGATACGTCCCGTGGCGGATGAAATACCGTCAGCCGCATTGCCGGTCAGGTGCAGGGAACTTTTGTCCAACCTGCCGCCGATCGTGATTTTTCCGTGGGCCAGTTGTGGAAACAGGGGGTAGATTGAGGCTACATCAATCTCATCCACACCGGCATCGATCACAAAAGACTTCGCCCGTTTCAGCTCCCTGACAGTTCCGGAGGCCCGTATCGCAAGCAGCTTGTTCAGATGCAAAGTCAGAGTTTCAATTGTCAGGACATCTTTTCGCAGATCGTAACCGGCCACAAGCGTAAGATTGCCGCCAAAGGCTTTTCCGGTAGCGACGGCAGGCAGGGACGCCGCGCTGAAGCCCACCTCTACCCTGGCATTAACAATCCCATTCCGCAGATTAGCCGTCACCAGGAGAGTTGCACTCCCCTGCTCCGGCAGGAAACCGCTTTTGCTTCGAAGCAGTCCAGAGAGACTTTTGAGAGAGATCGATGAAGATGAAAGGGATAGATCCAGCTCCGGCTCTTTGTCCAGACGCGCCTTGCCGGACAGCGTGTAATGGTTGTGGCCGGGATCGTCAAACACCAGATTGAATCCTGATTTTTCAGAGCCCTTGTTTGCAAAATCGGATACATTCAGGGACAGCCCCGCAAGCCGCTGATCATTGATCTGCAAAGCTCCCCTCGTAATTTTGAGTTGGTGAATCAAAATTTCTGCGGAGGAAGGTTTTACCGATGAAAAACGACGCTGCAGTTGACTGAAATTCCAGACCCCGCCGCTGTTTTGTTGCAGGACAACCGTAATTCCTTCCAATTCGATCTTTTCAAATGTCCTATGCCCGGACAGCAATTTCAACCAGAGCGGGATGATGGTCATCGAATCTACTGACAACAACCTGGAGAGCGGGAAACCCTCGGGATTTGCGACAGACAGTCCCTTCAAATGCAGTGCACCGCCTGAAAGATCGATTTGCTCAATGACAACCGGCTGTCCAATAACATCTGAAATCATTCCGGATATGCGTGACGCGGCATGAGGGGTTGCAATATATTTGGTTAAAGCCATGGGAAGAATTATTGCCAGAGCAACCAGGACAATGGCCGTGTAGAGCAGGATTTTTTTGCATTTTCCGGTTATTGGGTTTTTCATTCGGATATTTTCCGGTTTTTTTATGTAGTTATCAAGCAAGTTGCCCATCGCTATCATTATCTGACCAGCATTGTAACATGTTTTTTTTGGGCAGTTATAATTCCAGAGGAGTTTTTTCAAAACAAGAAAAGGCGGCGTAGATTAATTAATCATCCATTGAGGGACGGTTTTCACATTTTCAGCTTTGCATGGCGAAGCGAGTTTGTGTAATGTCAAACGGCAAGATCCCTCCACGGAGACCAAATGGGAGAAAAAGCATAATGAAAGTTACAGAAAAGCAGCTCAAGGCACGTGTTACCGAACTTAATCTTGGCGTTTTGAAAGAGACGACATTCGGGATAAAGGTGGATCGCGGGAGCAAAGGTTATTCATGCAGCCTGATTTATCGGGATCAGACACCGCCCGAATTACTGTTGGAAGAAGGCAGCGCCTCCGAAGCCAGTGCCTGTATCGAGGCTGTAGCCGCTACTCATAGGATTTTCAGGCAATCAATGATGGGTGGCGTCGAAAAGCCGGAGTTCCTCACCGATGAGATGTTTCTGAAAAAGGGGGGCGAACGCTGCCCCAGAACCAGATGCGGTTCCCGCGATATCATCGCCGGTTGGGTGGAAAAGAACCCCGATGGACTAAGCCAGGCGCATCGCTGCGGTAAATGCGGTCTGGATTACGTTATCAGATACAAGATGGAAGGTTATCAAATTGCTTTGCAGGAAGATGTTTGCGGACAATAACAGCTCATGGATAGTCGCAGCTACACGGCCATAAATACCACAATAGTAGTATTTATGGCTTTTTAGCGCCATTTCAGGACCATAATACCACTAATGTGATATTTATGTTCGGCAGCAGACGTACTTAGCTTGCGCGGCGAATCCGGCTGATCGCCTCGTCCGCTGTGCAGAAATCAATCCCGGCGCGCCCCATTTCTTCCAGCGCCTTTTCAGAATCCCCCGCAACGATATTTACTCCTGCTATGGCATCGGTCAGCAGTGTCACCTCAAAACCGGCTTTCTTCGCATCCAGCGCCGATGAACGGACACAGTAGTCGGTTGCCAGACCTCCCACATACAGATGCTTGACCTGCAACCCGGCCAGGATTTCCCCGAGCGAGCTTCCGTCTGCGCTTACTCCGTCGAAGGATGAATAGGAATCCGAATCCGGGTCATTCCCCTTGGAGACAAGCAGCGTCCCCTCCGGCAGGTGCAGGTCAGGATGAAACCGGGCTCCGGGACTATCCTTAACACAGTGTGGCGGCCAGGCGCCGCCGTATTCGCTGAAATGTCTGGTGACCGGCGGATGCCAGTCCCGGCTGGCCACTACGGTTAACCCCGCCGCTGCAAAAGACGAGGCGATCCGGTTGAGCGGCTCAACGACCTTGTCACCATCCGGCACGGGAAGGGCTCCGCCGGGGCAGAAGTCGTTCTGGACATCAACCAGCAGCAGTGCAGAATCCTTTGTCATAGTCATGGCGCCTTCCTTCCGGCTTTTTCGATTAATTCACCCCTGAGATTGTTGAGGGAACTTGAAATGGAGACCTTGTAACGGTGAGGATTGATCAATCGCAGACAACCGCTTGGGAGGCGGTTCAACTCCCGGCTGCATCGTTCGGCCATGACTTCCAGTGATTCCCTGTCAACTGTGCGACACCCGGCTTCCATCACCACACTCCTGAGTTCAGTCAGACAGGCGTCGGCGGGCAGGATGGTGTTTCGCAGCGGATTGGCCGGGTCATAAACCGTATCTCCCCCTTTGATTTCTTCATCCGCCAGACAAACCACATCCTGAATGAAATTCCCCAGTGAATCTACAAAGCGGAAGAGGTTCTTTCTACCCGGCAGGGTGGACTTGGCTGCATCGCCGGTGACTTTCAGCTTCGGTTCTCCGTTGATCTCGACCAGCTTATAAACGCCGCCCAGCGCCCCGCCTCCTGCACCGGCGCAAGTCGAGAGCCTGGTGCCGATGCCGTAAAAATCAACCTGCCCCCCTTCCCTGCGCACCGATTCGATCACGTACTCATCCAAGTCATTGGAGACAACAATCCCCACATCCGGGAATCCGGCCTGGTCCAGCAACCGCCGCGCTTCCTGCGAAAGGTAAGCCAAATCCCCCGAGTCGATGCGAATACCGCGCAGTTCGTGCCCGCGTTGCCGCAATTCAGCTGCCACGGTGATTGCGTTTATTACTCCGCTTTTGAGGGTGTCATAGGTATCAACCAACAGCACGGTACTGTCGGGAAAGGTGGCGGCATAGGACCGGAAGGCCGACAATTCATCGGGGAAAGCCTGTATCCAGCTATGGGCCTGGGTTCCGCGCAACGGCAGGCCGAACATTTTTCCGGCCAGTACGTTGCTGGTCCCTTTGCAACCGCCCACACAGGCCGCCCGCGAGGCTGACACCCCGCCATCCGGCCCCTGAGCCCGGCGCAGGCCAAACTCAAACACTTCGGCACCGCCGGCGGCATGGCAGATACGGGCCGATTTGGTAGCTGCCAGGGTCTGGAAATTGATTATGTTCAGTAGCGCTGTTTCGACAAACTGCGCCTCTGCCAATGTTCCTTCCACAGTCAGCAGGGGTTCGTTGGCAAACACCAGTGTCCCTTCGGATGGGGCTGTCACCTTGCCACGAAACCTGAAATTTCGGAGAAAATCGACAAAAACGGGTTTAAAAAGTCCTGATCCGGACAGAAATTCCAGCTCCTCATCTGAAAAGCGGAATTTTTCAAGAAAATCCAGCGCCGGTTCCAGTCCGGCAAATACCGCATATCCACCTTCGAAGGGATTGGTGCGAAAATAGAGGTCAAACACAGCACGGTTTTCGACCATACCCTCTTCAAGATAGCCGGCCAGCATGGTCAGTTCGTACAGGTCTGTTAAAAGGGTAGAGTAAGACATGTCAACTCCGGCGGATCAGAACGACCCTGATTAGGTTTGCAAAATTCTTCCGTGAGAGTTGGTATACAAGTTTAGCAGGACAACGTGAAGCAGATTATTTTTCCAAAAGGAAATCCAATGTTTTGCTGACCTCATCCAGTTTCTGTTTGAGGTTGCTCAGCTCTTCGGCGGTATAGACAGCTCTACCTTTGGCAATTTCTTCTTTGAGTTTCTCGATCTTGTCCTGTATGGAAACAGCCGAGTTGCCGCATTTCCTGGCCAAAAGCAGACACTCGTCCTTCTCCTGATCCTGTTGCCCGGACGGTCCGGTTGTGGAAGTTTCATCGGCGGAAACCGGCATAACCACCGGCATCAGAGAAATTAACACGGCCGTAAAAAGCGTGGCGATCCTTTTCATTGTCCCTCCTCTATGGGTGCGGCTTCACACCCTTTGAGTAAACCATACCGGTCAGACTGCGCAAAACCAGTTCGGCCGCCGCAAAATCCTCCTCCGCCACCAGAATTTCCTTCAACGGGGTCCCTTCCGCCAATATCTGCAACGAATACCCGATACCTTCTTTTTCAAGAAGAGCTTCAACCCGACTCAACTCCGAGTCATTCACCGAATCATAAAAGCGTGCCATTTGCACCACCCCCAACTCTGACAACATCGTCATTGAAATTTGAAAACCACCGTGCATGCTGTCAAATAATAGCACAAATCCAGGGTCTGTCTCACACGTGGGCGATTCTTAAAAACCCGAAACCAGACAAAAGCCGCTCATGAAACGAATCCATGTTCAGATTCCCGCAGCATTTTTTTTGGAAACCTGCTCGCGTCTGGCTGTCCGAACCGGATCCACACCCAGTGTTACCCAGCCGGCCGAGCGCCTGAACCTTTTGATTTTTCTGGATTCGATCAGCCTGTCCAGAATTTTTTCCTTCACATAATCAAAACTATCATCGGGGTAATTTATTCGTATCAGCATTTCAAGCCCCCCTTTCTTTTTGAAATTCATTATCGTAATAATACCTTTTTAGTCTTATTTGGTCAATACCGGTCCTTGTTCAGTGAAAAACAGCCAACATGAAGCTTGCTTACCGCCAGTTAAATGGTACGCTCTGCGATATAATTCGTTCGAAATCCGGTCACCATTCTATCAAAAAAGGAGATTCAACCATGAAAAGGATTGCTATTACCATTCTCGCCACATTCGTACTCCCGACAGTCAGCTTCGCCGGTGAAACCATGCGCGAAGGTTACTGGGAGTTGGTCAGCACCATGGAAATGCCCGGCATGCCGATGAAGATGCCTCCCACCAGGACAAAGCATTGCTACAGCAAGGAAGATGTTAAGGACCAGAAAAAGAGTATCACCACGGACAAGAACTGCACCGTTACCGATTTAAAACAGTCCGGCAACAAAATTACCTGGAAGATGAAGTGTACCGGGCAAAATGCCGGTGTTTTCAGTGGAGAGACGATTTACAAGGGGGATGCCTACGATTCGACCATGAAGATGGAAACGGAGGGGCAGACCATGAACATGAAAGTCAAGGCCAAGCGATTGGGGAACTGTCCTTAATTATCTGATTGCAATCGGAGAGAGGGTGACAAACAACGACATCGGCAGCGGCGGTAGGACAGCGCTCTTTCCTACTGCCACCTGGCTCTTCTGTTCGGTCCGGTGTAGGTATTGGGCATTCCTTGCCCCCGAACCGGGTCAACTTTTGGATTAACCCATTCGCCACTTGAACGCTTGAAAGCCTCAACTTTGCCGGTTGTCAGCAGTTTATCGAGTTCGCATACGGGGATATATCCCATTCCATCATTTGCATATTTGACCAGTAAAGCCACGCGCAACTCCTTGGGTAACAACCGCATTAATATTGTCTCCGTATACGAAATGCTCACTCCAAAAGCAACATAATTGTTCTTAATAATATATTCGGCCACGACGTCTGACAACCAATATCTCGAGTTATATCTCGAGTTATATCTCGATCTTATTCCTGTGTCATTTAATCCGATTTCCTGATATTTATTCCAGACAGCCATGCTGATCGGGTCAACGGGCTTAAATCCGGTGACATCGCTGATAACAATATAAACCAATAAGGTAGACCCGTATGCGACATTGTCAAGAATCACCCCCCGGACAATTACTGCTGGCCATCAGGCAATTCAATGCCGGTCAATGGTACGACTGCCACGAAACATTGGAAGAACTCTGGATCGGCGAGGATGGAGAGGTGCGCAACCTCTTCCAGGGGACCCTGCAGATTGCGGTGGCCCTGCACCATTGGCGCAACGGAAACTACGGCGGCGCCGTCAGCCTCCTGGGTGGCGGGGTAAAACTACTGAGTAGCGTATCGGATGCGTGTCTCTGGGTGGATGTGGCACGGCTCATATCGGATGCAAATCAGATGCGTGAAGCTCTGGAAGAGCTCGGCAAGGAGAGGATGTACGAACTGGACAGTTCACTCATCCCGCGACTCCAGACGGTTTCAATCAAAAATGAAGTTCCATTGTAAGTGTGGCGAGTTAAAATGATACGATTATCAACCGAAGGAGTCCGCCCTTGATGCCGCACTACGTTGAACCGCTTTTCAGACCTCCCAGCGAGGCCGGAAGTCTCATCTTCCAGATTACGGTGGGCTGCTCTCAAAATACGTGTACCTTCTGCGGAATGTACAAGGGGAAACGCTTCCACTCAAGGCCGGTGCCTGAAATCATCAGGGAGATCGCCGGAATCCCGGCAGCCTACCGGCCACGAATAAACCGTGTTTTCCTGGCCGATGGAGATGCCCTGGTTTACCCCTTTGAGGGGCTGGTGGAGATACTGGACGCGCTATCTGCCACATTCACGAATCTGGCCCGAATCGGCTCCTACGCCTCCCCCGCCAGCCTGGCGACCAAAAGCCTGGAACAACTGGCGCTGCTGCGTGAAAAACGGCTGCGCATCCTCTACTTTGGCCTGGAATCGGGAGACGACGAGACTCTGTCTCAGATCAGGAAAGGTTTCACATCCGATGAGATGGCAAATCACGCACTGAAGGCCAGGGAAGCAGGGATGAAACTGTCGGTGACCGCCATTCTCGGTCTGGCCGGCCGCAAACGGAGTCTGACACACGCCCGCAGTACCGCCGAATGGGTCAATCGGGTCAATCCGGAATACTTTTCACTTCTGACTCTGTTCCACCGCCACAACGATGAGTTTGTCAGTTCCCTCGATCAATGCACGCGTCGCGAACTGATGCTTGAAGCGCGCGAAATGCTGACGCAGATGAATCCGAGCTTTACGATCCTGCGCTCCAACCATGTCTCCAATTTCCTGAACCTCGCCGGTAGCTACCCCAAGGATCGGGAGCGACTGATCAAGGATGTGGATGCGGCCATGGAAAAAGCCGCCCTGCGTCCCGGTTTTCTGGACAAGGTGCCGGAGTACGCGGAAGAGTATTATTGACCGACGGGACGCGTCCCCATCTGCCGGCTTCACAACCGGCTTGACAATGGCCACACCTCGATGATAGTTATTATTTAGTAACTATAGCGAGGCAGTCCATGAACGAACTCACCGAACGCCAAAAATCGGTCTACAACTTCATCACAACCTACCAGAAACAGCACGGTTATTCTCCCAGCATGCAGGAGATTGCCGGCCATCTGCAGGTTTCCGGCAATCTGGGAGTCATCCGCCACCTGACCGCCCTGGAAAAGAAGGGCTACCTCACCCGCACCCCCGGCAACTCCCGCAGTATCAAACTGACCCCTTCAATTTCATCTTATCCGGAATCCTTGGAACGCATGATCCACGGCGAAGAGCAGTTTTCTGTCTTCCTGCCGGTGGTCGGCAGCGTGCGGGCCGGAATTCCGCAGCCGCCGGAAGAGGATATCCAGGAATACCGTTCGATCGACCGCGATGTGGCCCGTTCCGGCGGCACTTTTTTCCTGAAAGTCAAAGGCGATTCCATGATCGAAGCCTCTATCCGCGAAGGGGATCTGGCCCTGATCCGCCCCCAGGAAGCAGCGCAGCACCGGGATATAGTCGTCGCCCTGGTGGATGGCGAAGCGACCTTGAAGCGTTTCTACCGCGAAGCCGATCATATCCGCCTGCAACCGGAAAACGCCGCCTATCAGCCGATCATTATCCGCGAAGGTGAGAAGGACGTGACCATCATCGGAAAAGTGGTCAGCATCTACCGTTCTCTGGACTGAAGCCATGCCGCCCCTCAGCAACGAAATACGCGTGGCCGTTGTATTTGGTCCCGGCACAAAAATCAGACCGGTCTGGTTCGATGTGAACCGCAAGCAGCATACCATCTGCCGCATTACCAACTCCTGGCAGGATAAAAAGGGCGAAACGGTCTTCATGCACTTCCACGTCACCGACGACGGGGCGCTGTACGAGCTGGTCTACAACATGACCAATGCCACCTGGAAGCTGAAGCAGATCGAGGCACTCTGATGGAACGCATTATCATGCATATTGATATGAATGCCTTTTTCGCCTCGGTCGAACAGCAATCCAACCCTGCCCTGCGTGGAAAACCGATCGCCGTTACCGGCAGCGATTCACGCACCGTCATCCTGACCGCCTCCTATGAAGCCCGGGCTTTCGGAGTCAAGACCGGCCTGACAACCTGGGAAGCCAGGCAAAAATGCCCGGATCTGATCCTGGTGCCGACCAATAACCGCCTCTACACCCATGTTTCGTCACAGATCATGAAAATCCTGCACGACTACACCCCCCTGGTGGAAGTTTTCTCGATTGACGAAGCCTTCATGGACATCACCGGATCGGTCAGCATGTTCGGGAGCCTGGAGCGCATCTGTTACCTGATCAAGTCCAGAATCAGCGCCCGCTTCGGCATCACCTGCTCCATCGGCATCGCCCCAAACAAACTGCTGGCGAAACTGGCCAGCGAAATGAAAAAGCCGGATGGTCTGACCATCATCCGCAATGAGGATGTATCCCGCACGCTTGAGCATATGCCGATCGTTGAGTTGTGCGGCATCGGCCGGAAAATGGCTGCCAAGCTGGCGCTGTACAGCATCAGAACCTGCGGAGAACTGGGACGTTACCCGGCCGAGCGGCTAAAAATGCGTTTCGGGATCGTTGGCGAAAAGCTGCACCAGATGGGCCTGGGGATCGACGACAGTCCGGTCATCCCGGCTGAAGAGGCCGAGGAGGTCAAGAGCGTCGGCCACAGCATGACCCTGAAAAGAGATATCCGGGAGCGGGCCGACATACTAAGGTATCTGCTACAGCTTTCCGAAATGGTCGGAAGACGGGCCAGACGCTACGGTGTCTGGGGTAAGACCGTTCATCTAACGGTGCGCTATGCCGATTTCACCACCTTTGGCAAACAGGGAAGCCAGCCCCACCACATCAATTTGAGCGAAGAGATTTACCTGGCAGCGGTGAAGATTCTGGACAGCCTGGAACTGCAACAACCCGCACGTTTGCTCGGCATCCGGCTGACAAACCTGCAGCACCAGACCAGCCAACTGCCGCTGTTCCCGGAGGAACAGACCAGATTGAAACTGACCGAGGCGATGGACAAGGTCAACAACCGCCACGGTGACTTTACCGTCATGTTCGCCAGCCTGCTGGATCAACAGGAGAAAGGTAGCCACGTCATTTCCCCGGCCTGGCGGCCGGAAGGGATCAGAAACGTAGCGGTATCCTGATCAACAGCCATCGCAGCATCATCCCCCCCCACACCAGTCAATCTCCACCGCACTGTATTGATCCGACACAACATTCTCCCACAACTGTATAAGCATTTTGTACATGACAACTTTCACTCGCCAAGCTGTAAATATGTAATATATTCAAGTACTAACAACATCGCACGGCATAACTGTCAGCCTCCGGACTGTATATGATTCCCATACTTTACTGACAGCACAACCGCCTGAAAAGCAATATCCCGGAGCGGGCACCACACACAAAACCCTGTATTATCGGTATGTTACCAGTTAAATAAATTTAGAAAGGCTTCTTGGCACACTCGATGCTCTATCAGTTGACAGCAGACAAAAAAACAATCGAAACATGAAAGGAGATCGTCATGAGAACTATATCAGCAATGCTAACCGCAATGGTAATAACAGCCACCCAGGCAATGGCGGCAGCCGGAACACCGGAAAGCGAAGGCATTGGACTTCTGGCCGCATGTTTCATCGGATTCGGAGTGATGATCGTTCTCTTCCAGTTTATCCCGGGTGTAATGCTGATGGTGGGAATGCTGAAAGGAATCTTCTCGCTGGGGCGGAAAGATGCTCATGAAACTACGAGCGCAGAATAGCTTTGGAGCGATGTTGTCAGCAGAAGGCGAAAGGTATGCGGGAGGTGTTCATCATGCAAGAAAATCTGCTTATCCTTGATGAAGACAAGGAATGCCGCAAACAGATGGCCCAGATGTTCACCAGGGCTGGCTATCACGTAAAAACCACCAACTCGGTGACAAGCGCCATGTGCGATGTTCTCAAAAAAACTGTTCAGGTAGTGTTGTTGGGTGGAACATTCGATGACCTGTCGGCGGTCGATCTGGTGCCGGTACTGAAACTCTGCAATAACAAGTTACGCATCATACTGGTTGCAGCCGAGTCATCACTGCCGCTGATCAGAAGATTAAGAAAAGAAGGGATTTTTTACCACGCGTTAAAGCCGCACAACTCAGAAGACCGGGCAGAGATCAGACAAGCCGTGGCATGTGCCTTCAGAGACATGGATCAGATGCAGGTTGCATATAAATGATGCGATAGATATCCCGATCGGGATTTGGAAGAATGAAGTGGCGACCGGTCACCCTAAGAAGGGGTGTACCGGTTGTTTTTTGTCTGACACAGAGGGAATAAAGCAAGGCTCAGGCTGAACAGACTTATTCTATTGACGACCCACCACAAAACAGATATAGCAGAAAAAATTAATCTAAACCCAAATTAGACGTGGCCGGCAGTACCCCACCCCATCTCAATGCAAATTCGGGTAAAAATGAAACCAGCTACCTTCCGTTTCCTTCCTTTCGCACTCTTCATGGCCTTCATCGGCCTCGACGAACTTATTCGCACGCTTATGACGCACGAATTCATCCGCCTGGAACCTTTTGATCTATACTACCTGTATCCGGTCAAAGCCGTAACGGTAGGCTATCTTCTTTTTAGATACAGGAAAGAGTACCAAGAACTGGACTTTAAAGAACTGTTAAGAATTCCGACAACCCTGGCCGTAACCTGCCTGGGACTGCTGGTATTCATCCTCTGGATCAATATGGAGTGGACAATAGGTTCATCAGCAACACCTCAGGGTTTTAATCCGATGCTGCTGCCGGAAGGGACTATCCGGAACACAATGATTCTCTTCCGGATAGCAGGCGCAGTGCTTGTAGTGCCTATCATGGAAGAGCTGTTTTGGCGTTCGTTTCTGATACGTTACATAATAGACAACAATTTCGAGCGAATTCAGATCGGCACATTCACCTGGGGATCTTTTCTGCTGACAGTCGCACTGTTCGGAGCTGAGCACAACTTCATCTACGCCGGCATGATGGCCGGTGTCGCCTATAACTTGATCCTCTACAAAACCCGTAGCCTGGCCCAGTGTGTACTTGCCCATGCAGTGACTAATCTGGTTCTGGCGGTTTATGTTGCTTGTACGGGGCAGTGGCAGTTTTGGTAACGACTAAGTTGCATAACCGTTTGCTCAACAAACTTTGTCAATCACCCTTACACATTACTCCACAAACTACCACACCTATGGCAATACTCCTGAATTGTAAGTTACTGCAATGCGGCTTCTTGTTTGTACTTAGCAAACATTATGTGCTTTTGCAGCCATCACTAATGTTGGATATTTTTACAAATCAAAAAACAAGTCCAGCAACCCAACAAATATCTAACTTTTTTAAGCACTTACAAGATGGCATCCTTATTGCTTCCAACCAGATTACAGTTAAGTGGCTAGGCTATAGACATGATCTAATGAATGAGTAATTAAATGTCGGAAGGAGTTGAAGATGAAAATTAAATTTATTGCTTTATTGGTGGGGACAGTGTTGATGATGGCAACAAGTGCGATGGCAACACCCGTTTATGGCACGATCAATTTTTATGGGGCTGTCGCATATACGGGAACGGATACAAATAATGATGGTGCTATTAGTGCGATGGAGGCAACTGGTGTTAAGTTTCTTAGAGCCGGTGGAGCACCCACGACACCCCTGACAACAGGTGCGTATGAATGGGTTAATGCGGTTACGGGCGCCTATGAAGCGATTCCTAATCCGGCTAATAATGATGTTGCTGTTTTTTTCAAGAACTTCACATTTGCCCCGGTTTTGATTCCCAACCCTATAACAGTGTGGTCGCTAACCGAATCTGGGATCACTTATGATTTCAATATGACCTCCGTGACATCTTCAGCAAATCAAAACCAGCTCTTACTTAATGGCTCTGGCCTTCTCAGAATTACAGGTTATGACGACACCATAGGTAGCTGGTCACTTTCTTCAGATGGTTCGGGCTCAAGACTTTCTTTTTCATCCGCCTCTGAAGTACCCGAACCCAGCACAATGGTCCTGCTCGGCGCCGGCCTACTCGGCTTGGCTATTTATGGCAAACGCCGCATGAACAAAACCGTTTAACAATCAGCTACAAAAACTGTTTAACGAAAGAAGGCGTTGCGAATGCAACGCCTTCTTTCGTTAATGACACATAACTAACTTTATTAGTGCGTTGCATCAGACGACTTTTCTGACAAGGATAGAGGCGTCAAGTTATGTTTTTTCAATAAATCATAAAGCGTAGGACGACTAACCCCCAACTCCTCTGATGCTTTGACGATGTTGCCATGGTGTCGATCAATTGCAAATGAAATAAGATCCCGCTCAACCTTTTCCCTAGCTTCACGCAGGGTCACAATAGGCTGTTCTGTGCCCGTAATCAACCCTGCAAGCACTTCCGATTGAAAACCCATATCCTCCGGTTCTATAACAGATGAATCACTCATGATAATCGCCCGTTGTATCCGGTTCTGCAGTTCCCTGACGTTACCGGGCCACTCATATGTTCTAAGATAATTCACGGCAGCAGCACTGAATCGCCTTACCTTCTTCTTGTGCTCATCATTAAACTTTCTCAGGAAATAATTTGACAATAGCAAGATATCTTCGCCTCTTTCACGAAGTGGGGGGAGAGTAATGGTAATAACACTGATCCTATAGTATAGATCCTCACGAAAACGGGCTTCGCTGATAGCCTTTGCGATATCCACATTGGTAGCGCAAACAGTTCGTGTGTCGATGGCTATATCTTCCCTGCCACCCACTCGTTGAATAACGCCTTCCTGTAGGAAACGGAGCAGTTTTACCTGAAGATTAAAAGGGAGTTCGCCGATTTCATCCAGAAACAACGTGCCCTTGTGAGCGTACTGCAATTTACCCTGCACAGTGGCATGTGCACCGGTAAATGATCCTTTTTCATGCCCGAACAGTTCCGATTCCAACAGATTTTCAGGTATCGCGCCACAGTTGATCGGTATAAAAGGCCCTTTTCGACGGATTCCGGCTTCGTGAATCGCCTGGGCAACAAGTTCTTTTCCGGTACCGCTTTCACCTGTAATAAATATCGACACATCCGAGGAAGCAACTTTCTTTATTGTGGAAAAGACCTCTTGCATTGCCGAACACTGGCCGATGATGCCATTTGAATTTGCTGACTGAAGACCGATGGTGTGCTGGAGAGAACGGTTCTGTTCCTCGATATTGGCAAGATGGAAAGCGCGAGTAAGAATAACTTTGAGTTCACTCAGTATCGGGGGCTTGGGATAAAAGTCATAGGCCCCCATCTGCATTGCTTTCAGTGCATTTTCGCGTTCACTATTGCCGGTCAGCATGATAATCTTGACGTGGGGATTAATCTCAAGCATTTCCGCCAGACATCGAAATCCTTCCACTGAAGTATGCTCATGCGGTGGCAGCCCAAGGTCAAGCAGAACAACACCGGGTAGAAATTTTTTGTACAGATTCAACGCATCATTAACATCGGCTGCCAGCAGCACCGCATAATCTTCACCCAATCCCCACTTCAATTGCTGACGAATGTCTGCATTGTCGTCAACTATCAGAATTTTGTCCACGATCATCTCCTTGTTCAAATTCGAATAACGGTACGCTCTCGTTATTACCATCAGGGTTGCAGAACCATACGGTAAAGACTGTTCCCCTGCCCGCAACGCTGGCCACTTCTATTCGACCATCATGAGCTTCAATGATTTTGCGGCATTGATACAGCCCGATGCCTAGCCCATGGCTCTTGGACGTCCTGAAAGGTTTGAACAGTTCATTCCGGATATAGCTGGAAGTCATTCCGCACCCCCAATCCGTTACCCTGATATAAGGTGATGAGCTACATCCTACTTCTATGACTACCGGATCAAGCGAATCAGACGCCTCAATTGCGTTGATGAGCAGGTTCATGACAACATTCTGAATTTGTTCCTCTTCAACGCGTACCATTACAGTTATGCCAGAGACAATGATTTTGTAACCAGTAACCGAAGCGGCCGTATTTTCAACCAGATTCAAAAGATTTACCAGTTGTAGGTTGTAATATTTTTTTTCACCAAGGTTTTTAAGTCTGGCAATCAGTTTCTGCATCCTACCAACAGTATTTCCAAGTGATTGAAGCATATCCTTCTGGAATTCAGGATTCTGAATATGTCTGGCTGCGTTTTCAACGATCAGAGAAAGATTCGAAACTTGATTTTTCAGGTCGTGGGCCACAAAAGTGGCCACATTTCCGATTGCCTCAATTTCGCGGGACTGGGATATCTGCTCCGAGAGTTTTTGATGCAATATAGCCAGAGAAGCCTGCCTTGCAATTGTTTTCATCAGGTCATAATCTTCGTAAATATATGTTTCATCAGCTTTAATTATATGCCCCAAGGTAATAAAGCCTTCCAGGTGGTTGCCGTCAAAGAGAGGCACTATAAATGAAATATCATTATCCCTGAAGAACTCGCCATTTTCAGGCATGACCTCAGGATTATTATCCTTAACGCAGACCACCCAATCGTTCCTTTCCATGAAGCTGACCAGTGAGTTTTCACGGGCAACTCCGCAACTGAACGACTCCATTCTATAATTTGCTGTTACACTGTATTCACCGCAACTCTCTTCGTACAGGAACAAAGCTGCTCCATCGATTCCAAAAATATCGCAATATGCCTCAAGAATCCGTGTCAGCAGTTCATCTGACGTACGTGAGGTTGATAGCTGTTTGGTAAAGCTCAGCCATTGAGTTCGATAGTCGTGCTTGTGCTGGTAGAAGTTTTTATGCAGAGCAACTTTTACTTCACGCCTTACCCGACTGGAGAGAATCAGTATCAACAAGGCGAGTCCGAACAAAAAAACAAACGATATCGTAACAATCCTGGGAAAGGAAATACCAAAATGCTGCATCCCCTCCCCTAAAAGACCTATCAACAGCAGATATATTCCGACCGCAATCAGAACAACAGACTTGAATGCGACTTGGCGTGAGACTTGTATCCTGACTTCCCCTCGCCCCCTGTACATAGAGTAGGACAGCATTCCTACTGCCACGAGGTACATAAAGGAGCGGACGGGAAGATAACTCATGTTAATGGTGCGATACAGCAAGGCCTGGCTGAAGTAAAATATCTGTACAGCGAGTATGGTTCCGATACCGATAATGTCGAACTTTATCTTAAACTGTGAACTGGGCGAAGCATTGGCATAAGTTTTTTCGAAATTAACCAGACTGAAAACCAGCCATGACATAATCCCCAGAAAATAAAAGTAGCCGATATTATTGAGAAACAGAAGTCGCTCCACAGGAAAATCTGGAGCATAAAAGAAAGCGTCAAGTGGTTTGAAAAGTGGTATCAGTGCTGGTGAAAATGCCAGTAATACGACTATCTGCAGGAGACGACCGATCTTCCACGGACCTGCCTGTCGCGCAAACGTAAGGCTGCATAGAACCCATAACGGTGAGAGCAGCGACTCACTATACAGTGCATATTTTTTCCAGGTAAAGGCATCAGTTGCGGCCGTCAACGACATAAAATCAAACAGTTCCAGCAGCGCCGTAACAGACAGCGCTGCACAGAAAAAAAGTCCGGAACGGGAGTGATCTCGACGGAAGGAGAATCCGGCCAGCAACAACAAAGCAATCACTGCAATTATGGATACAACAGAATTGTTCATATGAACTTCAAAAGTGGTTTTGCTTCATAGGCCAAAGATTACGATAAATTCGTAGGCATCCACCCTCCTACAGTCTCCATACCCTGATTCCAGCTTCTTTCAACTTATGTTGATCGTAAATCCCCTTAACATCAATCAGCACCGGATTTTCAGGCATCACCCCAGTCAACTGTTCCACACCCCATAATCGAAACAGTTCATGTGACACGGCAGCGACAACAGCACCAGATGGCTTGAGTTCACCGACAGGACAAAGTCGAACTCCATATTCGTGAACGGACTCATCTGGGTCAGCGCACGGGTCACAGACCTGCACTTCTACACCGTAATCCTCTAACTCGCGTATAATATCAATAACTTTAGAGTTGCGTAAATCAGGACAATCCTCCTTGAAAGTCAATCCCAGTACGGTGACTCTGCTACCGAGAATATTGTGACCAGAATGAATCATCTCTTTGACGGTGCGTTGGGCGATAAATCTACCCATACCATCATTGATGCGGCGTCCAGCCAGGATTACCTGAGGAATATAACCAACCTTTTCCGCCTTGTGTGTCAGGTAATAAGGATCAACTCCGATACAGTGCCCACCCACCAGACCCGGTTTGAATTTTAGAAAGTTCCACTTTGTGCCAGCTGCCTCCAGAACGTCATTGGTATCAATTCCCAATCGGTCAAAGATCAACGCCAATTCATTCATCAGTGCGATATTCAAGTCTCGCTGTGTATTTTCAATAACCTTGGCAGCCTCAGCCACCTTGATGGATGCGGCACGATGGACCCCTGCTGTCACAACAGATTCGTAAACCTGGGCCACTATCTCCAGCGTTTCGGCATCCTGCCCGGAGACCACCTTTTTAATTTTTGTAAAAGTATGCTCCTTATCACCTGGATTAATACGTTCTGGGCTGTAGCCGACCGTAAAGTCAATCCCGCAGCGCAGACCAGATACCCTCTCAAGAACCGGCACACACTCATCCTCGGTCACACCAGGGTAGACTGTAGACTCATATACGACTATATCACCCTTTTTAAGAGCCTTGCCAACCGTTTCAGAAGCCATGTACATCAAGGTCAGATTCGGCTGATGAGCCACATCTACTGGAGTCGGAACCGCGACAATATGAAAATCAGCCAGTGCAAGCTCTTCGGTTTTTTCTGTAAAAAGTATATCTGCACTTTTCAGATCGTCTCCGGTCACCTCACCGGTTCGATCGTAGCCAGCCTTGAGTTCTGCTATCCTGGTTGGATTAATATCAAAACCAACCGTCCTGCGAACCTTGCCAAAGGCTACCGCAACTGGCAGCCCAACATAGCCAAGTCCTATGATAGATATGATTCTGCTCCTGATCATAACATCTCCAGTCATACAAATTCTAATCAACAATATTAATGTACAATTGTAACTTACACGGGAAGAAACGTTTGTATTATCGGATACAAGTCTCTCACAAATTGTTCTCCAAGATCTATGGCAGCCTGCTGATCTGTTTCATAAGGTACAGAGATACGAATGAATGCGGTATCACGGCGTCGGTAAAGCACAGAATTGATTATCTCCGCCAGTTTCAGAGAATATTCGTCATTAAGGGTTTTGTTGTGAGCTTGGTACCAGTATATGAATACTTCTCGAGAAGATCCTTTCTGGTATACTGAGTTCACAAGATTGATTTTCTCCCCTGCAAGAACAAGCTCCGTTTTTTTAGTTGAAACTTCAAACCAACCACTGCCAGGCAGACAATGTTTGGGAGAATGAATTGCTCCGCTGTCCTTCCCTCCACCATGATAACCGATATAAAAACTGGCCAGTTTTCCGTCCTTATTGACATACTGGCGCGAGAGAGTATCCGTTGCTTTCAGAACCTTCAACACACTATCCGACATGGAGTATTCAGCAACCATGTGCCAACCATAAATTGTCGCGGGGAATTGATCGAATGGTTTTTTTATAGGTACCTGCAGGTCCTTGTGAAGATTTATGTAAAGGCCAACTGCAGCAAATAAAAACAGGATGGTCATAAAATAATAAGTTGGTATGCGGCGGCCCAAAATAAGCTTATGCGCTTCTGCGCTGCCAATTGTTGACGCTTCACGATTGTCTTGATGTTCATTGATCTTCGGCTTTTGATCCCCCATAGATAAAAGAGCTCCACAAAAAACCAACAATGCCATTGCCATACCGAACACCGCCAATCCGGCAAATTCATGAAAAAATCCGCTCGCGGCCTTTTCTCCCCAATACTGGGCCAGGAAACCGGTTACAATAACCCGCATCGAATTTGTAAAAACCGCGATAGGAATTGCAGAGCAGACAAGCACCAATCTCTTCCATGAAGCGATACGAATAACAAATGCATAAGCAACAGCCAACGCAATCAGCGAAATAAGCGAACGAATACCACTGCATGCGTCAGCCACCTCCAGCGTTGTGGCCGGAAACATGATGATATTGCCATCACGCAGAACCACCACACCGACCGCCTTCAATGTCATCACAGAGACCTTGGTAACAAACATTTTGAGTGGAAAGGCCAACGCATCGTAAATGATATAAGGGATCGGAACCATGAAGGACAGGTAAGCAAGAGGCAAGGAGACAATCCGGAAAACGGCAGTGCCAAAAAGAGAGAGTAACATCCCGGCAAGCAGAACCACCAGAGATGAACGCATAGTGAAATATTCTGTACCAAGCCAGCCGATTGATAACTGAAAAAGAGCAAACAAGACTATCAACAGACCCATTTTCCAAGGAGTTACCGGAGCACACTTAAGTTCTGACCAACGGGCATGTACAAAATATCCGGCAATTAGCGGAACCAAAAAACCGTGCGAATAATTTTCGTCGTTGTACCAGTCCATTACCATGTCAGGCACAATTTTGGCGTAGAGAACAATCAGAAACAGAAGCAGACCAATAAAATAATAACGATGTACTTTAAGCGACTCAGCAAAAGTCATCCCGTATCCTTCCAACACTGAAAGTGCTGTAATCTATCAAGCAATCAAATTATATACAAGCAACTTCACATATTAAACCATATCAACAAGTATCTTCATTGAGTCAACTACGTTAGATTGTAAAAGTTAGCTGTCATTCAGTGTACTCTTTAATGGATTCATTGAGCTGCCAATGGTTATGAACATTCTAAAGCATGACGTTCTCAAATGTAACGACACATTATGATTAAAATAACGAAGGCGACTCAGTCATGAGTCGCCTTCGTTATGAACAATATTTATAAAACAGATAATATTAATTACGATACAGGCTTTCCAGTCACCATTTGGAGAATCATAATAACATCGCTTACATCAACTTTTCCATCCGGCTGAGAAGTGCCATTGATGAAAGGAGCTACATCCAGCCGACGTATTAGTTCGCTTGTAGGCTGAACCATACCAATCACCATCTGCAACGCAGTCAAAGCGTCATTCACCGTTAAAGCTTCTGTGGTATTAACATTTGCAGAGCGACTGATAGAAATATTTCCTGCTGCATCCTTAACCCAGGCGTAGGCGGTATTTGAACCAGCGGCCGAGAAGGTAAAACTGGTCGGGGCAGTGCTGCTCCAGTCAGTTGCAGTGGCGACCGGGGCAATAGCACTCTCGGTGATCAGGTAACCGGTTACGCCAATTGCATCCGTTGCAATCAGACTTGAGACCGGTACAGTAAGTGATGTTGCAGTAGGAGGCATGGTAAATTCGCTTATCACTGGTGCCGTGGTATCAGACAATGTAACAGTAACGATGGCATAACGACTGGCAGATACGTTACCGGCAGCATCCTTGGCCCAAGCATAAGCTCTATTTCTTCCAGCAGAAGAGAAGGTAAAACTGGTCGGGGCAGTGCTGCTCCAGTCAGTTGCAGTGGCTGCTGGTGCAGTAGCACTCTCGGTGATCAGGTAACCGGTCACACCAATGGCATCAGTGGCGGTAAATCTTGTAACCGGTACTGACAGTGACGTTGACGTGGTCAACATCCTGAAGCTACTCACCACCGGAGCGGTTGTATCTGGGAGAGTTATAACAATGGAGACGGAACTACTGACGGACACGTTACCCGCGGCGTCCTTAGCCCAGCCGTAGGCAGTTTTGCTGCCGGCGGCAGAAAAGGTGAAACTGGTCGGGGCAGTGCTGCTCCAGTTAGTTGCAGTAGCAGCTGGGGCAATAGCACTCTCGGTGATCAGGTAGCCGGTCACACCAGTGGCATCAGTGGCGGTAAGACTTGAAACCGGTACGGAAAGTGAGGTTGCTGTGGAAGGCATAGTAAAAGAACTTACAACTGGTGCCGTAGTATCAGGCAGGGTAATGGCAACAGCAGCAGATTTACTGGCAGACACATTTCCTGCTGCATCCTTAGCCCAAGCCCATGCCGTCTGATTGCCAGTACTTCCAAATGTTACTGAAGACGGAACGGCACTGTTCCATATGCACCCGGCAGAACTGTTGTTTGTTGTAATACAGTAGGCCGTTACGCCAACATTGTCTGTTGCGCTGAGTAATGAAACGGGAGATGTAAAACCTGTAACAGTTGCAGGAAGGCTAAAAGCGGTTACAGTCGGTGCGGTTGTATCAAGCGGAATATTTGCTACCGTCACCAATAAGCTGGCTGACTGCCCAATGTTGTTTGATGCATCATAAGCTTTGGCAGTCAAGGTGTAGCTTCCGTTCGTTACTGTAGATGTATTCCAGTTAAAACTGTAGGGGATTACGTTGCTAGCGGCTAAAAGCGCACCGTTTTGATAAAATTCAACCTTGCTCACCCCGACGTTGTCGCTCGCGTTAGCTGAGATTGTAACAGTGCCGCTCACTGTTGAATTGTTGACAGGAGAAGTTAATGAAACAATTGGAGCGGTCGTGTCATTTACAACCGCAACGCTGACATTGGCTGACTGACCAACGTTGCCAGCTGCATCGTAAGCCTTTGTCATTAATGAATATGTACCGGATACGAGTGACGACGTATTCCACGAATAGACATAGGGTGTTGTCGTATCCGTAGCCTTAAGGACCCCATTCACGTAGAATTCTACCTTTGTCACGCCAACATTATCACTGGCACTGGCAGTCACCGAAACAGTTCCGCTGACGTTCGCATTATTTGCCGGAGCAGAAACGGCTACGGTTGGCGGAGCAGATTCAAGAATGGTAACAATACTGGAATAAATACTTTCGAGCCCGGCAGTGTTATACGCTGTAACTACAAAATAGTATGTCCTACTGGGGTCAAGACCGCTAACGGTCGTTGTCGTCTGATTATGCACATCGATTGGTGAGGCACCTTCAACAGCTCCCGTCCCATCGAAGGGTGGGGTTGATGAGTCTGCCTTATAATAGAGCTTGTACCCTGCCAGATTTGATTCGGTATTTGGATCCCATGAGAGAACCGCGGTTGTGGCGAAACATGTGGCTTGCCCAGCCAAAGAAAAACCTAATACAAGCAGCATAAACATAATAGATTTGGTGAAAATACGTAGGCATTTGCATGTTTCATTTGTAATGATAATCTTCATTGTGTCTCTCCTGTTTTTCCAGCAAACAAAAAGCCGTGCTGTGTTTTACTCACAACCCGGCTTTCCAATATACTGAAACAAAAAAAAGCCGGGACCGTTATACCTATTATTGGCATTTCGGCGACCCGGCTGTCTCTGAGA
>MTLD01003542.1_pt1 | contig 41953 bp, 31 predicted proteins | sample 1982471 | NCBI WGS metagenome assembly MTLD01 (sample SAMN05712604, study PRJNA340218) | biofilm metagenome | isolation source: sample SPM anode biofilm adapted to -50 mV | place: USA | collected 2012-02-03 | reverse complement strand
AGAAGACCGCCGAGCGCATCGTCGCCTTCCGTGTCGGCTCCAAAAGCCATTGCGAATCGCCATTCTTGAATGAGAGTCCCCAATCCCAATTGCGAATCACGTTAGCCGGCCCTAGAAAACTGCCCAATCAGATCAGGCGGGTATGAGAAGGGGTCTGGGACCGCTTTGAGGTTTAATGAAGGCTGCAGCCCCTAGTTCCACCACTACAATCATCCATCACAGATCCCACTCAGCCCTGGCGGGCCTCACACCCGCTCAAAAGCTGAACAACGTCCTTAGCCACGACACCTAGGCTCCTCCAGTGGACAGGCCTCAATGGCCCAGGTGGATCCTGAGCAAGGAATGTGGCAATTCCACAATTTTGCAATGCGACAACACAAATAAAGCAATACAAGTATTTATAAATTTTCACAAGCTCTTGACGAGAGTAAGAACTTACTTACACTCTTATTCAGGCCTTCTCAGTCAGGCCCTCCTGGTCCACTGGTTCCTTCCGTGAGTACTCGCTCAATGCCCAGAACACGCATCGCTCCCCTCACCCAGACCGAAATTGCCGATGCAGCCATTCGCATCATCGGTGACCGTGGGATCTCCACCCTCACCACAACGGCGCTCGCCAGGGAACTGGGAGTCTCCTCAGGTGCACCTTTCCGTCATTTCGCCTCGCGAGAGGAAATCCTGTGTGCCGTCGGGAAACGGGTGGTCGAGTTGATGGGAACGACCTTTCCCGATGCATCTCTTCCCCCACTGGAGCGACTCTCGCAGCTCTTCGTGTCCCGTATCCAGGCCGTCACTCGGCATGGTGGCGTGGCGCGCCTCATTTTCTCCGATCAGTTCTCCAAGGCGCTTCCAGAAGAGGCCGCCGGGCAGATCCACGCATTTGTCCTGCGGACGCGGGAATTCGTGTCCGAGGCCATCGCCCAGGGAGTGGCCTCCGGCGAATTCCGCCAGGATGTTCCAGTCGAACACCTCATGGTCATCTTCTTCGGAACCATGCAGCATGCGGCTTTTCTCTCCGCCATCACCCGCGACCATCGACAGCGCATCCCGCTGGATCCTCGCGACATCATCCAGTCCATTCGGACCTTGATAAGCCACCAGACCGCGATCAGCGCGACGTAGTCCCTCTACCGTCCCACCAATTCCTCCCGTGCCCACCGCTGAGAAGAAGCGGATGGGGGAGCGTGTCTTCCAACAGGGGCTCTCGAAGCCCCTCATCACCTGCCCAATTCCCTCCATCGAGGCCTTCATGAACAAGAAAGCGATCCTTGTCCCAGTAGCTCTCCTGGCCGTCACGGCAGCGGGCGCAGCCTGGTACCGCCAACGAGAGGCTGCTGCCAAGAACGGAACCATCTACGGGAATGTGGACATTCGAGAGGCGACACTTGCCTTCCGGGTGGCAGGCCGAGTCGCGGCATTCAGCGTCGATGAGGGGGCTACCGTCAAGGCGGGGGATGTACTGGCATCCCTTGATCCTGAACCGCTTCAGAATGCGCTCTCTGCCGCGGAAGCTGCCGAAGCGGCACTGGCCGCACGGAACGGTCTGATTCATCACGGATTCCGGACTGAAGACGTGGAGCAGGCCAAAGCAAGGCTGGTGTCCGCCAAGGCGGCTCTCTCTGAAGCAGAGCGCCAGCTGGCTCGCCAGGAGGTGCTCGCTCCCGAAGGCGCCGCTTCCCAGAAGGCTCTTGAGGCCGCCCAGACGGGGCGAGACCAGGCTGCGGCGCAAGTCAAGGTGGCTGAGGAGCAGGTACGCACCATGACGAAGGGTTTTCGCAGAGAGGAGGTGGCAGAGTCAGATGCCATGTTCCGGCAGGCACAAGCCCAGGTTCGAACGGCCCGTCTCGCCCTGAAGGACTCGGCGCTGACGGCTCCGAGCGGCGGCGTGATCCTATCCCGTTCCATCGAAAAGGGCACGATGGTTCAGAATGGCACGCCCGCCTATAGCCTTTCTCTGACAGATCCTGTCTGGGTTCGGGCGTACGTGGGCGAAACCCAGCTCGGCAGCTTCGCGCCAGGCACGAAGGTGGCACTATACACGGACGCGCGCCCAGGCAAGGCTTACATGGGTACGGTAGGGTTCGTCTCCCCGACCGCAGAATTCACTCCCAAGCCGGTCGAGACAACGGATCTCCGCACCTCGCTCGTCTACCGCCTGCGGATCGTCGTGGGAGATGCAGACGCCCAACTCCGGCAGGGCATGCCCGTGACCGTGAGGCTGGCGAAATGAACGGCTCTGCGTCGACAGGCGCCGCACTGGAAGTGCGAGGCCTGGTGAAGACCTTCGCCGAGGACCTCCCTCCGGCACTGGATGCCCTCACCACCGACTTTCATGCAGGCACCATCACCGGGCTGGTGGGCCCGGATGGAGCCGGGAAAACCACCCTGCTCCGTACGCTTGCGGGTCTCCTCCAACCCACTGGAGGGGAGGTGCGCGTGCTGGGCATGGATCCCTTCACCCAGGGCGATCAGCTTAGAGAGCAGATTGGCTACATGCCACAGAAGTTCGGGCTCTACGAGGATCTATCCGTCCTCGAGAACCTCGTCTTGTACGCAGACCTTCGGAATGTCACCGGAACCGAACGCGAACGAAGCTTCAAACAGATGCTTGCGTTCACAGACCTTGCTCGATTCACGGATCGGCTTGCAGGAAAACTTTCCGGCGGCATGAAGCAGAAGCTCGGGCTCGCCTGCACGCTGCTCGGTTCACCCAGGGTTCTCCTTCTGGATGAGCCTGGCGTGGGCGTCGACCCCATCTCCCGACGTGAACTTTGGCGAATGGTCAGGGAACTTGCCAGTGAAGGGTTGACCATTCTCTGGAGCACCGCCTACCTGGATGAGGCGGAACTCTGCGACGACGTTCGCTTGATGAACGATGGAAAATTCATCGCAAGCGGAACACCAAAGGAACTGATGGACCAGATGCGTGGCAGATGCATCCATGTGGCCAATCTCCAATCCCAGCGGCGGGAGGTCCTCCGGAAGGCCCTTCACGACCCAGAGGTTGTCGATGGCGTCATCCAGGGCGCGAACGTCCGGCTCGTGCTTCGCGAAGCTGGGCGATTCCCGGACTTGACCGCCATGGATGCGGGTCCAGATGCGAGGCTGGTGGAAGTGGACCCTCGCCTGGAAGATGCCTTCATCAGCCGCCTCGGAGGGATTCATGGAGGCGATTCGGCACTCGCCGCGGTGACGCCCTTCGTAGATCTGCCCGAATCCATCGATCCTGAGGCCGTGATCGAGGCGCGAAACCTCACCAAGCGGTTCGGGGATTTCGCCGCCACAGACGACGTCAGCTTCAAGGTATCCAAAGGGGAGATCTTCGGGCTCCTCGGCCCCAATGGAGCCGGCAAATCGACGACCTTCAAGATGAAATGCGGTCTGCTCAAACCCACGGAAGGCCAGGCCTTGGTGATGTCCATCGATCTCAAGCACAGCCCTTCCGAGGCGCGTCAACGTTTGGGCTACATGGCCCAGAAGTTCTCCCTCTACCTCGGGCTGACCGTCGAGCAGAACATGGTGTTCTTCTCCGGAATCTATGGTCTCGAGGGAACACGGCAGAAGGAGAAGATCCACGAGCTGGTGGAAGCCTTCGGCCTCCGCCCTTATCTCCGGACGAAGACGGCGGACCTCGCGCTGGGATTCAAGCAACGCCTGGCCTTGGCCTGTGCAGTGATGCATGAGCCCCAGATCCTCTTTCTGGACGAGCCGACTTCAGGGGTGGATCCGGTGACCAGGCGCGAGTTCTGGACCCACATCAATGGCCTTGCGCAGAAAGGTGTGACGATCATGGTCACGACCCACTTCATGGACGAGGCCGAATACTGTGATCGCATCGCCCTGATTTACAGGGGCAAGCGGATCGCCATGGGAACCCCGGACGACCTCAAGGCGAGGGTCGCCAGGCCGGAACATCCCAACCCAACCATGGAGGACGCATTCATCGAACTAATTCTCCGGGCGGATCGTGAACGGGAAATGGGGGTGCAAGGATGACCCTCAGTCCATCGATTCGACGCCTGCTGGCGCTATGCCTGAAAGAGTCCTATCAGATCGTCCGAGATCCCAGCAGCATCCTGGTGGCCTTCATCCTGCCCGTCGTCTTTCTTTTCGTGATGGGTTACGGCATCAACCTCGATGCAGACCATCTGAGGGTGGGGATCGTGCGCGATGACCCGGGTCCCGCGGCGGTCCGCTTCGAACAGGTTTTGTGCGCCTCCAAAGCTTTCGAGGTCCACACAGGCCCTTCACGGGAGACATTAGTCACCCAGATGGCTCGAGGGGAGCTCCGAGGAGTCATCGTCATTCAGAACGATTTCAGCGCCCGCCTCGCGGAAGGCCATGGCAGAGCCGCCTTGCAGGTTCTCACCGACGGGTCCGAACCCAACACCGCAGCCTTCGTCGGGAACTATCTGCAGGGAGCCTGGGATTCCTGGCAGCAAAGCCTGATGCGGGACCGAGGCCAGGTTCAACCCTCTGGCCTGGAGGTTCGGACACGCTCCTGGTTCAATCCCTCCACGACAAGCCGCAACTTCCTGGTGCCAGGTTCTATTTCCGTGGTGATGACCATCATTGGCGCCCTCTTGACTTCGCTAGTGGTGGCGCGGGAGTGGGAGCGGGGGACGATGGAGGCGCTGCTCGCCACTCCTGTGACCCGCACGGAATTGCTAGTCTCCAAGGTCATCCCCTACTACGTGCTCGGCATGATCGCGATGGTGATCTGCATGCTCGTGGCCGTCTTCGTGATGGACATGCCGTTTCGCGGTTCCCTGCTGGTGCTTTTCGGCGTATCCACCTTGTTCCTCGGTAGTGCTCTTGGGTTGGGCCTGTTTCTCTCCACCGTCATGCGCAGCCAGTTCAACGCAGCCCTTGCTGCGCTCACGGCAGGATTCCTTCCCGCCCTGATGCTCTCCGGGTTCGTGTTCGAGATCTCAAGCATGCCCTTGCCCATTCGGGCGATCACGAGGTTCATCTCAGCGCGCTACCTTTCCAGCTCACTCCAGACCCTTTTCCAGGTTGGCGACTTGGGCTCCATCCAAGGCCATGCGTCACTCTGGCTCCTCCTGCTGACCGTCTTCTGGCTTGGACTCACAGCTCTGAAAACCCGCCGGACCCTGGATTGAAGCCATGCTCAAGCGACTCTTCCGACTCATCATCAAGGAACTACTGGTCACCGCCGGCGATAAGAAGGCCCGGCTCATGCTGGTGGTTCCCGTTCTCCTCCAGATCGTGGTTTTCCCGTGGGCAGCCACCCTGGAAGTAAAGAACAGCTCCATCGTCGTCTACAACCAGGATGAAGGCCCATCCTCCATCGAGATTCTCCAGCGTCTTACCCGCACATCTGCGTTCGGGAAGATTCTTGCAGTCCACAGCGATGGGGCCATGCAGGACAGCATTGACAGCCAGCAGGCCCTCATCGCCTTGAGGATGCCGGCGGACCTCTCCAGGAACCTTCAGGCTGGACGGCCGGCCACCGTACAGGTGCTGATCGACGGCCGCAGGTCCAACAGCGGGCAGATCGCTGCCGGATACGTGTCGCAGATTCTCCAGACCACCCGTTCCGAGCATGGCGTTCGTCCCACCTCCAAGGTGAACATCCGGAACCTCTTCAATCCGAATCTCGACTTCAAGTGGCACATTGTCCCCAGCCTGGTCGCCATCATCACGACCATAGGATGCTTGACTGTGACTGCCCTCTCTGTGGCCCGGGAGCGCGAGGAAGGCACCTTCGACCAACTCCTGGTTTCACCGCTGACGCCGGGCTACATCATGGCCGGCAAGGCTGTGCCCGGGGTGCTCGTCGCCCTCGGCCAGGCCGGCCTTATCGTCCTGGTGGCGGTGTTTGGCTACGGACTGCCCTACACCGGGTCACTGATCACACTGCTGGTCGCCATCATCTTCTTCGGGCTTGCCTTGGCAGGCATCGGGCTCTTCATCTCTTCGATCTCGGCGAACCAGCAGCAGGCCTTCCTTGGCGTTTTCTCTTTCATGGCGCCTGCCGTGCTGTTGTCCGGATATGTCTCGCCCATCGAGAACATGCCCCTCGTTTTCCAGTGGATCGCACGAATGAATCCCCTCAGCTACCTCGTCCCCTTGTCGAAGGGCCTATTCCTGAAGGGATTCGGATTCGGAGACGCCTGGCCCTTCCTGTGGCCCATGCTCGTCATCGCCACGTGCACGCTCTCCGTGTCGCTCGCTCTGTTCCGCCGCCACATTGCCTGATTGGATTCTCCCATGAATAAGCTTCTGCTTCTTCCCTTACCGCTCCTCCTGGTTGCCTGCCACCCTGTCGGTCCGACCTATATCCCTCCGAAACCAGCGGTCTCGGACCAGTTCACCAGTACGGGAGGGACTGTTTCCGCTTTCCTGGGATGGAGTTCATCCTGGAGAGATCCCCAACTCATGTCCCTCGTCGAGCGTGCCCTTAAAGGAAGTCCGGATCTTCAGGTGGCGGAAGCCCGTTTACGGCAGGCGAGGGCCAACCAAGGAATCCAGGAGGCTGCCGGCGGGCCGGATCTGAGCATGGGCTCGAAGGTTTCCCGCGACCGGATGAGCGAAAACAGCGGGTTGGTTTCCAACTTGCCCACCAAGTCACTGAAGACAGAATTCACCACCTACCAGGTGGGCTTCGATGCCTCCTGGGAGATCGACCTCTTCGGACACCAGAGGCGCTTGGCCGAAGGTGCCAGAGCCAGGACCGAAGCTGCTGAGGAACGGCTTCACGATGTCCGACTCGTACTCGCCTCAGAGGTGATCCGTACCTATGTGGACTATCGGATGGGCCAGCAGCGCCTGGCCTTGGCCGAAGACAACCTGAACCACCACGAGGAACTGGTGCGCCTGACCAAGCTTCGAGTAGGTGCTGGAGAGGCGTCGAACCAGGAACTTCAAAGAATGGAAATCAACCGGGACGATGCCCAGGCTGTCCTGGCTGGATTGAAGATGAATGTCCGGCAGAGCCTGGCGGCCTTGGCGGTCCTGACGGCCACACCGTTGCCTGAACTGGATACTCAGCTTCAGAACAAGGTTCCCCTCATGGCCGTTCCCGGAACCCCAGCCGCTGGACTGCCCTCCGAGCTTCTCCAGCGACGCCCGGATGTCCGGATTGCGGAACGCGAGATGGCAGCCGCCTGCGCTGATATCGGCGTAGCCCAGGCCGAAAGGTATCCCCGGTTCGCCCTCGTCGGGTCCGGGGGTTGGGCCTCTGTCTCCTCCGGGACCCTGATCAGTACAGCCAGTTCCACCTGGAGTGTAGGGCCTCAACTGAGCGTGCCGCTCTTCAATCGGGGCAAGCTGAAAAACAAGGTCCGCGCCAATGAGGCGGCCTTTGACGCGGCGAGTGCAATCTATCGAAAATCCGTGCTTGCCGCAGTGGCTGATGTGGAAGTAGCTCTCAATCGTGTGGCCCAGAGTGAGGAAAGGCGCCTCCGACTCACGGAGGCAGGACGCCGGTCTCAGCAGTCCGTGCGGCTGGCGGAGCTGCAGTACAAGACCGGAGAGATCTCCAAGGTCTCACTTCTGGAAGTTCGATTGGCCTCGGCCAATCACGAGGACCAGGAGATCCAGGCCCACGCCCAAAGCCTGAATGCGCTTGTTTCCCTTCAGAAGGCTTTGGGGGGAGAGTGGTGATGGACAGCCCTCCTGTCCAGGCCCACCCACCTCCTCATCAGCCGCTCATCCCCACCGACTTCTTCATGAGGGTGATTTCGAATGGGTACGAATCCGAATAACCACACCCCCGAACGTATCCTGGAAGCAGCGCGAACGCTGTTCGCAGAGCGGGGCTATGAGCGCACCACCATCCGCGCGATTGGAGCACACGCGGGAGTCGATCCAGCCTTGGTTGTGCATTACTTTGGCAACAAGGACAGCCTCTTCGCCAAGGCCGTTCGTGTCGGCTTAGAGGTTCCCGACCTGCGTCAGATGGAAGGCTATTCGGCTGGGGCCTGCCTGGTTTCCTATTTCCTTGATGCAATGGAGAAGGGTGGCACCGGAACGAGGCTGATCGCCCTCCTGCGTGCGTGCGTGTCCCAGGAAAGCGCCATGCAGACATTGCAGACCGTCATTCAAAGGCGGCTTCAGAATGTGCTGGCAGAGTTGCTTCCTGTCGAGGAGGTAGGCCTTCGCTCCGGATTGATCGCCACCCAAATGGTGGGCCTTGCCATGACCCGCTACATCCTGAAGATTCCCTCTCTCGCAGGTCTTCCGAAGGACGAAATCATCCAGCGGTTCGGGCCGGTGATTCAGCACCATCTTTTCAGCTATATGGGAGATCTTGTCAGGCCCTCTGCCGAACCGCTCTGCGCGAACCTTCGTTCGGCCCGGCGATAGACATCCGGCGCATCTACCCAGCGGACTTATCGACCTGCGCTGTCATCTGCCAAAGGAGTCATGTCTTCATGCCTGCCAGCATCCGCAAGGCCTTGGTCACGGCGTTCGCCGCAATTCCCATGTTCTCCAACCCACCGGGTGCGGACCAAGATGCCTGGATCCAAACGGGTCAAGGCATCCGGGAGAAAAGCCTCGCCCTGGTCCACATCCAGGCCTACACGATCAGCCATTGGGTCAGACTCCGACCCACCGCACCAAGCCGATCGATCATGATCGACCTGGAAACCGACAAGAAATTCGTCCTTAGGATGCTCCGGGATGTCGGAGCCAACCGGATGAGGGAGATGTTCAGGGACGCCTTCACCCTGAACGGCTGTCGCGATACGACCCAGATTGATGCTTTCCTGGCCGCCCTCACGCGAGATCTCGTGAAGGGCGACCAGGTTACGATTGCCTATACCGTCAGGACACAGACCACTTCAATTTCCCTCCAGAATGGAGGATCCGCGACCCTGCATGGTCGAGATTTCATGAGGGCCACCTGGAGAATCTGGTTCGGCAAGACCGACCAGCCGACCCTTGGCGAAGCGCTGATCTCGAATTTGCGAGCCGGAGAATGAGCCCAGGCTGCAGCCATTCGCCCTACTCCCCGTCGTCGCATGTGTGGCGTGGCTGTTTGCCATCCGGATTTCCCTTGGCCCCGGATGCCACATCGTAGAGATTCACGGCGTAATGAATGTAATCCACATAGGTTGCTACGAATTTCCGACCAAGCTCCGGGCTCTTATCCCGATCGAGCCTCGCATTCCGCACGGCTTCGAACCTCTGGTGGAGCCCGTTGTGTGCTCCTTCCCGAATGAGATCCCAGACCGGCCTCAAATCCCCCGTTTCCATGGCCTTGTCGCCAGCCGGAATGACTGGTCCCAGATCGCGCCCCCCCGGCTTCAGGCCGGTGTAAGCAGCTCCCTCACTGGCACGGTGGAGGCGGACCAGGGTCTCGAAGAAGAACTGCTCGGCCAGCTTCTGGGCTTCTCCTCCCAGCTTCCGAACTTCCTGGGCGCGCAGGAAGGCTTCGCGTACGGGACCTTCGTCCGATTTCTTGACCCAAAGCAGGACAAGATTCACATTGCCTTGAGCAAAGGCGCGCTTGGCATCTGTCACGACGGGGCCATCAAGGCTGTCGCAGTGGGCCATGGCGAAAGTCGAGCACAATGCCCACAAGGTAGTGGTGCGCAGGAAGGTTGGAACAATCATAATGCCTCCGGAGATAGGCAGCCAGAATTGGACTGCCCAATAAGCCTCCCTCTCCCTCTTTCTCATGCCATCCGTCGGATGGCGGAAAACCCGGAATGACCATGTTCACCTTCTATTCCAGTTCTGATCGAACACTTGATGGATGGCCATCGCACCGGATCGGAGGGCTGGTTCTGATCCTGATCGGAGCAGTTCTCGCCGATCTCATCACGGATAGGTTTTCTTGCGGCAGCGATGCCAGGCAGCTCCTGACTAAGAGCCTCTTCACCCTCCTGGCCATCGCCGGGGTTTGCTGGATTTATCTCCTTCTTCGTTCCCGAACTCATGTCATCCAGTCCCTCAGATCCAACCTTGGAGTAGCCCAGGCTGACGCGGAGCGATGGAGGGCTGAAAGCCAGACATTGGCCTCCGGTCTGGCAGGTGCCATCGACACACAATTCTCGCGTTGGGACCTATCTTCCGCTGAACGCGAAATAGCCTTGTTACTCCTCAAGGGCCTCAGCACGCGTGAAATAGCCTCCATGCGAGAGACCAAAGAGGCCACGGTCCGCCAGCAGGCCCAGAGTGTGTATCGGAAGGCCGGGCTGGAAGGAAGAGCGGATCTCGCCGCATTCTTTTTGGAGGACATGTTTGCCCCTCTGGCGATAACGCCTCCCAATCTGACATTCCCCCCATGACCAGCCCATGTTTGTGTGAAATCCAGGATGATTGGGGCGGAGTGCTGGGCTGGCCGAAGGAACCGGTGGAGGCTGGAGTTCAGCCCAGCTGCGCGCAGACTCCGCCAGGGGGAGTCCACTGAATACGGTGTATGGGAAATATTGCTTGGAGTTACAAAGCCATACAGGGACTACATCTATTGATTGCGGTGGATTCTACAAATCATGTGAATAATTTACAGCATGGCTTCTAGGTAGGGTTTGAGCACCCGCTCCACTCGACAGACCTTGGCTGCTGCATGGAGCTCCCGAAGGTCGCCAGGCTGCCGCTTCTGAACAAAGCTTTTCAAGGCTTCAAGTGCAACGCTAAGCCCGATTTTGTTTCGGTACTTTAGACAATCGGCGACAGTCTTCGCTCTAGATGTGATCTTGACTGGTACGCCTTCCAACGTGTGAGTCTCGACTCCGAAGGTCATTGATTCACCTGAGGCCCGATTAATCCTGAGAGGCAAGGTAGTGTTTGGCTGGCGACTTGCCTTCGGGATCGCCACCCACACTTGATGAGGAAGCTCAGGTCCCAACCCATGAAATTGGAGAGCTGAGAGAAGGCAAATGACAGCCTGTGGGTGGCGAACAGCTACTTCGACGAGAGTGTGGTTCTCTGTAACGGGAAAGCTAGGAAGTGTGTACACCCCACGCGCTCCACGAGTGAGAAGCCCTTGACGGACCAGATGGCGTAGAAGGGTTGCTGAAGGCTGGATGTCCTGGATGTCACTCCGACGAATGGCCCCACGACGTGCGGCGTACTCGAGGATTTGCTGGGTCTTGGTGGTGTTCATAGCGCCGAAAGCATACCATTATCAAAATAGGAATACAGTTTCGATTTTACACCCTCGAACGGCTCGTGGCCCATCAGGTAAATGCGTCAGCCGACACCGAGTCGGAAGGAATGCACACCTGAGCGTAGGTGAACGCGCCCTCCTAAACGGGTAGCACCATGAATGGCTGGTCTGTGTTCCGGGTATCGGCCTTGCCACATCGAGAAGTACATGAACAAGCTTAAGCACCTCCCCGGCGTCCTTTAAGGGGGAATAGAGATCTCAATCTGGGCGTTCTGTGTGGTTGAGGGCGGCAGTCAGGCGATGGACGTTATATTTTCGTGCAGTAAACCATCGTAATGAAGGCCTCTGGTCCATATAAGGCTAAGTCATTGCAGGAGAGAACGTCCCGGTCAGACAATCTCTAGCTGTCCGCAGGATTTTCGGCACTCTTCAGACCGTATACGATACGAAGCAAGGTATCCTTCGTATCGTATACGGTATGAAAACATGTAGCACGATATCGTTAAATTCTTTATAAAATTAATAATAACAGTGTTTATATTGTTTTTATAGAATTTAATAACTTTTTTTCAATCAATAAATATTTTATTAAATAAACTTACGCATGTGGTACCCAAATACAATAGTGGCTCATATTGAATTCGGTCCTTCCCGTGCTCATCCTTGGAATGTCATAAGGGCATCCAAAGATGCGCGTTTCACTCCAACACCCTACCCGTTTGAACTACGAGCTCCGGATCCGGGGGTACACCCACCGTGCACTCGCGGAGGAATTGGGATTGTCCCGAGGAGCCGTCTCCACAGCTCTGAAGACGGGGTCATCGTCCGCCGTGAGGGAGCTTGTTGCTAGGGTCCTGGGCTGTGACCCACGTGAGATCTGGCCGTATCGGTACCCACTGGCAGGTATCGAGGCCGGAGGAGAAGGCTTGCTCGACTCAGAGCTGCCCGGGTCCTCGGCGAGCGAGGACACCTATCACACAGGAAATCCCCAAAGGAGGTGCGGCTAGAGCGTTCCTGCTAGGTCCTGTGACCTCGGACAGGCAATCCCAAAAACATAAGGCGGACCCGAGGATCCGCCTTGCCATTCACCTCAGCCCTAGCGTCAGGTTTGGTCGCCACCCGCAAAGGCTTTGGACACATAGAGAGGCTCCATGCGCAAAAAGAATAATAAGCCCCGAAGCGGGGCCAAGCAAGGCATTCCAGAAAATCCCACAAATCCTTTCCCCACAGAGCCCGTCAGAAAAATCCAAGCGAGCTACCGGAGCGTGACGGGACAATTGTGGTCAAAGAAGAACCAACGCCATGTCGGGTACGAAAGTTTTGGTGAGAAGCGGTTATTTCTGCAATTGGAGATGAACCCGCTGGTGCTGAACTACAAAGAGCAGCCCTGCACAATCACCTACATCGACGGAAAAGGAATCGAGCGCAGGTACACACCCGATGTTCTCGTTACTTACAATCCTGCGCTCTGCGACCTTTCCCCCGTTCTTGCAGAGTTCAAGTATTGCAAGGAGCTTCTGGATCCCAAGAAGTGGAAATGCCTCCTGCCAAAGCTTCAAGCTGGCCTGGAATACGCGAAAGCCAAAGGCTACGATTTCAGCCTCTGGACAGAGCAAGACCTACATCCGGATCACCACCGTCATGCGAGCGCTCTTCGCACGCTTATGCGAGGGTCGGTGGATCCAGCATTGGAGGCTTTCGTACTCGGCCGCCTCCAGTATCTAGGGGCTACTACCGTCGGGACGTTAGTGGCTGCACTTAAAGAAGAGGCAACCCCCGAAGCCGTCACCCGCGTGATCTGGGGGCTTGTGGCCTCGGCCAGGATCCACGCTGATCTCATTCCAACCCCGCATCCTGGCACACGGATCTGGTCCGTGGTCGCGGGAGATGCCCATGTCTAAGTTGAGGGGCCCTCTCCAATCTATTCCCACGGATCCAAAGGAGTTACTCCTGTCCAGCGTTGCTGACTCGGCCACGCCCCTCCCGTTTCGAGTCACGAAACGGGAATCTAGGTCCATTCGCGACATTCTGGCAGCAACCTCCCCTGATTCCTCTGAGCCTCCAATCAGTGCTATCCAGGAGAAAGCCTGGTGCGAGGCAGCTCTTCGCGGACAGGCAATCCGCGACATGATTGCGGCATCGGCGACCAAAGCCGCTGTTGAGGAGATTGCGGCAAGATATGGGGTCGATGTGTCGACCCTATATCGCTGGTTCTCCGTATTTCGGAAGGGGGGCGGGCGATTGTCCGCGCTCGCTCGAAAGAAGGGCGGGAGCAAACGCCACTCTCGTCTCGATCCGCGAGTGGAGGCCCTCCTATGTGAAGCCATTGACAAATTCTATTTGGAACAACCAAGGAGGCCCATCACAAGCGTATGGGATGACCTAGATGACGCATGTCATGCTGAAGGCTTCGCGCCTCCCCATATCAACACATTACGAAACCGCATTGCGCGCTTGGATGCACACCTCGTGTTGGAGCGCCGTTACAGCGCAAAAGTCGCACGCGAGAAGCTCGGGGCACTTCCCAGCAGATTCGAGGGGGCGAGCGCTCCTCATGCATTAGTCCAGATCGACCATACCAAGGGTGATGTTGTCCTCCTCGACGAGGAAACCCGACTCCCAATCGGACGGCCCTGGCTCACATTTGTCGAGGATATTTATTCACGGATGATTCTTGGCTTTTACGTCAGTCTCGACCCTCCCAGTGCGCTGTCCGTTGGTCTTGCTATCGCACATGCGGTTCTTCCGAAGGATTCGTGGCTGGCCGAACATGGCATCGACCTGGTTTGGCCATGCCAAGGGCTTCTCGGGTGCGTGTATGTAGACTCAGGCCTCGATCTGAACGGGTCCCTGATGAAAAGGGGCTGCCAAGAATACGGGATCGACCTACAGAACCGCCCTCTCGGGCAGCCTGATTTCGGGGGCCACATCGAGCGGTTGATCGGAACGCTCATGCGAAAGACACACGAGCTTCCCGGGACAACCTACTCAAGTGTCGCTGAAAAGGGCGACTATGACGCCGCGGCTCAGGCCTGTATGACCCTACAGGAGTTCGAGACCTGGATTGCTCATTTCATCCTTGGCGTATATCACAACCGTCCCCACCGCGGAATTGGTCGACAAACTCCAAGACAGCGATACGAATCCTGGTTCCAGGAACACGGGAAAAACCTGGGAATCACGGGTGCTCCATTACCAGAGGACCTTCATCGATTTCGCCTCGACTTCCTTCCATTCAAGGAACAGACCATCCAACGGTATGGAGTGGAGATGCTCCATGGAACTTTCTATTTCGCGGATGCCCTCCGTGCCTTTTCGAAGGAGAAGGATCCTCAGGATCCAAGAAAGGGGCGAAGGTTTCGCTTTGCCTACGACCCCAGAGACATCTCGATTATCTATTTCTGGCATCCGGTTGCCGAGGAATACATACCCATCCCCTGGAAGGATAGTTCTCGGCGACCCATGAGCTTGTGGGAGCTTCGTCAAAAGGCCCAAGAAAAACCACCGGTAGACCCACTCGCCGAATCAACCAGACGCCGGACCAGGGCGTCATTGCGGGACATCCAAGATGGCGCACAAGCAGCGACACAGAAATCACGCCGGGATGCGACACGCGCCAAGCAACACCGCACGAAGAATATCCATCGGCAGATTGGGAAAGCCACATCCAGTCTTCCAGCAGCTGCTGATCCCATCGCGGTAGAGCCTCCTGAGCCGATCTCGCAGGACGAAGCGGCATGGACCCCAGTCGCCCCTTACAACGTCATCGAATAGGACCTCCCATGACTACAGCCCGCGACCTGAATGAGCCTACGCCTTATCCACATCTCGGCGACGCAGCCCGAGCAGTGATCGATGCTGGGCCCGATGCCCGAATCCGCTTCATCAAGGAAACCCACTGGATTGGTTATGCCCAGGCCGACCTCATCATTGCTCGTATGAAGGAATTGTTAGATGCCCCACACATCGACAGGCCCGAATGCCTCGTCATCTTGGGTGACACGAACAATGGCAAAACAAGCATCATTCAGCGTTTTGCAAAGTCAGTCGTACCGATTGAGCGAGAGGATGGCGGCGGATCCGAATGGCCCGTCGTCACCATCCAGGCCCCTCCGGTGGCGGATGAGAAGCGGCTATACATGGCCATTCTCCACAAGGTGGGGGGGCTTGGAGCTAGCTTACGAACACGCGCATCGCTATTCAACGCGACAATCACGACGCTGTCCGGCATCGGAACCCGGATGCTAGTCATCGACGAGATTCACCACCTTATCTCTGGGAGCACCAACCAGCATCGCGTTTGCCTCAACGCCCTCAAATACCTGGCGAATGAACTTCGGCTCTCCATCGTGGTCGCTGGCATTAGCAGCGCTCACTATGCGCTTGGCGTCATTGACCCACAGCTTGAGAACCGCTTCAAGCCGATGAAATTGCCTCGCTGGACGGATGGGACCAACTTCCGCCGTCTGCTGGCCAGCATCGAGATGCTTCTCCCTCTTAAGAATCCTTCTGTCCTGCAGAAGCCAGCATTGGCGAAGCGCCTCGCCGAACTCTCGGATGGGAAGATCGGTGAACTCATGACCATCCTCATTGCCGCAACGACTGAGGCCATCCGCTCTGGCAAGGAGCAGATCGACGAGGGCTTGATCCTGCAGGTTCAGGAGCTCGCCCCAGCCTACCGTCGACGCACTATGCAGGACGGCTTCTGAGATGGAACTTGGAGCTTCCTCCCAGCACGCGGAAGGGATCAAGTTTTGGCTCCTTCGCCCCAATCCATACCCCGATAAATTTCTTCCTTCTAGGACGATTCTGTTCTCTATGCGAAGGCGCAGTGCATTCATTGAGGCGGCAAAATGGGTATTGGAATTCAGCCCCAATCGATCAGTAATGCGCATTCAGAAGGCGGCCCGGGCCAGATATATTCTTCATCTTGCAAATCATGAACGGGTGACGCCATGAACAGAAACTGTTGGCCAATTCACCCTCCCCCACAGGAAGGAGAGCTACTCTCTTCATGGATGACAAGGATCGCCAGCGCCCATGGGGTAAGCGTTCAATGCTTATGCTGGGAAACGTGGCCAGATTCTGATGTGCTCATGCACGATATCGACCGTCGTCCTCTTCCAGGATTAATTGAGGATCTTGCTCTTCGTTCGAGGCACCCGATCACAAAGATACAGCAGATGGTTCTCCCCTCATTGGTCGGGCGCCTTCTAGACAACTTCCCTTCTAGTTCAGGATGGGTCCAATGGATTCTGCCGACTCATCTGCGAGCGCGAGCTTCCCATGGCCTCCAATACTGCCCCGAATGTCTCGCAGAGGATATCGAGCCCCACTGGCGCTTGGCTTGGCGCCTAGCCTTCGTCACTACGTGCACTCGCCATTCAAGATTACTGCGCGACAACTGTCCGTCTTGCGGAGCGGCGCCCAATCTCTTGAGTCTCTTCATGGGACGACGACCTGCCGTCGAACCGGCACCTGTCTATCTGTGTCGATGGTGTGGACATGACTTCAGAGGTAGGTGCGACTACCCATGCATTCCTGTTCCCCCGGCCAAAGGAGTCTCCTATTTCGAGACATCTCTTCTTCAGGCCCTCGAAGATAAGTGGATCGATGTGCAAAGTCATGGCCTCGTCCATAGTGTTCCGTTCTTTCGAGGGTTTCATCTCATCCTGACCATGTTGGCTTCACAGGGAAACTCACGTGAGCTTAGGGAGATTGTCAGCAATCATATGGAGATTGAAAATCCTGTCGAACTCATGCCTGGGCGAAACCATCGCGTCTTGTTTGAAGTCCAGGGGGTCGCCGCCCGTCACAAAATTATGGAGATGGCAGCTTGGTTGATGGAGGATTGGCCGCATCGCTTTGTTTTGGTCTGTCGAGAAGCTTCATTGAGTGGAACCCGCTCTACTCTCGAACTTCAGCGGCAGGCTCCATATTGGTACTGGAAAGTAACAGATGAATACTTGGGCTTGAAATTTGCTCGGTGGCGACACGCCGTAATGCCGGATGGACTGAATCTATCCTACGGCGCCATCAGTCGTAGACTGCAAAGTCGGAAATTGTTGGCTCAAGAACGCCGCATTCGCTTCGTCCGTGATCACCCCGAGCTATGGAAGGATTACTTAGGCCTTACAACCGCAATGCGGGATGCGGGCCTGTACAGCCCAAAATCCTCTGTATCAATACTGGTGTCTCACTGCCCATTGCTCGTCGACCTCGCCATGGGGAAACGAGTGATTCGCCGCATTACCTCATCTCTGGTCATCTGTCGTGTCAGTAATAGACGACAGATAGTCCTAATCCCATCCAACAGTCCCTCGTTAGAGGAACCAAAAGGCTCCTCACTCCCTATGTCTCCCCACCCCAAAATCAGGGTGCGCCCCTCTAGTCGGGATGCATCATGACTCAGAGAGGTGGAGTCCTTATGAGGGCTGAGGGGTAAATTCGCCAGCTGTTATCAGTTCAAAAGCTTCGAGGAACTCAGGGTGAGATCGAGCAATCTTCTCATAGGAAGAATTGTGCATGCAGACGATCAGATTTTCACTAGCTCGCGTCATTGCGACATAGGCAATACGTCTTTCCTCACTATCGCCATCCGTTGTGGCCCACCAAACAACTGACGGACAATGCCTAACTTCTGCCCCATGGTTAAACGGCGGGCATACGAAAATCGTAGTGTGGTGCGTTTCCCCTTTGACCGAATGCACCGTCTGGACTGGGAAGCCATGGACAGAGGCCCCATCCATAGCTTTGGCTCCGATAACCTTCTCGGAGGGTGTACTCCAACCTTTCCGCTTCTGGGGCTTCAATCTTCCAGCAGTAAAGGATAGTTGCTTTCTCTTTGCTGCGAAGGAGGCCAGTTCCTGGTCCAGCATTTGACCCACGGCCTCCTGCCATTCGTAAAGCGATCCATCGGGTTCAATCGCATTGGCCTTCAGCAAGCAACTGGCCGCCAGTTTCTTCCACTCCTGAGGCTCAACACCATATTCGACAAGGTCTTGCTCAGCCACCCCCTCGTGCTGGAAGAACACTTGGCTCAATGCAGCCGTCGCCGCAGCCAAGGCAGTAGTTATTCGCCCGCCCCTAAAAAAGGACACCCCGCGTTGGACGTGGTAGAGGGGACGGCAGTGCAAGGATGCCGCCTCTTGTGTCCTCCGACCAGCCAGCCGCTCCACAGTGGCGGTCGCCCGGGCCACGACCTTCAACGGTCCGTGTTGGCCACTACCCTTAAGGGCAGTCAGTAACTGCGGGATATCTACATCGAAGTCATCGTAGCGGATGAGAATGGCCCTGCCAGGTCGATCCTCGGCTGACCCGAGAGTCCCACCTGAGTCCTTGAGCTTGGAAGCCACCGCCGCGATCCTTGTCGGACATCTCTGGCTGTTTGATAGTTCCAGGGTGATGGCGCCTGGGAGCTGCCCATATGCGTTGAACAATTCTGGCCGCGCTCCATTGAACTCAAAAATGGCCTGATCTGGATCACCTACGACCAAGCCATTGCAGGAGGGCTCATTAAGGAGCCCGCGAAAGGCCTTTCCTAGGAAGTATCCTGTGTCCTGAAGTTCATCAATGATGATGAGCTTAAATCTTTTCGTCAGTATTGATCGAATTGTGGGGCCATGCCGAGAGTGCCTAAGGATTTGATGCGCCACATACGAAGCATCGCTATGCGTCATGAAACCGAAGGTTTTAAACATCGCCCCTTTGGCCTGGCGGACCACCTCGGCCTCGCCTGGTGGAAGGAGAACTAGGGGACTCTTGGGGTGCGGTTTGTGCGCCAGCAGCACTTTCCCCTCAGATTCACCGACGTACACACACTCCATTAGGTTGATGGATTTACCGTCGCCCAATGGGATATTTGTACTCTTGTTAAGCGCGTAATTTTTCCAGAAGTTTGCCCCGAGGTCGGCAGCAATCAGCCTGGGAGGCTTAAAGCCCTCAAAAACCTTGGTTGTAAAGGGCCGAACCACATAGCGGAATAAGAATGCATCCAGTGTTCCAACGAAATGCGGATGACCAAGATCGTAGCCGACAGCCCGCCGAATCTCTTCGCCACCCACGCGGGTAAAGGAGAGTGCCGCTATCCCCGAGGTGCCATGCTCCCACTTCTCTAGGTTCCGACGGATGGATTCTGCGACGAGCCATGTCTTCCCACTGCCGGGTGCTGCCCGTACAACGCGGATCCTCGCAATGGACTGGAGAACCTGCTCCTGCTCTGGTGTTGGCCTTCCATAGCTCATCCTGGAGTCACCTCGGTGGGCTCAGCTCGAAGGGGTACCTGGCTGACAACGTGCTTAATGGCCTCCGCTAGGTAGGTGGGAATCGTGAACTCATGACTCCAAGCCCCAGGAGTCGTCTCGCCCAACAATCGATCGGCCAGCTGGTGAGCGAAGTCAGCTTTGCTCCCCTTATGCTCGGCACGACAGATGCCCTGCCAGGCGGCCAGCGCTTTGTCTTGCGGGCGAGGCCCAGAATCTGCCGCTAAGCGCTGATTATAAGTCCCAGGCTGGCCTGTGAAGCAATCTTCCCAGGCCATTGCCATGACCTCAGCATTGCCGTCGTTCGCTTCGGCCAAGTCGTACTCTAGTGTCACCTTCGAATGGAAGACCCGGATCGTAGTGTTGCCCGCGTGCTTCTCCACCAGCTTCTGGGTGCGCTCGCTGATCGCATACCCATCGCCCATGGCGTTCGGTGCAGGAAAGTCCTCATGCCAAGAATCACCGCGCACCACTCCAGGGTCCGCGTCGGTCACGATACTTGTCGGTACGTTGAGCCCTTCTGGCGTGAGTAGTTTCTCGAAAGTGTCAAAGGCGACACCGCAAATGGGGATCACGGAGATGTGGCGTTGGCGGAGGTCGTAGCCCATACGCTTGGCCAATGCAGGGATTAAGAGAGCCTCCGAGATGCCCTCGACCAGAAGGATGCCTCTCGCGAAGTACAGAGAAGCCCTAGTTACATCCATCATGCGCTGGAGGGATCGTTCTTCCTTGTCGGTCAAACCAATGGTGGAGAGGCTGTTACACCGGATTTTCTGATCGGTTATCTGAGTAAAAAGCACGTGGGTCTGCGAAGGCATTACGGCCGCCGCGAGTGTGGGTGAATGAGTCGTAACGATCGTCTGGGGTGCAGCATTCCGTCCTGGTACTTGCTTTGCGAGATAGGCCGCCAACGATTCGATGAGTTGCGGGTGCAGGTGTGCTTCTGGCTCTTCGACAAGGAGAAGCGGCACTTCCGTTGGGTCTGGGTTTCGGAGGTATTCCAGAATCACGGAGATATATATAAGGTTGTTGAGCCCCAATCCATTCGCATCCAACGAACCGATCGGTGCATCCTCCATGTGGATCTGAAGGGTCCTTAGGATGCGTTCAAAATTCATTTCTGACGCCCGAATCCCAGCAGGGGAATAGTCTGTGCCAGCAATCTGCCAGTTGGTTTTCTGGAGTGACAGCCGAGTCTTTTGGATAAGAGCGTGTTGCTCCAAGCCCAGGTTGGCCGCAGAAAAGATGGCCTTAATGTCATCCTCGGGGGAACCTTCACCCTTTGAAGCGAGATCCTTCAAGAGCATGGCTAAGCGACTCCGATACCCAGGAGTCAACGAGGCTTCAGCGTCGCGCAGTGCAGGCAAGAAGGTGATCGGCAGGGACTCCAGGAGTTGTGACGGAGCCTCGGCGGCATCCGGCCCGGCAGGTCCCCCAGTGCGTTTAATCGATGGATGCTTCTTGCCTTTCGGCCAGATGGCCTCGAAGCGGATCCGAGCCTCTGATTTCTCGACCTTTACGAGGTCAAAATCCATGATCTCGAAGAAGTATGCTCGCTGATCCTCGTTCAAATTGCTAAATGTGAGATTGACTTGGATGGTCCGTTCTTCTTTGTCATCCGGACTTTTCTTGAAGAAGTCCTCAGGCTCCAGCCAGATTGAGTCACCTCTGGAAGCCGATGGACCGAGTGCCAGTCGAATCGCAGACAGCAAATTCGTCTTGCCGATTCCGTTTCTGCCGACTAGCGCATTCAGGCCCGGTTGCAGCCACAGCACTGTGTGTTCAAGAGATCTAAAATTCTTAACCTCAACGCATGAAAGGTGCACGTAAAGCCCCCGGTATAAGGAATAGCGTGGACTAGACCGGTTGAATTCCGACAACAAGAGTCTACCCGAAACCGAACAGGGGTAAGATCGGGCGTGAGGTGCCCTGCCCTGAGGTTACTGGGTTCTATTTCAAGGGAAAGAATTATGAGCAATCAGCCCATTTCACCAGACACGATGAATCTCCTGACGATATGGGGATTCGTTATAACAGGTATTGGACTCTATATAGCCGTGTGGGAATTCTGGAAGAAACGAACATCTTCGAATAGACGGGATGATGTAGAACTTTCTAAGGAACTTGAATCCATTTGCAATCAACCCAACCCACACCCTATTCGCTTACAGATTGCATTTCGATCACTGTTCAAACGAACGCTTGAACCCGAGAAAATTATATTTATTTGGAAAGAAATGCCAAATCCGGTCCCCAATATACGCCAATTTCTTCTTGGCCATCCTTATATTGATTTAGATGTGCATGAACGAAAGATAGTGTGCGCAAAGGGTTTTACTAAACGAGGCATCATTGGGTACCAAATTATTGCGCTTATGGTGTATGCCATTTTCTTTCTATCAACCGTTATTTTTGTGAATTATTGGCATGCAGGTAGAACTGGGAATGGTTTAGGGTTTAATATAATTATTTTGTTATATCTAATTAGCATATCTTGGCTTGGCTTATACGGTTCAATCTGCCTAAAAGCAGCCTCTCATTCTGTGAATGGACTCAAATTCTTTGGATCTGATAGTATTGAAAAAATCAATCTTAGAACGTCCGACCCTGAACCTAATAGTATCAATACTAAGGAAGTAACCCCTACAAAAACACACAACAAACCACGTCACAAACGTACACATTAATCAATCTATTTTTTGCAAAATGGCCCCTAACTTTTCACGCCTAAAATTTATATGGAGAAATATTTTTAAATTTCGCAATCATCTTTAAAGTATTATTGGCTTGCAATAACTCCGAAATTTATTTGAAAAGTTTCTCTTAAATATGCCTCGGTTACGGCCAGTAGTTCCAACTGATTCGTGGTCGCTCCGACAGCAGAAAGGCCTGGTTGCACGACGAAAATCTTGAATTCCGTAGTAAGAAAAGAAGCTCTACGAGAAATATCTCTCAATCGCTGCAGATCTCCCAGCTCGAATCGTGACACTCCAGTTCTATTCTTTTGAGCATCGTCCCTGCGCAGCATGTGTTGAATCAACTCTCGGACTCTTGATTTCCAATGGACGCTCCTCTGTGCCTGGCCGCAGACAGCATAAAGATCCTCAACTCTGGCTCCGGGTGTTGCCTCTTTAGAGAATTTACAATGATAGAGATGCACGTGTAGTACCTCTCCAAGAACCTTCATCCCGATGACGTCGGCAGCTTCACCAGAATCATCATCGTCAAACACGATTTCATAACTCGGTTCGGACTCAGGGGAGATAATTCGCTCGATCAAACGCCGCTGAATGGAATTTGGATATTTTGCAGTCGTTTGAGACTCCTTTTTAAGATCGATTCCAGTCCAGTCCCAGGCATCGATCCTTCCCCGGTCAAAAGGAACTCGCTCGGCCGATGCAGGAGGCTGGACAAACTCATCGAATACCAGGTATGCCCCGTTCTCGAATCGGACGATGGGATATTCTTGATCGAACCAATCAGACATTGGCCGCGTGGTCCGGCCAATGCGCACGCCCACACCCGGGTTTCCAATAGCAACGTATTCAACTTTTTGGTTTGCAAAGCGAATCTCGTAGTTGACCCGCTTTGAAGCGTGACGCACAGAGAAGTGCATTGGTCCTTCGACTGCATGATCCGTGATTTCCAGCTCGACTTCAAAAAAGGGAACCTCTGTACCATCCTCAAAAACAAGATGGATAAAATCCTCCCCCTTGAGCCAGAAGGCATCCGGCCACTCTATGGCCAGAGGAACCAGCCGTGGGCGTTCCGTAATTGCCTCAGGGATCATCAGGTTTTCGAAGATGAACGCTGTCGAGATGGTCGAATCGATGAGTTTGGCGCCTACATGGCGACACCATTCCACCCAATCGGCCATATCGTACGCGATCTTGTATGACCAAACTCGACCCTTTTGGGAACATCCGATTGTCGCCTCTGAACCCTTCTCATAGCCTGTGCCAAAAAGGTTGGATTTGATCTTGTTCACCACTTGGGCATCGGCCAATGCAGCTTTGATATCCGCACCGACATGCATAGAGAATCGTATCGACCGACTGATAGTGTGACTTAAACCAAGGTTCATCAGAATCATGCGCTTGATGCCATTCAAGCACCTGAAGATGGATTCTCCTCGAATAAGGGTGACATCATCCCCCGCGATTGCTTTAGCCAGATTTTCATGGGCCCCATGATTGTTTGAACTATTAATGAAAAGGAGATTTTGCTCCGAGCTCCAGTGGACCAAGTAAAGATGCCACGTCGTGTTTTGGATACCCTTCACCTCCCCCCACGGCACAGCCTCAGTCTCATAGGTCACGAACAGCATGACCTTCTCCGCAGCATTAATTGTAGGGCCCGCGTAGATCTTCGCATTCCCCAGGCGGCTTCCGGCTCGATCCGGTCGCCAGGTTCGACAGTTCGTTCGGTACGTTACCGTGCTCATCTTGGGGAAGATGTTTTGCAGGGGCACCTCTTCGGGTTTGTCGGTGAATCCCTCAATGAAGTCTGATCTGCGTATCTGGCGTCCCGTCGCCCCTTCGCTCAATCGCCTTAATATGGCGTTCCAATCTGCATCTTCGGCATAAAGCTCTCTCAGGCAGTCCTCAACCTTCGGATCTGCGACATTTGCCACGATGGTCGCATCCCCTATAGATTCGCTGGTACGTGTGAATCTACCGGTAAACTGAAGAGTAATGGTCAGGCTTTTGTGCATGTCATGTAGTGCAGCAATTTTCAGAGAGGGCAGATCAAATCCCTCACCGAGCATGTCTACACAGATGACGATCCGCGCTTCGCGCGCTCGTAGTCTGCGTAAGGATTCTCTGCGCTCATCCTCGGCAATGTCGCTATGGATCAGAATCACCTCGGACGATGCAGATGCAGTTCTATAAATGCCTAGAAGCGCCCTCGCCCGCGAAATAGTTGAGGCTCTTGCCATCAAAATATGGTCGTAGCCATTCCGAAGATCGGTAGCCAACTGATCCAGAGCCGTAGCCGCGATGGCCTGATCCGCCCGATCCGGGCTGAATTCGTTGACGGGCCGAAAATTGATGGGTTTGAAATAACCCTCCACCTGGGCCTTCCGAAGGGGATAGTTGAACACCACCTTGCCATCCACGATTTTTCCGTCAGTTCGGAAAGGTGTCGCTGTGAACTGAACAATCGGTTTCCCGCTGAACTGGCCTCTGAAGGCTTCCCAGGTCCGGGCTGCGATGTGATGCGCTTCATCGATAAACAGGTGACTAGACAGCTCCGCCATCCGTTTCTGGATAGACGGGGTGCAACCACTCGCAATGTTCATCGTCGTAATGACGACATTGCATTGGAGAAAGAATGCTTCCGCATCCTGTGGTGTCTTGGGCTTGTGTTTAAGTACCCCAACCACCGGGTAGTTCGCCTCCGGACTTACGATCTCGAGTCGTTTCAACAACCCAAGAGAAAGGAACTTCCCAGCGACCTGCTCCCTGAGCGCAGAAGTTGGAACAATCACCAGGAGGCGCTGAATCTGCTGGGAAACCAGAAGGGCCAGCATTGTTTCTGTTTTTCCTGTTCCCGTCGGCATTACGATTGTCGCGGGTTGTTCTGTAACGGTCCAATGCGCCAGTATTGCGTGTAGTGCCCCGATCTGAGGGGGGCGTAGGCCAGGTTTGACGAACCTGCCATCAGCGCTGACCTCCGGGCTGAACTTGAAGGCATTTATCCAAGAGGAGCGCACTGCCTCACAGTGAGCTTGCCATTCTGCCACTGACTTTGCCTTTAGCTTTTCCGATTTCGGCCGAACCCAATGGACGAACGACCCAGCTAATTGAAAAGCCTCGGGGCCCTGGAAGATTGAGCCGTCGCGGTCATAAAGGATCTCATCCACATCTCGGCTACGCCCACCTGGGCGGTTTACGACTATGGTCCGACCAACCGCATGGGAAATTGTGAACGGCCCCACTGGGGAGCTCCCGTCTTCGACTTGAACATCCACTTCTTCGTCAACTTCAGGCCTTAGCATCTGCCGGATCGAATTCCCATTGATCTTCCCCCCCATTGCCCATTGGGCCGGAAGGTAAACTCGCCTACGCTCTATTGGCATTACCCCTCCAACAGCAAATCAACTATGTGGACGTCCATTCACTTCTCTTGTTCGAGTAAACGATGAAGAAAGGGAAGCCTCCATCCTAGAGAGCCGACAACGCCAAAACTTAGGCATTGGTAGGGAGACGGGGGGTGGGCGAAGACCCATGTGGACCTAATGGTTATTGTATAAGCCCTCACTAATTCTGCATTGATCCATGATTCTCCCATATCTTGCGGACACTACATCAATGCTGAAGGTTGGTCATTTACTGGCTACAACAGAGACGCATCCGTTGATGGAGATTCGCAAAAGCTATTGGAGCCCAGGATCAGACGCATCCTGATGAGACAAACCAAGCATCGACATTAATGCTTTTTTTCAGGCGTTTATAGCTGATTTTGTAGATTCGCATTCATTACTGGAGCCGACATTCCGTAAGGAGCACGGCGGTTTCCAGCGCCCGGAGGAGCTGATGAACGTGAAGGGCATCGGCGAGAAGTCCTTCGCCCGCCTCAAGCCCTTCCTGGCCCTGGCCTCCGCGCCCGCCGCAACGGTCCGGTAGGGGGCCGCCATGGTTGCCGGCCTGCTCCAATTCCATCGCACCGGCGCAGGCCGGCGCTCCCAGCGGGGGACCTCCCTGCTGGAACTCACCGTGGCCATGGGGATCTCCGGGCTCCTGGCGGTGGTGGGTGTCTCCCGCTGGGACACGGGCCACCTCGAACTGGCGGCGGCCCAGCACGAGCTCACGGAAAGCCTGGACCAGGCCTTCGTCCTGGCCCGGGCTCGGGGCGTGAACATCACCGTGGGCCTGGGCAGCGGCCAGGATTCCGACCACCTGCCGATCCGCCTCGGCCGCCACGTGCACTGGGGGAAGCCCGCGCGCGTCCCCCTGCCGCCGGGCATGGCCGACCCGGCGAAGGCGGACACCCAGGGCGAGGCCCATCGCACCATCACCGTGACCCCCCGCCACACCGCCACCGCCAGCTGCTGGTTCCTGAACGACGGGGAGGACGTCCTCTGCATGCGCCTCTCGAACCGGGGACGGGTCCGGATGCTGCGGTGGCGCGCCGACACCCTGCGCTGGGTGCGGGCATGAGCGGCCCCGGCCCCTCCCTCCTCTGCAGGCTGGGCCGCGCCGCGGCGCGGATCCTCCCGGGACCCCTCAGCCCGCCCCTCCAGGCCGCCCAGCGGGAGCTGCGCCGCCACCTGCAGCTGGCCTCCCGCCTGGCCACCGCCCACCGTCGCGCCGTGTGCGTGGCGCTGGAGGCTGCGCCCGGACACCTGGCCCTCCGCCTGCCCGAAGGCGTGGGCTGGGGCCGGCCAGCCTCCATCCCCCTGCCGCCCGAACTCGCCGGCAGCGGCTGGCGTCAAGGCCGGCCCCGCCCCCTCACCCTCCTCCCCCACCGGCGGGCGACCGCCAACGTCTGGTTCCTCCACCACGGGCGCGAGGCCCTCTGCCTGCGCCTGGGCCTGGGCGGCCAGGTGGCCTTCCTGCGCTACCGCCCGCGCCTGGGCGCCTGGACGGAGGCCTGACCATGCGCATCCACTTCGCCGCCTCGGCGGCTCAGGCCTCTCCCTCGCAGTTCCTGGCATGACTCCCCAGGTCCGCCCCTTCCATCCCGGAGCCTGACCATGCGCATCCTCGATCTATCCCCCGACCAGCGCCCCCGCGAGCGCCTCCTGGCCGGCCACGGCGAGGCCCTGGCGGACGCGGAACTGCTGGCCCTGCTCTGGGGCACCGGCCGCCAGGGCCAGAGCGCCGTGGAGCTGGCCCAGACCCTCCTGGGCCGCACCGGCGGCCTCGCCGGCCTCCTGACCCTGGGCCTCCAGGACTGGCTGGACCAGCCGGGCCTCGGCCCCGCCAAGGCGGGCCAGCTCTGGGCCGCCGCCGAACTGGCCCGCCGGGCCCAGCGGAGCGCCGAGCGTCCCCGCATCACCAGTCCCCGGGCCGCCGGCAGCTACCTGCTGCCCCGCTGCCAGGGCTGGCTGGAGGAGCGCTTCGGCCTCCTCGCCCTCAACGCCAAGGGCGACCTCCTGGCCGAGCGCATCCTCAGCCAGGGCACGGCCACGGCGACGCTCATCAGCCCGCGGGAGTTCTTCCGGGAGGCCCTGCGCTACGGCGCCACCACGGCCCTGGCCTTCCACAACCACCCCAGCGGCGACCCGGCGCCCAGCCGCGAGGACGTGCAGCTCACCCGGCGGCTCCAGGCTGCCGGCGAATCCCTCGGCGTGCCCCTGGCGGACCACCTGATCCTGGGCCATGACCGCTACCACAGCTTCCGCGCCGCCGAGGGCTGGGACCGGCAGGCCTGAGGCCCGCCGGTCCCGGGCCACGCTACTTGGCGGGGTGCTTGGCCGCGTCCACTTCCCGGAGGAGTTCCGCCACCGCGGCCTCCAGCTGCTGGTCGCGCCCGCCGGCCAGCAGGGCGGGCTGGTTCATGACGGGCAGATCCGGCTCAAGCTGCGTGTTCTCGCAGAAGCGGCCGTCCGGCATGCGCCAGCCGCCCTGGGGGATGCCGAAGACGAGGGTGGGATCGATCTGCTGCTCCCACCACACGAAGGTGCCGGTGCCCGGCACGGGCATGCCCACGGTGCGGCCCAGGCCCTTGAGCTTGTAGGCCACGGGGAACAGGTGCGCGTCGGAGTAGTTGCCCTCGCTCATGAGCACGATGGAGGGCTTGATCCACTTGAGCAGCGGCTCATGGCCGTAGGCCTGGCCCCGTGGAATGACGTCGAAGTACTTCTTCCCGCTGAGGAAGTCGGAGAGCTGCTCGTGGATGTTGCCGCCGCCGTTGTAGCGGGTGTCCACCACCACGGCCTCCTTGTCGAGGTCGCGGCCCAGCACCTCGTCCATCACCGTGCGCATGCTGGGGTCGTTCATGGCCCGCACGTGGACGTAGCCCAGTCGGCCCTTGGAGAGGCGCTCGGTCTCGGCGCGGTTCCGCTCCACCCAGCGCCGGTAGAGCAGCTCGCCCTCCTGCTGAGGGGTGATCGGCTTCACCGCCTCGTCCCAGGTCGCCCCGGTGGCGGGATCGGCGAAGCTGAGCAGGGTGAGCTGGCCGGCCCGCCGGTTCAGGAGCCGTCCCAGGTCCTCCAGCGAGGCGAGGGGCGTGCCGTCGATGGCGGTGAGCCGATGGCCCGCCCGCACCCGCGAGGCGGCCTTGTCCAGGGGCCCGCCCTGGAGCACCTCGCCCACCTTCAGCCCCTGGCCGCTCCCGCCCTCAAGGACGAGGCCCAGGGAGGGCGTGGCGTCCGTGTTCACCTGGGGCGGGTTGTAGCGGCCGCCGGTGTGGGAGGCGTTGAGCTCGCCCAGCATCTCGCTCAGCAGTTCCTGGAAATCGTAGTTGTTCTGGATGTAGGGCAGGAAGCGCCGGTAGGCGTCCCGGTAGAAGGTCCAGTCCACGCCGTGGAGGTCGGCCACGTAGAACTTCTTCTCCACCTGCCGCCAGGCGTGGTCGAAGATATAGGTCCGCTCCTGGGCCGGGTGCAGCACCATCTCCGTGGCCACGGGCAGGTTCTCCCGCTTGCCGGACTCGGCCTCCACCTTGATGAGCTTCCCGTCCGCGAGGACGAAGACGGCCTTGCCGTCCCGGCTGAGCTCCAGGCCTGCGCGCTTGGCGTCGAGCTTCACCACCAGCTTCGTCTCGCGGGTGCGCAGGTCCACGGACCAGAGGTCGAAGTCCTTCTCGAACTTGGCCAGGTAGTAGAGCTTGTCGAGGCCCTTGGTCACCGCCCCGTCCGCCAGCGAAGCGGAATGGGCCGAGAGCCGGGCCTTCCGGTCGATGAGCCCGTCCCACTCGATCACCACGGGCTCCACCTTGGCGGCCTTGTCCTTGCCGTTCTCCTTCTCCTTCTCCTTGCCCTTGTCCTTGTCCTTCTCCTTCGCCTGGTCCTCCTTCTCCTTCACCAGGGCGAAGTCCTCCTTGGAGAGCTGGTAGCGGTCCCAGGCGGCCCGGGTGAGGAAGACGCCGTAGAAGTCCTCCGTCACGCCCTGCTGGGAGAGGGCCCGGCTGCCGTCCCGCGAGGAGACCCAGTAGACCATCGAGCCGTCCCGAGAGAAGCGGGGGCTCTCGTCCTCGAAGCCGCTCTGGCTGAGGTTGTGGATGGGGCCGGTGCCGTCGGCGGCCACGAGGCCGATGTCGCGCAGCCAGCCCAGCCCGGTGTTCATGGCGAACACCAGCCACTTCCCGTCGGGCGACCAGTCGAAGGACTGGTCCCCGTCGGCGTAGGAGTAGTTCCGGCCCGCGGGCAGCAGCGTGCGGGTCTTCCCGCTGGCGAGGTTCAGCACCTTGATCGCCGTGCGCTCCTCCAGGTAGGCGACTTCCGCGCCGTCCGGCGAGAACAGGGGCTGGAACTCCTCGGCGGGCGTGGCGACGATGGCCTTCTCCTCCAGCTGGGTGGAGGCGTAGAAGCAGGGCTCCTCGGGCCGCACGATGCGGCGGGTGTAGATGTCCCAGCTGCCGCCGCGCTCGGCGGCGTACAGCAGGGTGCGGCCGTCGGGGCTGAAGCTGACGCTGCGCTCCTGGCCGGGGGTGTTGGTGATGCGGCGCGTGACCTTCCCGTCCGCGGACGTGACGAAGATCTCCCCGCGCACGATGAAGGCGAGCTCCTTCCCGGTGGGGGAGACGGCCATCTCCGTCATGGCCCCGTTCACCGGCAGGACCTTCTCCAGGGAGGCGCGGCCGTCCACATGGACCGCGATGGGCACCTTCCGGGGCTCCCCGCCGGGCGCCAGGGTCCAGATCTCCCCGTCGTAGGCGAAGCAGAGGAGGTTCCCCCGCGAGGCCGTGAGGAAGCGCACCGGATGCTTCGTGAAGTGCGTGAGGGGCGCGGCCTGGTCCGGATGGGCCACGGAGCCTCGGAAGACGTTGAAGGAGCCCCCGCGCTCGCTGAGGAAGAAGTAGCCGTCCGGATCGGAGCCGAAGACCGGGTTGCGGTCCTCACCCTTGAAGGTGGTGAGCTGTGCGAAGGCGCCGGTGGCGGGCTCGAAGCTCCAGACATCGCGCGTGACTGCGGAGGTGTGGTGCTTCCGGTATTTGTCCTCGTAGCCCTTGAGGTCCTGGTAGAGGATGCGCCGGCCGGTGGGGTCGTAGCTGGCCGCCTCCAGGGTGATGTCCGTCAGCAGGCGCGTCCGGTCACCCTCCCGCGACACCAGGTAGGTCTCCGGGAAGAGCCGTCCGGGGAACTGCCGGCTCGCCGTGGCGTGCCCCCGCGAGGAGGTGAACAGGATCTCCTTGTCGTCGGGCGTGAAGGCGTAGGGCAGGTCCGGCGCCGAGTGGAAGGTGAGGCGAGTGGCCGCCCCGCCCTGGCTGGGCATGACGTAGACGTCGAAGTTGCCGCTGCGGTCCGAGGCGAAGGCGATCCACCGCCCGTCATGGCTCCAGACAGGCTGGAAGGAGTACGAGCCTCCCACCGTGAGGGGCGTGGCCGTGCCGCCCTCCGCGGGCACCCGGAACAGGTCGCCCTGGTAGGAGAAAACGATGGCCTTCCCGTCCGGCGAGAGGGCCGGGTAGCGCAGCCACAGGGGATGGTCCTGGGCAGCGGCGCCCACCGCCAGGAAGAAGGCCATGAAAAGCAGGCTGAGAGTCCGCATGGATCACCTTGTGAGGTATACGGCAGACCATACCACGGCCGGGGTTCGAATCCCCCTCTCCCATCACGGAGAAAGCCGCCTTGCGGGGGCTTCCTGTGGCGGAGTGTAACGCGGCGGCCAGTTTGGCGCGACATTTGCGCTTGGTTTGATGCGCCAAACAATCCGCAAAACCTGCGGATTCAGGGGGCCGGGGTAGCGGCGGCAAGCTGGGCCTGGAGGGCTTGCACCTGGGCGAGGGCTTCGGTGAGGGCGGTGTCCTTGGCGGTGAGCTGGGCCGAGACTGTGGCAAGCTCTCCCGCGAGGCGCTGAACCTCTACCTGGTAGCCCAGGAGAGCGATCGCGTTCGCTGCGTTGAGGTCAGCGAGGACGGAAGCGACAAGCGCTGCATCGGGCGAGACGGCTTCGATGTGAGGGCCGAGGTCCGCGATCTTCGCGCCAGCCTCCTCAACAGACTGGGTTTGCTCGACCGAGAACCCCACAGCGAAACCCTGGTCAGGATCGAGGTCGATGCGGATTTGCCTCGGCTTGGAAACGATGGGCATAAAACCTCCTTAGAACTGGTAGAAGAACTCGCCAAGAATTGATGTCGTGTTGGTGATCTCCGTCCATTGCATGGCAACGTCGGAGTTCGTCTGAAGACGACTCTCGATTCGGGCCATGTTGTCCATGATGTAGAAGCTGAGAATCGGCGCATTCGCGGCGGTAACGAGATTGTTCACCACGCCCGCTCGGAAGGTCGGGTTCACATAGGGTCCATACGTCGGAGGAGTAAAGGGAAGGCCCGCAACCTGGACCGATCCCACTCCTCCTGCTCCCGCATTGGAGAGCTTGAATCCGAACTGACAGGAGATGTGATTACCGATTTTCGTGAATCTTGCAGCCTGATTCGTATATGTAACTCCTGTTGGGGCCGTTGTCGCCGCCGTCAGAACTGGCGTCCAGGTCCCCTCCTGATAGAAGACCTCCCATGTTCCTCCGGTGTAGCGGTAGGTCTCCCGGGCGCTGTTCGCCTGGAGCATCCAGCCATTCTTGGGTGCGTAGAACTCCCAGGACGAGGCGGTCGTGGACCACCGGGCGACCTTCCCACCTTGCCCCGCCCAGGCTCCGGTTGGAGCTGCGCCGATGATGTAGCAGTCGCCCGAGGTCGGAGAGCCTGGGGGCGTGTTGGTGAGGTAGCCTTTCACGTTGGGCATGACGAGTCCGTCAATCCCGCGCAGGAAGGCCATGAACTGGCTGTAGTGAACCTCGCCAGCGTTGCCATTTTCCATGAGCCCGAGGTTGGGGCCGTTGGTGATGCTCATGATTGGATCCCTCCAAGGTATTGGCCGAGGGTCATGCCCAGGCCGGTCATCACGACGGCATCGGTGCGGGGCTCCGCGGAGTTGCCGGCGGCCGTGGCAGCCTGGACGCTGATCTCGACGGCTTTGGTGCCGTCGGTGTCATCGGCCACGCGCTGGGCGGCGGTGTAGGTGGCGGTGGCTGCGGTGCTGCCGGTGGCAAGGGTGCGCCGGAGAATGCCGCCGACATAGACGCGGATGGTGTAGGTGCCCTCGGGCGCGGCCGCCGAGGGATCGTCCTGGGGGATGATGCCTACCTGGGAGAGGCGGTCGCGGTGGCGCCAGGTGGCCACCAGGTCGCCCGTGGTGGTGGTGAGGGTGTCCACGCCCTGGATGCGGAGGAGGACGGGCGGGTAGGGCTTGGCGGCGCGGCCGGTGAGGGTGAGGAGGCTATCGGAGGCACTGGCGATGGGCAGGACGCCCCGGAAGCCGCTGGGGAGGAGGCGGGCCTTCAAGGCATCCCCCACCTGCCAGGTTTCGTCGGTCGTGGCCTGCCCATAGGCGCCGAACCAGAGGCGCTCTCCCAGCGCATGGGCCTGGGCAGGTCCATCCAGCACGCCGCGCCAGACGCCCTTGAGCGTGTAGGTGCCATTCCCGTTGTCGATGACCTGCCGGATGGCGCAGCACTCGCCGGACTCGAAATAAGCGAGGTTGGCGCCCAGGCGAAGCTCGGAATCCAGGACGGTGGCAAGCGCGGCCAGGTCCGGGCCTCCGGAGACGATCAGTGCCCCGCTCTCATCCACGACCGTCGTGAGGCCGTAGGCCTGGGTCAGGGTCCCGACGGGGCAGAAGGCCAGCCCGGTGCCTCGGTAGCTGTAGTCAGCATCGGCGGTGGGGGCGGTCTGCTTGGCCCAGATCTCGAAGGCCTGGGTGCTGCCATTGGGACGCTGGCCCATGATGAGCAGCTTGGGCGCATCCTGCCGTATCAGGTGATAGGGGGCCTCGATCACCAGTTGGGCGGGGCAAGGTGCGGGGGCCTGGACTGGATCCACCCAGCCCGACGGGGCAGGCTCGCCGTAGAGGGCCGTACCGAGGCTGAACACGTCCTTGATGAAGGAGACCCGCACGGCGCCGTTCTGGAGATCCCCCGGCGTGACCTTCAGGGCCCGGCAGACGACCTGGTCAAGGCCCAAGGGGGCCCATCTCAGCACGAAGACATCCCCGGGCTTCAGGGACCGTGCGGAGCGGTTGCAGATGAGATCGCCCTTGGCCAGGGACGTGCTGATGGCCCGGAGGTCGCGGTCCGCCACCCGGGCCGCCAGGCCGGGGTTGCTGATCATCGGATAGTTCAGGCTCTGGTTCACCACCGCATCCTGGTAGCGGATGTTGGCGAAATCCTGGGCCTGCACCTGCTTGCTGGTGAAGTTGGCTGCCCGGCTGGTGTAGGTCACCTGCACCTGGTTGGTGGATTCATCCAGGGCCGTCTCGCTGTAGCCCTCAAGGGAGCTGATCTGGGTCTGGTCGAACGTGGGCAGGGTGGCCACGTCATAGCCGCCGCGGGCCAGCACCAGCTTCCACTTCCCGGTCGAGAAATCCAGGTAGGCCGCGCCGTCGATGGTGCGGAGCACCTCGTCGATGAAGGTCTTGGCGGAATCGTCGTTGTCCCAGACGCCGCTGATGCCGAAGCCCTCCGTGGCCAGTTGCTGGGCGCCTGCGATGAAGGAGGCCGTGTCCACCAGGGCCGCGGGCTGGGCCATGCCGCACTCGGAAGAGGTGAGCACCTCATAGATCACCTCCGCCGGGTTGGCGTCCCCGTTGAGGTTGGTGATGGCGGCGGACAGGCCGAGGCTGGAGGGGCAGCGGCGGACCACGGCGCTGATGGGCGCGATGCGGGTGGAGGTGCCGAGGTAACCGTTCTCTCCGCCTGAACTGGGACCGCGCCACACCAGGGTGGCCACGCCCCGCCAGGCTGGGAGGGGCGTGCCGAGCATGGCCTGGAGGTAGCTGTCCGTGGCCTGGGACTGGTTCCCAGGCAGGAAGTTGATGGTGCCCGCCAGGCCGCCGCCGCCATCCTCGCCCCCGAAAAGCCCCTGGGCGTCAATGGGGATCGAGCCCCCGGCGCTGGTGCCCGTCCAGAAAGTCTTGCCGTCGGCCTGCAGCTCCAGCAGCTCGACGGGCCCGAGGCACAGGGCCAGCATCATGCCCGCGTAGTAGCGGTAGCCCACCGTCTGCCAGGTGGTGCGGCCGGTGCCCATGAAGCCGCCCTTGCCCGCCTTCTTCTTGATGGGGCGGTTGGTGAGGTCGCCCCACCAGGTCACGTTGGGAGCATCCAGTTTGGCCGTGCCGAAAACGTAGGGGATGCGCCGGGCCTCGGTGGCGGTCGGGAAGTCGAAGTCCGAGGTGCCCGCCGGATTGGCGTTGTCCACCTTCTGCTTGGGGCGCAGCAGCTCGCCCACCACCATGGTGGCGACCCACATGAGGAATAGCTCGATGAAAGGCATCTCAGCCGTCCAGCCCGGTCTGGAAGGGGTTCTTGTCGCCCACGAAGGGATGGCCGCCGTAGTTCACCGCGTTGTTGAAGACGCTGTGGCAATCCCCATAGGACCCGTCCGCCCGCTTCCAGACGTGGTCGCAGCCCCGGATCACCTTGATGGCGTCGCCCACCTTGGCGCCCGGAAAGGGGAGCCTGAGGGTGAGGCTCGTCCCGGCATGGCCGATGATCTCCCGCCGGGCATCGAGGGCGGGATGGTAGATCTCTCCCCGCAGCCACCAGCCGTCCACCTGCGTCCCGAAGAGCGGAGATCCCAGGGTGGCGCCGTCCGCGCTGAGGGAGGCGATCACCGTGTCGAAGGTCCAGGTGGCCTCGGAGGCGCCGCAGGGGGCGCTGTAGAGCCGCAGGCCGCAGGTGTAGCCGTAGGACCGACGGAGCGTGGCCCGGCCCAAGGCCTTGTCCATGGGATCGCACTGGAGCTGGGCGCGTGAGCCCGTCCAGTTCACCCCGCGCACCTTGCCCTGCCAGAACCATTCGGTGTCCGTCTCGCCTCGGTGCTGGCGACCCACGGACAGCCAGATGGAACTGCCCGGAGATCCGCCCTGGAAGAGCATGGCGATGGGGAAGTCACGGGCCACCTCCAGCTGGAGCGTGGAATGCCGCTCTTCCTTGCCCTGGCTGGGGGCGTTCCTCCGGATGGGCGCCGGGGCGAAGACGCCGTCCGTAGTGGTGACCGCCGCCGCATCACTGGTGTAGAGCCAACGCTGGCCTCCGCGCATGAAGAGGTAGAACTCGACCGGAGCGCCATCATGCACCGAGAGTTCGCGGGTGGCCACGGTCACAGCAGGATCTCCTTCACGCGGAAGCTAGCCCGCAGGAGATCGTCCGTCTCCCACACCAGGCGCAGGCTGTCCTGGTCCATCCGGACGAAGGCCAGGTAGCTGATGCAGGTCCAGTCCGTGGTCTTGCGGACCTGGCCGAAGGCCTGGTCGAGGGTGATCCACTCGAACCCCGCGGCACCCGGCGCGCTGGCCGTGATGCGGCGCAGCACAGGCGCCCCGGCGAGCGGGAAGAAGGCCAGATCCCGCCGGTTGGGGTGCTGGGCCACGTAGAGGCTGTAGTGGATGTCCTTGATCTGGATGGTGAGATCAGTCGCGGCCGCATCCTGGGACTGCTCCAGGTCGCGGGCGGCGGTGGGCAGCCAGAAGGGCACCAGGCGGCCGCAGTGGGTATCCAGGAAGCCCAGGAAGCGCGCGATGGCGTCCCGGCCCTTGATGACCCAGTGGAAGGGCCGGGAGAACTCTGGAGCCGAGGTATGGGTGTCGTAGGCCACCAGGCCCGTCTCGAAGTCCACCGGATCCATATCCCGGTCGGCGGCCTCGCCCACCTCCATCGACCAGTCCGCCTCCTCGGTCAGCACCTCGTAGCCCTGGTAAACCGTCAGGCCGCTGGGCTGGGTGCGGTTGGCCCCGATGCCGGTGGCCGGATCCAGCGCCCACTCCAAGCGGACGCTGGCCTGCAGCGCATTCCCGCGTCCCCATTCGAGGCCCTTCGGCATGTGCCCCACCCGCATGGGGACCACGCGGGTGCCCGCGGGCCATGCGTTGCGGGTGGCCTGCTTGAGCGTGAGGGCCGAGGCAGTGAAGGCGCCGACCTCGACGATCTCGAAGGCATTGGCGTCCTGCCACAGCATCACGGGCTGATCCACGTCCAGGTCCCGGTTGGTGGTGGTGAAGGGCACCGTGATGGCACCCAGGGCCAGGTCCGCCGCCAGCCAGTCCTGGTCCATCCAGACGGGCACCGAGAAGGCCCGCTGCTGCCAGCCCCAGACCTGGCTCTGGAAGCGGGCCCCCTGGTTGGCGTCCTCCAGGAGGTAGGTGTAGGCCAGGCCGCGCCGGGGCTTCCCCAGCAGCTTGATGCGCTGTTCCTGTCCCTCATAAGCCCGGAGCACATCCGTCTTCCAGGTCAGCGCCTCCTCGGGCGGTTCCGACCAGTCGGGGGCGAAGGGCATGGCGATGATGCGGGTGGCCGTGACGGAGAGCACCGGCTGCTCCGCCACGAACTGCCAGGTGAAGGTCGCGTCTAGGGCCGCGCTCCCGGCGGCACTGATGGACACGTCGTAGAGGTGGCTCTCCAGAGGGCCGAATGTGATGGGCGGCAGGGCCGAGCCCGAAACCACGGTGCCGTCCGGGTTGAGGGCCTGGATTGCGCTGAGAGCCTGGGCATCCTCCCGGGCATTCCACACCTCCACCTGGCGGAGCTGGGTGTCCAGCAGGTTGCCCAGAGCGATGGAGGACGGGAACAGGTGGATGTGACCGTAGAGCACGTCGCGATAGCTCGATCCGCCCAGCCCCGAGAGCGGCCCGTGGGTAACGCTCACGGGTCCGGCGGCATGACCGGTCATGGCCCCACCCGAAGCAGCCACCGCCACCACGCCCCAGCTCGCCACGCCCTGGCCGAGGCTGGGGCTGACGCCGGGACCTTCGAGGATCGACCCGAAGACCTGGGGCGCCAAGGAGGGAAGCGCGGCCATGGTCTAGACCCGCTTGATGACGGTGCCGCGCGTGGCGGTGTCACCCGGGAAGGGCGTGAACCAGTCCACCCCCTGCTGGTAGGACTGCCCGGCCACCATGCCGCTGATGTTGGTGACGAAGACATTCGGCAGGGTGCCCAGGAGGCTGATTCCGCCCGCATCCCGCACGGCGAAGACCTGCACGGGCAGCAGCACGGACAGGCTGTTCATGGCGTTGCGGGCGCGGTCATGCAGGGAAGTGAAGCTGGGCGTATTGGCGCCGACGGAGGCCCCGCCTCGCAGGCAGGTATCGCCCGCTTTCCCGGTAACATCGGTTGGACCGCAGGAAATCCATTTCCCCGTGACAGCATCCACATCGGCCCGCACAAATACCAGGGGATAGGGGTAAACGTATGAACTGGCATTGGCCCCAAATGGATAGGCCGTGATTGCATTGGTATTACCTGAGCCAGAACTACTACCCACGGTGTTGTAGTAGGCAGAAGAAGCAATCCAGGCTCCGCCCGTCCATGCGCCCGCCTTGAGGAGCGATTCACCGAAGCCGCCCCAGCGCCACACGCCGGGCTGGGTCTGGACGTAGATCACCAAGGACTTGTAGGTGTCGTCGTAGTCAAAGCGATAGGAGGTGACGGCGCCAGCTGGGAGCTGGATGGCACCTCCGATGGGGAGGCCGGCGGCGGTCTTCACCACGCCGGGCTGGTCGCGCCAGCTGTTGGCCGGGGTGTAGCCGGTGCCCACGTTGAAGCCGATCTGGATGCCGTTGCCCGAGTAGGTATCGGGCCAGATGTTCGAGGTGGAGTTGTCGGCGCTTTTCGCGTTGAGGTAGAAGGTGCCCTTGTGCATGTGGAGCCGTTTGCCGGGCGCTTCCACAGTGAAGGCATCCACCGTCCAGCCCTGGGCCAGGAGGAACACACGGAGCTTATCCAGGCCATCGGAGGGGTTCAGCCAGGTTCCGGTTTCATAGGCCATGCGTCACCTCAGGCGAGCTTGAAGGCGGCGTAGTCCACCTTGGTGCTGCGGAAGACGTTGGGCACCACCAGCCAGGTGTCGGCGCCCTCGGTGAGGGTGTTCTCGGCGGCGTTGGCGTGGCCCGTTACCCAGTTCACCTGGTCGAACTGGCCCAGCACGTCGACCTCGCCCGTGGTGGCCTGGCGGCTGGGGATGAGGGGAAGGCGCTGGTAGGTGCCGTCCAGGTTGGGCCGCATGTCGGCGGCGCCGTTGGCCAGGGGGTAGAGAGCACCCTGCCCGGCCGTGTAGGTGGGTCCGAAGCCCCACCAGGTGCCATCGGCCAGGCGCACCCGGAGCTGGGAGGATCGGACAGCTCCCGAGCCGGGGCCAAACCAGTTCCTGTTCTCCGTGCCGGAGTAGCTCCAGCGCATGGCAACATTCCCGGCGAGGGTCACGGCGCCCGACCATGCCTGGTTGGCGCCCAGCACGATCGGGTAGGGCCACTGGCCCGGGCTGGCGTAGGGCGTGAGGGCGAAGCCGAGGATAGCGCTGACGTAGACCGTGCCCACCTGCACCACCAAGGCGATCCAGCGCCCATTGGCGCTGAGCCAGTAGCGCATGCTGGCGTTCTGCAGGGTAAGGATGGGCCCGCTCTGGCCCGCGCCCCAGCCGGTGTGGTGGGCGCCGGGCTGGGCCTCGAAGGCCAGGCCTGCGTCGAAACCCGTGAAGGCGCTGAGCACCCAGTTGTAGTAGTCGGCCCCGGCATCGCTGAAGGCCTTCATGCCCACGAAGATCTGGTCGGTTCCGGTGAGCCCGGGCCCGCGTAGGATTGCCTCGCCGGTGACATTGCGGAGCGCCGTCCAGGCCTGGGCGCCCAGGGTGGGCCCCGTCACGTAGGCCACGACCTGGGCCAGCAGGTCGTTGTAGTCGGTGGCGGTGCCGGTGGTGGTCGCCATGTCAGCCTCCCAGGGTCTCGGGGTTGTCCTTGACGACGCGGATGATCGCCTTGGTGCCGCGCGGGGCCTGGGCCGCCTTCTCAAGGGCCGTCTCCATGTCGTAGACGATCACCGGCATGATCTTGATGTCCTGGCTGGTGGCCGCCGCCAGGGCACCGAGGCTCGGCGGGCCCACCTGGCCGCCGGAGGCGAAGCCCGGCATGCGGAACCGGCGGGGGTGCAGGCTCTCCAGGAACGACGTGCCCCAGAAATCCACCGTGTCCTGGTCGTGGACATACTCACCCCGGTGGACGACGCCGGCGGGCTCGTACTTCCCGCCCGGGCCCGTGTAGCCTCCGGAAGCGAAGGAACCGCCCACCGCCGTGATGATGGCCTGGGAGAACGTGTTGCCGCCCGCGGCCGAGGCCCCCAGGAGGGCCTCCATGGCCTTGATGAGCAGGAGCTTGGTGAGCACCTGCTGGAGAGCCTGGACGGCGCTTGAGGCCATGTTGGTGAAGGCGTCTTCCACGGCCCCCAACCCCTTGCCCACCGCCATCAGGGTGTTGAACATGCCGGTGGCCAGCGCATCGGCCCCGGCCTTCTTCACGCCGCCCCAGGCATCCTGGAGCTGGCCGAGCTGGATCTTGGTGGCATCCACCGTGTTCTTCATCTGCTGGGCCTGGAGCACCAGGTTGTCGGCCACCTTCTGGTCGCCGGGCTTGCCGGAGGTCTGGGCGGCCGCCTGGGCCTGGCGGGCCTCCTCCATCAGGCGGTCGAGGGTGGCCTGCATGGCGGGCAGGCGCGCTTCCAGGGCCTGGGCCCGCATCTCCTGGGCCTGCAGGCTGGAGATGATCCCGGCGTTCTGGAGGTTCTGGATGCCCGTCTCATCCGCCGAGAGCTGGGCCTGGGAGAAGTCCAGGTCCGCCTTGAGCTGGTCCGCCCGGGCCTTGGCCTTCTCCACCTGGATGAGCTTCTCCACGATCTGGAGGCCCGCCTGGTCGCTCTGGGCCACGAGCTTGGCCAGCAGTTCCCGGTACTGCTGGTCGATCTGCAGCGCCCGGGCCTTGGCCGTCTCGCCCTGGGCATCCAGCAGCTGGCCCTGGGCGTCGTTCACCTGGTAGCCCAGTTCCCGAAGGGCCTGCGCCTCGGCCCGGCCCGTCGTGTTGATCACATCCTGCCGCTTCCGCTCCAGGATGGCGATCTCCTCGCTGAGCTTGGCCACCTGGCCGGGGTCGATCTTCGCCTGGGCCTCCTTCGCCCGGATGGCCTTCTTTGAGGCGATCAGGTCGTCCAGGGCCTTCAGCTCGATGGCCTTCAGCCGCGCGTAGTAGTCCGTGATCCCGATCTGGTTGTCCTTGAACCCCGCGTCGAGGTTGGCCTTCTCCCGGTCGAGGATGTCCTTGACCTTCGACGCCTCGGCATCCGCCATCTTCCGGGAGGCTTCGAGCTGCTGCTGGGTGACGATCAAGGACTGGCGGCGCGCCTCCTCTTCTCGTCTCTCCTCTTCGGCGGACATCTCCTCAGCGGTCTGCCCCTTGGGTTGAGATGCAGAGGGACCAGCCAGCGCCGCATTTAGCTTTTCCACTTCCGCACGGAGGCGCTTGATGCGGGCTTCGATCTGGGCCGTGGCATCGTCTTTGGAGTTGTCCCCGGGGTGGAGGACGACATTTTGAAGGCTCATGAAGGAGGTGGCCCGAGCCAACTTGGCGGTCCGCTCGGCCTCGGCAATCTGGGCTTCGAGCTGCTGCTTCTGTGACTCCAGGATCTGCCGGTTCCGCTCCTCACCCTTCTTGTTCACCTGGTCTAGCGCATCGGCCACGTCCAAGAGGCCCTTCTTCTCATCCTTCAGCGCATTTTGGTAGTCGGGGCTGATCTTGATCAGCTCATCCTTGATCTCCTTCAGCTTCTTCTCGGCGATCTCCCGGTCCTTGCCCTTGAGGGTGCCCTCCTCCAAGGCCTTGGCCTGCTTGCGGTAGTCGTCCGTGAGGCTCTCGGCCTGCTTCAGCTGGGTCACACGGGCCGCGTTGTCCCGGGCCCGGGCTTTGGAGGCTTCCTCCTCGGCGGTGGACAGGTAGCCGATCCCGGCGGCCAAGGCGCCCACGGCCAGCACCACCGCCGAGATGGGCCCCAGGCCCGTGGTAATGGTGATGCCGAGGGCCTTCAACGCGGCGACGCCCGCCACGGTGGCCCCCTCCAGGAAGATCATCCCCAGGCCCACGGCCTTCAGGCCGTTGGGCAGGGGCTCGATCAGCGCGCCCAGCTTGGTGAGGCCGGTGAGGATGGGCACCACCATGGCGGCCACGCCCTCCATGCCCTCGTTGGCCAGGGCGGCCATCTGGTTGTTGAGGATCTGGGTCTTGCTGGCGGTGGTGTCAGCCTGCAGGGCGAAGGCGTTGGCGGCGGCCCCGGCGCTGTCCTTCAGCTTGTCCAGGGTGCCGATGAGGCCATCGTAGTCGTGGGTGAGGGCCAGCACGGCATCGTAGGCCTGCTGGTCAGGCACCAGGCGCTTGAGGTCGGCGTTGCTGAGACCTTTGTCCTTGATCTCCCCGATGGTGGCGATGAGGCCCTTCCACTCGATGCCGAGCTGGCGGAAGTAGGGCTGGGCTTCGGGGTTGGGGGTGCTGAGTGCGCGGATGGCCTCGCTGATGCGGGTGACGGCCTCCGGCGTGCGCACGCCCTGGTTGGTGAGCTGCACCAGGGCGGCGGACACCTCGTGCAGGCTGGTGCCCGTGGCCGCCGCCCGGGGCAGCATCAGGCCCATGCTC
>MTLD01003386.1_pt2 | contig 42015 bp, 50 predicted proteins | sample 1982471 | NCBI WGS metagenome assembly MTLD01 (sample SAMN05712604, study PRJNA340218) | biofilm metagenome | isolation source: sample SPM anode biofilm adapted to -50 mV | place: USA | collected 2012-02-03 | reverse complement strand
ATCGTTGCGCGGGGAGTTGACAATCGGCGAGAATGGCCACATTGCCATAAGATCGCAGTGTACGGTCGGTAAAGAGGCTTCAACTGCTCCGGATCAGTGGTTGTCCGGTCGAGCCAGAGTGAAAATTCCTGTGGATGGAGGATCACCGGCATCCTCTCATGGAGCGATTCGATGAGTTTCTTCGAGGAAGTAGTAAGAATACTGCACGATTCCACGACCTCCCCCTCCGGAGATTTCCATTGGTCCCAGATGCCGGCAAAACAGATGGGCGCCCCATCTTTATGACTGACATAGAGAGGGGGCCTTCTTGCCACCCTCGTCTTGCCACTCGAAAAACCCTGAGCTGGGAATGATGCAGCGGTGGTAGCGGAACGCCTGGCGAAAAAGCTGGCTTTTCGTGAACCGATTCCGACCGGGCGTTTATCATCTTGTGGCCGAGGGAAGGGTCTTTTGCCCAGGAAGTACACACAAGTAAGTCTGGAATAAAACCTCTGGCAACTCTCGCAGAACACGCCAGAGACGCTTTCTAGGGCTCTCTCCAGCTATGTACTGTATGACTCCAAGTTCAGCGATGGTAGTGACTGAAATCAGGGGTACGCTGGCAGAGCTGGGCTCACCGCTCCAGCGGTATGCCCGGACCCTACGCGCAAGACAGCATCATGCAGTTTCAGCGCACGATGGACCGGGCCGCGTTACCAGAACAGGGCTGGTGGTATTACGCGGGTACCCGAATGGACAGGACGCGGCCCTGGTGCTCTAAGCACGTCGGCGGGGTCTATTCGGAAGATGAGGTATCGGGGTGGAACAATGATAACTGGGCGGGGAAAGCACCGGTTGACGTACACATAACCTGCGGCGGGTACAACTGCAGGCACCGGCTATACCTGTTTCAGAGGACTGGGGACGGAAGCAGGGATTGCTGAAATGAGGGACTGAGGGGCGAGGCTGACGCCTCGCTGGACTCTGAATAAGAAAAAGGCTAGCCTGAGGGGATTCACCCTGCGAAACTAGCCTAGTGAACTATTCCTGCCCTTTCCTTCTAATCTTGGTCTTTAACCGTCCTGCGGCATTGTTCAACAACCCTGTAATCTCTGCAACGGCCCTATCTACGTCGTCAGGTCATCAGAGGGTCAGAGATTGACGTTACCCCATCAGCAGTATCCCCGCCGTAAAGAACCAGATAGTATCCACCGCCACCAGTGACGCAATCTACGATATCCCGTTTTCCCATGCTTCCTCCTTTCCGTGTCCGCCGTTGATTCTTCGAACTTTCCCTGCCTCTTTACCTGCTACGGCGACCAGGGTCCCCTTTCCACGTGGTTCCCATTGGGAATGGTTATTTCTGCCGACGCGGTTTTAGGTGGCGTGCTGCTATCAGTCACGTCAACTCGCAGCTTCACTGGGAATCTGGTCCCTTCAGGCCATTTAAATGACCTTATCTCGATGTGTTGCCCGTCGCTCAACTCACTCATCCAGGGGGCATCTGCTTCAGGCCCGAGAAAGTCCTTCAGCGTTTTCCCTTCGATGGAGATTTTATTGCTGTACGGCGGTTTTCCACCTGTCGTTCCTTGGCGTCCGCCGTCAGCGGTATATTGCAAATCCAGTGACCGATAAGAGTAAGAATAGGTGAGGTTGGACACACGAACTGGTGTCTCCCAAAACTCGTCCTCCTCCCTGGCGTGGTCAACTTTGTAGTAAAGTCCAGATGAGTCATCAATCGTAAAAATCAAAATGCTACGTTTTAGAGGCTTTTTAAGAAAAACATCTCCGTTAACATCCATCAGCGGTGCATCATTGATATTAGGATACCGCGTTTCAACATACACTATGTGAGCGTTCGCAGGCTTGCTGTTGTATAGTTGTAATTTAGTCTTCTTTGTTTCTAGAATTTTCCACTTGGTAGTCGGAGTGAAAAATTTGACCTTATACTCCAAGTATCCTTTTTCTTGCTCGAAATACTGAGTTAACTCCTTTTCGACGCGGAATTTTGGGGAGCTGGCTTTAATGCTCTTCTCGGTCAGCTGAGTCAAAGCACATATTTCATGCAGCCCCTTCAAGTCCTTTCTCAGTGCTACTTCGGCATATTTTGCAATGGACTTTTTGAGGTCGGCCGCGAATGAAGCAAGCGGCAACAAAAAGACGGCCACTACCAACAATGCTGTAATCTTTGAGTTCATCGCTCCTCCTCATACAGTGCATAACATTCAGATAAAACTAAGTTTACGCGGTTACTGCTGTGCCATGCAATCAGCCTTCATCACCGCGTGGGCACCGTCTGCGTTCAGGTGTTTCCCTTCTTCTTTTACATACAGTAGCTTTACAATATTCTTGCAGTTCTTCCGCTCCACCTTGTACTTGGCAGGAACTGTCTTTTCAACCTTGGCGACGGCCTGTTTGTACGTCGTACCCTTGCCTTTTCCATCGACCACTGCGGCAGCGAACTGTCCGATATCCTCGCAGCTCATCGAGCCGGTATCATAGGCGTGGACTGCGGACCCAACCAACAGCACAGAAGCAACGACAATTAACTTCTTCATTTCATCCACCAGTCCAGTTATGGTAATTCCGGCTCTACCACAGTAATCTCAGCTATATTGCCCTGGAACTGAATAAGCACGCCATCCGCATTGATGGTTTTCGGGTCAACAACATCAAGACCGTTTGCCAGCACGTCTATGGACTCGCACCGGTTATCGTCAACCTGGCTGAGAAAGTGGATTCGGTGCACCGTCCTGCCATCGGTCTGCTCCTCGTTATAGTGCCTCTCTGTCTGCATCGCTGCCATTCCCCCTCCAAATTTACGTCCATGACCTGCATTTGCTATGCGGTCTGTTACTCATCCGCCGAGGTCTTATATACATGCAGCACGTTGCCGTCTAGGTCGATTTTAGCCTTCACCCAGTTCCGCACCGTCCCGCCATACATGTTCTTACCCATGAAATGCTCTGTTACCAGCGCATAGCCCCCGGCCTCGGAGTGTACCTCCAGCCTGTCGTGTTTGAAACTGTCCGGGTCGTTCATGCCCTTCTTTATCAGCTCTTTAAGCTTCTTTGGTGCCCCGTCCCAGCTTTCCAGGCTTGCTTTGAACCGGGCTAGTTTCCGCTCTTCCGGGCTATTCTTACGGGCCTCTTCAGCCTGTGCTGCCGCCCGCTCCGCTGCCAATCTGGCATCTCTGGGTTTGTCCACGAACTGCACGTAAAGCCATACGGCCACAAAACAAAAGGACAGTAGCGACACCACTACCTTGACTGACTGCCCTGCGGTGAGGTTGGGATTGTTCCGGGCTCTCTTAGCTTCCATACGCGCCTTGAACGCCTCGGGGTCGCGCTGTGCCTCATCCCGCACCGCCTCCATCTTCTTGGTCAACTTCAGCATACCAGCGGTGATGGTGTTCAGCTTCAACCCGCAATGGGGGCAGGTCGCCGCATGTTCCGACACCTCTTTCCTGCACTCTGAGCAGTTGATAAGTGCCACAGCATCCCTCCTTGGCCGCTCAATCCTTGACCAGCGGTGCGATTTTAGTCTTCAGTGTTCTACCGACTTCCACCCCGCGCCCGTAGCTAGCCGCATGGGTCGCGTGCGGCAAATCCTGGTGCTCGCTGGAGTCCAGGAGCCCGTCGGCAACTCCGCGTTTGAAGGATAGCCCATGTCCGTGCGGTATATCAGGTATCTCTATTTGTAGTAGTGTCATAGCCTCTTTCCCCATCCCAGTTTCTAATTAAAATTAAAAATCGCTGAGTAACGTACCACAAAGTATATAGAGAATCAAATAAAAGCAGGCTAATCGCCCTTTCAAAATACTGTCAGAAATGGTATGGTGCCACTTTCAAAAATCACACAGGGAGGGGTTATGAGCAATCGGCAGATGGAGGAGATGGCAGAGGCATGCAGGGACGCAATACTGGCCCGTGAACTGGGAATCACGGTGGATGAGCTTCTGCAACTCGATTTCGAGGTTACTGAGGAAGGGAGCGACGACGGGGTGCCCTATTACATTCTGGTGCAATTCGGCAACGAGGCTCCGCAGGAAATCCTGGATAAAATTGAGGGGCTGGAGGGTGGCCGGAGTGTCCGGCTGGACCTGAACGCTTTCAACGCCGAGGAATAATCGTGGGAGTCACACATGCCTTGCAACACCCTTTTTTATGGCCTTTCTAATAACAGGCCCCGAAATGAACATGAGTTTGTGGTTAATACCGAGCTTTATACGAAGAACTACAACTGTCAGAATATCGTGATTGGGTGGATGGAAGACAGAACGTCGTGGGACTTACTCAACGGCGCGTCAACCGAGATGGTTTTCAAAGCATTCATCTCCTGCTGGGTTGCCTTTAATGCCTGGGCTGCCTGCGTTACCGACCACGATACAGATTGGAAATGGAAGCTATGCCTGATGAAAGATGCTGGCACGGTTGAGAAGTTTCGTCGTCTCCTTGCCGACGACACAGCCTTTGCAGCTAAGGCACGTGATTTCAGCTCATACTGGCCGATTTTTAAAGCGCAGGAGCTGCGGAAGAAACACGTTTCAAGCCAAACCGGTAGCCGTGACGAAGCGATAAAGACATACCACGAGACATACGACATCAAGGATTTTCAACCACAGTGCTTCTTTATCCACAGGGAGGCAGGTGTTAATCCGCGTGAGGCTTTCCTGGACTGGCCGCACACGTTGGGCGCTTTGTATCGGGTGAGATGCAACCTATTTCATGGCGAAAAGGATGTGGGGTCGGACAACGACAACAAGATTGTGCTGAGCGCGTTGAGAGTGCTGAGCCACTTTATGACATGCGGGCTTAACCTGCCGTAATTGCTACCACAACACACCAAAAAGTACAAAAATGGTAAAAAGAAAGGCCCTTCCATCCGCTGTGGACGGGGGCTTTTCTTTTTTGCTGACTTAGGGTTTTAGTGTCTCGATGACAAACCTAAGCTTGCCCCCTCTGGGTTCGGACTCTTCCAGGCTCTTGCGCAGCTCCTCGCAGACCACGTGCAGCTCGGCCAACTCCGCGCTCTTCTCAACTACCCGGCGCAGATTGTCGTCGTTCTCCGCTTTTTCCCGCTCCAGCGCTGCCCTCAGTTCGTCGCGTTCCTTCTCCAGCGCCCGCCGCGCCTCTCCCTTGTGGACCAGGGCTTTCCTGGTGCGGAGCAGCTTATGTTCCTACTCCTTCACCTCCCGTCACATTCTGCGCGTGACTTCGAGAAAGCACATTAGGAAAAGCTACACCGTGATCAGTATCCGTGGTATAACGCCTGCTGCTACACGAAAAATCCTTGGTCGTCCAGCGGAGGTACAAAATGCCAGTTGACACTGTATGGAGTGATTCTTTGGCCATTCTTCTTTCTGACTCTATGGAAAGCTCAATTGATGGCCCACACGCAGTAATCTCGCCTCTTGCCGCTCACTTGACTAAGCTGGGCCATGAGGTCATGAGAATAGATGAAAGCACCCGAGGGACAAGCAGCATCAAGCCGCACCAAGAGGTGTTTGTCAGCATTGGGGCCGATCCCAAAGTGGTAGCTCAGGTAGAAACCTTTTTATCTGAGGCTGGGATACGCTTTACCAAGCACGAAACCATAAATGATCCAGACCACATCGATATCAGTTACGACTTGGACAATGTGTCCGTCTGGAAATAAAGCGTCTCGCTTTTCGGTCATCTCGGGATTAGCGAGGTTCCGACCAGTCACGCACTGGGGAATGCAATCCCTCTGGCTACCGCCACTCTTTTTCCGCATCGATCGGAAGGCACTTCCTTCGTAAACAGTCAGATGGCTTGGGCGACGGGTCGATCCGCAACATGAGCCGAGGCTGGTGTCTGTGCCTTCCGGCTCAAAGGTATAGTAGCTATGAGCGACGAAAAGATTAGGGTCGCGGAGGCTTTCCTAGAGCGCACCTTGTGCCAGAAAAATAGGGACCGTCGTACTGTGGCGCTTCGTCACATTTGCGAAGAGGCAGTCGACATCGCCAAGGGATGTGACAGTTGCCTCGATCTAAGGCTTCCGGTAGCAGCCGCGACGTTGAACCGTGCATTGTTTGAGCGCCTCATTTATGCAAAGTGGGCCGCTGAAACTGAGGAAAACGCGATCCGCTTTTCTGAGGCCGCTCTCGAAGAAGCAGCCCGCCAGATCCGAAAGATGCTCGATCGTGGAGTGGGAAAGGTTATCAGAAAGTCGTCAAAGGAAGATTTTACCGCAGAGTTCCGCAAGTCCGAGACATTCAAGGAATTACGCCGTCCTCCTGGTTTTGAGGAGATGGCACGCATTGCCGGGATCGAAGATATTTATCTGAAGCTTTATGGGATGATGTCAATGGCCGCCCATGGCACCAGCTTCGATATGCCATCGGACGCTGATAGGCTTTTATATATCACCTCCAACGCGATGCCCGCCCTATTATCTTCGATAACCGCAGTGTGCGAAGCGTGGTACTCACGAAAGCGGACGTTAACGCGTAAGGATTTAGTTGACCATCTGAAGATTTAGGGAAGTTCCTGCTTAAGGCGATAGTGAAAGGAGGGCAATTGGAAACGCTACCGGTTCACCTGTTCAGGGATAGTTTTGGTCCCTTCATTACTCTGCTGAACGAGCACGAGGTTCGATACTCGATGCGTCAGGCTAGATCGGGTGTTCCCATGGCATCTTCTGGGGTAATTGAGATTCTGACATCGCCTGCTGTTTGGGGCGCTCTGGCCAGCGTTGCCATTGCATTCATCAAAAGCAGACATGGTAGGAAGGTGATCATTACTACTAAAGACAATACAGTGGTCCACGCAGAAGGCCTCTCGCCGAGAGAGCTTGAACAGGTTTTGGTTCATGCCAAGAGCTTGACAGCAATTGACCCAAACGGCCGTAGTGACACTAAGTAATCACGCAACGCCGCTCACCCTTGAATTTCTCTCTAATCTGTCGCAGCCAGCCCACCAGCGTCATTGGAGGTACTATGATTTCTTTGAAGGCTATAAGGCTTATTTTGAGGCATTTCGATTCCATTGACTACTGTGTCTCTAAGCGACTGATGAGAAAAAGGCCATGGTCCGAACCCGCCCTGACATCTCTTTTATGCGATCTACTTGACCAGGATGATCAAGTAGACGAGAAAAGTCGAGTAGATCGGTTTCTCCCTTGTAGTCACTGGTCATGCGCCTCCGTTTACAGCCTGGTTTCCCCGACAGTTTCGCGCACCCACATGACTATTTCAGTTGGCCCCGACCCCTCTCAGAACCGTGCTTGCGCTATTTACGCACACGGCTCCTCACACGGCAATTCACGGAGTTTTAGAACATCCTGACCATGATTCGTGGTTTCGGCAAAGGAAACCGCTCCAGCATTTTGTTGAACCTTTCCCAGTTGAGACAGCGCCTTTTCCCTCTACGGTTGAGCCACTTAAACAGCAACTTCTTCACTTCGTGCCCGAACCTTGCGATGCCTTGCGAGTTGTCGGTTACGCCGTAGTAGTTGTAATGCCCTCTCAGCTTGGCAGCAGCAGTTTCCCAAAGGTCCTTCGTCTTCGTCGTTCTGGCCTTTTTCAGCCATTCCTTGAAGGCTTTCAGCTTGGCGGTGAACTTCTTGCGGGATGTTATCCGCTTCATCCTAAACCCTTTTCCGTCCCGGGTTGTGCCGCAGTAGTGAGTTAACCCCAGAAAATCAAACGTTTCTGGTTTCCCCCCTCTTCTTTTGGCACGCTGGGCGGCGAATCTTCCAAATTCCATCACCCTAGTCTTCGTCGGTTCCACTTCGAGCCCGAATCTTCCCAGCCTTTCACCAAGCTCGAAGCGAAACCTCTCCGCGTCCGTCTTGTGCTGAAAGCACACCACGAAATCATCAGCATATCGGATGAGCCGGGCGTTGCCGGTACAGCTCCTGCGAAAAACCTTCTCGAACCAGAGGTCAAGAACGTAGTGGAGGTACAGATTCGCGAGCAGCGGCGAGATCACCCCGCCCTGCGGGGTCCCCTCGTCGTTTACCGTCACGCTCCCATCCTCCGCTACCCCTGCCTTCAGGAATCTTTTCACCATGCGCTGAATTCTCTTGTCCTCAATTCGGTGCGCCAGGAATTTCAGAAGCCATTCCTGACTTACATTGTCGAAGAAGCCTTTTATGTCTGCCTCTACAATATGGTTCACGAAATTGTTGTCTTCCACTGCTTCACTCAGCGCTTTAAGCGCCTTGTGACAGCTTCGACCCGGACGGAATCCATAGGAATCTTCTATGAAGTCCTGCTCGTACACTGCCTCCAGTATTCGAGCCAGTCCAGCTTGGACGAGTTTGTCCTCAAAGCACGGTATTCCCAAAGGGCGTGGCTTGGAGCTGCCCGACTTCGGTATGTATTTTCGCCGGACAGGTTGCGGGATGTAGGCCATTCTGTGCAGCCGCTCAGTCAGGTTCGACAGGTTGGACTCCAAGTTTTCGGCGTACATCTCCTTGGTCACTTCGTCAATGCCGGCGGCAGCGTCCTTCCTCAGCCGCTTGAAGCATTCCCGTAATAGTTCCTCGTTCATCAGGTGATACATGCTGGTGAACTTGAATTCCGGATCTTTACGGGCTTTCTCCGCTATACGGAATAGTTTCGTTTCCACCGATTCCCCGGTACTGAGAACGGACGGTGTTTCCTCATTCCGCGCTACCATGTGTGGCCCCCTTCCCTCCAGCGGAGTTACCCGCCTTCATCGGTACTACTGAGCCATCCGAATCCCTGCGCCACATTTGCCTTTCTCCCTCTTCGGTTGTCCGGCATACTCCCCTCGCGGGAAGAGGCGCAGGGCCTCCCGGGTTGCCGCATAATCACAATGTCAGGCATGCCATGGTCTTTGACCCCGGGGAAGCGGATGCGTTCTTGCCGTTATCGTTCGCATCCATGTTGACTTCCGAAACTTGAAAATCGTGGTCCTTCCCAACCGTTGAATTTCGAGGCTCATTCTCTTCAACCTTTCGGCTTACGGCCTACCTGCTTGCTGTCCTACGCTTAAAACTGCATGTTGCCATGCAGCCTCCAAGGACTTGCTACCCGGTGGCTGGCCTGCCTTCCGAGGCGGGATTCTCACCCGCTAGATTATGCGACCTTGCCCGGCCGCACTCAAGTATTCAATTGATCAACTGAACGCTGATTTGGCCAGTGAGGATGGACTAGTCGATCTCTCGTTTGAAATAGAAACTCATGAGTACGGCCCGGACTTGGAAGCGTATGTTACCCAAGCTGATCTTGGTCTTGTGATAAAATACGACGATTGCCTATTACCACCAAATTCGTGGAGCCGTTCCTGGCTATTGCAAGCAAAGCGAGTTTCTCCAGATCGGCGCCACCATCCTCAGTACACTGAGACTGCAAGCTTTAGAAGCCATGACTCGGCACAACATAGCAGAATTGTGGGGTTACGAAACTTGGTAGGTCACGATTTCATTCGGTACCTGCTTTACTGCCCTCGTGCTGAGTTCCTTGATCCAACAACAAAGCTCAAATTGCAGCATCTCAGGAATTCTGCGCTTGCTGGCCACATTTTCGATTATGCGCTTGGGCTTGAACTCCGAGAGGACCTCCTTTCTCCGAGTTCAACAGTCGATGCTGGCATTTTCGTCTCACTGGTAGACGATTTGCCGTCCTCCCTTGGCTCTGTCTACCAAGCGCTTTTCCATGGCGTTTCGCCGTTCGCCTGGTTTATCCTTTCTCAATTTGGCGGGAATGATCGCATTGGCAGGTCTGCCCAAGGGAAACCATTTCCTGACTCAGGTGAACACGGTCCAGACATTGCCCGGGGGATTGTATCAGGTGACCAAAAGGTTATCAAAAGTGTGCTCGCGCAGCTAGGTGAAGAAACAAATCAAAAAAACTTCCGCTTCCTGCCTCCGCACACTTTGACGATTGGTATCTCGGTCGGCCAAAAACTCAGCAAGGACTTCCGTCAGATCCGTAAGATCGATCTCGGGTGAGTTTGTTCAATCGCGGGTCGGGCCATTAGCAGCATAGTCAGGGTTCCATAACTTCGGGAAGGATTGGAGGGCGAATGAGAGCTGACGTAGGCTATACTTTTTTGGGCTTAGGAGGGCTTTACCAAGTAACCCACGAGGCTACCATTATGGCATGCCATAGGTTTGGTACGGAAAAGGTCATGAGTGTGATCGCCACGGCAATTGATCCATGCCCCGTTGCACCGCTGACCATTGAAGGATTACGGAACGAGATTCTGGAAGAAACTGGCGTCGCCGTCACCGATGATGACATCTCCTTTCTCGGAAAGATAGCTGAGGCAAGCACCCTGATTCGTGAGGCTACAAGGCGTCTCGAAGAAGCACGCAAGGTTCCGTGATCAGGGGGGGAAGGCCGCAACGGCTGAAGCTGCCACACGGAGGGAAAAGGGGGAAAGTGCTTTTAGTCAACGCAAGCGCTAGACCAAGCGAGTTACACGGAATCGGTCTTATCGCCAGAGAATTCATTCCATGCGGGACACAGATATGGATAATAAATCCAGACTTCGATCGGCTCTTATCAGAGGAGGAGTTTCAGGCGCTATCACCAGTGGCACAGCAACAGGTAAAGCACTACGCATATTTTTGTAACACCCAGCGGAAATATGTACTGTCAGCAGACGATGACAGATTCACCAACCACTCAGAAAACCCAAATACAGAAGGGATGCGGCGAGTTTTCAATTGCCGTTAGAGACATCCTCCCTGACGAGGAGATTACGTTCTCACGTGGTTCTTGCAAATAAATGGTTTTTACTTGGTTTTATATTAGATGGAGAAAATTATGCTTGATCCGTTACATCCATATTTGGAGGCACTAAAGCTACTAAAAGACTGGAGTAGCACCCTCCTAGTTTTACAGACAGGGATTCTTGCAGCCATCGGCGGTTTTATTGATAAAGATAAAATTAAAAGGGGTAATCGACTCATAATAACTTCAATGTTATTTTTTTCTGCTTCGATCCTAATGGCCTTGCACGTAATCGGAACTATTCCATGGTCGACTCAGAAACTGCCTGAGTTAGTGGCAAAATACAAAGATATTTACCAATTTCCGAACTTCATCGGAATCCCAATCGGGTTCTTAGCATTTGGCCAACACTTTTTTTTCATCTTAGCAGTAGGATTTTTTCTGGCATTTGTAATTGTCTCTCTCAAAAAAGATCCTAGATAAGGGAGTCTTCGAGAATCTACACCCCGCTCCGTCAAAAAATTGTTCCCCTGCCCTCGGGCAGGGCCCGCAGGGGCAGGGGGAGAAACACGCTCAGGCGGCTTGGTCCAGCAGAATGGCGACACCGGCAGTGGCATTCTTAAGCCCCTCGGCAGAAAGGTGGGCGTAGCGCTGGGTCATGGCGATGTCCCGGTGACCCAAGAGTTTCTGCACTTCGAAGAGACTAGCTCCTGCTAGCGAACGTGTGCCGTAGGTCGTGGATGCGGAAGTCCTCCACACCCGCGCGCTGGCAGGTCATTCTCGAAGGGTTTCCGCAGACCGTAGATGTGCCCCTTCCTCGTCCCGAGGCGTGAGGACAAACTCGCTCGCCTCGGTCCTCGCCTCCTGCTCCCTTCGCCCTGCAGTTCCACGAGCACCTCCTGTGCCTTGGCGTTCAGGTGCACGGTCCGCGACGGTCCGTTCTTCGTGTCCGGACCTGATCCCACTTCATCGACATCACCCTTCCTGCAGCCGGTGAACAGCAGCAGGCGTATCGCCGCCACCGAAAGCCCGTCCTCTTCCTCATCACATCCAGCGCCGACAAGAAACGTGGGAGTTCATCCTTGCTCAGGTAGCGTTCCCGCTGATCATCCCGCCAGCGGCGAATCGATCTTTGGCCACAGGAGGGAATGAGACCCATTTCAACATGACAAATTCCCGATGCTCGTTGTCGGCAAGGGTTCGTATAGCAGCGACCTGCTGCGAAGGTGCGATATTGTATCGGGGTTCGATCCGCGGCAACTCGGCAAGACCTAAGATGCCGGCGAGGAGCTCAGGGGGTAATATCAGAGTAAAACGTCCGCACATGGCTATGCTGCCCCACGGAACTTTTCTTCCAATGATTTCACAATCACCGCGTACTTTTTCGGATTGGCTTTGGCGAGCTTGCCAAGGTTCAATAACTTCCATTTAATTGCCGGCAGGTTTTCTAATCCGGTTAATCCGAGAATTCCCCAGTCCGGCTCACAACGGTTAACGGAGGTCAAAAAACTGCGTTCGGCCGCGTCAAGGGAAACCGGCAGTTCACTGAATAACCTCTCCCGAACATCTTCAAGCTGTTCGATCGAAACTTCCCTATTGGTCATTCCTACAAAATCACTTTCAAACTCCCCTCGGATATCTTTGGGCCGGGGTGAAAGGAGTTCGTGCATCGGGCGGTTGTGCCCGGCAAGGTAGACCGTGAACGCTCGACGCATCCGTGGAGTGATCCCGCCTTCTTCAAGCATCATCATTACATCGAACAGGTCGCGGGGGTGCTGACGGTCGAGGGCCGCAACGAGCTTACTCGCATATACCTCGTCAGGGTCGAGCATCGGAACGGAAAGCGCCCTGGAAAACCGTGCCTGCGCCTGCGGCGAAAGAGTACCCGTTACCAGAGGATATACTGCCCCACGGAACACATGATTAACTTCCACCTTGAGTAGCACGGGCCCTCTTGAGATGAAGAGCTTAGATTCATGCTCGCTTCCAGATGTTGTCGGTCGTACCGTGACCCCAAGCTTACGTTCGAGAAGTATGGAAACGTCTCGCAAGGCGGTCTCAATCGCTTCCAGCGCGGACTCCCGCCCCTCATGCTCCAGATTCGTATATACCAGATCGATGTCGACCGACAGCCTTGGCAGATCGTGCAGGAACAGATTGATTGCCGTGCCGCCTTTCAGGGCAAAACAGCCCTCGGTAAAGACGAACGGTGCAACATCGATGAGGAGCCTTACAGTTTCAATAAATCTGCTATCCATTGTTTGCCATCAGTGGATTCTTCAAGATCAGAGACCCTCCCTTTCTTGTTAGTATGTAAACGGAAGGTGCGCCGAAATCCATTCGGGACAGATCCAGTTGTTTCAGAACCGGCAGCCCCAAATCATCAGCCACGGAGAAAAAGAGCCGTTTGACTTTTATTTTCGTGCACGCTTCAAGAAGTGTCTGCACTGCCTCGGGACGAAGCGTGTACATAGGTTCAATGATTTTCCTGGCTTCATCGAGGCTCTGTTTCTGCGGCACGTCATCCAGCATTTCAAGCAGTGCCCTTTCCAGCTCTGCTATGAATGGTGAATAGGGTTCATTTCCATCCAGACGCCTTACATAAAGCCTTTTCTCCAGTTCATTTTCTTCCTTAAACAGGTGGCTCAAACGCACTTCGCAGGAAAACTGCCGGATGAACCAATCCGGGATGGCCTTCCTTGCCGTGCCGTAGAGGAACAACTTTTCCTTACCCATAGATAGATAGTGAGCGACTCCTAGCAATGACAGAGCAGCTTTACCGCCTATATGTAGCGCCATGCCTTGCATCTCCAGGGCCGCCACGGCGCCTGTTTGGGTGAGCGTATCTCCTTGGCGAAGGAAGTAACCGTAGCCGAGTGGTTCAAGCCAGCCGCTTTGGACATAGCGGTGCGCCAACTGCCGCGATATGCCCCATTGTTCCAATAGGCTGCTCGTGACCGGCATTCCCTTCGGCAGAGAGAATAACGCCTTTTTTAGATTTTGGCTTGAATGTAAACTATCAGTTGACATTTTTAGCCTATCCTAAATCAATTTAATATGGTTCGAGTTCATTATATAAATTAATCAGCTTAATGTAAACCATCAGTTTACATGTTTGTATTATTTTATATGCGGTGCCGTGGCTCGATCAGGGGCAGTTCGGAATGACCGAATATTTCGGTAAGAATCTCTGGGTGTTAATGCGCCAAGATGCAGCCCAATTTTGCTCGTGTCATTTTTTTCTCCGAATTCGGCGAGAACGCCTTCCCCCCCTCGTGATTATATAAATGGGGGGATCATGCGCAAACTCATCCTGGCGGTACTACTGGGGACCGTTGTCAGTTCCAATGGGGCGGCAAGCGCCTTCTGCTATGAGGAGGCGGGGGCCATGTATGGCATCTCGCCCCTGCTCCTCTGGACCATCTCCAAGGGAGAGAGCAACTTCAACCCTGCTGCCGTTAACCACAACACCAACGGGAGCTACGACTTCGGTCTCATGCAGATCAACTCCTCTTGGGCGCCGACCCTGCGGAAGATCGGCATCCCTTGGGAAGCGCTCGCCGATCCATGCACGAACGTCAAGGTCGGGGCCTGGGTGCTTGCACAGTGCGTCCAGGACTATGGCTACACGTGGACTGCGGTCGGCTGCTACAACTCGCGCACCCCGTCGAAACGAAACAGGTACGCGTCCAGGATCGCCCGGCTGATGAGCCGAGAGCAGGTAGCGCTCCAGCAGAACCGGCAAAGGCAGAAACCTGCGCCTACTGTCACCGACTCTCCGGAAGACTCGCCCTGGGAAGCGGTTTTCGGCCATGCTCCCCGCTGACCTCCTGACAAAATACGGACTGCAGGAAGCCGAAGCGTTGGAGGCGATCGAGGTCACGATTGCCCGGACACTGACTGTTGCCTTGCAAAAGAACCTCGCCGTAAGGATCGGCAACGGTCTGGAGATAACAGTCTTCCCGGACCAGGGGGAACCAATGCAGCTCTCCCCATCGACCATCAAACGCAAGCTTCGCCGCTACATCCTCCACCATGTCGAACTGGAACTGCAAAAACGGCAAGTCATGCGTGAGGCGGAAGAGTTGAAGGAACTGCGGGGAAAGAACGTCCCGGGAGAAATTTCCCGAATCGCCGATAACGGCACGCTGTACGTTGCCCTGGAGATCGCCGACGTTTTCCGTCACCTGATCCTCGCTGGCGAATGCCCGGTGCGCTTCCAGTCACCCCATGAAAGAGGCTGCTACCGTATCGGAGAAGTAAGGGAGTTCTACATTTCAAGCGTGCTCCCGGTCGTAACCAACGGCAGGTCGGCCCATGTCCGCATTCGACTCAGCCGGATCACCAAGGAACTTCCCGCGCTTCTTCTGCAGGAGCGGACCGGGATATGTGGGATCGAATGCAGGCGCCGGGTTGCCGGTGGCTTTAGCAACATCATCACCCCCGTCCGCATGCCAAAGGAGGCCATCAATGCAGTCGGAAAGGAACTGGGAGAGCACCTGAATGTTTTCATTTCGCAAGCGTCCAAAAGATGAATCACTGACCCATATCGGCACCGGAGTCAATATGGAGCACCCGACGAAGATAGTCCCCCTTTCCATCCCCGACTCCTACCGAAAGCGGCACATGTTCGTGTTCGGCACTACCGGCGTCGGCAAGACAAGGCTCTGCGAGAACCTAATCGAACAGGACATCAACAAGGGATATTCAGTCGTCTACTTCGACCCCAAGGGGGACCAGCAGATATTCACGAAGATCTTTGACGCGGCGCGAAAAGCGGGTCGTCTCGACGAACTTATGCTCGTGACCCCCATCTTTCCGGAATATTCGTCCGTTGTTGACCCGATGGCCTTCTATTTCATGGTCGACGAGTTGGTCGGTCACATCATTTCCGGCATACAGGGCGGGAAAGAGCCGTTCTATCGGAACATCGCGAAGGAGATCACCACCGCCGTCATCACCGCCAACATCCTCCTGGCTACTGAGGAGGGGCGCCTGCCGGTAATGAACATCGACACCATACGGCAAAGTATCCGCCGTGACGCCCTGGAGGAGACGATGAACGCCCTGCGGCGGATCGGCACCCGTGAGGCGGACCTGACGGCCGGGATGCTGGAGGATATCCTCAAGTCGCCCATGGAATATTACGCGAAGGTTTCGTCTACCCTCAGGACGGCCCTCATGGAACTATCCTCGGGCAACATCGGTAAAATCATCGGTCAGGCCGACTCTAACCGCTTCATCAAGCGCCTGGAGGAAGGGAAACGTGTGATTCTCGTGGTTCACACCGGGACGATGATAACCCGCGAGGCCGCGGCCACCCTCGGCAAGGTCCTCCTCTCGATGATCCAGTCCTTCATCGGCCGGGTCTATCTTTCTAACAAACAGAAGGTTGATCCCCCTCTCTCCATCTACATAGACGAAGCCCAAAGCCTGTTTTACCAAGGCGTGGAAGACCTATTCGCGAAGGCGGGGTCCGCGGACGTGATGGTGACGGCCTTCGCACAGTCGGTAAACCAGGTCTACGCCGTCGTGGGTGAGGAGTTCGGCAAGAGCATCCTTGACAACACCAATACGAAGATCTTCATGCGCTGCTCCGACGCGGAGACGAGCGAATACGTCGTCAAGCACTTCGGGGTGCGAAACGTCCTGACTGGAATCTTCGGGTCGAACCAGGTAACGACACGGGAGGTGGAACAGGACATCCTCAAGGTCCAGGATATTTTGGGCCTCCAGCCCCGAGAATTCTACATGCTCACTTATTCGGGGAGGTTCAAGGGGACCACGCTCGATGCCCCCAATCCCAGGTTGAAGATCATCTTCCCGGAAGCGCCGGCTGTCGTCTCATCGTTCAATTACTGCCGTTCCCGCGAAGAAACGGAAACTCCATGAAAGGGGTATTCTTCGCAACCGCCGTAATCGGGACCGGACTCGTGTCTTATGCAGCCAGAAACCTTTTCCGTCAGTTTCGGGACAACGCTCTCATGGGGGAGCCTCACAGCGAAAAGGTCGAGGAAAAGACTCTGGCTGAGGTGAGCAAAACCTGGAACTGCAAGGAGAGCAAAACGTTGAGCGGCAACATAGTCGACTTCAGGGAGATCGCCAAAATCTGGCGCGAGCCCGAACCAGAGCAGACTGATGCCCCCCTGCCCCGCCCCACTTTCAAACATGGAGAGATCGAGCGTTTCTTCTCCGAGATGGTAGAGAAGCGACGCGCCATTAAAGGTGACCGCCGGACAATCATCATCAAGCTTCTCAAGATGCTCGATGAGAAGGGAGATTGTCCGTCAGTCGTAAAGATGAACCCTCTGGAAGCGGAAGGGAAATTCCCTGAGGACACCTTCTCCATGCTGGCCACGATCCCGCTTTATCGGCATACCCTCCAGGTCGCGAGGAAGTGCGCGGCGAAGGTCAACCAGGAACTCATGCTGCCGGACATTTTCATCGTCTCCCTCGCCCATGACATCGGCAAGATACCGTCCTACCACGACAAGATGTACGCAACCGCAGACCACCCGCTCATTTCGGCGATCATCCTCAATGGGATCACGGAATATGCCTCTCTGGCCAACCGGGAGGAGCTCGACAAAATCATCAGGGAGCACCACCTGCTCAAGGCCGATTATCCTCTTACGAAGATGCTCAAGCAGTGCGACCAGGACGTGCGTAAGGAGGAACTGGCCGTGCTCATCGGCGAGGCGGTTGAGCGGGATAAGCTCTCGGCAAAAACCGGAGACCCCGTGCCCCAAAATCTTGTGTGTCTCACTGCTACGGGAAAGCCGGTCGCAAAGGACGCCACTCTCCCAGAGGACAAACAGGCACACCCCTTGGGAGAGTTTGAATCGCTGGAGTTCTCCGAACCAGTAGCACAGGAACTGCCGTCCTGGTTCGACGCCGATGCGATCCTTTCCGCTGTTAAAAATAGAGTCAACCAGCTGGAAACGACGCCTAAGGGGCAACGATGGGCAGCGGTGTCGACAAACCTGGGCCTCGTTTTCGCAAATCCCGATGGGCTTTGGGCGGCCATCAAGGAGGTGAGCGGAAAGGATCCGGCGATCCTGACGGCCGATGCCGATGAAGCGACGAAAAGGAACCTCCTGTACACCATCGTGTGGGAACTCAGTAGGGTTAAAGACGCCATCGCCACCGAGTACGTGTCCGAAAAATACTACACGACCAAGGCAACTATCGTGACCGGCGGTGGGAAAGGCTTCACTGCGCTCCTCGTGCCATTTAGAGCGAACGCATTCGGAGAAAGCGTCGCAACACTGGAGACTCTGAAATCTCCTCTGCTTAAAAAGATGGTCAAAGAAATTAAACCAAAACAGGTGGAGGTAGAAACGTGCGCCATTTGATTGCAGCCCTGATGCTCGTCTCCTTTGCCGCCACGGCCGATGCCGGTTACTACACCGATTCGAGAAAGGGATGGTGGTGGTATCAGAAGGAACCTGAGAAGAAGGAGGAAAAGGAGAAGGAGCCGAAGAAGACGAAGGCAAAGAAAAAGAAAACGCCCGCATTTTCTGACTACTCCTACGACGAGATCTGGAACATGCACCCGGACGACTTCGAGAGGTTCGCCGAAGGCCTGAAGAGGAAGGCGGTCCAGAACCCCTCCGAGGAGAACGTGAAAGACTACTACGAGGTACAGGAAATCGCCCGCAAGAAAGCACTGGCGTTCACGAACGTCGCTCAGTACGTCTGGCAGAAATATCCCGAGCTGTCCACCGCCAAGGATTACCCGATAGCCACCCCTGGCAATCTCAGCCGCGTTGGCCAGATCCAGGAGGAAAAAACCAGGAAACTCCGTGACAACAGTGAGGAATTCGCCCTCATTTATTTCTACAAGAATGACTGCGGTTACTGTCAACAGCAGCAACCGATCATCGACTGGTTCACCGGTGCCACCGGCTGGCAGGTGAAGAGGATCAACCTCGAGGAAAACCCGGGCCTTGCAGGAAGATTCGGCGTCGAGGTAACGCCGGCTATGATCCTGATCCAGAAGGGGAACCAGAACTCCTTCCCTGTCTCAAGCGGACTGATAACTGCCGAGGAGATCGAGGACAAGACATACAGGGCGGTGCGCCTGCTGAAAGGCGAGATCACCCCGGAGGAGTTCAGCCTTTACGATTTCCAGAAGGGAGGTGGCTTCGATGTCAAGAAGAGGCCGTCGAACCTCGACAGTCAGTGATGTATCGGGAGCTGGCGATTGCTCCAATCCGAAGATGAAAGGAGGTGAAACAACCATGAAACGAAAAAAAGCCGAGAAAACCATTGCGGCGACACTTGCCCTGGCGATGGTCACGATGCCGGCTCTTTCCTGGAGCGGCTGGGTCGACGACTGGATGACCCAGAAGACCGCCACATCCCCCAGTTACTATGAAGGGGCAAAACGCGGCTACTATACCGGCGGCACCTTCTCCGCGCGCTGGCCCAACGGCACGGACTATCCCGTCACCGTAACCCTGCCGTCCATCAAGTCCGGATGCGGCGGGATCGACGCCTTTCTGGGCGGCTTCAGCTTTATGAACACTGACTACCTCGTTCAGAAGCTGCAGCGGATCCTTTCCGCGGCACCGGCGGCAGCCTTCGACATCGCCATGAAAACGCTGGCGCCCCAGGTATCGGACACCATCAAATCCCTGGAAGCGATCGCGGACCGTCTGAACAACATCCAGCTGAACGACTGTAAGGCGGCAAAGGCCCTCGTCGCCGTCGCATCGGAACCCTTCTCGCCGATCATGAGCAACAGCGTGAAAAATGAAATGAGCAATTCAATGAACGACTTCATGGTGTCCAGCGGCGTGAATGACCTGTACCAGACCTCGAAAACGAATCTCACCGCGGTGATGAATTCCGCAATGGGAAACGCGCCGCCGGTCGGCAACGCTGTAGCCCAAGCTTCCCAAGGGGGCACGGCCGGCTGCCCCAGTGACATCACCGATATCTTCGGCGGCGGCTCGGTCCTTGACAACCTGGCAGCCAAAAAAGGGATGAACGCCAACTACGTGAAGCTCATCCGGGGCTTCATCGGCGACGTGGTGGTGCAATCTCCCACTACGACGAAAAGCACCTATGTCGCCAGCTACATCCCGCCCTGCGACAAGAATACCGACTTCGATACATTCATAAACGGGACGGCACAGGGAAAGGATTCAGCCGGAGTATGCACGACCATAACCGACGCCAACGCAAATCTCATGCAATACGTCTCGACCCGCATGCAGGCGATATCGACAAAGATGAAGGCAAAGCAGACCCTCGACGCGACCAATGACGTTCCGTTTCTCAACGCGACACCACTCTCCATCAGCCTCGTTCTGAAAACGGCCATCGCAACCAACACCGAGGGAGAGGTAATCGGCAAGCTTTCCGCGGTTACCGCCAGGGCATTCGCCTACTATATGCTGCTCGATCTCCTGCAGGAGGCGACGCAGTTGCAAAACCTCTCCGCACAGATCCAGTCGCAGAACAAGGACAACAAGGCGGGGGCGAGTCCCAGCAGTTGTCAGCTCGCGCTGCTGTTCGACGGGATGAAAAACGTAGAACATCTGACAGACAGGACGCGGGTCCTTCTAAGCACGGCGCAACAGGGATATGCCAACGTCGTGGGGGAAATGAACGCAATCGAGATGTTGGTCATCACCATGAAGAGATTCGACGACACCGTTTTCTCGGAACTGTCAAGCCGCTTCGGATCAGGGGTGGCGCGCAGGGCTACCGGGAGGACTTAACCATGAAAGGAGAGCATATGGCAGACAACAGTAAGAATGGCAATGGAGACCAGGGAGGTAAGCGACACTCTGGAGGCAAGACGTGGCAGGAACGGAAGCTGGAAAAGGTGAATCGGGACGACATTGACGTCATATCCAGGAAGACCATGGACCAGAGCGACTACATCGGCATGCTCAACACCTTGGACAACGTTCTCTACCAGTTGCGGATGAACATGGGGCGGAACAAGAACATCAAGTTCGAAAAGGCTCAGGAATTCATCGAGCGCAGCCAGAAAATCAAAGAGGACATCAATCTCCTGAACGCTGAAATGTGCCAGGTGATGGGGTGGGAATACAGACCGCCACGGGGATTCACGAATCCGCTTGGAGAGGCGGAAGAAAAGGGAAAAGGCAAAAAAGGAGCAGCCGCCAAGGCTCCTGCGGCGGACATGTTGCCGGAGACAGCCATCACGACGGGGTGAGGAGATCTCGCCCTATTATTTGATACGCAACTGCCGCCCCCTTGCCTTATCTGATGATACATTAGGCGCGCCCCTGTTGTCGTACCCAACAGGGGCTTCTTTTCGTCTGCAGTTGCCGGAACACGCCTCAAGTGCACCCGACTAGAATTCTTTCATCCCCTTAAGCACCGCCGCAGCCGTCTCCAGGTAAACTCTCCGTTGCCGTTCATCAAGAGCCCGGATCTGTGAGACGAATTCGATGATGTCTATTTCATCTTCCCCGCCCTCGACCTCAACAAGTTCCGACAATGTCATCTCCAACCCGCTCGATAGCCTGTCAAAAATTGAAATGGAGGCATTGGCTTTTCCAAGTTCAATCTCGCTGACATAGGTTGGATGTAGACCTGCCTTTTCTGCAAGCTTTTCTTGCGAAAGCCCCCTACCAAGTCGCAAGGTGCGTATCCGCTGCCCCAATTTTTTTGAAAATTCCGTGGTTTCCATGGCGCAGAGAATAGGCTAAATCCATGCCAATATTAACAGTCAATTGTATTCGATGGGCAGGGAAACATAAAGCCAATCGCCATAAATGTTGCTTGTCAATTAGAGCCTCATGGTATAAAATGAGGCCACTTAACGATTTTTGGGTCAGAGAAGCGGTAGGGAGAACAGGAAGGCTCACAAGCAGCGGAGATAGCAGGTCCGCGAACCAACAATTCCCTGCCAATAATTGCCAACAGCCGGGGAGCGTTATAAAAAATAGCAAATACAAGAGGTTGGAGAAAGATATGGGATACACTCTTGTCGTAGACGATGACCGATATATGCTATCTATGGTCAAGCAAGTTCTAGAGTGCGAGCGGATTAAAGCCCACTGCGTAGCGAGCGGAGAAGACGCGCTCCAGAAGCTTGAGGAAATGAGCTTTCTCCTGATGATCACCGATCTTAATATGCCGGGAGGAATGGACGGTTTCGAGCTGGCCAAAAAAACACGAGAAATAGCACCCCATATGCCCATCATCATGAGCACCGGCGACATATCGCCGCAAATCCATTGCATGGCTAAGGAGATCGGAATTACAGAAGTGCTAGCCAAGCCCTTTTCCCCGGATAAATTTGTGGAGATAGTCAAGGGAGTGTTGGAAATTGAGCAAAAAAAGGCCTCTTAACCCCAGGCAGAGGTTAAGCGAAGGACGAGTAGGTGCATGCCATAATCACATGGTATTGAACAGCAGGAACTTCACCGCCGGGATGCACCGTATTCTTGCGGTTCCAGCCTTGATAACATCCTCATAATCATTAGTCACCAGGATGTTTTCCGCCCCCTCATGCCCATCGAGGGGTTTACTGAAGCACGCTAACTCCCGATCAGGTATGGCGGTCTCCGTTACATCCTCATACCAGACCTGGATGAGCTGAGTAACCCTCATCCCCTCCTTGACCACGAAATCGTTCTCTCTTCCGTTCGCATGAAAATAGACCTCTTCATGCCTCCTCTTCAAATGGCAATAGACTGCGTTTTCCGCCAACCGACCGGCATCCTCTGAAAATGAGAACGCCACCCGGTTGCGCAGTCCCGTATCGACGGCATACGGCTTGAAACCGGCCCGCATGGAGCTCTTGAGGGAAAAGGAAAACTTCTGAAGCTGAAACAGTAGGTAGCTTTCCATGATGGCCGAGACATAGTTTTCCGTCTTGTCCTGGGAGATCGTGAAGTTCTTCTTGAGCTTGTTGACGCTGGTCAGCTTGGCAACATTGGTGAGCAGATATACCGCCAGATTGCGAAGGTTGGCCACGTCACGTATTTCGTGACGGGTAACGATATCCCGATAGAGGAGATCCTCAAAATAATTCTTGAGGAGAAGTTCCTTATCCTCTGTCGATTGCTTCAGGACGACTTCGGGAAAGCCGCCATATTTCATGTAGTCGATGAAGAGGTTGCGAACTGTCGCCTTTTTTGCCAGGTAGTCCAGCTCAGTCCCGACGCCCAGGTCGTTGAAGCGGAGAAATTCAGCGAATGAGAGAGGAAACACCTCGAACGAGATATGCCTGCCGGTCAGCTTGGTGCCGATCTCTCGTGAGAGCATCTGCGACGAGGAGCCGGCAACAAATATCTTGATCTCCTCGGTCTCACTCCGCCCCCGCACCCAGCTTTCCCAGCCTGGAATGTTCTGAACCTCGTCCATAAAGAGCCAGCATTTACCTGCCGGGTTAACCCGCTCACGATAAGTCCGGTAGATCTGCTCCAGCAGCTCAACCGAGTATTCCGTGGAAAAGAGCGGCTCTTCCAGATTTACCCTTGAGGATGCGGGTGGGATTGATGCCGCGTGCGAGGAGATTCCCGATCACCTGTGCCATGAGGGTGGACTTGCCACACCGCCGCACCCCTTTGAGGACGATAACTTCTTTTGATTCGAGCTGGCTAAGGCATTTATTCAGGATGTCCCGGTCGATCCCAGCCTCAATGGTGCCGGTTGACCAGAATCTGTTGTAACTCAGGAGAATTTCATGAATTTTGGCGGATAGCATGGTGACCTACCGGTATACTAACTTTCTTTACGGAAAATACCACCGACATACCGGTGTGTCAATCAAGATTGCAAAGTTGGTCAAGGTGACCAATGGGAACAGGATTTTCTGACAAGTCGAACTGAAACAGCCAGAAATCAACGTAATACAGTAGGTTATACAAAACAGGAATTTGAAGGAAGCGCTCAAAACTGGTAAAAAAGAGGTCATATCTTACACTCTTTCACCGAAAGAGACTTCGCGCGGGCTATTTTTGCCCCCGGTTAAACTCTTCTGGATAGCCCAGGGGAGAAACGCCCGGCAGGGATGAAATTCAGGGAAGACCGGCATGCACTTCCCCCCCTTCCCGGTGAACACGCAGTCAAATTAGCGGAAAAGTGCGCAACAGCGCCAAGGTCGGTGCAGACGAGTTCGGGCCGCTGCAGCCGCCACCACCGCCTACCACCGTATTGACGTGCTTTATTTCCCGAATTGTGAGACGACCCCATTACTGGAATCGTTTCCATTTCCCGTAGGAAACCGCAGCCAAGATCATCAAAATGACCAGCGCGGGAAAGAGGACATAGTCTAGGTACGGCGTAAAGGCGCTCAGGCCGACGATCCCCAGAAAGATCACCAAGACCGGGGTGAAGCAGCAGAGGGCGACGACGGCCGTTCCGATTACTGCGGCGATAAAGGTCTTTTGATACTTTCCGTTCTCTTCCGCCATGATTATCTCCCTATTCCACGCAACAGCTCATGCGGCCGATGTCCCGGCGGAAGGCCTGGGCAGCCATCTTTATTCCCTCGCAGTAAGTAGGGAAGATGTGGGTGGTTGCTATCAGGTCGTCGATGGTGAGGCCGAACCTGACCGCCAAAGTCGCTTCGTGAATCATCTCCGCAGCATGGGGGGCGAGGATATGGACCCCCATGACTTTGCCGGTCTCATGGTGGGCGACCATCTTCACCAGCCCCCTCGTATCGTTCACGGCGAGGGCCTTCGGCACTTGGCTCAGCTGGACGGTCCGGCAATTACAGGTGCCGTAGCGGGCCATGTATTGGGCCTCCGTGAGTCCCACCCCGGCCACTGCCGGGTCGGTGAAGACGGCAAAAGGGATGCTGCCAAAGTCCATACTTTTCTGCGCTCCCTTGAAGGCGTTCTCTACCACTGTCTTCCCTTCCTTTGCGGCGACGGTCTCCAGGCAGATGTGGCAGACCACGTCACCCGCGGCCCAGATGTGGGGGATACTGGTCTGGAGGTGCTCGTTTACCTTGACGTTGCAACCCTTTTCCGTCTCGACTCCGATCCTCTCCAGGTTGAGTCCTTCGAGATTCCCGACCACTCCGGTTGCTACCAGGATCTCTTCTCCTTGGACCGTCATTTCCTTGCCGTCGGTCTCGACGACAACCTCTTTGAAGGCACCGTTCCTGCGCACCCTGCGGATATTGACACCGGTGTGGAACTCAATTCCTTCGCCTTCCAGGTAACCGCAGAGGGCTTCGCAGATTTCCGGCTCGGACATGGCGGCGATCCTCTTTGCCACCTCGACGACCTTCACCTTCGTGCCGAAGCGGGCGAATATCTGGGCGAACTCCAGTCCCAGCGGGCCTCCCCCCAGCACCACGAGGGAAGCGGGGAGCTTCGGCAGCGACAGTGCCTCCCGGTTGGTTACATAGCCCGTCTCCGCAAGCCCCTCGATGGGGTAGACCTTCGTCCGGCAGCCGGTGGCAATGAGGATATGTTCCCCCTCGATTTCCCTGGCACCGACCCGGACGGTCCGCTCGGAGGCGAAGGAGCCTTTACCGTCGATCCATGTGACATGTCTGAACCCCGCCAGGACATCCAGATAGTTCTTCCGGCGGGCTTCCGTGATGAGAAGGTCCTTGTCAGCCATCGCCCTTCCGAAGTCGAAGGCGGGCGGGGTGGATGTGATGGACGCAAATCGGGGGTGACGGATGGCGTGCAGTTCTCCGGCCACGGCCAGGAGGTGCTTGGTTGGCATGCACCCCACGTTCACACAGGTCCCCCCCATGGGAAGGCCGTCATTGATGAGTACCGTCCTGATGCCGAGACGGTCCGCCTCCGTCGCCGCCGCAAAGGCTGTAGCGCCTCCTCCCAGGATAATCAGATCATACCGTTCCATGCTCTCCTCCTTTTCACCCCCGACAGGCTATCGGAGGTAATCTTCGAATATCATCCTGCCGTGCCGCAACGCATCGTCGAGCGTATAGGTCTCGCCGTCCGCCAGTTCAGGGTTCTTCTCCCGCCAGCTTGCCAGATGCTCCACGGAGCAGAAGAAGTTGATGTAGGGGCAGCAGGTTTCCGCCGTGCAACCGCACCGTTCCCGCTCGCTCACAAACTCCAGCATCTCTTCCGGCTTGCGGGAATCGATCCTGCCGTTTTTCACAGTTACCTCTATTTCCCCTTCGCACCGGGGACACCGCGAGAGGATGGTAATCGGCTCGTTCAGCATGAAGTGGATACCAAGGGCGTCGTTGGCGCAGAGGGCATACACCCGGCTGCCGTTCGCGAAAACCACATGGTGGCGCGTCTCCTGGGCCGAGAAGGGATAAGCGGAGACGATCTCTCCCCCTTTTCTTGTCAGGATATCTGCCCGTTCGAGTTTTTCCACGGTGCGGTTGACGAACTCCATTGAAGCGTGGCCCATCTCCTCCCCGATCTCTCGCAGGGAAGGGGCCTTGCCGGTACCTGCAAGCTTCCGCAGGATAAATTTCCTAATTCCATCTTCTTCCGGGTCAAGCTTCGCCCCAGATTTCCTCCCACGTACCGATTCACCGATCCGCTCAATAAGTCCGGCCATGTTTTCTCCTCCTTCTTTCATATCAGGCAAAATGGTTCCGTGAATTCCTTGGCAAGGGTCTAGCGTTCCTGTTTTCTCTCGATTACCTTTCCCGTGTACTCCCCCGCCTTCCGCACCGCCTCTTCCAGTGTCTTGTCGGTCACGGCGTCGTCCACGATAAGCCACGCCTTCTTATCCTCGAAGGAGACTTTGACGCTTTTGATCCCTGTGACTCTTTCCAGCGATTTCTTGATCGCTATCGGACAGAGGTCGCAGGTCATTCCCTTGATATCCATCACCACCTGCTGAGCCGCCAAGGCGAACCCGGCCGTCAGAAGCAGAACTGCAACGAGCATCGTTCCAATCACTCTCTTTATCATCTTGTTTCTCCCTTTCAGCTATAGAGCCATAGTATGATTGTCTTGGAAAAAACCGCCAGAAGGACCACCACCAGTCCGACCCAGAAAATCCAGCGAGAGATGCGCCTGATACGGATGTCCGCAGGACAGGCGCAATCAGCCTTCTTCAGGTAGAGCTTCCAAAAGGTATAGCCGACCATGAGACCTGCCAACCCGAGAAAGAAGGGGCGGAACTGCTCCATGAACGACAGCTTCCCGAGAAAAGCGAAGGAAGCGCCGAAGAGCACAAAGACGATAGGACCGATGCAGCACGCAGCCGCCAGAAGGGCCGCAGTCATCGCCCCGATGCTGGTCATGGTTTCTTTTTTCATTCCATATTTCCTCTTTGCTTGTTCGTCATTTACAGCAGCCATTTGGCCCGCAGCACTTCTTCACTTCATCCTTCATTTCCGCGCCCCCCTCTTCGCTGCCGAAGCGGGCTAACGCCGCCTGGACAACACTTTGGACCGTTCCGAGACAGCATGTGCCTTGGGGGTTTTTGGTCTCGCAGGAGCATCCATCCTCTGCAATCCTTCGCCTGATGTCTGCTGTGACCGTGCTCCTCCCGGTTCGCTCGACCTCATCAAATATCTCCTCAATACTGTGGTCGAAGCAGTAACAGACCGGTCGTGGGAGAATGGATTCCTTGATGCCGACCCGCACCGTTAAGTCCACGATGGAAAATGTCCGGCTCCCCTCTTCGGTGAAGTAGACCATGTTACACCCCGTCGAGCCGCAGAAAAAGTATTGCCCCTCCCCGATCTCCGCCTGCTTTTCCGCGCGGAGCAGGGAACGGAGGGTAATCGTCTTTACTCTCTTCCCAGCCACTCCGCACGCCGGACATTTCGCTTCATCCATTGTCAGCCTCCTTTTTGTCATTGCCGAATGCCCACAATATAGGACACTCCTCTGCCTGTCTGCTCTCCTCACAGGTTTCCACCATCTGTATAAGTGCGTCCTTCATCCTTTCGAGGGTCCGAATCTTCCCATCGATCTCCGCTATTTTTACATCGGCCAGCTTCTTTACGTCGCCGCAGGTGGCATTGGGGCCGACCCGCAGAGAGAGAAGCTCGGCCACTTCCTTGAGGGAAAAGCCCAATTCCTGTGCCCGCTTGATGAATCGCACCCGGTTAACGGTATCCTCAGGGTACTGCCGATAGCCCGATTCACTGCGTGGGGGTGATGGGAGCATTCCCTGCCGCTCGTAGTAACGTAAGGTTTCGATATTTACCCGCGCCATTTTTGCCACCTGACCAATGGTCAAACCTCTCATTTTTCCCTCTCACAAGAAAGATAAACCCTGTACCATAGTACAGGATCAAGGAAAATCTGCAACCGTATTGAAACAAAGTGAAACTGCAGGAAATACAGCATGTTATCCCAAATTACAGCTTGACCGTAGCGCTCAAATCTGGTAAAAAAGAGTCATATTTTAGACTCTTTCACCGAAAGAGACTCCGCGAGGGCTTCATTGCCCCCGGATAAACTTTTCTGGATAGCCCAGAGAAGAAAATACCCCGGCATGGGATAACATTCAGGTAGAGCCCGGCGCGCTTTTCGCCCCTTTTCCGGTGAAACGTAATCAATGTGTCGACCTTGGGCAAAGGCGACAGTAAATAATCAAACCACAGGTGCGCCCTGAACAAGGCCAGCGCCTTTTTATATTTCTTGAAACCTCTTATAAACCTGTTTCGGCAATCGTGCTGAAACGGGTTTTTTTGTACCCCAAACCCGCGACAAGCCTTATCAGCGGCGGGCATTTTACCAATCCCGACTGGGAGACTAAACCTCTCCCCATACGGGATCGGTGACCGTCTCCATGTTCGGGAAAATCCAACTGGGAGGCAGTCATGGCAAGTTTGAACAAGGTTCTCTTGATAGCGAACCTGGGCAAAGACCCGGAGGTCCGTTACACGGCATCCGGCACTGCGGTCGCAAGTTTCTCTCTTGCGACATCGGAGAAATTCAAAAACAAGGGAGGAGAATGGGAGGAGCGAACCGAGTGGCACAATGTCATCCTCTGGGGACGCCTCGCGGAAATTGCCGGCGAATACCTATCAAAGGGAAAGACGGTGTACATCGAAGGCCGGCTCCAGACCAGAAAATGGCAGGACAAGGACGGCAAGGATCGCTTCACCACGGAGATCGTCGGTGAGAAGATGCAGATGCTGTCGCGCAAAGATGGGTCGAATCACGAGGAAGCCGGACAGACACACGAAGGCCCGGGCTTTCCTGACGGAGACGAACCCTTCTGATTTAGCTTTCTGACATCGTGACATCACAACGTAACCAACTCGGCAGGGGAGACCAACTAACCCCTGTGGGGTAGTCCGTCTCCTCTGTCCGGGTACAACCGAGAGAAAGGAGACAGGACATGGCATTTGTGAAAGCAGTAAGAAAAAGAGCGAAGGCACGTATCGGCATCTGTGGCCCCGCAGGCTCCGGTAAAACTATGTCGGCCCTCAAGCTGGCATTCGGCATCGTCGGACCAGGTGGAAGGATCGCGGTTCTCGATACGGAAAACGAAAGCGCGTCGCTGTACGCTCACCTGGGCGACTACGACGTGGACGTGATCAAGCCCCCCTTCACCGTCGAGAAGTACATAAACGGCGTCAAGGAGGCGGAAAGGCTCGGCTATGATCTCCTCATCATCGATTCCCTCTCCCATGCATGGGCGGGGACCGGCGGTATCCTGGAGTTCGTTGACGCAAGGACAGAATCGGCCAAAGGGAACAAGTTTGCCGGGTGGCGCGAAGCGACCCCCAAGCACAATTCCCTCGTCGATGCCATGCTGCAGTCGTCGATGCACGTCATCGCCACGATGCGCAGCAAGACCGAGTACATCCTCGTGGAGGATGACAGAGGCAAGAAGATCCCGAAAAAAGTCGGCATGGCGCCTATTCAAAGAGAAGGCATGGACTTTGAATTTACCCTGGTCTTCGATGTTGACCAGGACCGGCACATTGCCACATCCAGCAAGGACAGGACGGAAATTTTCGATGGTTTCTTCGGGAAGCTGACGGAGGAGCATGGTAGATCGATCAGCGAATGGCTGGAGTCGGGAGAAGAAGTACAGAAGCCTGCCGACACATCTGAACGACAGCAACCTGCACGGCCGAAGTTCATCACCAAGAATCAGGTGAAGGAACTGGAGAAGGTCATCAGTAACGTGGGAGCCGATCGGGACAAATTCCTCGCCTATCTGGGGGTAAAGAGACTCGAAGAGATACCTGCCGAAAAGATGACCGCCGCAATCAAGGCCTTGGAAGCAAAAACGAAGAAAGGCGACACGACGGCAAGCAACGTGACAGACATCACTTCCGCACTGGATGCTCGTCGTATCCCGTTCGAGACGAAAGAGGAAGCCGGCGAGGTGCATGCCAAACCGTCGTATCAGGACACAGCCTCCAAGGAGTTCCTGAAAGCGAAAGGCTTCCGGTGGCAACCCTCCGAAAAGGTGTGGGTCTACAAGAAGGCAGCTTAGGCAAGCCATTCACCCCATGCGAATAGGAGGAAGCCATGCAGCCAACCATATCACTTCTGGGGCTTCGCGCCTCGGCATCCATTTTCTGCAGCAATCTGGTCCTGGATAGCAACAGACTGATCGTACTGTTGTCAGCATACGGCCCCTCGCAGGAGGTAAGGGCGTTCGCCCAGATCCTCCATGACCGGGAAGCCCCTCTTTTGGAAGTCCCCGGCAAAAAAAGCAACCGCGTCGCAGTGGGAGGCACGTTGAGCCTTATCAGCAAGATGGATAACGGCTACTCCGGTCTTTACATTCTTCCCGACCGGCACCGTCGCCTCATTGTCGGGAACAACCGGGAGGAATGCTTCGCAATCTATTCCAGGATCCTGGATCAGCAGCAATTCGTGCATCGGGACTGGTACCTGCCTCTGTTCGACATGGCAGAGTTACTGGTCCCCTTAATCGGATACAAGAAGTGTTATCGCCTTAAAGAGAAAGTTCCCGAAGAAGTCAGGAACCGCATCAAGTACGGCGGATTTGCATTCCCTGAACCTACGGCCAACATCTCGATAGAGGTAAAGGAGCCAACAGCACAACACTGACATCATCCACCCCAGCGGGGCAGGCGGTAAACACCACCACCTCCCCGACCAGGGGAGAATCATGTCCGCCTGCTCCCTTTCACGAGGAGCAGACATGGAATTCATCGACAAGGTAAATCAACATTCCCGCGTGAAAGGCAACGAACTGGCGAAGGGGTTTTACCCCACCTTCCCGCGCGACGTGGAACTGGTCAAGAAGGTCGTAAGCGTAAACTTCGGCTGGGACCAGAAAAGCGTTCACGAGAAGCTGGTAACCATCTTCGACCCGTGCGCCGGCGAAGGGGTGTTCCTGTCCAACATGGTCCGCCATGCGAAACAGGCAGCCAACAAGTCGAGCGCCAAGAACAAAGGCGTTGCCTCATTTGCCGTGGAACTGGACGGTGACCGCTTCAAGAAGATCCGCGGCGCCGACCAGAAACTCAACACTTCGTTCTTCGATACCACCAACACCGGATCGTTCGACATACTCCTGCTCAATCCCCCCTACAACAGAACCGGCGGAGAGCTCATAAACTGGGTCGAAAAGGCCGCCCCCATGGTTGCACACAGGGGGGTAATGGTCCTGATCATCCCGGAGTATGAGTTGAAGGGGAAGATGATCAAGCTCCTGCGGGGAAGCTTCACCTACCGATATGCCTACAAATCGGAGGAATACGGAGCTTTCAAGCAGCTGATCATTTTTCTCAGGAAGAATGTCGGCAACGAATCGAACTCTTACCGCTCACGCTACTTTCACAACTACGACAATTTGGACAACAGGGACGAAGATCTGATCCTGACTCATGCCGAAAATCCGACCGTCAAAATCGAGGTCGAGGCAGGCGTGGCCAAGACCAAGCCCATGCTCCAGAGCAAGGACCTCACAGAGTTCTACCAGAACTGTGAGGAGCGGCTGGATAAGGCGATAACGGTGATGCTGGAGAAGGATTATCCCGCCAGCTACGACACCAGCATTCAGCCGGTTTCCACTCTCCGCACGGCCCATGCCGTCCAGCTCGCCGCAATGAACAGTCAGATCGAGAGCGTCACCATAAACGGCGTCTATTATCTGGCCAAGTACATGCTCGTCGAAAAGCCGGAAACGTTCGAAGATTACGACGATAACGGCACCAAGACGACAACCATTCTGCATAAACCGACGGTAGAGACCTTCCTTATGGACCGGACGGGCGAAGTGAAACCTGCCCGTGAGCTGGGCTTTGACTATGTCGAGCTCAATTCCCAGTTGTCCACCATCCTCCTGCGCAAACTCACCACCATGTACAAGCCCCTTCACGAGATAGGCCGGGATGAGGAGTACCTGGCCTCTGAACTGAAGGAGATCGGCCTGAAAGCCCCCCAACGGGAGGCGGTGAAGGCGGTCATGAAGGCATTTGCGTCGGGGAGGAAAGGGATCGGCATACGGGCCAATACCGGCACAGGGAAAACCTGGATGTCGAAGGCGGTGAAGTACATCGTCGGGGCAAAAAGGTCGATCATGGTGACGGAACCGCAACTCGTTCCACAGATGGTAAAGGAGTACGAAAACGAGGGGTTTGATGTCCACGTGATCGACTCATGGGAACGGCTGCGGGAGCTTGCCCGTACACGTCCCAAGGGGCTCTACCTGATCGCTTACACCCGTCTCCGCATGCACCCGGACTTCGTGCCCGTCACGAAGACCGCCCGTGTGAAAACGCAAGAAGGGATCAAATATACCGAAGCCTGCCTCAACTGCTCGACCGTGGTGAAGAGAATCTCCAAAGGGAGCAAGGAACACTGCCCCGTCTGCGGCGATGTCCTCTACACCTATGTCCCGGAGAACAAGCGGCCACCCCTTCGCTACCGGCAGTGGATCGCCGACATCGAACGGAACGGCAGTTCAACAGAGGTGAGATCACACAATAAGCAGCTCCCCTACATCCGCTTCCTGAAGCGGATCCCCTTCGACCTCGCCATATTCGATGAGGCACATAACGCGGCCAACCTGATGAGCAATCAGGGGACCGCGTTCATCCGCCTGGCGGCTTCCGCCAATAGGGTGCTCTGTCTCACCGCGACCGTCACGAACGGCATGGCGAAAAGTCTCTACAACCTGCTTTGGGGGATCAATCCCATGCAGATGAGGGAAGCGGGATGGGACATGAAGTCCGCCACCGACTTCCAGGCGAAGTACGGAGCATTCAAGGAGGTCAGGAAAACCGATGAGAGAAACCGCCACCGTGAATCGGAGAAGGTGCAAACCTACGATACGGCGGGGATCTCACCGGCTGCCCTGGTCTACACGCTGCCGAACTTCGTGAACGTCGACTCGGAGGATTTCGATGATCTTCCTCCGGTCGAGCGGGAAGTAATCAAATGCGCTCCTCATGCGGAAGTGGAAGATTGCATGAGGACCATCGACAAGATCATTGACCATGCGGACCTCCCGATAGAGGACAAAATGCCCGCCGCAAGCGTCAGAACGGCTGCGTTCCTAAGGGTGTCCGACACCTTCAGACACGCCGACGACGAGATCCGTCTGCGTGGCAGTCTCCTCGGCACATTGCAGAGACGGCCGGTCGATGAACTGCTCGAGAAGGAAAGCGAGCTGGTCGACATCGTCCGGCAGGTCGAGAGCTGGGGAGAGCGGTTGCTGGTCTACACCGGCAACACTCAGAAAATAGACATGAGGGGCCCGCTCAGGCGAATCATCGCCGACAGCGTACCCAACGTCTCCATAGATGTTCTCCCCGATTCGGTTGCTCCCGACAGACTGGTCGCATGGTTCGAAAAGACCATCGCCCAGGTCGTCATCGCCTCATACCACCGGGTAGCGACCGGACTCAATCTTTCCCAGTTCAACAACCTCGCATGGTTCGACTATACCGACAACACCAGGATGGCCGAGCAGGGGGAAGGACGAATCCGGCGCGTAAATACCGCTGACATACATCGAATGATCTACGGGGAAGTCCGCCCATGCCGTTACTGGTATCTCACATCATCGCCGATCCAGGAGGCGCAGCTCGCGTACACCCTCGAGAAGAGGATGATCGCCAAGCTTGCGGAAGGGGAAACACCTGACATCGATCCCGCGGAATGCACGAGCGGCAATCAGTCGTTTTCCGCCCTCATCACCAAGGCGCTCAAGGAAGGGAACATCGACTATCAGGACCCAAGCGCCCTGCTCAAGAAGATGACCCGATCCGACAACGCCAAGGTCAGGGACGAAAACAAGATCATCGCTTCTCTACCCGCAGCACCAATGATACCGGCAACGGCCAAGGTCATACCTTTCCCGCCGCCGGAACCTTCGCCCTCGCCCGCTTCCGAAACCATACCGGTCATCGTCTTTGAAGATGGCATGGAGGTCGTGAAGCTGTGCCCGGCTGACAAGTACCAAGAGTTCGTAACCGAGGGGATGTTGGAAGTTACCCTTTTCGGCACGTACCTGTTGACCGGGAGGCCGCGCAAACGCAGACGGGCCTGACAATTTACCGCCAACCACCCCAACGGGGAGATTTCGTCTCCCTGCCAGGGGTACGTGTCTCCTCTTTGGGGCAACCCGAACAAGGAGACATGCCATGAGAAATCAGATCGCTATCAGATGCGCAGATGGGAAAACGGTCTACATGAAGAGCGAAAACTCGCCTTCCGTAGTCAGCGGCAAGAATGTCATTGCCGGGATCATGTTCGGCGTATCAGCCATGGCCTCTGCCATGATCGCCTTCAGCTACCTGTAGCCGTAACCACATCCCCGGTTGGGAGACAAACATCCCCTCTGGGGGCTCGTTCCGTCTCCCCCGGGCTACCACCAGAAAAGGAGAACTAGAGATGGCACGCATCGATGAATTTCTTAAAAGAGCTATCCCAGCTCATCAGAAAAAAGCTTCCGCGCACCTTGGCGATCGCACCAAGTACGCCGGGGCCTCCGACATCGCCGGATGCTCCCGCAAGGCCGTACTCGGCAAGCTCTCGTCGGTTGAGCACACGATCAAGCAGATGCTCGTCTTCGACAGAGGTCATGCAGCACAGGCCATGTTCAGGGATTATTTCCTGGCAGGCGGGGCCAACTTCGAGGAGGAGGTTGAAATCGCTCACCCCCAATACGACATCATTTGCCATATCGACTTCCTTTTCAGGGGGAAAAAACGCCTGCATGTGGTCGAAATGAAATCGACGGACGGCATCCCTGAAGAACCTTACGGCTCCTGGGTGGACCAGTTGCACGTGCAGATGGGCCTTCTCAGGCTGCAGGAAGGGCCGGAAATCGAAATCGGCGGCTCGATCCTGGCGGTGGATCTCAATAAGGGCGTCTACAAGGAGTTCAACTCCTACGTCCCGCACCCGGAGGTATTCGCCCCCTTGATCGAACGCGGCAGACACATCCTCTCCGCAATGCGCGGCGAGTGCGAACCGAATACTTGCCCAAGTATCCTCTGCGGCTTCTGTTCCTACCGAAGAGGGTGCCCTGCGCACGTCGCTCTGGAAATTCCCGATGAGGTCACCGATCGCGTCGCCGAGTACGAGAGTCTCGACCGGCAGAAAAAGGACCTCGAAAAGCGGCTGGACCCGATAAAGAACGAGCTGGTTACCTTTTTCGGGGGATCGTTTCAAGGTGTCACGGAAGACGGAATCGCCGTAGCGACAACAACGATTGCCGCATCCGAAACCGTCGATGCCAAGAAGCTGAAAAAAGACTTCCCGGACCTGTTCAAGGCGTGCTCGAAACCGAAGGCCGGCTACACGAAACTGGAAATCAAAAGACTCCCTCCGGCGCCGCTTGCGATAGCCGCCTGAGAGACCAACCCCACAGGGGGCGGAACACACGCTCCCGACAAGGGGATTACTCCTTTCATGGAGGCGTGTATCCGCCCCCGGAAAGGAGCAGTAATGAAACAACGAACGGGCGTCCTGCCCAAAGATTGCAAGCACCTCTCCCAGTCGAAGACGAACAGCGAGGACCTCAAGGAACTCGCCCGGACCATCCTCGCGGCAGTCGCTATGGTGATCACGGTCAGTATCTACTACTTCCTTGCTGCAGCCACCGTTTCGGGGCCCCAGGCTCAGGAACCGGTTACACGAAAAGGAGGTGGTCAGCATGTCAGTTCTCACTCTGTCGCTGCACGGCGCCAATCGAATCCTTGAGCGGTCTGTTCCGCTTGAGGCTCTGGAAGGCGTAAAATTCGCCACACCGCTGCTTACCGAGAAACCCCTGCGATTTCGCTACAAGGGGGTTACGGTGATCGCAAGGATGGCGTCGGGATACCCGAAGATCATCACCGCCTGGAAGGAGGCACGATTATGAGTAGCAAAGTACCTGTAGACCCTCGCCTCATGTCCGACGGTATGGATGGTCGGGCACCGGAAGGGAAATTGCGGAAATTAATCTCCTGCTCTCTCATCCCTGAAGGTCAGATCCGAGGAGCATACAAACATAATAACAAGATGTATGCGATAACAGGGGCGATGTACGGTCCCCCTGGAGGGATGCAAGTAGCATATGCTCAACTCATTGTTCCACTCGAACAGTACGGGGGCAAAGTTTATACGTACAACGAGAAATCTGCCACCGACATACGTGGAGAGCAATTCTATACGGGCATCAAAGTAAAGTGTGACGGAACCTGGTTCGTCCTTGGCGATGAACAGCTTCAATTCGTTCCCGGAGCACGTGACAGTCGCTTTGATGTCCCGGAACAGCTGGTTCTCTTCTAACATCACAGCTTCAGACCCGAAGGGGGCGAACATGAACCTTGAAGCTTACTCCACCGACGACCTGCTAATCCTCCAGGAATATCTTGCATGGCTCCAGCAGTACCGAGTCGATGTTCAAAAGGGATTGCAGTCTATTTCCAAAACTCTCGAGCGAAAGCACCAGGAGAGGGTATTCATTGTCGCAGGTCTGCTGTCATTGTTGGAAAACAACGGAACAGGTGATGGTGACCTGGCAGAAACCGTTTATGACACGACCGCAGACGCCGCCAGTGATATCTACAACGCCGGGCTGGAGCGCCAGCTCAACTGGCTGCTGGACCAAGGCTGCGGACCAGCGTTCATCTTAAGAAGGTTAGGCATCAATACGCCTGATACGTATGCCGCCTGCGAGGCTCTCATGTCTGCATAGAACTCACACCTCATATCAACTTCAACCCCACGGGGGCGGACTATCTCCCCCAGGGGAGTGGTCCGTCCTCCGAAAGGAGACAGACCCATCATGAAGAAACCCATCACCGAAGTATTCGGCATCCAGGCCCCCGCCACGATCACCGTCGATGTCCGCGACAACGCGAAACACGCGATGATCCCCCGCACCAATCCCGACTATGTGTTCCGAAGAGACCTGCTCTCGGACATCCTGGCGTGGATGAAGGGTGCGGCGGGGACCGATCCGCTCTATGTCGTCGGTCCCACCGGCTCCGGAAAATCTTCCATCATCACCCAGATTGCCGCACGGCTCAACATCCCTCTCTACGTGGTTTCGTGCCACGAGCGGATGGAGATGCCGGAACTGTTCGGACGCTTCGTGGTTCGTAGCGGCAACATGGAATGGGTGGACGGTCCCTTTATCCAGGGGCTCAAGGACCAAGCCGGAGCATGGATCTTGTTGGACGAGGCCGACACCCTCGACCCCGGCACCTTCGTAGGACTCAACGCCGTCAACGAGGGCCGTGCCATCATGATCCCCGAGAACGGCGAAACCATCGACCCTCTGCGCTTTGGCGCGAGGATAATCTTCGCCGGTAACACCGCCGGCAATGGCGACGCGACCGGACTCTACCAGGCTACCAAACGCCAGAACCTCGCCTCCATGGGGAGGTTCATGATGCTGGAGGTTGGCTATGCCGACCCGGCGGAGGAAAACCTGGCGCTTGAAAAAGCGGTCCCGGAAGTCCCCTCCCCTATCCGGCAGAAAATGGTGGAAGTGGCCAACAAGGTCCGCGATCTTTTCGTAAGCGGCGAGATCGAGGTAACCTTCTGCACCCGCACCCTCATACGCTGGGCGCAACTCGCCACCTTTTACAAAGCGAAACCGGGAATAAACCCCATAGTCTACGCCCTTGACCGTGCACTAGGCTTCCGGGCCGAAGTGCAGTCCCGCCAGGCTCTCCACGAGTTGGTACAGCGGATCATCGCATAGAGGGGGTGGACCATGTTCGTTCCCGGCAACACCCAATACGGCATCTGGATGCGGGCACCTTCCTCCAGCGGCGGCAAGGACTGGCTCGGGTTCCTCACCGACAGGGAAGTGATCAGTCAGTGGGGAAAGACCGGACAGGTGAACCAGGGCAAGGTCATCGGCCCTGCCCCCTCCCGAGTTTTTCTCGACCAGAAAATCGAGGAGAAAAAGGCCAAGGGCTACCGCCTGGTCGGGGAATGGTTCCCCGGCTCCAGCTGGTCACACCTGCAGCAGAGCCCACCGGCGACACCGCCTGACCCGCCACAACGAAGCAGGCCGACAAACAGCACTCCCCCATTGAGCAGTAACGTCATGAGCGAGTGGCTGTCCGACCAGAACAACGATCGATGGTTCTAATACCACCCAAACCGGGGAGACAGACATCCCCCAGGGGGGTGGCGCGTCTCCCCTTTATCATGAAAGGAGAACGCACATGAACATACTCGACAACATTTCCATTCTCGTACTGTCGGTTTCCCTCTGGACCGGGCGAAAGCAGCTACGTCAGGAGGATCTTAAACTGGCAGACGGCAGCGAACTCCCACCCCAGAAACTCGCTTCACTGGGAAGCAAACGGGTCATGGACCCGGCGGCGCTTGCGCCATTTGCGACCTTCAAGAGGCGTGCGGAACGAACCGTTCTTTCCGTGGGAACCAGGTTTCTCGGCGGGTATGCAGTCCCCGTGGAGAAGCTCGATGATCTCATGGCGGAACTCGACGCCATCAAAGGCGAATACAACGCAGCCAAGATCGAATTCTTGTCGGAGTACGACAATGCGGTTCAGGACTGGAAGGCGCAGAACCCCGGCTGGGAGGCAGTCATCGCCCGGGCGGTGGAAAGCTTGGAATACGTCGAAAGACAGCTTGCCTTCAGAGTACAGACATTCAACATCAACCCGGTCGAAGGGCATGAGACAGGTCTTGATACTGAGATAAACGGCCTGGCCGATCAGCTGCGCCACGAGGTCCAGCAGCAGGCCCGCATGACCTGGGACAGCTCTTTCAGTGGCAAATTGGAGGTTGGCCAGAAGACTGTGCGGCCTCTCAGGTCGATGCTGGACAAGATCGAAGGGCTGGTTTTTCTCGAACCCGGTCTGAACGAGTTGGTCACCGGTATCAGGTCCACCCTCGCCGGTCTTCCGAAAACCGGCCCGATCAAGGGTGGGGATTTCGCCGCCTTGTGCGGGGTGATCCACCTCCTCGGCAACATTCCTGAGGCAAGGCAGATTGCTGAAAGCCTCTCTGCCGAGGAAGAACCGGAAGAAACGGCAGAGGAAATGGACAGCATCGGAGAGCCACACGAGATCGAGGTCATCCCTGACTTTCTTTACGTGCCTCAATTCGAAGAGGCGCCATCTGAATGGTTCTAGTCCTGGACAGGACACTCCCACCCTGCGGGGGAAGCATCATCTGACGCTCCCTGCAGGGGGGAGCGTCCTCTCAGGAGAAACCATGACACCTAAAATATCCACCGTCATCGGGGGCCTAAGGATCGCATTGCAGGCCCTTGGCGCAAAAATGGGCGTGACCCTCCGTATCGAAGGAGACCAAGCCTACACCAACGGTAACGAAATCGTCATTCCCACCTTGCCCGCCGACGACCACAGGGCGGCAGTTCTCGCCCGTGGCTATGTCGATCATGAAGCTGCCCACGTCCGTCACTCGGATTTCGGAAGAGACATGGGGACCTGGGGAGAACTCATTGAGGAAGTCTATATCGAAAAGAAGCAGTGCGAGGATTATCCGGGTTGCGCGATCAATCTGCGGAACCTGGTTGCCATTCTCACGCACGAGGATGGCAGTTTCAGGGGAACGAAAAGCCAGCCCGTGTCGCTTCTGACAAGCTGGCTGATTTGCCGCGGGCGGGCGGATGTCCTTGGTCAACCACTCGGAGGCGTAGCAAAAGAGATGGAGACCTGGAGCCGGCAAAGCTTCGGCGATCCCTTCTGCGATCGATTCGCGGCATGCGTCGCCAGGATCGCCTCGTGCAACACACTGGGGGATTGCGTAAATCTCGGGAAAGAGATCGAAGCACTCGTAGCAAACCCGCCACTGCCCAGGCAGCAGGTTAACAAGCCGGATAGCGGCATAAGAAATCAGCCGGCCGACGCAGGTAACGGTGAGGAACCTTCCGGCGACGAAAACTGTTCCGGGAACTCATCAGGGAGAGGTGCGGGAAAACCCGCCGCTGCGATGCAGACGGACAATCTCGAAAAGCTCCGCACAGCCGATGTCGCCAAGGCCACCCAGATAGTCGACCTTGGGAAGATCGTCGCCCAGATGCTCGGCAAAGAACATTGTAACGGTGAGACAACAGGCCAGTTGGAAGAGATTCCCGACACGGTTTATCCAAGTATCGGGGCCGGAAGCGGCGCCGGCGATCAGAGAAGGATCGAAGGTGAAATGGGCTTCGACGGTGCGCGTCGCAAGACAAGCAGAATGCGAAGCCAGCTTGCCGGACTCCTTCAGGCCGTCCGACTTCAACAGTGCAATGCAAAGAGAGCAGGCCACAGAATCGACAGTCGGTCGGTGTACCGCGTGGCATGCCAGACACCGGACACCCGGTTATTCGCGGCACGCAGAGACAAGCAGGATGACAATACTGCGATCGTGCTGCTCACCGACCGCTCCGGGTCAATGAACCCCGAAAAAATGTGTGTGGCGCTGCAGGCTACATTCGTCACCGCGGAGGCGCTGGAGCTCCTCCCGGGAGTTACCTGCGCAGCAGGGGCCTTTCCCTGGGGGAGAGCCCTGGTGGAGTTGAAGCCCTTCGGTGCGAAACCAAGGGCGGGATTCTTCAACATCGGCTCCAGCGGGGGGACCCCGATGGCAGAGGCCCTTTTGTGGGCCGGGATGCTCCTGACACATCGTCCGGAACGCCGGAAGATCGTCATTCCGATGACCGATGGAAGCCCGGACGACCTCAGGAAAACAAGGAAGGCGGTGGAAAGACTCAGGTCATGCGGGATCGAGGTGTATGGAATCGGCATCCTCGACAACTCCATATTGACCTGGCTGAAGGAATCCTCCGTCATAAGACAGATTGAAGAGCTGCCCGCTGCGCTGATCGGCCTCCTTAAGGAGGCCCTCATCACGAAGCGCAAGGCAGCCTGACCTCCATTTGGAGGCCCGCCCTACCGGGAGTTCTAACTGACACTCCCGTTGGGGGGAGTGTCTTCAGGAGGTCGCCATGAAAAAGAAGAAAGTTACCATAAATTACGACTACTTCGGTCCCGGCAACGGCCTGTATGTCATCCATTTCGAAGAGGGGTGCACTACCCTCGGCTTCGACCGGGTGATGCAACTGGGCAATCTGCTCGCAGCTGAGCTGGACCGCTGGGACCTGACTCCTTTGCCGGCTGAGCGCGGCACCATGAAGGCCTACGAGAAGTACCGTAAGCTGTCGGATCTGGTTTTCCAGAGACATCAACAGAACGGCTACCGCTCAAGGGCGGAACTCACCCCTCAGCTCATTGGCCTGGAAGGCAAGCAGGTTGAGGTGGTGGACTGCTACGGCGAGAAGCGCCGCTTCGTGGTCGGCAAATCTACCGGTTGGATACCGTGTCATCTGGAGATTGCATCAAGAAGATCAACCGGAGGCCCGGCCGTCATGGGCGCACCTTTCCAGTCGGTCAGGGTGGTCTAACCCGATCACCTATAAAGATCGAACCAACTAATTCCCATCGGGGCCAGAGTCCCCCTTGGGGGTCTCCGCTTCCCGGAAAGGAGCAAGCGAATGTCCCCCTATCTCACGAATCTCTTCGGAGAAGAAATCCCACCGGAGAAAAAGAAAATAACAATTCTCTCAATCGAAGCCAGGTACCGGAAAGAGGTGGTGCGTGAAGACGCTCCCGCGTGGGTGTCCAAGCGGTTCACGTCGGCAAGTCAGGTCTATGAGATGTTCTTGGATCTCCGCCAGGAGGCGAAGGAGCACTTCATCGCATTGCACCTGGACGGCAAGAACAGGATTGCCTGTCTCGACCGGGTGTCTGTCGGTTCCCTCAACCAGAGCATCGTGCATCCCCGGGAACTGTTCAAGACCGCTCTCCTGTCGAGCGCAGCCGCCATTCTTCTCATACACAACCACCCCACCGGCGATCCTACACCTTCAAGTGAGGATATCGAGGTTACCCGACGCATCAAAGAGGCCGGTGATCTTCTCGGCATCAAGGTACTCGATCACATAATCATCGGCGACAGTTACCTCAGCTTCGCCGAACAGGGCCTTATCTGACATCCCGGCGTGGACATGACTCCCTGCGGGGGACATGTCCTCGC
>MTLD01000096.1_pt1 | contig 42160 bp, 34 predicted proteins | sample 1982471 | NCBI WGS metagenome assembly MTLD01 (sample SAMN05712604, study PRJNA340218) | biofilm metagenome | isolation source: sample SPM anode biofilm adapted to -50 mV | place: USA | collected 2012-02-03 | reverse complement strand
GCCCAGCCGCTTCACGCGGTACTGGCGGACCACCTCCGCCGCGATGGCGTCCGGCGCCGCGAAGCAGCCCGCGCCGGCCTGCCCGAAGGCCTTGAGCAGGGCGCTGTCGCTGAACTCCCCGACGATGCGGGGGCGGACGCCGTGGGTGCCCATCCACTGGTCCAGGGCCCGGCGCAGCGCCGTCCCCTGCAGGGGCAGCAGCCAGGGCTGCCCGTCGAGCGCCGCGGGAAACCCGCCGCGGAGGTTGCGCGCCAGGGGGCCCGATGCGAAGACGGACACACCGCACTCGCCGAGGAGGTGGTTGAAGGCCCGGAGGCGGCTCTGGGGCTCCAGGGGCCGGTCGGTGAGCACCACGTCGAGGTCCTGGGTGGCCAGGGCCGCGAGCAGGCGCTCGGTGGCGTCCTCCCGGGCCAGGAGGCGCGGCGGGTCCGCCAGCTGCAGGGCGGGGTCCAGCAGCTTCTGGACCATGAGCTTGGGCAGGGCGTCGGAGATGCCCACGGCCAGGTGCGGTTGGCGCGCGGTCCGGCCCCCGCCCAAAGTCTCGCGCAGCTCCTGGCCCAGGCCGAAGATCTCGTCGGCGTACCGGAAGACCATGCGCCCCGCCTCGGTGAGGGCGACACCGCGGCCCGCCTTCTCGAAGAGCCGCTCGCCCAGGTCCTGCTCCAGGGCGCGGATCTGCGCGCTGAGGGTGGGCTGGGAGAGGCGCAGGGCTGCCGCGCCTTTGCCGATGCCGCCCTCGCGGGCCGCGGTCCAGAAGTAGAACAGGTGATGGTAGTTCAGCCACTCCATGGATCAATCATAGTGATTTTCTATGAATGAATCGCTGTTTATGTATTATTTCGGATGATTCCCGAAAGCTAGCCTGACTCCCGCCCGGGGCATGGCCCCGGCCTGGAGGGCCTGGTGGAACGTCCCCGCGAACCAGACCGGTGGACCGAGGGGCAGCCGTTCCGCCGGCTGCCGTCGCCCCCCCTGCCCCGATCGCCCGGGAGCCCCGGATTCCGCCGGGCCTTGGAGGTCCTGGCGGCCGGCGGGCTGGTGGCCTTCCCCACGGAGACGGTCTACGGCCTGGGCGCCGACGGGCTCGCCGCTTCCGCGGTGGCCCGCATCTACGCCGCCAAGGGCAGGCCCTCGACCAACCCCCTCATCCTCCACGTCTCGGGCCTGGCCATGGCCCGGGCGCTGGTCCGGCGCTTCCCCCCGGAGGCCCTGGCCCTCGCCGAGGCCTTCTGGCCCGGCCCCCTCACCCTGGTGCTGCCGAAGGACGCCTGCGTGCCTGACTCGGTGACGGCGGGCGGCGACACGGTGGCGCTCCGCATGCCCGCCCACCCGGTGGCCCTCGCCCTGATCCGAGCCTTCGGTCGTCCCCTGGCCGCGCCAAGCGCGAACCGCTCCGAGCACGTGAGCCCCACCACCGCCGCCCACGTGGCCGACGACCTCGCCGGCGCCGTGGACCTCATCCTCGACGGCGGCCCCTGCGAGCGGGGCCTGGAGAGCACCGTGCTGGACCTCAGCGGCCCGGAGCCCCGCCTCCTCCGCCCCGGCCCGCTGCCGCCGCGCCTGCTGGCCCGGGTGCTGGGTCGGGCGCCCCGCGTGGGACCGGGCTCCAGTCACGGCATCGCCCCGTCGCCGGGTCTCTCCCCCCGCCACTATGCGCCGCGCATCCCCGTGGTGCTGGCGCCCGACGCGGAGGCGGAGCTGGCCCGGGCCACGGGCCCCCAGGGCTGGCTGCGCCTGGGTGACCCCCCGGCGGCGCTGCCCGAGGGCGTGGCCTGCCGGGCGCTGACCGGCCAGCCGGACGTGGCGGCCCGTGGCCTCTACGCGGCCCTCCGCGAGCTGGAGGCCCTGCCCCTGGTCCGCATCGTCGCGGACCTCCCCCCCGACACCGGCCCGTGGCTTGCCCTTCGGGACCGGCTCACCCGGGCGGCGGTTCCCGCCGCCGCCCCCTTCGCAGAGGAGTGCCTATGAGCTCCCGCTATACCCTGACCCCCGACGGCCGCACCCGCGTCACCGTCATCCCCGGCGACGGCATCGGCCCCGAGGTGGTGGACGCCACCCGCCGCATCATCGACGCCGCCGGCGTGCGCATCGCCTGGGAGGAATGCCAGGCCGGCGCCTCCGTGTTCCGCCAAGGGCAGGCCACCGGCGTCCCCGAGGCCACCATCCGCTCCATCCGGGAGACCCGGGTGACCCTCAAGGGGCCCCTGGAGACGCCCGTGGGCTACGGCGAGAAGAGCGCCAACGTGACCCTCCGTAAGCTCTTCGAGACCTTCGGCAACGTCCGTCCCGTGCGCCGCCTGCCGGGCGTGCCCACGCCCTTCTCCGACCGCCCCATCGACCTGGTGGTGGTGCGCGAGAACGTGGAGGACCTCTACGCCGGCATCGAGCACATGCAGACGCCCGGGGTGGCCCAGTGCCTCAAGCTCATGAGCCGCAAGGGCTGCGAGAAGATCGTGCGCCTGGCCTTCGAGGTGGCCCGGGCGGAGGGCCGGAAGAAGGTCCACTGCGCCACCAAGGCCAACATCATGAAGCTCACCGAGGGCCTCATGAAGCGCACCTTCGAGGAAGTGGCGAAGGAGTACCCGGACCTCGAGGCCCACCACATCATCATCGACAACTGCTGCCACCAGCTGGTGCGCAGCCCCGAGCAGTTCGATGTCATCGTCACCAGCAACATGAACGGCGACATCATGTCGGACCTCACCTCCGGCCTCATCGGCGGCCTGGGCTTCGCCCCCGGGGCAAACCTGGGCAGCGACATCGCCATCTTCGAGGCGGTGCACGGCAGCGCGCCGAAGTACGCGGGCAAGGACGTCATCAACCCCACGGCCATGCTGCTCTCGGGCCTGATGATGCTGCGTCACATCGACGAGTTCGAGGCCGCCGAACGCATCGAGAACGCCCTCTACGTGACCCTGGCCGAGGGCGCCCATACCCGCGACGTGAAGGTGGTGGGCAGCCTCGGCACCCGCGCCTTCACTGACCGCATCATCGGCAACCTGGGCCGCGAGGCCGCAGGCTGGAAGGTGCGCCACCACGAGCGCCTGCAGATTCCCAACGTCTCGCCCCGCCTGGACTTCGTGCGGCCCGAGACCCGGGAGCTGGCGGGCGTGGATGTCTTCCTGGAGTCCGCTGAGACTCCCTCCGAGATCGGCCGGGCCCTGGAGCAGGTGGCCGAGGCGACGCCCTTCCGCCTCAAGATGATCAGCAACCGCGGCACGCGGGTGCACCCGGATCCCGGAAACCTGCCCGACTGCGTGGACCACTGGCGCTGCCGCTTCGTGGTGCGCGAGGACCAGCAGGCCGATGACCCTGCCATCTTCGCCCTGGCGGCGGCCGCCTCCGAAGGCCGCCGCTGGATGCACCTGGAGAAGCTGGAGCGGCTCGACGGGGCCCCCGGCTGGACCAAGGCCCAGGGCGAAGACTGACCCCAGAGGCGAGAGGAACAGGCCGGGTCCGGCGGCACCCGCCGCGGCCCGGCCTCCGCAATCGAGGCCGGCGGGGCGGGCAGAGCCTGGGGGGACGGGAGCGCGGGGGCAGGGGAAGCCTGGAGGCAGGATGGCCCTCCGCGCCCGGGAAGGGCCCTACCGGACGCCGGGGGCGGCCTCCGCGCCCCCGCCCAGCGCCGCGAGGGCCGCTTCCAGTTCGCGGCGGGCGGCGCCCTCGGCCTTGGCCAGCCGCGCGCGGAGGAGGGTCCGCTGCACCCAGCGTAGGGCCTCGGCCGCGGGCACGGGCACATCGGGCTTCACGCCCACGTGCTCCCAGTTGGTCTTCGTTACAGGATTGATGGCCCGCCCCGTGGGGATGAAGGCCAGGAATCCCCCGCCGAGGGCCATCGCGCGGCCCGGATTGGCGCCGCCACCCGTGGTCTCCCCCACGAGGGTGGCGCGCTTCAGGGCCCGAAGGTCGTAGGCGCACTCCTCGCCGCCGGAGAAAGTGTGCGCGGAGGTGAGGACGTACACGGGCCCCCCGTAGCGCGGGGCGGCCAGTGGGCTCGTCCAGTACTGGCGGGTGGCGTCCTTCGGACGGTCATAGATGGTGTTGATCTCCCGCGCCTCGCCTTCCGGGAGGAAGTGGCTCACGAGGTAGGCCACGCTCTCCGGCTCGCCGCCACCGTTCTCGCGGAGGTCGAGGATCACGGCGTCCGAGCCCGCAAGGAGCCGCATCGCCGCGGAGAAGGCCGCCCCCACCGCCTCCGTGGGGCCGAATCCGTCGATCTTCAAGTAGCCGAGGTTGCCGGCCAGCCGTTCCACCCGCGCCACGCCGTAGCCCTGCCGCGCGGATTCGGCGTGCCGCTTCGCCATCTCCGCCGGAGAGGGGACCTGGTCCTCGTCCTCCTCGCGGGGATCGAAGGCGGGATCGAAGCGCACCCGGAAATGCCGGTCCTGGCCCAGGTCGCGGAGGTCCTTCGTCAGGGCCTCCGCGAAGGCGCGCACGGTGGTGCAGCCGTCGTAGGCCCCGGACGCCAGCCGGGCCCGCAGCGCCGAACCCACCCGGGCCCCGGTCTCCGGGAAGACGTACTGGGCCTGCAGGGCCTGGGCCAGGGCCTCCACCACGGCCTGGCGCTGGGAGGCCGCCACCGGGGGGGCTGTCTCCTGGGCGGTGAGGGGTGCCAGCAGGGCGGGCAGGAGGAGGGTCGTGCGCAGGTTCATCGGGGGCTCCGCGGTCAGTCCAGGATTCGGCCGGGGCCCGCCGGGGTCCAGCTGGCAGGATGCCGGAATCCAGGTGGAATGCCATCATGCAGGGATGCCCAAACCCGAGCTGGATGACCTGGATCGCCGCCTGATCGCCGAACTCTGCGCGGATGCCCGCCTCACCCAGGTGGCCCTGGCCGCCCGAGTGGGCCTCTCGCGCTCCGCAGTCCAGGAGCGCCTCAAGCGGCTGGAACGGGAGGGCGTCATCCGGGGCTACACCCTGCGCCTGGACCGGGAGCGACCCCCTGGCGTGCGGGCCTACCTCCTGGTGCAGGGCCAGGGACCCAGCCACGAGCGGGCCGTCCGGGCCCTGGAGGCCTTCCCGGAGGTGCGCGTGGCGGATTCCGTCAGCGGCGACACGGACCTGGTGCTGCAGGTGGAGACGGAGCGCCTGGAGGACCTCAACCGCCTGCGGGATGAAGTGGCGAAACTCCCGGGCGTGGCCGCCACCCGCACCCTGCTGGTGATGGCCCCTCGCTTCGACCGCCGCTGAGACGCCGAGGGCCCCGCTCGGGGCCCTCGGCAACGGTTGGCGGCTCGGCTCAGCCCTTCGTCCACCGCAGCACGGGCTTGCGGGCGGCGGTGGTCTCGTCCATGCGGCGCATGGGCGCCAGGGTCGGCGCCTGGTGGAGGGCATCGGGGTTCTCCTCCACCTCCTTGGCGATGGCGAGCAGGGTGTCGCAGAAGGCGTCCAGCTCGCCCTTGTCCTCGCTCTCGGTGGGCTCGATCATCAGCGCGCCGGGCACGATGAGGGGGAAGTAGATCGTGGGCGGGTGGTAGCCGTGGTCGATGAGGCGCTTGGCGATGTCCAGGGTGTGGACGTCGTGCTTGGCCTGGAGGGTGTCGCTGAACACCACCTCATGGAGGCTGGGGGAGTCGATGTGCAGGGCGTAGGCATCCTTCAGCCGGGCGCGGACATAGTTGGCGTTCACGATGGCGCGCAGCGTCGCCTCCCGCAGGCCATCGCTGCCATGGCTCAGGCAGTAGGTCATGGCCCGCACGAGGATGCCGAAGTTGCCGAAGAAGGTGTGTACCTTGCCGATGCTCTGGGGCCGGTCCCAGTCCCAGCGGTAGGTGTGCTTCGGCACCTCGCCCTCGCCCACCTTCACCGTGTCGCGGACGACGACGGGCACCGGCAGGAAGGGCAGCAGCTTCGCACCGCAGCACACGGGACCGGCGCCGGGGCCGCCGCCGCCGTGGGGCGTGGAGAAGGTCTTGTGCAGGTTCAGGTGCATGACGTCCACGCCGAAGTCGCCGGGCCGGGCCACGCCCACGAGGGCGTTCATGTTGGCGCCGTCCATGTAGACCAGGGCGTCCACGCTGTGCAGCAGGTCGCTGATCTCCTTGAAGCGGTATTCGAAGACGCCCACCGTGTTCGGGTTGGTGATCATGGCCCCGGCGATCTCGGTGCCGAGCTCGGCCACGAGGGTCTGGAGGCCCTTGCGCACCTTGCCGGTGACGGGATCGGTCACGTCCTCGAAGCTGATGGTGCCGTCGGGCCGGGAGGGCAGCTCCACCACCTCGTAGCCCGCCATGGCGGCGGTGGCGGGGTTGGTGCCGTGGCCGCTGTCGGGGATGAGGATGACGCGGCGCTTGGCGCCCTTGGACACGTGGTACGCACGGATGAGCATGACGCCCGTGAGCTCGCCGGCGGCGCCGGCGGAGGGCTGGAGGGTGACGCCGGGCAGGCCCGTGATCTCCTTCAGCCACTCCTGGAGGGTGAAGAGCATCTCCAGGTTGCCCTGCACGAGGGCGTCGGGGGCCATGGGATGGGTGTCCGTGAAGCCCGGCATCCCCGCCACCTTCTCGTTGAGGCGGGGGTTGTGCTTCATGGTGCAGGAGCCGAGCGGGTAGATGCCGTCGTCCACGCCGTAGTTCCACTTCGACAGGCGGGTGAAGTGGCGGATGACCTCCACCTCGCTCAACTCGGGCAGGGCGTCGAAGCCGCTGCGCCGGAGGTGGGCGGGCCGGGTGTCCTGGGCCTCGGGGACGTCGAGTCGCGGCAGGTCCATGCCCCGCTTGCCGGGGACGGAGCGGTCGAAGGAGAGGGATTCGCGCTGGCGAAGGAACATGTCGGACTCCCTAGGCGACGACGCTGGGCACATGGGCGAGGACCTCGACGAGGCTCTCGATCATCTGGCGGGTGTGGAGCTCGGTGGCGCACCAGAGGATGCAGCCCCGGTACTCGGGGTAGAAGCGGCCGAGGTCGAGGCCCGGCAGCAGGCTCTCCTTGAGGCAGGCCTCCTGGAGGGCGGCCATGTCGCCCGAGTAGCGCAGGACGAACTCGTTGAAGAAGGGCACGTCGTCGGCGGGCGCCATGTCCGGCAGCTCCAGCAGGCGGCTGCGGAGGTACTGGGCCTTGGCGGCGTTCTGGGCGGCAAGGCCCTTCAGCCCCTCCGGCCCGGCGAGCTGGAGGAAGAGGTTCGCCCGCAGGGCCACGAGGCCCTGGTTCGAGCAGATGTTGCTGGTGGCCTTGTCGCGGCGGATGTGCTGCTCGCGGGCGGTCAGCGTCAGCACGTAGCCGGTCTTGCCGTCCAGGTCCTTCGTCTGGCCCACCACGCGGCCGGGGATCTCGCGCTTGTGGGCGTCCTTCACGGCCAGGAAGCCGAGGAAGGGGCCGCCGAAGGTGGGCTTGTTGCCGAAGGACATGGCCTCGCCGCAGGCCATGTCGGCGCCCGCCTTGCCGGGGGCCTCCAGCCACCCGAAGGCCAGGGCCTCCTGGGTGACGCTCACCAGCAGGGCGCCCGCGGCATGGACAGACGCGGCCAGGGCCGTGAGGTCCTCCACGGCGCCCAGGAAGTTGGGGTAGCCCACCAGCACCGCGGCCACGTCGGGGCCGAGCTTGGCCTGCAGGTCCGCGGTGTCGGTGACGCCGTCCTTGAGGGCCACCTCCACGAGCTTCAGGTCGTCGTGGGGGGCGAAGTTGGTCTCCAGCACCCGCCGGTAGAAGGGGTGGATGCCGCGACTCACCAGCACCGTGTTCCGCTTCTTCTGCACGCGGACGGCCATGAGGGCGGCCTCGACGCAGGCCGTGCCGCCGTCGTAGAGGCTGGCGTTGGTCACGTCCAGGCCCGTCAGGTCGCAGATGAGGGTCTGGTATTCGAAGATGTGCTGCAGGGTGCCCTGGCTGATCTCCGGCTGATAGGGCGTGTAGGCCGTGAACCACTCCTGGCGGCTCACCATGGCATCGATGGCGGCGGGCACGAAGTGGTCGTAGGCCCCGGCACCGAGGAACTGGGCGCAGAAGCGCATGTTCCGGTTGGCCATGCGCATCATCTCCCAGGCCACTTCCTGCTCGGCGCCCTGGGGCGGGAGGTCCAGGGGCCGTTTCAGCCGCAATGGCTCGGGGATGCCCACGAGGAGATCCTCGGCGCGCGTGACGCCGATGGTGTCCAGGAGGGCGCGGTCTTCGGCAGGGGAAGAGGGCAGGTAGCGCATGGCGGCCTCGGTCAAGGAGCGGAGGGAATCCCAGCGCTCCAGGGTATCAGGCGGGACCCCTCCGGCAGTCGGGGGCGGTCTGTGGTGAAGGTCACAGATGCCCCCCTCGCGCGGGTTCCAGCCCCCTGGTCAGCGGCGGCGCCAGAGGTCGAAGGGCTGAGTCCCGATGAGGAGGTTGAAGTGCCCTGAGGCGGGCTGGTGGAAGCCCGGGCCGTCCAGACGCAGGAAGCCGTAGGACAGTTCCAGGTAGTAGAGGTTCACCAGGGTGGTCCGCAGGAGGATCCCCGCGCCATGGGCCTGGATCCGGGTGCCGTTGCGCCAAAGCCCGGCCGCCTCCGGGGCCACCTGGGCGAAATCGAAGCGGGGCTCCACCTCCAGGGTGAGCCCCAGGCCCGCATCGAAGCGGACCGGGACGCCCGCCCGCACCGCCGCGAAATTCGGGGCCAGGAAGCTCAGGGAGTCGCTTCCCAGCACGAAGGCCGGGCCGCCCAGGGCCCACCATCGATCCAGGGGGAGGCGGTGGCCGTAGCCCCACTCCAGATCCAGGTCTGCCCCCACGTGTTCGCCGAAGGCGTGGAGGCCCCGGGCCCGGAAGTAGGCCTGGCGGAAGGAGCCCCCCGGGTCGAAGGACGGCCTGGCCTCGCCCAGGCCGTAGCGGGCCCGGAGCAGCAGGCCCTCCCGGGGCAGGGTGTGGTGGTCGTCGTTGTCCCACTCGGCGCTGAGGGAGGCGGCCGCCTCGTCGCGGCTGCGGGTGAGGCCCGCGCCCAGGTAGTCCGCGCGGCGCCGAGACAGGTCCAGCGTGGCCTTGCCCGTGCCGAGGTTGCTGAAGCGCACATAGCCCAGGAGTTCCAGGTCCGAGGCCGTCATCCGGGAATCGGGCTGGCCGGTCTGCACTTCCGGGAGGTTCCAGGGGAGGGGGGTCTCCAGGCGCTGGCGCCAGGCCCCGGCCCGCAGTTCCAGACCTGCGCCGGGCGCGAAGCCGAAGGGCCAGCGCAGGGCCAGCCCGCCCTGCTCCTGGAGGCGGTTCTTCGCCCCGCGGACCTCGACTTCCGTCCCCGGGACGCCCACGTCCAGGCCCCGGTACACCAGGCCCACCTGGCCCCCCAGGTTGGATTCGTAGCCCAGGGAGAGATCCACCCGGTGGCTGGGCAGGGGCACGGGCGTGACCTCCAGCCTCGCCGTATCCATGGCCGCATCCGCGGGGACGAGCTGGTTCCGCAACCGCTCCAGGTGGGTGCGGTGCTCGGCCAGGGCCACCCGCTTCTGCAGGACATCGGTGCGCAGGGGCGCCCGTTCCAGCGGCGCCAGCAGGCGCCGGAGGGGGGCGGCGTCCACGGGGCGCCCCTCCGAGGGCTGCACCACCACCGACGTCACCCGCGGTTCCCGCGCCACCACCCGGAGGCAGCCCGTGGCCGGGTCGAAGCCTGACCCGCGCACATCCACCAGGGGGGTGTCGTCCATCACCAGGCCATAGACCAGCTCGCTGAGGAACCGGCCGAAGGCGGCGGGATTGAAGCGTTCGCCCTGTGGCAGGTGCGCCGCCAGCCCCCGGTCGATCCGGGGCCGCCATTCCGCCGGGGCCTCCACCTCCACCGTCTTCACGGCGGGGTAGAGCTGGAGATGGACCGCCAAGCGGGGGGCCCCCGGGCCGGCCTCCAGCTCTGCCCAGGCCTCGCGGGCCAGTCCGTGGACCAGCACCTGCTGGAGGAAGGCCAGCACGTCCTGCTCCCGGAGGGGGCGATCTTCCGGCAGGAAGCGGGCCTGCAGCGTCCGCACCGCCTCGGGCACCGGCTCGGCGCAGACGTACGCCACGGCCCGGGTCGGCAGCACCGCCGATCCCCCCATGGCCTGCCGCAGCCGCTCGTGGAAGGTGGCCTGCACCGCATCGAAGCCCTTGCGCCCCTGCTGGACCAGGGTCGGCAGGAGCCCGGAATAGTCGAGGAACGGCACCTTCCGGTCGTCCAGGCGGATGAGCAGGTCCGCCTGGGCGCGGCTCTCCCACTGGCGGCGCTCCACCACCAGGTCGAGGCTGCGGGCGGCCACCGAGAAGAAGTTGCTGGAGGGGCGACGCTCCAGGGGCGAGCTGACATCCACCGCCAGCACGAGGTCCGGATGGAAGGCCTCCCTGGCCACGCCCACGGGCAGGTTCTCCACCAGGGCCCCGTCCACGTACTGCTGGCCGCCGATGACCACTGGCTTGAGGGCGCCGGGGACGGCCATGGAGGCCCGCACCGCCTCCGCCAGGTCTCCGTGGCCGAACACCCGCCCCTGCCCCGTCTCCAGGTTGGTGGCCAGCACCCGCAGGGGGAGCCGCAGCCGGTCGAAGTCTCCGCCGGAGAAGAAGGCGGCCCGCGCCAGGAGGCCCTGGAGCACCCGCTGCAGCTCGGTCCCGGAGCGCAGGCTCTGCGCGAAGCGGAGCCGGCCCCGGTCGATCTCGGCGGTGAGGAAGGTGTCGCTGTGGTCCTCCTGCTCCTCCAGGGTCTCCCCGGGGTTGCGCACCAGGGGGTCGAGGGCCGTGCGGCCCAGGTCCAGGCGGCCGAACAGGTCCTCGATCTCGTGGCCGGAGAAGCCGCTGGCGTAGAGGGCCCCCACCAGGGCCCCGGCGCTGGTGCCGGTGACGCTGCCCAGGGGGTAGCCCACCTCCTCCAGCCGCTGGATCACCCCGATCTCTGCCAGTCCCCGCGCCCCCCCGCCGCTCAGCACCAGGGCCACCTTCGGCAGCCCCGGCACTTCCACCCGCGGCGCGAAGCGGAACAGCATGTCCGGCGGAAGGACCTTCACCTCGAGGCGGCGGGCCGCCGCCGGAGCAGGCGCGGTCGCCGGAGCGGGTGCGGTCACCTGGGCCGCCAGCAGGGCCGGGAGGCCCAGCAGCAGCGCCCCGCGCCTCATCCCAGGGCCTCCCGCTGGGCGGCCATGAGGCGCTCGCAGCCCGCCAGGCCCAGGTCCATCAGCACCTCGGCCTCGGCGCGGCTGAAGGGCCGGCCCTCCCCGGTGCCCTGGAACTCCACCAGGGCGGCCTCCCCGCCCGGGAGGGGACGGGCCACCACCAGGTTGCAGTCCACGGCGGCGAGGTGGTCCTCTTCATACTCCAGGTCCACCACCGCTCCCCGGCGAACCTCGCCGGCCTCCACGATCCCCGCGCTCACCGCGGCCACCTGCCGGACCAGGGCGGCCTCCAGCCCACGGCTCCGCAGGGCCAGGGCGGCGGCCACCCAGGCGCCGGTGATGGCCGCGCAGCGGGTTCCGCCGTCCGCGTTGAGCACGTCGCAGTCCACGGTGAGGGTGCGCTCCCCCAGGGCCGCCAGGTCCACGGCCTGCCGGAGGCTTCGGCCGATGAGCCGCTGGATCTCGACGGTGCGCCCCTGCTGCTTCCCCTTGGCGGCCTCGCGGTCCGTCCGGCTGTGGGTGGCGGCCGGCAGCATGCCGTATTCCGCCGTGAGCCAGCCCGTGCCCCGCCCCTTCATCCAGCCGGGCACCTTCTCCTCCAGGCTGGCGGCGCAGAGGACGTGGGTCCGCCCCAGCTTCACCAGGCAGGAGCCATCGGCGTGGAGCTGCACGCCGATCTCCATGGACAGGGGACGCAGCTCGGAGTTTCCCCGCATCAGCGGCACCCGCCTTCGATCTTCTCCACCCGCCCCTGGTGGCGCCCCCCCTCGAAGGGTGTATCCAGGAACAATTTCAGGTAGTATTCCGCCTTGAGCGGATCCGTCAGCCGCTGGCCGAAAGCGATGGCGTTCGCGTCGTTGTGCTGCCGGGCCAGTGCCGCGTGCTCGGGGGAAGTCACCAGCGCGCAGCGGATGCCGGGATGGCGGTTGGCCGTGATGCTCATGCCGATGCCGGATCCGCAGACCAGCACCAGACGCTCCCACCGATCCATGCCCTGCGCCGCCCGGTGCGCGTAATCCGGGTAGTCCACCGAGGCCGATCCGTCCGTGCCGAAATCCACCACCTCGTGTCCCTGCTCCCGAGCCCAGGCCTTCAGCCGCTCCTTCAGATCGAACCCCGCATGATCGCTGGCAAACCCGAGTCTCACGGAACACCTCCCCGAGGGGCCGGCCCGGCGCCTGCCTCCACCTTCCAGCCTACATGCTGACGCCCTTCCTCCAGTACCGCCCCCTCGACCGGGGCTTCCTGCTCTGCCTCCCCGAGGCGGTGGGACCCGCCGAGTGGGCCCGCGCCCTCCGGAGCCTGCCGGGCGACCTCCAGGGCCGCGAGCGGCTCACCCCCGCCAAGGCCCAGATCTACCTCCCGGACGGCGCCCAGGTGGAGATGCATGCCGTGCCCCTCCGCTGGCAGCGGGCCTATCCCTGGCTGTCCTCCCTGGCCCTGAAACCGGGCCATGCCGGCGCCTCCCTCCAGTACTGGGCCACGGCCCTGCGCCTGCTGCAGTCCCTGGTGGTGCGCGGCGCCCTGCTGCCCCAGCTGGACACCCGCACCAGCCCCTGGCGGGCGCGCTGGGGCGTGAGCCTCACCAGCCCCGCCGACCGCGCCGCCCTGGCCCAGATGACCCTGGCCATGCCCCCCGCGGCCCGGGCCTTCCCCGAGAACGACACCTGGGGCTTCACCAAGACCGTGCCCCTGGGCGAGCTGGACGCCTTCGACATCGAGGACGACCAGGCCCTGCCGCCTTCCGCCGAGTCCGTGCTGGGCGCCTTCCTGGAGGACGGCGCCGACTTCATCATGCGCTTCGTGGCTGGCGGCCTGCGGGCCGGGGACGATCCCCGCCTGGGCCTCATCCATCGGCTGCGGGGCCACAAGCGGGACCGTCTGCCCTGGGACGAGCGGCTCATGGTGGCCCTCTCCCACCAGCTGCCGGAGTTCCCCACCACGGGCGTCACCGAGCGCACCCTGGGCGAGCAGCTGGAGCAGTGGAGCGAGGGCGCCCGCCCCCAGTGGGTGCGTCCCGGACTGCGCCTGGAGGCCCCGCCCGTGCCCACGGGCCGCGACCAGAGCGTGCAGGAGGCCGACCGCCTGGCCGAGGAGGGCTGGATCCTGCGGGTGGGCCTGGAGACGGAAGGCGGCACGGAGATCGGCGTGGCCCGGCTCTGGGAGCCCTCCACGGAACCTGAGGTGCTGCAGGCCCGCCAGGCCCTGCTGCGGGGCCTGGCCCGGGCCGTGCCCTTCTTCCCGCCCCTGGAGCGGGCTCTCTCCGGCCAGAAGCCGGACGACCTGCTGCTGAGGCCGACCGAAGCCTGGAGCTTCCTCACGAAGGGCGCCGGCCAATTGAAGGAGGCGGGCTTCCTCGTCCACATCCCCGAGGCCCTCACGGAGCTGGGTGGGGCCCGCCGCCTGCGCGCGAAGGTGCGCCTGGGGGCCCGGTCCGTGGAGGAGGGCGGCCCCTCGGTGCAGGCGGGCCTGGACGGCAATGTCAGCGCCGACTGGTCCCTCATGCTGGGCGACGACGCCCTCAGCGTGGAGGACTTCGCCCAGATGGCCAGCCTCAAGCACCCGCTGGTGGCCTGGAAGGGCAAGTGGGTGGCCCTGGATCCGGAGACCCTCAAGCAGATCTCCAGCGTCATCCAGGCCAGCCGCGGCGCGGGCTTCGAGAGCATGACCAAGGGCGAGGCCCTGGCCGCCGCCCTCACGGGCACGGCCCGCATTCCCGGCGTCTCCGAGGCCATCGAGGTGGAGGTGGCCGGCGATTTCGGCGCGGCCCTGGCGGACCTGAAGATCCTCCCCGACAAGCCCATCCAGCAGCCGGAGAGCTTCCATGGCCAGCTGCGGCCCTACCAGCTCCGGGGCCTCGCGTGGCTGGAGGGCCTCTCCCGGCTGGGCCTGGGCGGCATCCTGGCCGACGACATGGGCCTCGGCAAGACCATCCAGGTGCTCGCGCTCCTGCTGCACCGCCAGTCGCAGAGTCCTCAGCACGGACCCGCCACGCTGCTGGTGTGCCCCACCTCCCTGCTGGGCAACTGGGAGCGGGAGCTGGCCAAGTTCGCCCCCAGCCTGCCCGTCTTCGTGCACCACGGGAACAACCGCGACCGCCTGCCCACCCACTTCCTGCCCCACACGCTGGTGCTCACCACCTACGGCGTGGTGCGGCGCGAGGAGGAGGCCTTCGCCGCCCGCACCTGGGGCATGGTGGTGGTGGACGAGGCCCAGGCCATCAAGAACGCCAGTGCCGCCCAGGCCAAGGCCGTCCGCCGCCTGAAGGGGGGCTTCCGCCTGGCCCTCACCGGCACCCCCATCGAGAACCGCCTCACCGAGCTGTGGGCCATCCTCAGCGCGGCCCTGCCCGGCTACCTCGGCAGCGAGTCCGCCTTCAAGGAGCGCTTCGCCACGCCCATCGAGAAGTACCGCGATCCCGATGCCGCCCAGGAGCTGCGGCAGCGCATCGGCCCCTTCATCCTGCGCCGCCTGAAGAGCGACAAGGCCATCATCCAGGATCTGCCGGAGAAGCAGGAGATGAAGGTCTTCACGACCCTCAGCCGGGAGCAGGCCGAACTCTACCAGTACCGCGTGGAGAAGATGGACGAGGAGCTGGCGGCCGCCACGGGCATCGAGCGCCGGGGCCGCATCCTGGCCCTGCTCACCCACCTCAAGCAGATCTGCAACCACCCGAGCCAGTTCCTCAAGCAGCAGGGGCCCTACCGGGGCCGCAGCGGCAAGCTGGACCGCCTCACGGAGATGCTGGAGGAGGTGCTCGAGGCCGGCGAGCGGGCCTTGGTGTTCACCCAGTTCCGCGAGATGGGCGACCGCCTGCAGGTCCACCTGCAGGAGGCCCTGGGCTTCGAGCCGCCCTTCCTCCACGGCGGCACCACCCGCGAGGGCCGGGATGAGCTGGTCCGGAGCTTCCAGGAGGATCCGGACTCCTCGCCGGTGCTGCTGCTCAGCCTCAAGGCCGGCGGCGTGGGCCTCAATCTCACGGCCGCCACCCACGTCTTCCACTTCGACCGCTGGTGGAACCCCGCCGTGGAGGACCAGGCCACGGACCGCACCTACCGCATCGGCCAGACGAAGAACGTGCAGGTCCACAAGCTGGTCACCATCGGCACCCTCGAGGAGAAGATCGACGCCCTGCTGGAATCCAAGCGGGACCTGGCCGACCGCGTGGTGGGCACGGGCGAGGGCTGGCTCACGGAGCTGGATGACGACGCCCTGCGGCGCCTGGTGGCCCTGGATCCGGACGCCGAGCTCCTGGACGCCGACGAGGGCAACGGCGACGGCGAGTCCCCCGCCAAGGCCAGGAAGCGCACGAAGGAGGTGGCGCCATGATCACCGCCGCCGACCGCTTCGGCGCCACCTGGTGGGGTCGCCTCTGGATCCGGGGCCTCGAACAGCTGGGCGACGACTACGAGAACCGCCTGCCCCGCGGCAAGAAGTACGCGGAGGAGGGCCACGTCTCCCACTTCGGCGTGCAGCCGGGCGAAATCCAGGCCCGGGTCCACGGCCGCAAGACCTACAACGTCACCCTGGGCCTCCCCGCCCTCACGCCCGCCCAGTGGGAGAAGGCCCTGGCCCGCATCGCCCAGGAGAGCCGCTTTGTGGCCTCCCTGCTGGCCGGCGAGATGCCCCAGGGGCTGGACGAGACCTTCCGCGAGGCGGGCGCCAGCCTCTACCCCCGGGTGCCCAAGGAGCTGCAGACCCACTGCGACTGCCCCGACTGGGCCAACCCCTGCAAGCACGTGGCCGCCGTGTGCTACGTGATGGCCGAGGCCCTTGACCGCGACCCCTGGCTTCTCTTCGATCTTCGCGGCAAGTCCCGGGACGAGGTGCTGCAGGCCCTCCAGGCGGCCCTGGACGCCGCCGCCGTGGCCGCCCCTAAGAAGCGGGGCCGGCCGCCGAAGAAGAAGCTGAGCGTGGGGGATCTCCTGCGCCGGGACCAGGAGGCCCCGCCGCGCTGGGGTGCCCTTCCGGAGGAGGCCTACGACGCCCTGCCGCAGCCCCTCCCCGAACTCGCCATCCCCCGGGCCATTCCGCCCGACCCCTCCGTCTTCACCCAGCTGGGCCCCCTGCCCCATGCCCGCATCGAGGCCAGCCTCTGCCTGGCCGCCCTCATGCACCGCACGGCCCAGTGGGTGCATCAGCAGATCGAGGACGGCCCCGGCCGTCTCGAGGAAGATGAGGCGGAGGGCGAAAGCCAGGTCTCGCCCTTCGACGCCCCCCTCCAGCCCGTCGCCCGCCCGAACCGCGCCTGGCGGCACAAGAAGAAGCGCTGGGGCCGGAAGGGCGGACAATAGGAACGTCGCCAACTGGCAATTGTGGTTTCCAGGAGTGGATCATGCGCACCATCACGACCCCGAACGCCCCCGCCGCCATCGGGCCCTACAGCCAGGCCCAGATCTCCGGCGGCCACCTCTTCACCTCCGGCCAGATCCCCCTGGTGCCCGAGACCATGGAGATGGTGACCGGCCCCATCGAGCCCCAGGCCGAGCAGGTGCTGAAGAACCTCGCGGCCGTGCTCGCCGCGGCCAACACCGGCTGGGACCGGGTGGTGAAGACCACCGTCTTCCTCACGGACATGGCCGACTTCGCCGCCTTCAACGCCATCTACGAGAAGGCCCTGGGCGGCGCCAAGCCCGCCCGCAGCACCGTGCAGGTGGCGGCGCTTCCGCGTGGCGCCAAGGTCGAGATCGAGCTCATCGCCGAGGTCTGAGGCGCCGCGGTCAGGCCCTCTGCTCCAGCATCGGATAGAAGTCCAGGTCCTCCGCCTCGAGGCGGCGCTGGAGGGACTGGAAGACGCCCAGGGTCTCGGCGCGGAAGGCCTCTGGGGCCTGTTCGACGCGCTGGGTGGAGACCCATCGCTGCAGGTGATCCTTCAGGGCGGCCTTGATGCCGCCCATCTCCGTCATGTACTGGCGCGTCTTCCGCTGCACCAGGGGATCCGGGTTCTTCAGCAGCGGTGGGTAGAGGGCGGCGTCCTCGAAGGCGAGGTGGATGTTCAGCTTCGCGCCCAGGGTCACGAGGGCCCGGCGGGCGGCCCCGGGATCCGAGGCCATGGCCGCCGGTGCCAGGCGCTGCTGCAGCTCGTGCAGCTGGCTCCGGATCTCCGCATGCTGTTCGTGGTAGCGCTCCAGGTTCATGACGCCTCCCGTCCCGAGGGACCCCTCCACCTTTCCAGGCGGGTGGCGTGAGGGGGGTCACAAATCTTGACCGTTTTGGTCGGGTATATTCGTCCCGCCCGAAACGCTATTCCTCCTCGGTCTCGCCGATCTCCTCGTCGATGGCCTCCCAGCGCCGCCGGGCCTGGAAGGCCGGATCCTGCAGGTGGGCCAGGAACGCCGCCATGCGCGGACCCCAGGGGGATCCAGCCACGCAGCCTTCGGGGGCGTGGGGCAGCAGCTCGGCGGGGGCCTCCTCCAGACAGAGCTGGGTGAGGATGAGGGCCTGCCGGTAGCTCTCGCCCACGGGCGTGAGATTGGCCGCGAGGGTGTCGAGCACCTCACCCAGGGGATCGTCCTCCGGCAGGGCCTCCGAGTCGCCCTCCAGCACCTCCACCACCTTGAGCCGGGCCGCAATGAGCTTCAGGTGGAGCCGCTCCAGGTCGCGCCGGGGGGCGCCCTGGGCCAGGGCATGGGCGGCATCCTCCAGGTGCGGGTGGAGCTTGCGGAAGAGGAGGGAGAGGGCCCGTTCGGCAGGGGTCATGGCGGCCGTTTCGGTCATGGCCCCAGCGTACCAAGGATGGCGCCCCCGTGCTGCCCGTTGGACGGATCGGACATCCTGTTGCAGCATGGTTCCCGGAGCCCCCGATGCCTTCATCCGACCTGCTGGACCTCACCACCCTCCAGAACCTGGTGGACCTGGATGACGGCGGTTTCGGGCTGGTGGCCGAGATGACGGTCATCTTCCGGGACGACACCCCGCGTCGCCTGCGGGACATCCTGGTGGCCCTGGAGTCCGGGGATGCTGAGGCCCTCTCCCGCTCCGCCCATGCCTTGAAGGGCGGGGCCGGAGCCATCGGGGCCAAGGCGCTGCGCGCCCTGGCCGCGGAGCTGGAGGCCCTGGGCCGGAGCGGGTCCGCCCACGCCCCGGAGGGCATGGCCGAGGCTCTGGAGGCCACCTTCCAGGCGGCCGTCGCCGCCCTGGAGGAGTACGTCCGGCGCGAGGGGAAGTAGCGGCTCAGGGATCTCCGAAGGTCTTCACGCCCGGCGTGCCCTTGGGGGGCGGCTGGTCGCTGATCTGGAGCCGGCCGTGGGCATCCACCCACTGGTAGATGCGTGTGGAGGCCCGCTGCTGGACCGTGGGCTCGGGCACCGTCTTCTGCTCGTCCACCTTGAAGCCCCCCCGGCCCTTCTGCAGCAGGGCCATGCTGCCGGCCAGCTTGGGATCGGGCTGCACGGCCCGGCGGCGGTAGAGATCCAGGACCTTGGGCACGTAGGCCCGGGTCTCCCGGTAGGGGGGGATTCCGTGGCTCCGGTTCACGGCGCCTTCCCCGGCGTTGTAGGCGGCCACCACCTTGGTGAGGTCGCCCTGGTAGTAGTCGTGGAGCCACCTCAGGTACTTCACGCCCCCCAGGATGTTCTGGCGGGGATCGAAGGGGTCCAGCACACCGAAGCGCTCCGCCGTGGAAGGCATGAGCTGCATGAGGCCCAGGGCCCCGGCCCGGGAGCGGGCCTTGTAGTTGAAGGCGCTCTCGGCCTGGATGATGGCTCGGGCCAGGTAGATGTCCACGCCCTGGGACTGGGCGATCTCGTCCACCAGGGCGATCAATTCAGGGCTCTTCAGGGCCTTGGCCATCTCCGCCGACGTCACCGCCAGGCGGACCCGGCCCACGCCCACGTGCTTGAGCATCAGCCCCTGCCCGCGCATGTAGCTGGGCGGAAGGTTGTTGATGATCAGGCGCCCCTGCCGGTCGTAGTAGGTGTAGAGGTAGGTTGCGCCGGGCCGCAGCGGCCGCGGCGCCCCGGCCGCAAGGGTCAGGGCGGCGAGCGGGATGAGCAGGCCGCGTCGAATCATGGTCCTTCCATGATAAGCCCAGGCAAGAAACGGGCCTGGCAGGTTGTGCCCAAGGGCAGGCCACCCGACGGTCTCGTGGCATGAGCGCCTCGCCGGCTCCCGGCTTCGCATGCTGCCGTGGAGCCTCCCCGGCGGTGGCTTACATGTTCCTGCGATATTGCCCGCCCACCTCGTAGAGGGCGCTGCTGATCTGGCCCAGGCTGCAGACCTTGGCGGCCTCCAGCAGTTCCCCGAAGAGGTTCCCCCCTCCGCGGGCCACCTCCCGGAGGCGGGCCAGGGCGGCCGGGGCACGGTCGGCGTTGCGGGCGTGGAAGGCGGCCAGATTGTCGATCTGCTGGCGCTTCTCCGCCTCGGTGCTGCGGATGAGCTCGATGGCCCCCATCTCCGCCGGGGCGGGGTTCAGGAAGGTGTTCACGCCCACGATGGGAAGCTCCCCGCTGTGCTTGAGGTGCTCGTAATGCATGGACTCCTCCTGGATCTTCCCGCGCTGGTACATGGTCTCCATGGCGCCCAGCACGCCGCCCCGGTCGGAGAGGCGCCGGAACTCGGCCAGGACGGCCTCCTCCACCAGTTCGGTCATCTGCTCGATGAGGAACGAACCCTGCAGCGGGTTCTCGTTCTTGGCCTCGCCCAGCTCGCGGTTGATGATGAGCTGGATGGCGATGGCCCGGCGCACGCTCTCCTCGGTGGGCGTGGTGATGGCCTCGTCGTAGGCGTTGGTGTGCAGGCTGTTGCAGTTGTCGTAGATGGCGTAGAGCGCCTGCAGCGTGGTGCGGATGTCGTTGAAGTCGATCTCCTGGGCGTGGAGCGAGCGGCCCGAGGTCTGGATGTGGTACTTCAGCTTCTGGCTCCGGTCGTTGGCGCCGTACTTCTCCTTCATGGCCAGGGCCCAGATGCGCCGGGCCACGCGCCCGATGACGCTGTACTCGGGATCGAGGCCATTGCTGAAGAAGAAGGAGAGGTTGGGCGCGAAGTCGTCGATGTGCATCCCGCGGGACAGGTAGTACTCGACGAAGGTGAAACCGTTGGCCAGCGTGAAGGCGAGCTGGGTGATGGGGTTCGCGCCGGCCTCGGCGATGTGGTATCCGCTGATGCTCACCGAGTAGAAGTTGCGCACCTTTTCTTCGATGAAGGTCTGCTGGATGTCACCCATGACCTTGAGGCTGAACTCCGCACTGAAGATGCAGGTGTTCTGGGCCTGGTCCTCCTTGAGGATGTCGGCCTGCACGGTGCCGCGCACGGACTGCAGGGCTTCGGCCTTCAGCCTTGCGTAGACGTCCGCGGGCAGCACCTCGTCAGCGGTGGCGCCCAGCAGGGCCAGGCCCAGGCCGTCGTTCCCCTCCGGGAGCACGCCCTCGTAGCGGGGCCGGCGCAAGCCCTTCGTAGCGTACAGCGCGTCGAGCTTCGCCTGGGCAGCCTCCAGCTGGCCGTGCTCCTTCAGCCAGGCCTCGGCCCGCTGGTCGATGGCCGCGTTGAGGAAGAAGGCCAGCATGGTGGGGGCGGGCCCGTTGATGGTCATGCTCACACTGGTGGTGGGACAGAGCAGGTCGAAGCCCGAATAGAGCTTCTTGGCGTCGTCCACGGTGCAGATGGACACGCCGCTGTTGCCGATCTTCCCGTAGATGTCGGGGCGGACGTGGGGATCCTCGCCGTAGAGCGTGACGCTGTCAAAGGCCGTGCTCAGGCGCACGGCGGGCTGACCCTTGCTCACGTAGTGGAAGCGCTTGTTCGTGCGCTCGGGCGTGCCCTCGCCAGCGAACATGCGGGTGGGATCCTCCCCCACGCGCTTATACTCGAAGACGCCGGCCGTGTAGGGGTAGCGGCCAGGCAGGTTCTCCAGCAGCTGCCAGCGCAGCAACTCACCCCAGCCCGAGAAGGGCGGCAGGGCCACCTTGGGGATCAGGGAGCCGCTGAGGGAGGTGGTGTAGTTGGCGGTCCGAATCTCCCTGCCGCGGACGACGTAGACGTTCTCGGGCTCCGTGTAGCTGCGCTTCAGCTCGGCCCAGTCGTGGATGAGCCGGCGGCTCTCGGCGTGCAGCTCGCCGAGGTGCTCCTGGTAGCGCTGGCGGAGCAGCAGGATGGCCACGCCCTGGTCCCCTTCGGCGGGTTCCACGAGATGGGCGGCATCGTAGAAGCTGCCCGCCGGGGGCACCTTGTCGCCCAGGGCCACGAGGCTCGTCCAGAGGGCGTGGGCCAGCTCCGCGGTCTCCGTCTGGCGGCGGGCCCAGGCTTTGTAGCCTTGCACCGCATCGGCGATCTCGGCCAGGTAGCGCACGCGCTCCGGGGGGATGATGGCGGCGCGCCGGGGATTCCCCGCCTGGGCCTCGAGCCTCGAGGCCCAATCCAGCCCGGTCTTCGCGGCAATGGTCTTCACCAGGTTCACGAAGAGCCAGTTGGTGGCGGGGTCGTTGAACTGGCTCGCGCAGGTGGCATAGACCGGCATCTCCTCCGCCGGCTCGCTGAAGCGCTTGTGGGCCCGCTGGTACTGCTTGCGCACGTCCCGCAGGGCATCCTCGGCGCCACGCTTGTCGGCCTTGTTCAGGACGACGAGATCGGCGAAGTCCAGCATGTCGATCTTCTCGAGCTGGCTGGCGGCGCCGTACTCGGGGGTCATCACGTACATGGACAGGTCCACCATGTCCGCGATCTCGCTGTCGCTCTGGCCAATGCCCGCGGTCTCCACGATCACCAGGTCGCAGCCCTCGGCCTGGGCGGCGGAGATGCTCGAGACGAGGGCCTCGCTGGTGGCCCGGTGGGCGGCGCTGCGGGTGGCCAGGCTGCGCATGAAGACACGCGGGGCCAGCTCCGGATGATAGAGGGCGTTCATGCGGATGCGGTCGCCCAGCAGCGCCCCGCCCGTCTTCCGCTTGGTGGGGTCCACGCTGAGCACGGTCACGCGCTTGTCCGGGAAGTCCACCAGGAAGCGCCGCAGCAGCTCGTCGATCAGCGACGACTTGCCGGCGCCGCCAGTGCCGGTGATGCCGAGGACCGGGACCTTCCTCGCCGGCTTTTCGTGGCCCGCCGAGGCGCCCATCTCGATCTCGGTGATTTTCCGGGCCAGCCGGTTGGGCGCGGCCTTGGTGCGGGGATCGAAATCGCAGCGGCGCACCAGGTCGTCGATCATGCCCTGGAGGCCCAGGTGGCGGCCGTCCTCGGGACTGTAGATGCGCGCCACGCCGTAGGCCTCCAGCTCGCGGATCTCGGCCGGGACGATGACGCCCCCGCCCCCGCCGAAGACCTGGATGTGGCCGGCACCCCGCTCACGGAGCAGGTCCACCATGTACTTGAAGTACTCGACGTGGCCGCCCTGGTAGCTGGAGATGGCGATGCCCTGGGCGTCCTCCTGGATGGCCGTCTCCACGATGTCCTGGACGGCGCGGTTGTGCCCCAGGTGGATCACCTCGCAGCCGGTGGCCTGGAGGATGCGGCGCATGATGTTGATGCTGGCGTCGTGGCCGTCGAAGAGGCTGGCGGCCGTCACGAAGCGGACCTTGTGCTTCGGGACGTAGCCTTCCGGCAGGGCGTCCTGGGCGCTGGGCTGGGTGGCGGGCACGGTGGCGGTGGACATGGCTTCCCCCTCGGATCGGGCGAACCTCCAGTCTACCGGGCCCTCCCGTCGGGCCGGAACGCCGGGTTTCTCAACCCGGATTCTCCACCAGGCTGGCCGGGAAGGTGTCCTCCATGAGGTTCTGCCGTTCGCGCAGGTGCTGCAGGAGGGCCTTCCACCTGGGGAGGTCGCGGAGGGGCGCCAGCAGAGGGCTGCGCTCGTACCAGGCCGTGCAGCCGAAGCCCCGGGCGAAGGCGCGGGTCGCCATCTCCATGGCGCTGGCCCGGTCGCCGAGGAGGGCATAGGCCTCCGCCAGCCGGATGGTGAACTCCCCGTCGGGCTCCCGCATGCCCAGGCGCTCCTGGTCGAAGTCCCGCAGGGCCTTCCAGGCCTCGTCCCTGCGGCCATCCAGGATGAGGTCGAAGATCTCGCTGAGGCGGAGGATGTTGGGGTAGCCGTGGGGAGCCTGGCGCGCGGCGGCGAATTCCGCGCGGGCCCTGGTCCGGTCCCCCTCGACCAGGGCCAGGTAGCCCCGGTAGAAAGCCAGCACCCCCGTGGTGTTCCGCAGATGGCCCGGACGATCCTGGAGGCTGGCCTCGAAGCGCGGGAGCTCGCCCGTGTAGAGGCAGGTGATGTCCACCGCCTGAGGCAGGTACTCCGGGAACGTGAGGCTGTCCCGCAGGTCCATGGCCCGGCGGGACAGGGGGAGCAGACCCGCGCCCCGGGCCGCGTAGGCCAGGCCCGTGAGCAGCAGGGGGTTGCTCGGCTGGGCGCGGCGGGCCTGGATCAGCAGGCTCAGGGCCTCCCGCTGGTTCCCGTTGTCCGAGTTCATGAGGGAGAGGAGGAGGGTGCCCCGGGGGTGGCCGGGGGCCAGTTCCAGGCCCCGCTTGAGGAGGGCCTCCACCTCCATCTGCTCTGTGCGGAAGGCGGAGGGGTGGTTCAAGAGACGGCGGTACTGGATGTTCCCCAGCAGCACCCAGCCCGTGGCGCAGTCCGGCTCCTGGTCGGTCACGCTCCGGGCCAGGCGGGCGGCCTCCGACATCCGGTCATTCTGCAGGCGGAGGGCCGTGGCCCGGATGAGGTTCCAGAAGCGTCCCGGGTCGCGAGGCGTCAGGTACCCCGGCGCCTCCCGGGGCACCAGCCCCATCTGGCGGTCGAAGGCGGCGAAGGCCTGGACGGGCGGCAGCGGCCGGGGCGCGTAACGGGTCCAGCGGGTGGCGCTGCCGGATCCCAATGCATTTCCGGAGGCCTCCCGGCAGGCCAGGACCAGATCCTGCCCTTCGCGCCGGGGCTCCAGCACCAGCACCTGGGCGCGGGGACGGGCCCGGACCGGGCCCAGGTCCGCCGGCAGCTCCGTCACGCTGGTGACCGCCAGCCCTCCGAAATGCTCGAGATGGTCCTGGACCAGGGCCCCGATGGCCCGGCACTCCGCCGGATCCAGCCCCGAGGCGGGCCCCTGGGCGGAAGTGACCAGGAGGACGCGCACGGGCCGCCGGGCCCCGGCCCGGGCCAGCATCCAGGCCACCCCGGAGCCGACGGCCAGAATGAAGCCGAAGGCCAGACCCAGCAGAAGGGTCGCTTGGCGGGGCTGCCGGGAAGATGCCTCCATCGGAACCTCGAGTCTACAAACCAAACGTCGAAGGCGTGAAGGAGGCCTCCAGCAACCGCTGGCGCTCCTCGAGGTGCTGCACCAGGGCCTGCCAGCGGGGAAGGCCCCGGAGTCCCGCCAGGTAGGGGCTCTCGCGGTACCAGCGGGCACAGCCGAATCCCTGGCTGAAGGCACGCTCCGCCAGGTCCAGGGCCCCGCTCCGGTCCCCCAGGTACCCCAGGGCCTCGGCCATCTTGAAGGTGAATTCACCGTCGGGGACCCGCAGGCCCACCCGGGCCTCCTCCAGATCCAGGAGGCGCCGCCGGGCCTCCTCCCGGTCTCCGGCCGCCAGCGCCTGGAAGACCCCGGCCAGCTGGCCGAATTGGGCGAATCCGCCGGGCCAGGCCTGGGCCTGGGCGAAGGCCTCGCGGGCGGCCCCGCGGTCCCCCCCCGCCAGGGCCAGGTAGCCCCGGTAGAAGCGCACCACCGCGTTCCGGGAATCCCCGGGAACCTCGACCAGGCTTGCCTCGAAGCGGCGGCGGTCCCCCAGGTAGAGGTAGGTGTTCTCCGCGCTGGCGGTCCACAGGCCGGAGGCGGCGAGGTGGTCCCGGCGGGCCAGGGCCCGGCGGGCGACCTCCAGCAGGCCGCCGGTGCGGGCCGCGTAGGCCAGGCCCGTGTAGAGGGTGAGGGCCCGGGGATGCATCTGCAGGGCCTCGCGCAGGACGCGGAGGGCGTCGCCCTGGTCCCCCGCATCCACCTTGAGCTGGGCCAGGAGGTAGGCCGCCTGGGGATAGCCCGGTTCCAAGTCCAGGGCCCGGCGGAGCCGCTGCTCGGCCTCAGTCTGGCCCTGGGGAAGGGCCTTGGGATCGATCAGCAGGCGGCGGTAGAGGAGGTCCCCGCTCAGCATCCAGCCCAGGGCACAGCGGGGTTCGGCCTCCAGGACCTCCTGGACGTCCCGCTGGGCCGCGTCCAGCCGATCGTTCTGCCGGTGCCATCCCTGGGCCTGCACCAGGCGCCAGAACAGATCGCTGCGGCGGGGCAGGATGGCTTCCGTGGGGCCCCCGCCTTCCGGAAGGGGCAGGCCCCGGCGGAAGGCGCGGAAGGCCTCGAGGGGCGCGGCGAGGGACGCCGCGTGCGCCTCCCAGCCGGCCTCCCCCAGTGCCGCCAGCCTCCCGGCGGGGGCGAGGCGGAACTCCAGGGCCAGGTCGGCCCCCTGGCGCCGCGGCCGGAGCTGCAGGACCAGGGTATTCCGGGGCAGCTGGACCCAGGCCGTCGCCGGGGGGAGCGCCGCGATGCGGGTGACCGCCACCGACCCCAGGGTTTCCAGATCGTAGTGGACCAGGTCCGAGAGGGCCCGGCGGGACTCGGCATCCAGCCCATCCCCTCCCTCGGCGGGGCCTTCCACCAGCACCAGGGAGACGGGTCGACCCCATCCGTGCCGCTGCAGGATCCAGCCCCCCAGGGCCAGGGCCGACGCGAGGATCAGCGCCCAGGCCACGGGCCTGGGACGACGTTGCGGCTTCGGGGGCTTGCCGGTGGCCATGGGCACCCATCGGAAAGGAAGGCGGGGGGTCCCTCCACCGTACTTCAAGGGGAGGGAACCCGCGGTGGAAACCTCATACTGCAACGGATGGAGCGTCCATGATCCGCCCGAGCCTCCTCCTCCTGCTGACCTCCCTGGCCCTGGTCGCCCAGGGCCCGAAGAAGCCCCAGCCCCCGTCGGAGGACGCCATCATCGCGCGGTTCCGGACCTTCGCCTCCCCGCGGGCCGTGGCCCGGCGCGGCCCCCTCACCCAGGAGGAGCTCAACACCATCCGCCGGGTGAAGAGCGTCCGGAAGGGCGTGGTCGGCATCACCGCCGTGCTCTTCGAGAAGGACCCCGTGACGGGCGCAGTCATCCGGAAGCCGTGGGGCAGCGGCTCCGGCTTCGTCTGGGACCAGTACGGGCACGTGGTGACCAACCACCACGTGGTCACGGCGGAAGGCCCGGAGGGCGAACGGATGACAGAGACCCCGGTGGTCGAGGTCACCCTGTCGGACAACAAGACGTACAAGGGGCGGCTGATCGGCTTCAGCTTCGCCTTCGACATCGCGGTGGTCCAGGTCTTCGCGCCGCTCGACCAGATGAAGCCCATCCCCCTCGGCCGCAGCAGCGACCTCCAGGTGGGCCAGGATGTCATGGCCATCGGAAGCCCCTTCGGCCTGGACCACACCCTCACGAAGGGCGTGGTCTCTGCCCTGGACCGGCCCATCCCCACCGACTACCAGACCCGCATCCTCAAGGGCATCCAGACGGACGCCGCGGTGAACCCCGGCAACTCCGGGGGCCCCCTGCTGGACAGCTCGGGGCGCCTCATCGGCATGAACACCGCCATTCCGGCGGCCACCGGGGCTTCGGTGGGCATCGGCTTCGCCATCCCCGTGGACACCCTGAACCAGATCGTCCCCCTCCTCATCGCCCGCGGGGCCCTGGAACCGGCCCGGATGGGCTTCACCGTCCTCAGTGCCTACGATGCGATGCAGGTGGGCGTGAACCGGGGCATCGTGGTGGACACGGTGGACCCGGACACCCCCGCCCAGCGTGCAGGGCTGCGGGGGGTGCAGCGCGACGCCCGGGGCAACCTGATCCAGCTCGGGGACATCGTGCTGGCCTACCAGGGGCAGCCCATCAAGGACGAGGGGCAGCTGGCCGCCCTCCTGGAGGCCGAGCAGCCCAAGAACGACGAGGTGGTGCTCGATGTCCTGCGGGACGGCAAGGTGATCCGGCTGAAGCTGGACCTGAAGGCGAAGAAGGCCCTCCCGGCGCGGATCTGATCACTTCCGGGCAGGCACCTGGATGAGGGGCGTGGCCCCGCCCATGGGCGTGATGATGAGGTTGCCCTTGGCGCCGATCTCCCGCAGGGCCTGGATGCGCTGGTACTCGATGATCTGCGGGGTCAGGGACTGGCTCACGATCTGCTGGGCGCGGGCCTGGCCCTCGGCCTCGATGCGCTTCCGCTCCGCCTCCTGCTTCTCCTTCTGCAGCACGAAGGCCATCTTCTGGGCATCCTGGTCGGCCGCGATCTTGTCGTTGATGGCGCGCGTGATCTGGTCGGGCAGGATCACGTTCCGCAGCAGCATCTGCTCCAGGGTGATGCCCCGGGCCTCGAAGGAGGCCTTGAGGGTCTTCGTCACCTGGGTGATGAAGGCCTGGCGCTTCGTGGTGTAGAGGTCCGTGGCCGTGAGGCCGGCGGCGGCGTCCCGGAGGCTGGCCCGGATCTCGCTGCGGATGATCCGTTCTTCCACATCCGGCCCGATGGTCCGGTAGATCTCCGGGACCCGCGCCTGCTGCAGGGAGTAGAAGATGGTGGCGTCCAGCTTCACCGTCAGTCCGTCGGAGCTGATGACCGCGATGGAATCGTCGCCCCGGCGCTGGCCCTCGTCGGCCGTGGTGGACATGGTGTAGTTCCGGGTGCGCACCTCCAGCTCCACCACTTGGGCGAAGGGGTTGATGAAGTGGAGGCCCGAAGGCAGCGGCTCGGGGTTCACCTTCCCGAAGAGCACCACCACGCCTGCCTGACCCGGCGGCACCACCACAGCCATGGAGGCCAGGAAGACTACCGTGCCCAGCACCCAGCCCACCCATTGGAGGACGTTCAGGCGCGCAGAGAGGGGGAAGCCCACCCGTGTCTTCAGACGCCAGGCCAGGGAGCCGGCGAGGACGAGGAGCAGCGCGATCAGGACCATGGGGGACCTCCAGACGGACGGGGCGCCTCAGTGATGATGGGGATGCTCCGGCTCCGGCTCCGGGACCGAGACCCGGGGCGCGGTCCCCCTGGCCTTCGGATCCAGGTACTCAAGGGGGATTCTCAGCGGCAGATCGGAACCCTGGAAGCTCAGCACCAGGAACGCGGAGGGCGCGGTGCCCGTGCGGCGGACCCGCAGCACCTGGCGCTCCGCGGCCGGGCCGGGGCGGTCCAGCAGCGCGTAACCCTTCCCCTCGATGGCCGCGGAGGCGATGCGGAACGGCTTCCCGTCACGCGCCTGCAGGTCCACGGCCAGCAGGGTGGTCTTGGGGTCGTCATACACCAGGCGGGAGGGCGTCGGCACCACGGGGAGGGCCAGCCGCCAGTCCAGATAGAGGGTGAACGTCGGCTGCTTCGGAGCGTTGGTGGTCACCCGGAGCACCTCCAGGCCTGCCATCACTCCCGGTTTGAGCAGGGCGGGCCGGAGGGTGGCCCGCAGCTCGGCCACGGAGCCGTGGGGCGCCACCTCCACCTGGAGGTAGGGCGGTGGCGGCGCGGCCAGTTCCACGCGCACGGGCTCGCCGCCCTCGCGCGTGAAGCGGAACACCGCCGAGGGGCTCTCCCAGGGCGCCACATCGCCGAGGCTCCGGCGTTCCGCGTCCACCGCCAGTTCGGGGCGCACGAACATGTCGTAGCGGAGGATGTAGAAGGGCTGGGCGGGATCGTCCGTGCCGAGCCGGATGGCGCCACGGATGTAGCCCAGCATCCCGTCCGGATCCACACGGACGTGGACCATCCGCACCTCACCCGGCTGGAGCGGGGCCTGGAGCTGGGCGGCGTCCAGATCCAGGCCCAGGGAGAGGTCCATCACCTTCAGGTGGAAGGGGTGGTCGGCCAGGCTCTTGATGCCGAAGACCGCATCCTGCACCGCCTTCGGCCCCACGCTGCCCAGGTGCACGGGGAAGGGCGTGGTGAGGGTGATCTTCGCCGGGGGGACTTCGTCCGCGGGCTTGGCCGGGGGCTGCGCCGCGAGCGCCGAGACGAGGAGGGCGGAGACGAAGGCAATGCGGTACGGCATGGTTGGATCCTGGATGGGCCCTCCAGTCTGACGCGCCGCCGGATCGCGGGGCAGATGTTAATTGTTGTTAAGTCCGTCGAATTCACGCCCTGTTCACAGCTGCCTCGTCTGCAATGGGAAGGAACCCTTACTTCCCTCCGAGGTCCTCATGCGACGCCTGCGCTTCCTCCTCCCCCTGGCCCTCGCGGCCAGCCTGGGCGCCCAGACCCCCAAGCGGGTCCTCTTCGACCACACCCGCCATGAAGAGGCTGGCACCTCCGCGGAGTGGGTGATCTGCTCCGGCCACGAGCCGGATCCCTCCCCCGCCAGCCCCGCCACCGAAACCGACTGGAACGGCGGCATCAGCGCCTGGGGCTTCGATCTCCACCAGGCCGGCTACGCCGTCCAGACGCTGCCGGCCACGGGCCGCGTCACCTACGGGGACGCCACCAACGCCCAGGACCTGTCCAACTACGCGGTCTACATCATCGATGAGCCCTACGTGAAGTTCACCGCGGCCGAGAAGCAGGCCATCCTCAGCTACGTCCAGAACGGGGGCGGCCTCTTCGTGGTGGGCAACCACATCGGCGCCAGCCGCTACAGCGGCACTGGCGGCACGGACGCCTACACCGTGTTCAACGACATGGTCGTGGTCAACGGCGCGAACCCCTACGGCTTCACCTTCGTGGCGGGCCACGGGCCCGGCGACGCACAGGCCAACACCACCAGCACCGCCTTCAGCACCAGCGCCTCCCCGGCGGCCCAGGCCATCGTGAACGGGAGCTTCGGCTCCCTTGGCCTCATGGACTTCCACTCCTACTCGTACCTGAGCCTCAACACGGCCCAGAACCCGAATGTCCAGGAGATCCTCCACACCCAGGTGAGCGGGGACACCGGCTCCTTCATCGTCACCTGCACCGTGGGCAGCGGGCGCGTGGTGGCCATCAGCGACAGCGCCCCCGCCGACGACGGCACCACCACCACCTCCGGCAAGAGCCTCCACGCCAGCTGGGGCCTCAACAGCAACCGCGCCTTCTTCCTGAACGCCACGGCCTACCTGGCGGGCGCCACCAGCACCGCGCCGGTTCCCGCCGTGGGCATCGTGTCCCCCGCCGGGAACACCAGCATCGCCGCCGGCGGCTCCGTCAGCTTCCAGGGCAGCGCCAGCATCTCCGACGGCAGCGTCCTCAGCTACAGCTGGTCCTTCGGCGATGGCACGAGCGCGGCCGTCCTGGGTCCCGTCAGCCACACCTATCCGACCGCGGGCACCTACACCGCCACCTTCACGGCCACGAGCAACCAGGGGCAGTCCGCCTCCGCCACCCGCGCCATCACGGTGACCTCCGCCTCCGACACCCAGGCCCCCGCGGTGTCCGTCACGGAGAGCGGCACCAGCGGCACCGTCACGTTCAATGCCGCCGCCTCCGACAACGTCGGCGTCACGAAGGTGGAGTTCTACGTGGATGGCACGCTCAAAGGCACGGACACCGCCGCCCCCTACACGATGACCCTGGACAGCACCACCCTGGTCAACGGCAGCCACAGCCTCATCGCCAAGGCCTATGACGCCGCCGGCAACGTGGGCACTTCCTCCGCCGCGGCCTTCTCCGTCAGCAACGGCACGGGCGGCACCACCACCCAGATCCTCGGCAACCCCGGCTTCGAGACCGGCGCGGCCACCCCCTGGACGGCTTCCACCGGCATCCTCGACAACGGCACCTCCGAGGCCGCCCACAGCGGCAGCTGGAAGGCCTGGCTGGATGGCTACGGCAGCAGCCACACCGATTCCCTCACCCAGCAAGTGGCCATCGATCCCGCGGCCACCGCCGCCAACCTGAGCTTCTGGCTGCACGTCGACACCGCCGAGACCAGCACCACCACGGCCTACGACACCCTCAAGGTGCAGATCCGCAACGCCTCCGGCACCGTCCTGGCCACCCTGGCCACCTACTCCAACCTGAACGCGGCGACCGGGTTCGCCCAGAAGACCTTCGACCTGGGGGCCTACAAGGGCCAGACCCTCCAGGTCTACCTCGTGGGCACCGAGGACAGCTCCGCCCAGACCTCCTTCGTGGTGGACGACTTTGCCCTGAACGTCACCGTCGCCAGCGGCGGTGGCTCCTCAGACACCACCGCCCCCACCGTCTCGGCCACGGAGAGTGGTACCAGTGGCACCATCACGTTCAATGCCACCGCCTCCGACAACGTGGGCGTCACGAAGGTCGAGTTCTACGTGGACGGCACACTGAAGGGCACGGACACGGCCACTCCCTACACGATGGCCCTGGATAGCACCACCCTGGCCAACGGCAACCACAGCCTCACCGCCAAGGCCTACGACGCCGCCGGCAACGTGGGCACCTCCTCCACTGCGGCCTTCTCCGTCAGCAACACCTCCGGGTCGTCCAGCCTGGCCGAGGCCTTCGACACCGGCACGAAGACGGCCTACGCCACGGGCGCGGTGAGCCTCGCCACGGGGACCTGGACCCTGAACGATGCCCTCCTCGCCGGCAGCGCCAGCGATCCCCACAACGGCGCCCAGGCCGTCCGCGTCCGCACCAGCGGCAAGGTGACCATGGGCTTCGACTTCCCCACTGGCGCCAACACCGTGTCCGTGAAGCACGCCAAGTACGGCACCGATGCCAGCACCACCTGGGGCCTCTGGTACTCCACCGATGGCGGCACCAGCTGGGCCCAGGTCGGAAGCCCGGTGACCACCTCCTCCACCACCCTCGCCACCGCCACCTTCAGCGTGGGCGTCACCGGACCCATCCGCTTCGAGCTCCGCAAGACCGACGGCACCTCCAACCGGGTGGACTTCGACGACTTCGCCATCACCGGCTACTGAGGCGCGCCCCACGAAAGAGGCCCCGGCAACCGCCGGGGCCTCGCTTCGTACCGGCCGATTCAGAGGACGTTCACGGCCTTCCAGGCCAGGTTCACTGCCGCGTATTCCGCGGAGGCGGCCCCGTAGAGGTCGGTGGCCGCCTGGAGGGTGGCCGTCCGGGCCCCGGCGTACACCGTGCTGGCGGTCATGTACTTGGTGAGGGCCCGGTACCAGATGCCCGCGGCCTTGTCATTGCCGATGCCCGTGATGCTGGTGACGCCATTGGCGAGGGGCGACTGGATGCCCCCGGAGAAGGGGTCGATCTGGCTGCCGTGGGCCAGGAGGAAGAACCAGTGGTTGGCCGGGCCCGAGCTGTAGTGGACGTCCAGCCGCTTGAGGGTCTTCGACCACGCGTCGGGGCTCTTGCCGTCGAGGCTGGGCTTGTACATCCAGCGCAGGGGATGGGTGAAGCTGGCCGTCTCCAGCTGCTCGCCGATGAGGTAGTTCGCAGCGGGCACCACGCCGCCCACGGTGGTGATCGTCCCCCCGATGGCCGTGTAGTTGGGGATGGCGGTGGTCCCGGCGCCCCGGGCGTAGAACTCGACCATGGAACCGTAGATGTCCGAGTTGGCCTCGTTCAGGCCCCCGCTCTCGCCCTTGTAGACGAGGGCCGCGGTCTTGGCCATCACGCCATGGCTCATCTCGTGGCCCGCCACATCCAGGGACGTGAGGGTCGTGAAGGCGCTCCCGTCGCCGTAGGTCATGCAGAAGCAGCTGTCGGACCAGAAGGCGTTGTCGTAGCTGTTGCTGTAGTGGACGCGGCTGAAGGTGGCCGTGCCCACCCCGTCGATGCCGTTCCGGCCGTAGACGTTCTTGTAGAGGTCCCAGGTCTTCTGCATGCCGAAGGCCGCGTCCACCGCGGCGGTCTGGCCGTTGGCGGCGGTGGTGTCGGTGCCCTCCACGTAGTTCAGGCCGTCGCCCCAGGTGTTGTCGGCATCGGTGTAGATGGCGCCGTTCACCGAGGTGCTGTGGTTCATGTTCGTGACCACGTTCTGGCCGTAGGTCCCGCCGGTGCCCCGGGTCAGGTCCCGCAGCTCGAAGCCCGTGGCAAGGCTGTTGGTGTCGAGGTTGACCGTGCCGCTGTACTGGGAAAGACCCGTGCCGGTGGTGGCCGAGGTCCGGAGGGTGCTCCAGCGATCCAGGATGGTGCCGGTGCGGGCATCCACGAAGAAGTCCGTGTGGGCCGTCTCCGCCGCGCCATTCTCCAGCTCGGTGTGGATGTGCCAAGCCAGGACGCGGGCCTCCGCGCCCCGCTGCTCCACGGGCGCGATGACCAGCTCCGCGGTGGGCGCCTGGACATAGGGGCCCTTCGGGGCGAGGGCCAGGTGGGCCGCCGCCAGGGCCTCGGAAGCCGAGACCGAGGGGAGGGTGCCGAGGGCCAATCCACGGACCAGGCCGTCCGTGATGCTCCGGGTCCGGCCACCGGCCAGGTGGACGATGGCCTCCCCGCCGAAGACCTTCACGCCCCGGTAGGTCTGACCCATCCGCACGTCCTCCTCGCCCAGGAGGGCATCGTGATGGATCACCCCGGGCGCGAAGCCGTGGTCCCGGTCCAGGCCCAGGTGGAAGATCCGTGCCTCCAGGCTGCGGGCGGCCTGCTCGTGGAGGGGACCGGGGCCTGCGGCCAGGAGGGGGAACCCCAGGCCGGCGACGAGAGAGAACGCGATGGCGCACTTCATGGAAACCTCCGAAGGATGTTGGGGGGGCGCCCCGGGCGGGACGGAGGCCGACCGGGCCCGGAGCGGGTTCCGGGCCGGGGACCGTGGTTGATGGGACTTGCCCTGTGGAAGGCGCCGGGTGCGCTCCGGTTGAGGCTACGCCCTGCGTCACGTTGTCGCGGATCCCGCCCCGCCCGATGATGAGAGGGAGGTGTCCATGAGATCCCACCGCCAGGTCCTCACCCTTCATCTCCCGGAACGCACGGGGTTCGTGAACCTCACCGAGCAGGTGGCCGAGGCCGTCCGGGCGAGCGGCGTGCAGGAGGGCCTCTGCCTCGTGAACGCCATGCACATCACCGCCAGCGTCTTCATCAACGACGAGGAGGCGGGCCTCAAGCAGGACTACCTGCGCTGGCTGGAGAAGCTGGCCCCCTTCAATGCCGGCGCCGACCCCCTCAAGGGCGGCTACCTGCACAACCGCACCGGCGAGGACAACGGCGACGCCCACCACAAGCGTCAGATCATGGGCCGCGAGGTGGTGGTGGCTATCACCGGAGGCAAGCTGGACTTTGGCCCCTGGGAGCAGATCTTCTACGGCGAGTTCGACGGCCGGAGGGACAAGCGTGTGCTGATCAAGATCATTGGGGAGTGACCATGAATTCCGAATTTAGCGCATGGAATGCGATCGCCTCCTCCGTATTCGGCTTTGCTGGAGGAGGACTGACCATCCTTCTCCGGCCATGGATCGAGGAGCGAGCCCTCGCCCTGTTCCACCCGATCAGAACAGAACACGACGATCTCCTCTTCGCGGCTGGCTGCTTCAATGAGGGTCGTCTCAATTTTGTGAAGCGTGCCAACGGGCCTCGGTACATTCCTCCAACTCCAGGTGTGGACTTGGAACTCGTAGATGAGGGCCAAGTCGACCGCCTGGTACTTCGCGGTTTCCTCACTAGGGAGAGTTCTCTCGATTTCGAACTCACCACTTGTGGCTGGCTCAGGTATGACCATTTGCGGCCCGTCTACGAATCTGAAATAGGGTTTGCAGACTTCAAGAAGCGAAATTCCAAGAAATAGCCCTTCCTTCAATGCCCGGTCTGAACTCAAATATGGATCCATGGCCACCCGCGACCTTGCCGCCCTTCCCAAGCGCGACGTCTACCGCATCCTCTCCAGCCTGGTGATCCCCCGGCCCATCGCCTGGGTCTGCACGATGGATGGGGAGGGCCGGGTGAACCTGGCCCCCTTCAGTTCCTTCATGGGCATCTTCGGTCCGCCCATGCTCGCCATGACCCTGGGCCGCCGTCGGGACGGCACGCTCAAGGACACCCACCGCAACCTGCGGGAGCGGGGCGAGGCCGTGGTGCACCTCGCCGATCGGCCTCTGCTGGAGCCCCTCCACGCCAGCGGGGAGGAGGTGGGCCCGGAGGTCAGCGAAGTGGACCGCCTGGGGCTGGCCACGGCCGCCTCCCTGCGGGTGGCCCCGCCCCGCCTCCGCGACGCCCCCGTCGCCCTGGAGTGCCGCCTCAACCGGGAGCTGGACCTGGGTCCCACCAGCACCCTGGTCCTCCTGGATGTGCTGGTGGCCCATGCGGCCGACCGTATCTACGACGAAGCCCTGGACTGTGCGGACGCCAGCCGCTGGCAGCCCCTCGCCCGCCTGGCCTCGGTGGCCGGGCCCAACTACGGGGTGCTGGGCGAGACCCTCAGGCTGGGCGAGTCGAAACTCCCCTGATCAGGCCTCGTCCGGCTCCACGAACAGGTGCTGGATCTGGGGGAACCGGCTCCGCAGGCTCCGCTCCAGGGCGTTGATGGCCGCCACCAGGGCCGCGCCGCTGGGCTGGTCGTGAAACCGCACCTTCAGGGCCAGCATGATGCGGTCGCTCCCCACCACCACGGCCACGAGATTCAGCACCTCGGCCACGGCGGGATCCTCCGCCACGGCCTCGCGGAGGGCGGCCCGCAGGGCCAGGGGCGGGGCCTCGTTCATGAGCAGGCTGGCCACCTCCACGCCCACGAAGAGGGCCACCGCGATGAGCACCAGGCCGATGCCCAGGCTGCCGATGCCATCCCAGACCGGATTCCCCGTCGCCAGCGTGAGCAGCACCGCCGCCAGGGCGATCACGAGGCCCACCAGGGCGGCGATGTCCTCCGCCAGCACCACCACCAGCTCGGTGCTGGAGGACTGGCGCAGGTAGCGCAAGAGGCTCCGGCCGCCCCGCTCCCCCGCCGCGGCCCGCAGGGCGCCCCGGAGGGAGCCACCCTCGAGGAGGATCGCCACGGCCAGCAGGCCCACGGCCCAACCCAGGTGGTGGGGCGCCTCCGGATGCCGGATGCGGTGGATCCCCTCCACCAGGGAGTAGAGTCCGCCCACGCTGAAGAGGAGGAGCGCCACCAGGAAGCTCGCCACGAAGGCCGCCTGACCGCGGCCGAGGGGATGCTTGGCGCCGGCCGGCTTCGCGCTCTGGCGCATGCCGAGGAACAGCAGCAGCTGGTTGGCGCAGTCGGCGGTGGAATGGATGGCCTCGGTGAGGAGGCTCGCGCTGCCGGTCACGAGGAACACGGCGAACTTGGAGGCGGCGATGCCCCCGTTGGCGACGAGGGCGAGGGCGATGGCGCGGGTGGAGGCGGCGGACATGCCTCCAGGCTATCAATCCTCAGGCTGTCCGAAGGGCCGGAGGCCCAGTTCCCGCAGCAGGTCTCCCAGCAGGTAGAGGGAGCCGGTCACCAGGCGCGGCGCCTCGGAGCGTGCCCGCAGGTGGGCCGCGGCCTGCCGGAGGGTGAGGGTGGGCGCCTCCAGTCCCCACGCCTCGCCCAGGGGGCCGGGGCCGGCGTAGCGGGGCGCGTCCCCCTGGATGAAGGTCACGGAGCGCGGCTCGATCCGCTTCAGCTGGGCGGCGATGCCCGCCAGGTCCTTGTCGCCCATGGCGCCGAAGTAGAGGTGGGGACGCACCCCGCAGGCCACGGTGTGCTCCGCCAGGACGCGGGCCCCCTCGGGATTGTGGGCGCCGTCCATCCACACGCCCTCGAGGCCCGGCACCTGCCACAGTCGCCCGGGCCACTGCACGGAGGCCACGCCGGACCAGAGACGGTCCTCGGGGATGGGAAAGCCCAGCTTCTTCAGCTGACGCACAGCTTCGAAGGCCGTGGCCAGGTTCTCCAGCTGGTGGGCGCCCGCCAGACCCACCCGGCGCCCGTCGAGGCGGGAGTGGTCCCAGTGGATTTCGGCCGGACCCAGCCGCGGCGCGGGGCACAGAATCGGGGCGCAGGGCAGGAGGGGCCTCACCCAGTCGGGGTCCAGGCTGGGTCCCAGCACCAGGGGGCGGCCCTCCCGGGCCGTGCAGAGCTTCTCGCCGGCGATGGCCTCGCGGGTGTCGCCCAGGTACTGCTGGTGATCCAGTCCCACGGTGGTGAGCAGGGTGAGCAGCGGGTCGGTGGCGTTGGTGGCGTCCCAGCGCCCCCCCATGCCCACCTCCAGGAGGGCGATCTCCACGCCCGTCATCCGGAAGGCCAGGAGGGCTGCGGTGATCATCAGCTCGAAGTAGGTGGCGTGGATGCCGGCCCGGGCCTCGGACTCGAAGGCCTCGGTCAGCAGCAGCTCGAGGGCCCCAGTGCCGATGGGCTCCCCGTCCACCCAGATGCGCTCGGTGACGTCCACCAAGTGGGGCGACGTGGTCCAGCCCACGGTGAAGCCGGCGGCCTTCAGCATGTGGGCCAGGAAGGCGCCTGTGCTGCCCTTGCCGTTGGTGCCGGCGATGAGTACCACGGGAAAGCCCTCGTCCGGCCGGCCCAGGCCGGCGAGCAGGGCCCGGATGTTGTCCAGGCCCACCTTGATGCCGAGGTGCCCCCGCTCCTGGAGCCGGGGAATGGAGACCAGCTCGAAGTCCGGGTTCATCAGTCCCGCGCGGGGAGCATCCACTCGAGGCAGGCGCCCACGAAGTCCTTCAGCCGGTCGCGGGGGACCACCCGGTCCACCATGCCGTGGGACTGGAGGAATTCGGAGCGCTGGAAGCCCTCGGGGAGGCTCTGCTTGATGGTCTGCTCGATGACCCGGGGTCCCGCGAAGCCGATGAGGGCCTTGGGCTCGGCGATGTTCAGGTCGCCCAGCATGGCGTAGCTGGCGCTCACGCCGCCGGTGGTGGGGTCCGTGAGGATGGAGAGGTAGGGCAGGCCCGCCTTGTCCAGCTTGGCCAGGGCGGCGCTCACCTTGGCCATCTGCATGAGCGAAAGTGTGCCCTCCTGCATGCGGGCGCCGCCGCTGCAGCTCACGATGAGGTAGGCGCACTGCTTTTCCAGGGCCCGCTCGGCCCCCAGGCGAAGCTTCTCGCCCACCACGCTGCCCATGCTGGCGGCGAGGAAGTCGAAGTTCATGATGGCGGCCACCACGGGGTGCCCGGAGAGGGTGCCCTCCACCACCACCACCGCATCCTGGGCCTGGCCATCGGCCTCCAGCTTCTTCAGCTGGTCCTTGTACGCCTTGGCGGCCACGAAGCCCAGGGGATCGGCGCTCCGGAGGTCGTCGAAGAGGGTCTTCCAGCCGAGATCCATCAGGTTCTCGAGGCGCTCGGACACATCGATGCGGAAGTGGTACCCGCACTTGGGGCAGACGTTGTGGGTGTTGACCAGCTCCTTGCGGTAGATGAGCTCCTTGCAGGCGTCGCACTTGATCCAGAGGCCTTCGGGCACCCGGACGGTGCGCTCCTCCACCGCGGTCTTCTGCTGCCGTTTCTTGACGAACCAGGATGTCATGCGGGACCTCTGCTCAGTGCCGGCGGGCGGGGCCTTGCTTCAGGGATTCGAAGAGGCGGTCGAGGTCGGCCTCGTTCGCATAGTGGAGGACGACGGTCCCGCCCTTCCCGTTGCCCTTGATCTCCACCCGGGTGGCCCACGCCTGGGTCAGCTCCTCGGCCGCGGCCTTGATGAACAGCTCCTGGGGGTGCTTCTTCCGGCCCTTGACCTTGCGCTGCTTCTGGAGCTGCAGGACGCGGGATTCCAGCGCCCGCACGCTCAGCTGCTGCTCCACCACCTCCCCCGCCAGCTGCTCCTGGAGGCGCGCCTCGGTCACCCCCAGCAGCACCTTGGCGTGGCCCGTGCTCAGCCGGCCCAGGGCCACGTCCATCTGCATCTCGGCGGGCAGCCGCAGCAGGCGGAGGGTGTTGGCCACCTGGGGACGGGACTTGCCTACCCGGTCGGCCACCTGCTCCTGGGTGAGCCGCAGGTGCTCCCCGAGCTGCCAGTAGGCCTTCGCCTCCTCGATGGGGTTCAGCTCCTGGCGCTGGATGTTCTCCACCAGGGCGAACTCCAGCAGCCGGTCGTCGGGGACTTCCTTCACCACCACCGGGACCATGGCCAGGCCGGCCTTCCGGGCGGCCCGCCACCGGCGTTCCCCGGCGATGATCTCGAACTTCTCGCCCACCTTCCGCACCACGATGGGCTGGACCATGCCGTGCTGCTTCAGGCTCTCGGCCAGCTCCTGGAGGGAGGTCTCGTCGAAGAAGGTGCGCGGCTGGGCCCGGTTCGGCACCAGGCTGCCCAGGGGCAGCTCACGCTGGGCGGCGTCCTCGGGCGCCATCTGACTCATGAGAGAGGTGAGTCCCCGGCCCAGGGCCGGGCGCTTCAGGTTGCTGCTCATCAGGCTTCCTTCCTCGCGGGCATCTCGAGGCCCAGCCACTCCTTCGCCAGGCTGAGGTAGGCCTGGGCACCCTTGGATCGCAGATCGTAGAAGGCCACGGGCTTGCCGTGGCTGGGAGCTTCCGCGAGGCGGATGTTGCGGGGGATCATGGTCTGGAAGACCTTGCCCGGGAAGGCCTGGCGGACCTCCGTGGCCACGGCGGCCCCGAGATTCGTGCGCTCCTCGGCCATGGTGAGGAGGATGCCGCCGAGCTGGAGGGCGGGATTCGGCCCTGACTGGATGCGCCGGAGCGTCTCCGTCAGCTCGGCCAGGCCATCCAGGGCGAAGAACTCGCAGGGCATGGGGACGATGACCTCGTCCGCCGCCGAGAGGGCGTTGAGGGTGATCATCCCGAGGCTGGGAGGAGGATCGATGAGGATGTAGTCGTAGCGGTCCATGAGCGGCGCCAGGCCCTGGCGCAGCACCTGCAGCTGGGGCAGCTCGAAGAGTTCGAACTCCAGCTGGGCCAGATCCTTCCCTGCCGGGATGACCTGCATCATGGGGACTTCCGTGGTGAGCACCAGCGCCTCGGCCGGAGCGCCCTTCATGAGGGCGTACGACCCGGCACGATGGTCGGGCTTGGGAAACCCGAGGCCCGTGGTGCTGTGGCCCTGGGGATCGAAGTCCACCAGCAGCACCATCTTCTCCATCATGGCGAGGGAGGCCGCGAGGTTGATGGCAGTGGTGGTCTTCCCCACCCCGCCCTTCTGGTTGGCCAGCACCACGACGCGGGCACGCATCAGCCGGCCCTCTTCGTCGCCAAGGCGCTGGTCATACCACGCATCACGGGATCCCCTCGGGTGTGGAACATGCCAGTCTAGCAGGTCGGGTTCCACGACGAAGGACGGGGTTACGGAGCCAGCAGGGCCGGGTCCGGGCGGGCGCTTCCGATGCGGCGCACCGGTCCGGAGAGCCACAGCTCCCGCCAGGTGCCGCCTTCCTCCAGGTGCAGGGTGACCGTGACGGGCTCCCCCCCGGCCGGATGCAGGATCCAGGTCGAGCCGCCCAGGGTCCGCGCCAGCCAAGCGGCCGCGACGGCACACCCGGTTCCGCAGCAGAGGGTCTCCCCTTCCACACCCCGTTCCCAGGAGCGGATCCGGGCCGCCCCGGGACCCGTCGGCTCCACCACGTTCACATTGGTTCCGCCGCGAAGGGCCCCGTGGCGGCGGAGGGGCGGCGCGAGCGCGGCGAGATCCACCGCCGCCACCGATGGCACCCGCATCACGAGCTGGGGATTGCCGACCCATCCGAAGCCGCTGGGGAAGGGCGTTTCCATGGGCACGGCACGCAGGCCGAAGCCTTCGCCCTCGGGCATGCGGATGCCGATGCCCGCACCGTCCCGTCGGAGCTGGATGCGCTCGCCGCTGGAGATCGCCTCGACCAGGCCGCCTTCCGGTGCCCCCGGGAGACCCAGGGCCGCCCTGCTACCGTTGCTACAAAAAGACTTGGAACCATCCGAATCCCAGTGATCCAGAATCCAGGGCCTCTTCCCGGGCCTTTGCATCAAAAAAAGGCCATCTAATCCGAACCCACGGCCCCGGGGGCAGAGTCGCCTAGCATAACTTGATCCATCAATGGCATTTAGCTCATCGACCCAGAGGTAGCCGAAGACGTTCCCCGAGGCGGAGGCGATCTGGAGCTCCACGGCGCCCTACCGGTCCTGCTTGCGGTTGCGGAAGGTGTAGACGGTCTCGCCGGGACGGGCATAGCCCTGCCGCCTCGCCAGGGCCTCCATGAGCTCAGGGTCCTTCGCGGCGAGGCGCTGGACCTCGTCCAGCAGCTCGCGGTTGCGGCGGTTCAGGTCCATGAGCCGGGACCGGGTCTGCGCCAGTTCCGCCTCGCGCTTCCGGAGTTCGGGGAGCCCGTCCTGGGACAGGAGGAGGGCCAGCATCGACAGGACCGCCGAGGCCCCCAGCACCCCGTAGAGCGTGCTGGATTTCAGGAGCCAGTTGGCGTTCATGTCCAGGGGCCTCCTCAGCCCAGGCGCGACCCGAAGGCCTCCCGGCCGGCATAGCGGGCGGCGGCGCCCAGTTCCCATTCGATCTGGAGCAGGCGGTTGTACTTGGCCACGCGGTCCGTGCGGCAGGGGGCCCCCGTCTTGATCTGGCCCGCCCCCGTCGCCACGGCCAGGTCGGCGATGAAGGCGTCCTCGGTCTCGCCGCTGCGGTGGCTGATGATGGCCCGGTAGCCGGCCTTGTGGGCCATCTCCACGGCCCGCAGGGTCTCGGTCACGGTCCCGATCTGGTTCAGCTTGATGAGGATGGCGTTGGCCACCCCTTCCTGGATGGCCTTGGCCAGGATGGCGGGGTTGGTGACGAAGATGTCGTCCCCCACGAGCTGGGTCTTTCCCCCCATGGCCTCCGTCTGGGCCTTCCAGCCCTTCCAGTCGCCCTCGGCGAAGCCATCCTCGATGGACGCGATGGGGTGCCGCTTCACCAGGCCCTGGTAGTACTCCACGAGCTGGGCCGGCGTCTTGGCCTTCCCGTCCAGCTGGTAGGCCTTCCCCTTGAGGAATTCGCTGGCGGCGCAATCCAGGCCGAGGAAGACCTCCTGACCCAGCTTGTAGCCGGCCTTCTTCACGGCCTCCCCGATGAGGTCCAGGGCCTCCTCGTTGGAGCCGAGATTCGGGGCGAAGCCGCCCTCGTCCCCCACCCCCGTGGCCAGTTTCCGGGCCTTCAGGACGCCCTTGAGGGCGTGGTAGACCTCGGCGCCCCAGCGGAGGGCCTCCCGGAAGGTCGGGGCCCCCACGGGCAGTACCATGAACTCCTGGATGTCCACGTTGTTGTCGGCGTGGGCACCCCCGTTGAGGATGTTCATCATGGGCACGGGCAGCAGGCGGGCCGAGGCTCCCCCCAGGTAGCGGTAGAGGGGCATGCGCGAGGCCCGGGCCGCCGCATCCGCCAGGGCCATGGACACACCCAGGATGGCGTTCGCGCCCAGGCGGGCCTTGTTCTCGGTCCCGTCCAGGTCGCACATCAGCTCGTCGAGCTCGGCCTGCTGGA
>MTLD01001590.1_pt1 | contig 42582 bp, 35 predicted proteins | sample 1982471 | NCBI WGS metagenome assembly MTLD01 (sample SAMN05712604, study PRJNA340218) | biofilm metagenome | isolation source: sample SPM anode biofilm adapted to -50 mV | place: USA | collected 2012-02-03 | reverse complement strand
CCCTCCGGGGCCGCGCGGCGTGTACGGCCCCATAGGCGGTTAAACTGGATTCTTTGAGCCGAGGCCCCATGTCCGACCTGGAACTCCAGCCCCTCGCCCCCCGCCGCCGCACCCGTCGGATCATGGTGGGCAAGGTGCCCGTCGGCGGCGACGCCCCCATCACCGTCCAGAGCATGACCAAGACGGACACCCGCGATGTGGAGGCTACGGTCCAGCAGATCTATGACTACGCCGCCGCCGGCTGCGAGATCGTGCGGGTGAGCGTCCCCACGAAGAAGGCCGGCGAGGTCTTCCACGAGATCTGCGCCCGGAGCCCCATCCCCGTGGTGGCCGACATCCACTTCGACTATCGGCTGGCCCTGGTGGCGGCCGATGGCGGCGCCGCCTGCCTGCGCATCAATCCCGGCAACATCGGCGGCCAGGACCGGGTGCGGGCCGTGGTGGACAAGGCCGGCGAGAAGGGCATCCCCATCCGCATCGGCGTGAACGGCGGCAGCCTGGAGAAGGATCTGCTGGACCGGTTCGGCACGGCCACGCCAGAGGCCATGGTGGAGAGCGCCCTGCGCCACATCGAGGTGCTGGAGCGCGAGGGCTTCCACGACATCAAGATCAGCCTCAAGGCGAGCGACGTGGTCCGAACCGTGCAAGCCTACCGCCTGCTGGCGAAGCAGGTGGACTACCCCTTCCACCTGGGCATCACCGAGGCGGGCACGCCCTTCGGGGGCACCATCCGGTCCAGCGTGGGCATGGGCATCCTGCTGGCCGAGGGCATCGGCGACACCATCCGCGTCTCACTCACCGGCGACGGCGAGGAGGAGTGCCGCGTGGGCCACGAGATGCTGCGGTCCCTGGCCCTCCGCTCGGGCGGCTTCCGGATGGTGAGCTGCCCCAGCTGCGGCCGGGTGCAGATCGATCTCAACCGCGTGGCGAACGAAATCGAGGAGGGCCTCAAGGCCATCAACCACGAGAACATCACCTACGCGGTGATGGGCTGCGTGGTGAACGGCCCCGGCGAGGCCAAGGACGCGGACCTCGGCGTGGCCGGCGGGGCGGGCGAGGGCCTCATCTACCGCAAGGGCGAGCTCATCCGGAAGGTGAAGGAGGAGGATCTCGTCCCCGCCTTCCTCGAGGAGGCCCGGCGGGTCAAGGCCGAGGCCGATGCGGCCAAGGCCTAGGATGACCACCTGGCTGATGGGCCATCCGTTCCTGGCCATCGGCCTCTACCTGCTGCTGGAGGCCCTGCTGCCCGTGTGGCTCCAGCCCACAGCCTGGGTGTGCCGCGGCGCCATCCGGACCTACCAGCTCACCCTCTCCAGCCACCTGCCCACCCAGTGCAAGTTCACCCCCACCTGCAGCCACTACGGCCTGGAGGCCATCCGGAAGTACGGCACCCTGCGGGGAGGCCTGCTCACCACCTGGCGCCTCCTCCGCTGCTCGCCCCTGACCCATGGCGGCGTGGATCCGGTTCCCTGAACGGGGGATTCACACCAAGATGGTCATTTGGACCGGCACCGCGCCGGTCCGATGGAGCCGGCCATGTGCGGAATCGTATCCCTCTGCTATGGAACCCCGAACCCCGCCCTGGGCCATGAGGCCGGCGAGCTGCTGAAGCGGCTGGAGTACCGGGGCTACGATTCCACAGGCGCCGCCTTCATCGGCGCGGATCACGCCATCCGCCTCCTGAAGAAGGTGGGGGCGCCGAGCCGCGTCGTGCCGGAGCTGGGCATCGACCGGGAGGCCGGCCAACGCTTCATCGGCCAGGTCCGCTGGGCCACCTACGGCGCCGTCACGGATGTGAACAGCCAGCCCCACCACACGCCCTGCAAGCTGCCCTTCGTGGGGGCGCACAACGGCAACATCTCCAACACGGATGCGCTCAAGCCCTACCTCTCCGCCCGGGGCCACAACGTGGTGTCCGACAACGATGGCGAGATGATCACCCACCTCACCGAGGATTTCTACGCCGCCAACCTGGCCGCCCCCGGCCCCATCCTCGCGGCCACCCAGGGCGCCCTCGCCGCCGCCGGCCTCGGCATCACGGTTCCCGACGGGGCCCTGCTGCTCATCGACGGGGCGAGGAAGGCGGACGCCAAGGCCGAGGGTTCCTACGCCGCGGCCTTCTCCGATCCCACGGTGCCCGGCGTGGTGGCCGTCAAATCCGGTTCCTCGCTCTACGCCGGCATCGGCACGGACACCCACGGGGATTTCGTGGTGGTGAGCAGCGACCTTACCTCCGTGCTCTCCAAGACCCGCATGCTCATCCCCCTCTCCGAAGGCGAGGGGCTCTGGTTCACGGAGCGCGAGTACCTGGTGTTCAGCCTCGGCAAGGAACTCACCTTCTCCGTGCCGCGGCCCAAGCGCTCCAAGCTGAACGTGCGGGACACGGGCCTCCGCCCCCCCTTCCGCTACTTCATGGAGCAGGAGATCGCCTCCTCGCCCGACAACCTGGACGAGGTGCTGCGCTACTACTTCCGCTCCCCCGAGACGGATGGCCTGTTCGCCGCCTTCGAGGACCGGAAGGACCTCTGCAAGGCCCTCCTCGGGAAGGTGATGGCCCTCTACGAGGTGCCCGCCGAGGCCTCCCTGGGCGCTGCCCTGGCGGCCTTGCTGGCCGACCCCGTGTACCGGGAGCTGGCCAGCCGGGTGAAGCCCCACCAGGAGGTGATCCAAGCCTGGCGCGGGCAGCCCGTCTCCGACGAGCGGCAGCTCCTGGCGGACCTGGGCCGCCTCGAGCCGTCGGCCGGCGAGGCCCTGGCCCTCTTCGACCTGCTGCTGGTGTGGAAGAAGCGCCGCCGGGTCACCCGGCACCTCATGGAGCTGGTGCAGGCCATCCGCGAATCGGGCAAGGAGGGCGGCCGGGTCTTCCTGGTGGCTTCGGGCACCTCTTACCACGCGGCCCTGGTGGCGGCCACCTTCTTCAACAGCCTGGCCGGCGTGGCCGTCTTCCCCTGCAATCCCGGCATGTTCCGGTCCATGTATCTCAACGCCCTCAGCGCCCGGGACCTGCTCATCGGCATCACCCAGTCCGGCGAGACGAAGGACCTGGTGGACATCTTCCAGGACGTGCGGACCCGCGTCCCCGGCCTGCGCCGCGTCTCGCTGGTGAACAACGAGAACAGCCGCATCCCCCAGGAGCTCTCCGAGTTCTACCTGCCCATCCTCTGCGGCCCCGAGATCGCCGTGGCCGCCACCAAGAGCTTCCTCAACCAGGTGGCCATCCTCTACGTGCTGGCCGCCTCCTTTTCGCTCACGGAACGGAAGATCGCCGAGAACCTGGGCCGGGCCAAGGAGCTCATCCGCGAGACGCTGCGGCTGTCCGAACCCGACATCGAGGAGGCCGCCCTGCGGCTCCACCTGGAGCCCTCCCTCCACATCCTTGGCACCGGCCTCATCGGCCTGGCCCGCGAGGGGGCCCTGAAGATCCGCGAGGTGGTGCTCAACCATGCCGAGGGCTACGACGCCGCCGAGTTCAAGCACGGCCCCAACACCATCCTGGGCAAGAACACGCTCTTCTCCGTGCAGGACCTGGCGGGCCTCCTGGAGGTCTACGAACAGCACCGCGACGGCCGCCCCTTCGCCGGGGGCCTCGAATCCCTCAAGGCCTGGCCCGAACTTGTGGAGACGCGTTTCTCCAACTACCCGCTGCTCTTCGTCTGTCCCAGCGAGGAGCGGGACGTGCGCATCACCATCAGCCAGATCCACACCCACAAGATCCGCGGCGCGGACATCCTGCTGGTGGCCGAGAAGAACGCCGAGCTGGCCTTGGCCGTCTCGGGCAAGCCCATGGGCCAGGACCGCTACTGGTCGAAGGTCCTCGAGGTGCCCCACTCGGGGGATCCCAACCTCTTCGTCTTCGCCGCCTCGGTGGTCCTCCAGCGCCTGGCCTTCCGCATGTCCGTCCTGAAGATGGAATACCTGGACGGCCTGGGCGTGGCCGACCATGGCGTCCATCCCGACGCCCCCAAAAACGTCTCCAAGTCCATCACCGTGGACTGAAATCAAAGGACTTGCACAGTCGACGGCCCAGGGGCCGGTCCTATTTAGGAAAACCAGACCGTTTTAGTATGATTTGTGATCCCGGGCACCCCTCTCCGGGTCCACCTTGGGGATCGGGGCCCCTGCCCCTCGAGGAGATCCCATGACCACGGACTTGCAGACCAAGCTGGGCGAACTGGTGCTCGAGCGCCCCGAGACCATGCGCTACTTCGAGGGCCTCGGCCTCGACTACTGCTGCGGCGGCCACCGCAGCCTGGGAGAGGCCTGCGCCGCCGCCGGCCTGGAGCCCGGAACGGTGCTGCAGGGTCTCGAGGGCCTGACCGCGCCCTCCCAGGGGACCCCCTCCCTCCAGGCCTGGAACCAGGCCACCCTGGAGGCGCTCATCGGCCACATTGTGCCCACGCACCACGACACCCTCCGCACCGAGCTGCCGCGCCTGAAGGGGCTCCTCGACAAGGTGCAGGCCGCCCATGGCGCGCGCCACCCCGAGCTGGACCGGGTGGGGGAGATCTTCGCCGCCCTGTACGCCGACCTGCTCCCGCACCTCATGAAGGAGGAGCAGATCCTGTTCCCCTTCATCATCCGCATGGAGCGGGGCGAGATGGGCGGGGCCTGCTTCGGCAGCGTCCAGAGCCCCATCCGCGTGATGGAGATGGAGCACGAGGCCGTAGGCGCCCTGCTGGCCGAGCTGCGCCAGCTCACCGGCGCCTACACGACGCCCGCAGACGGCTGCGCCACCTTCCGGGCCCTGTACCTGGGCTTCGAGGAGCTGGAGCAGGACCTGCACCTGCACATCACGCTGGAAAATCAGATCCTGCACCCCCGCGCCCGCGCCATGGAGGCGGCCCTGCAGGTCTGAGCTGGGCCAGCGTCAGCCCGCGTCCTGCACCGACCAGCGGTCGGTGCAGCCGTGGCTTTCCACCACCTGCCGCGCCCGGCGCTGCTTCAGCGTGTGCTGCACGGTCTGCATGACCGTGAACAGCTGATCGTGGATGCCCAGGCGGGCCAGGTCGGCGGCCGTGAACCAGGCCACGCCGTCGTGGTCCTTCCGGGATGCATGATCCTCCAGGATCCGATCGGTGATGCCCACAGAGACCTCCCTGCCTTGTAGCCTGGATACCACAGGGGGGAAGCGTGGCCAACTGGCGGAACACCGGGCTCGGCGGATTTGTGATGGCGGTCTGGGCCGGTCTGATGGTCCCCTGCACCGTCCTGGGCATCCTCCTGGCCGTCCCCTTCCTCGGCCCCCGGCGCGCCTTCTTCACCGTGGGCCCCTGGTACGCCCGGAGCGTGGGCTGGTTCTGCCGCATCCCCATCACCCTCCGGGGCTGGGAGCAGCTTCCGGCGGACATCCGGGAGGGGCGCCAGCCGGTGATCTTCATGTCCAACCATGAAAGTCAGCTGGATCCGCCAGTGCTCATCGGCGTCCTGCCCCTGCCCGCGGTGTACATCGCCAAGAAGGAGGTGAAGTACCTCCCCTTTGTCGGCTGGGCGGCCATGGTGGCCGGCGTCATCTTCATCGACCGCCGCGACCGGGACCGGGCCATGCGGAGCATCCACGCGGCGGCCTTGGAGATCCGCGGCGGCAAGAACGTGGTGATCTTCCCTGAGGGCACCCGCAGCCGCACCGGCATCCTGCTGCCCTTCAAAAAGGGGGGCTTCGCCCTGGCCCAGGAAGCGGGCGTGCCCATCGTGCCCCTGGCCACCATGGGCGGCTTCCAGGTGCTGCCCTCCGGCAGCGCCCTCCTCCACCCCGGGCGTTACGACGTGGCGGTGGGCGAGCCTGTGGACCCCGGGGCCTACGAGGACCGGGACCTCCTCGCGGCCGAGGTCCGGCGCCGCATCGAATCGCTCATCGCGCAGACCCGCCAGGGCTGACAGGCACCGGGCGGGGATTCACCGCAGCAGCGGGTCCTGCCGGGCCACCTGGCGTTTGCCCGGATGCAGACGGTCCGCGAGGTCCAGGAGCTGGCGGGCCTCGGCGGCATCCCCCAGCTTGGCCGCAACGCGGGCCATGAAGTAGAGGTTCACGGAGAGCACCCGCTTCTCGTTGTGCTTCTTGGCGGCGAGATCCGAGGCCAGGATGCGCTGGCGGAAGGTCTCGAACAGGGCCAGGGCCCCCGGGCCGTCTCCCGCAGCCGCCCGGCCCAGGCCCGCGAGGAGCACGGTGTTCGAGTGCTCGGGGGGCCAGGCGCCCTCCAGGGCCTTCGCCTCGGCGGCAGCACCGGCGCGGTCGCCCTGGTCCCAGGCGGCCACCACCAGGAGGCTCCGGAGCACGTTGGAATGGGGCGCCTCGCGGAGGCCCGCGCGGAGGCGGTCGTCCGCCTCCTTCGGCCGCCCCAGCCAGAGCAGGGCATCTGCGGCGGTCACGTAGGCGAACTCCGCGGCCGGCCGCAGGGCGATGGCCCGGTCCGCATGCTGCAGCGCCCCCTGGAGATCACCGTCGTTCTGAAGCAGCACCGCGTACCGGTGGTGGGCCTGCCAGTCGTCCGGGTAGAGGCTCAGGGCCTTCTCGAAATAGCGCCGGGCCGCCTGGTGGTTCTCCTCCCCATCGAGGCCCGCGAACATGTCCGCCAGCACGTCGTAGGCCTTGTGGTCCGCGGGATCCAGGCGCACGGCCTGGAGCGCCATGCGGCTGGCACCCTCCAGGTCGCCCACCCGCAGCAGGATGGAGGCCAGCGCGCGGTAGGCATTGGGGGCGCTGGGATCCAGGGCCAGGGCCGTCTGGGCCTCCTGACGGGCCTGGCGGAGGAGGGCCTGCCCCTCCTCGAAGCGCCCCTGGCTGAGGGCCTTGGTGACGCCGGATTCCGCCAGGGTCCAGGCATACTCCGCCCGGGCCGGCGCGTAGTTGGGCTCGATCTTGATGGCCGAGGCCAGGAGGTTGTGGGCCAGCTCGATGGAATCCTGGTTCCCCTCGGTGAGCACCTCCACCGCCTTGGTGTACAGCTCCCGGGTCCGGGGGTCCCTGGCCTGGGAACCCGGCGCCGGGGCGGGGCCTTCCAGCCCCATTTCCCGGGGCAGCCGCTGCTGCAGCTCATCCTCGAGCTTCAGCTGGTCCGTCAGGGGGCGGTCCAGCTGGAACTGCCGCTGGGTGTTGCCGGATCGCGCATCCACGACCCGCACGTTCATGCGGACCTGCCCGCCCACCACCTGGTAGCTGCCCAGGACCAGGGTGTCCGCCTTCAGCTCCCGGCCCAGGGCCCCCAGGGAGCGCGGGGCCCGGCCCGGCGCGTCGCCCAGCTGGTGCATGGCCTCCACCACCCGCAGGCGGTCCACCACCAGCAGATCGTCCCGGCGCACCAGCCCGAAGGCCATGGCGTCGGCGAAGCTGTTGCTGAGCCAGGCCTGATCGGGGTTGGGCTGCAGTTGCTCCAGGGGCAGGACGGCCACCACCCGCCGGCCCTGGGTGAAGTCCATCGTCGAGGCGCGGCGGGCCTCCCCGAGGGCCGTGCGCTCGCCCCGCCGCAGGAGCCAGGCGCCGCCCAGCCCGCCGGCCACGAGGAATGCCGCGGCCCCGGCCCCCAGGACCAGGGGGCGCCGCCACTTGGGGGCCGAGGGATCCAGGTGCCGCACCGTGGCGGTGGGGATGTCCTCCGTCAACCCGCCCCAGAGGGTCTGGAGGCTGGGAAAGCGCTCCTGGGGCCGCTTGCTCATGAGGCGGTGGATGGCGTCCTGGAGGGTCCGCGGCAGGTCCGGCCGGACCTCCGCCAGGGGGCGCGGCTCGTCCCGGGTGACGGCGTAGAGCGTGTCCACGAGGCTGGCCCGCAGGAAGGGGTGGGTGCCCGTGGCCAGCTCGTAGAGCACCACGCCGAGGCTGAACTGGTCCGACTGGCCCGTGAGCACCTGGCCGTTGGCCTGCTCGGGACTCATGTAGGCCGGCGTGCCCTGGGAGTAGCCGGGCGCCGTGCGCTCCACCAGCGTGGTGTGGTGGGAGGTCGCGCCCATGGGCAGGTCGTCCCCGCCCCGGCGCGCGATGCCGAAGTCCAGGATCTTCAGCTGCCCGTCCTCCGTGAGCAGGAGATTCTCGGGCTTGATGTCCCGGTGGACGATGCCCTTCTGGTGGGCATGCCAGAGTGCCGAGGCCGCCTGCCGGGCCAGGGCGTGGAGATCGGCAGCCGCCATGGGGGGACCCACCAGGGAGCGCAGGGTGCGCCCCTCCACCAGCTCCATGGCGATGTAGGGGAGGCCGTCCACATCGCCCGCGTCGTAGATGTGGGCGATGTTCGGATGGTTCAGCTGGCAGGCCAGCTTGGCCTCGCCGATGAGGGCCCGGCGCCGGATGTCGTCGGCATCCTTGAGGATCTTGAGGGCGACCTCCCGCTCCAGGCGCAGGTCCAGGGCCTTCCACACCTCGCCCATGGCCCCCTCACCGAGGCGGGCGAGCAGACGGTAGGAACCGAAGTGCGGGGAGTCGGGGGACAAGGGCCTGCCTGAGCGAGTGGGCCATTGTATCCGTCACCATCGCCGGAGTGGACCGCGAAGGCGCTTGACCCAGAATCTCGACATATCGAGAATCGAACCCGAGGCTGCCCATGTCCGTCCCCGATCTCGAAGCCGCCCTCACCGGCGCCCGCCTCGTGGAGGAGGCCGGCGCCCTCCTCACCCGCGGCGGGGACCCCGAGGCCATGGTGGGCCACGCCTTCGAACGCCTGGGCGAACTGGTCCCCTACGACCTGGCCACCGTGCTGCTCCGCGAGGGCGACGGCCTGCGCGTGGCCCACGCCATCGGCCCCCTCGCCACGCCCGCCCTCGCCGGGGCCCACATCCCCGTACGCGGCAACCCGCGGCTCATCAGCGCCCTGAAGCCCCGCTCCCGCCCGGCCACCTTCGAAGAGGAGGACCCCGGCGAGGACACCTTCCACGGCCTGCTGGAGATGCCCCATGGCCACAGCTGCCTGGTGGCCCCCCTGCGCAGCAGCGGCGAGACCTTCGGCCTGATGACGCTGGACGCGATGGTCTGCCGCCAGTACCCGGCGAGCGTGCTGCACCATGTGGGCGTCTTCGCCTCGCTGCTGGCGCTTGGGCTCAAGCAGGCCGAGCACCTGGCTCGGCTCGCCGAGCGCGAACGCAACCTGGCCGAGGAAGTGAGCTACTTCCGGGAGGTCCAGCGGCGCGACGTGCTGCAGGAGCCCCTGCGCGCCGGCAGCCCCGCCATGCGGGGCATCCTGGACCAGCTCGGGCAGGTGGCCTCCACGGCCACGACGGTGCTCATCACCGGAGAGACCGGCACGGGCAAGGAGAAGGTGGCCCAGACCCTCCACCACCTCTCGCCCCGCCGGGAGAAGCCCTTCATCAAGGTGAACTGCAGCACCCTCCCCGCGAACCTCATCGAATCGGAGCTCTTCGGCCACGTGAAGGGCGCCTTCAGCGGCGCCGCCGCTGCCCGGAAGGGCCGATTCGAGCTGGCGGACGGCGGCACCCTCTTCCTGGACGAGATCGGCGACCTGCCCCTGGACCTCCAGCCCAAGCTGCTGCGGGCCATCCAGGAGCGGGAGATCGATCCCCTGGGCTCCGAGAAGCCCCGCCGGGTGGATGTCCGCCTGGTGGCCGCCACCCACGTGGATCTGGCCCGGGCCGTGGCCGAAGGCCGCTTCCGGGAGGACCTCTTCTACCGGCTGAACGTGTTCCCCCTGCATCTGCCGCCGCTGCGGGAGCGGCCCGATGACATCGCTGCGCTCGCCGAAGGCTTCCTGGAGCGCTTCGCCCGCGAGAACCGTCGCCCGCCCCTCGCCCTGCCGTCGGCCGTGCGAGAACAGCTGGAGGCCTACGCCTGGCCGGGCAACGTGCGGGAGCTCCAGAACGTGCTGGAACGGGCGGCCATCCTCTCGACGGGCCGCGAGCTGCGGCTGCCGCCCGGAGCCCTGCCCGCCCGCGCGGGCGGCGGGAACCGGCCCATCCCCACCTGGGAGGCCCAGGAGCGGACCTACCTGGAGCGCCTGCTGCGGCACACCGGCGGCAAGGTCTCCGGCGCCGACGGGGCCGCCGCCCTGGCGGGGCTGGCACCCTCCACCCTGCTCTCCCGCCTGGAGAAGCTGGGGCTTCGCCCGAAGGACTTCCGCGGGGCGTGATAGCGTAGAAGCCCCCCCGGAGCCAGGCATGAGCGAGACCCCCGCTCCCTTCGAACCCACCCCCCTGGCGGAACCTCCCGCGCCGCCGGCATCCCTGGTGCCGCCGATCTGGGAACCGCCCCCGATGGCGGCGCCGGCGCCTGCCCTCCGGCCCGTGCCCTTCGAGGATCTGGAGGCCCTGCCCGGCTTCTGGGAACGCGTGGGCGCCATGTTCCGACTCGTCTTCACCAACCCCTTCGAGCTCTTCGACCGCGTGCCCGTCACCGATGGCATGGGCGCGCCCTGGCGCTTCCTGCTCCTGCTCTCCGTGCCCATCTTCCTCATCATGGGGGCCGTGTTCTCCTTCCTCGGCATGGGGGCTTCGATCGCCGCCATGGAGGCCCAGCGGGGCGCGGAGGGGCACACCGTCGCCGCCCTCATGCCGCTCCTCTTCGGAGTGATCCTGCTGCTGATGCCCCTCTTCACCTTCCTCGGCATGGTCATCGGCGGCGCCCTCAACCACGTCTGCCTCTGGATGTGGGGCGGCCTGAAGCCCGGCGTGGGCGCGGACCAGAGCATCCGGGCCTATGGCTACGCCTCGGCCTTCCTCCAGATCGGGGGCCTGATCCCCTATCTGGGCATCCTGGTCCAGATGGCCGGCATCGTGGTCATCGGCATGGGCCTCGCCCGGATGCACAAGACCGACACCTGGCGCGGCGTCTGCGCGGCCCTGACTCCGATCATTCTCGTCTGCTGCTGCGGCGGGGTCCTGCTCGCCATGCTCATCCCCGCGATGATCGCCGCCGGGCATCACTGACCGGAGAGCCAGTCCTCCACCTCGGACCGCACCTTGTCCGGCGGCACCCGTCGATGGACGGCGCCGCCGGCGAGGGCAGCCTCCCCGTCCCAGGTTTCGAAATGCCGGAAGAGCCGGTCGGCCCCGGCGGCGCCCAGCAGCTCCGGCAGGCGCACGGTGCCGCCGAAGCCGGTGAGGATGCCGTGCTTCGCCGCAGGGTGGGCCAGGCGGAGCCCCCCTCGGCCATCCGGGCCGGCATCCACGGCCCAGCGCTCCCGGCCGTGGAGAGCCAGGTCGCAGCCGCCGCCCATGGCCACCCCGGAGATGACGGTGAGCGTGCGCCAGCCGGACCAGAGCAGGTGGCCCATCACCCGCTGGCCGCGCCGGGCGAAGGGCTCCGCCGAAACGGGATCCAGCGCCCCCACCTCATGCAGGTCCGCCCCGGCGGAGAAGTGCCGCCCGTGGCCCGCCAACCAGCCGGCGCCGCTCAGCGCCACGCGGCGGATGCCAGACCAGCGCAGCTCGATGAAGAGGCGGTCGAGGGCCACCAGCAGGTCGCTGTGGAGGCGGTTCAGGCCGTCGCCCGAGCGCAGCCCGATCCAGGCCCAGTCCGCGCCGCGCGCCAGGTCGAGGGAGGTCCGACCCTCGTACCAGGGTGCGGGGGTCACGGCTCCAGCCCCAGCCGGGCGAAGGCCGCCTCCAGAGGCTCGGTGTCCGGGTCCCACTCGGGAGCGTCCGGCAGCTGGTGGCGGAACCAGGTGACCTGCCGCTTGGCGTAGGCCTGGGTCTCCTTCACCACCTCGGACTGGATGGCTCCCGCGGAGCCACCCGCCATCCAGGCTCCGTAGCCCAGGGGCCGGAGGGCCTCCAGATCGGCGCGGTGGCCTTCCGCCAGAAGCCGGTCCACCTCCGCGGGCCAGCCGGCGGCCACCTGGACCGCCACCCTCGCTGCCACCCGCGCCTTGCGGGCATCACGGCCGGGCGAGACCACCAGTACCCGCCAGCCCTCCGGAATGCCCGGCGTGGTGCCCGTGAGGAGGGCCGAGGGGCGCTGCCCCGTGGCCAGGTGCAGGGCCAGGGCCCGCTGCACCCGGGCGCCGTCGTTGGGATGCAGGTCCGCGGCCCGCACGGGATCCACCGCCGCCAGGAACCTGTGCAGGGCCGGCACGCCCAGGACCGCCGACCAGCCCCGCACCCGCGCGACGAGCCCGGCGGGCACCGGGGGCAGCTCGCTGAGCTGGTTCCAGATCCCGCGCAGGTAGAGTCCCGATCCCGTGACCAGGATGGGCTCGCGGCAGGCCGAGAGCCAGGCGCGGACCTGGGCCCCGAACGCCGCAGGATTGGGACGGGCCGAGAGGGGCAGCACCCCGTAGCCCAGGTGGGGCACGCCGCCCTGCTCCCCGGCGCCGGGCTGGCCCGTGCCGATGGGCAGGCCCGCCAGGGCCTGGAAGGGATCCCCATTGACCACGGTCCCCCCCACCCGGCGGGCTACGGCCACCGCCAGGGCGGACTTGCCGGAGGCCGTGGGGCCGAGGAGGGCGATGGGCATGGATCCAAGCTATCAGCTGTCGGCCTCGGCGGTCGGCCCCGGCTGGGGGGGAACCTGGGGCGGAATGGGGCCATTCAAGGGCATGCGCCCCCTGGTTCTCCTCGGACTCCTCTGCCTCGGCCCGGCCCTCCGGGCCCACAGGGTTCCCGACCTTCCCGAACCCGGGCACGACGAGGCCTTCCTGGCCCGGGTGATGGCCTCCCCGGCCGAGGGGCAGGCCCGGCCCTGGCACACCTTCCGGGACCCCGTCGAGGGCGCCTCCGCAGTGGTGGAGGTCGTGGGCGAGCTCACCGCCGAGGAACTCCGGCAGGTGAAGTTCAACGACTTCCTGGCCTGGTTCCGCGAGGACCTCAGGAAGTTCATGCTCGACCACGCGGACATGGACCTGGCGGCCGGCGCGCCACCGTCCGCCGCGGGGCCCGGGCCCCGCCTGGTGCCCATCGCCCGGGCGGGATTCTAGGGACCCCGCTCCAGCAACCTGGGCAGGATCAGGGCGGCCTGGTCCCGGGCCAGGAGGGCGGCCTCCAGTGCGTGCCGGGCGGCCTCCTCGGGGGATTGGCGCGGCGTGAGCAGGGCCTCCAGCTGGCCCCGCAGGCGCACGGTCTCCCCCTCCGGATCCGGCAGATGGCGGCCCGCGGCGGCCTCGAACGTGACCATGAAGCACTGGATGGCGTCGCAGGCTGCGGTCACGATGGCGGCGCTGCTCCGGTGGTCCAGTTCGAGGGCCAGGGCGGCCGCCAGCAGGCGGAGGCCATCCTCGAACCTGGCCTGGGGGGAACCGCTGGGACCGGAGCCGGACATGCCTCCAGCTAACCATGGGACTGAACCCGGAGTCCCCTCTTCCGTAGACAGGCCAACCTGGAGGTCCCATGCGCCCTCGCCTGCTCGTCCCGTGCCTGGCCCTGCTCTGCGTCCCCGCGCTCCGGGCGGACGGCCTCTCGGACCTGCGTACCGCCCTCAAGGCCCTTCCCGCGCAGGAGGCCGTGCGGGCGAAGGTCGAGCAGGACAGCCTGGATCGGGAGGAGGGAACCGAGACCCGCAGCCACCGGACCACCGTGGTGGAGGATGGGCCCGGGGGGATGAAGGTCCTGGAGGACACCGGCGCTCCCGCGCACCCGGAACGCAAGGGGAAGTCCGGGAAGGTGCCCGGGACCGGCGAGCCGGAGGGGTTCCGGGGCGAACTCAGGGCCCAGGAGGAGCTCCTGGACATGCTGAAGAAGGCCCGCCTGCTGGAGGACCGGATGGACAGCTTCGAGGGGCGGCCGGCCCGCCGGCTGCGCCTGGCCCTCGACCTGAACCTGGACGAGGATGCGCGGAGGTACATCAAGCGGTTCGACCAGGTCCTGGTCGTCTGGCTGGATCCCCAGAACCTGCCCCTGGCCCTCGACCTGAAGATGGAGGTCCGGGCCCGGGCCATGCTCTTCTTCAGCGTCCGGACCGGGATCCGAGTCCACGAGCGCTTCCAGCGCTACAAGGACCGGCTCCTGACCGCCGAGGCGCGGACCGAGGTGGAGGGCGTGGCGGTGGGCAAGGCCTTCGGCGGCACGGAGACCACCCGCTGCTCGCCGATGCCCTGAGGCCGTCGGCTAGGGCCTGTCTTCAAATTGGGGTGCGGCCGCGCAAGGGGCGCCGCCCAAGCGAGGCCAGGAAAGCGACGAAGGCGATAGCGGCACTATCGGCGAGGAGCTTGACGCAGCATCGCGCCGGGCGCCGCCCCTTGCCCTTCGGGACGTGGCCAGCCGCACCCCTGGCGGCGTTGCCGACCTTGAACGATGTCTCGCATCGCCCTGCGGTCGGCGCCTTCCCAGGTGCGCGGCTGGCCGGCGTCGCGGCTCACACCCAATTTGAAAACAGGCCCTAGTCGCTCTGCATGCGGTCCCAGTGGTCCTCCCACTCCAGGTCGGTCCACCATTCCCGCTCGAGGCCGTCGCAGGTGGTGCCGTACGAGGGGCAGTTGATGCACCCGTCCCCGCGGGGCGCGGTGGGATCGGCCAGGGGAGGGTAGGCCTCCAGAAGGGCCAGGCCGGCCTCCCGGGCCTCGCGCTCCAGGCCGGTCATGGGGCGGGAGGGGAGTTCGCGGACATGGGCCCGGCGCAGGCGCTCCTCCCCCTCGGGGAAGAGGACGGAGTTCTCGGCGTCGATGTGGCGCCAGAGGGACCAGCTGTAGTCGATGGCCAGCTCCTGCAGCCGGGTGCGGTCCGCCTCCGCGGCCAGGGGGCCCTCCAGCAGGCCGGCCATGGCTTCGAGCAGGCCGCCCATGCGGCGGTGCTCGCCGGCGAGGGCGGCGACGGGGCCGCGGGTCTCCGGCAGTTCGGCCTTCTGCACCAGGGCCCGGAAGAGGACGGCCTCCTCCTTGTCGTGGTGGAAGGTGCCTGCGTAGTGCCGGAAGAAGGCCAGGAAGCGCGCCCCGTCGGCCGGATCGCCTTGCCCGGCCAGGCGGCCCGCCACGAAGGCCCGCAGCGAGCCCAGCACCCGGTCGATGAGGTCGTGCTCGCGGCGGAGGTCGTCGAGGAGTTGCATGGACTCACACCTTCGCAGGCGCGCCTTCCACCCGCATGCCCAGGGCGTTCAGCAGCCAGTGGTCGTGGTTGCCGCCGGGGTTGGGGGTGGTGAGGAGCTTTTCGCCGGTGAAGATGCTGTTGGCGCCCGCGAAGAAGCAGAGGGCCTGCAGCTCGTCGCTCATCTGCGTGCGGCCGGCGCTGAGGCGGATGCGGCTCTTCGGGAAGAGGATGCGGGCCGTGGCGATCATGCGCACCAGCTCCAGCGGGGGCAGGGGCGGGACGCCGGCCAGGGGCGTGCCGTCCACGGCCACGAACTGGTTGATGGGGATGCTCTCCGGGGCGGGCTCCAGCTCCGTGAGCTCCTGGAGGAAGTGGATGCGCTGGTCCACCGTTTCACCCATGCCCACAATGCCGCCAGAACAGACCTCCAGGCCCGCGGCGCGCACGGCGGCGATGGTGTCCAGGCGTTCGTCGAACTTCCGGGTGTGGATGATGGTCTCGTAGAAGTCGCGGCTGCTGTCGATGTTGTGGTTGTAGACCTGGCACCCGGCCGCCTTCAGCCGCTTCGCCTGCTCCTCGTTCAGCATGCCGAGGGTGACGCAGACCTCCATGCCCATGCCGGAGACGCCGCGCACCATGTCCAGCACCGCGTCGAAGTTGGCGTCGTCCCTCACCTCGCGCCAGGCAGCCCCCATGCAATAGCGGGTGCTGCCATTGGCCTTGGCCTCGGCGGCGCCGGCCAGCACCTTCTCCACATCCTTGAGGGGCTCCACCTTCAGGGCCGTGTTGTAGCGGGCGCTCTGGGGGCAGTACGCGCAGTCCTCGGGGCAGGCCCCGGTCTTGATGGAATCCAGTGTGCAGAACTGGATCTCCTCCGCGTTCCAGTGGGCCCGGTGGGCCGTCGCCGCCCGGTAGAGCAGCTCGGGAACCGGCAGGTCGTGGATGGCGCGGATCTCGGCAGGGGACAGGGGCATGGGCGTTCCTGAAAAGAGACCATTCTAGCGGAGTGGGTGGGATCGCTCTGGCGCCGCCGGTGCGGGTAAAGATGACCCGCGGATCGCCGTTGGGCCGGGCATCTGCGCGGGTCCACGCGACGGCGTTCCGAACCGCTCGCCATGGGTCGGCGGTCTGTGGACAGCTGCGTTCCACACCGGGAAGCATCCTCCGCCGTGCTAGATTGTCCCTTCGAACGCCATCCGGCGCGAGGAGTGACCGTGGCTGCCACCCCCCCCCAGACCGCGACCGCCGGGACGCTCACCCGCGAGCAGCGCGTGGCGCTGTACCGGACGATCTACGCCGCCCGGCGTATCGACGACAAGGAGATCACCGGCAAGCGGCAGAACAAGGTGTTCTTCCAGATCAACGGCGTGGGGCATGAGGCCCTGCAGGCCGCGGCGGCCCTCTGCCTGCGTCCCGGCCACGACTGGTTCTTCTTCTACTACCGCGACCGGGCCCTGGCCTACGGCCTAGGCTACACGGCGAAGGACATGTTCCTGGGCTCCGTGGGCGCCGAGGCCGATCCCGCCAGCGGCGGCCGGCAGATGCCCAGCCACTGGGGGCACAGGGCCCTCAACATCTTCACCACCTCCAGCCCCACGGGCAGCCAGTTCCTCCAGGCTGTGGGCGCCGCTGAGGCCATCCTGCGGGCGGAGCAGGGCGGGCTCCAGGAGCAGCTGGGGATCCGTTCCGACGAGGTGGTGCTGGTGACCACCGGCGACGGCACCTGCAGCGAGGGCGAGTTCTGGGAAGGCGTGAGCAACGCCGTGAACCTGAAGGTGCCCGTGGTCTTCCTGGTGGAGGACAACGGCTACGCCATCAGCGTGCCCAGCGAGGTGCAGTACCCCGGCGGCAACGTGGCGGCGCTGTTGAAGGGCTACGAGGCCCACGGGCTGCTCATCCTGGACGAGGTGGATGGCTGCGATCCCGAGGCCAGCCACGCCGCCCTGAAGGCCGCCGTGGAGCACGCCCGGGCGCGGAAGGGACCGGCCCTGGTGCGGGCACGGGTGATCCGGCCCTACAGCCACTCCCTGTCCGATGACGAGCAGCTCTACAAGTCCAAGTCCCAGCGCGACGAGGAGGCCCGACGGGATCCCGTGCGCACCTATGCGGAGCGCCTGGTGGCCCAGGGCGACCTCACCGAGGCCCAGCTCCAGATGCTGCGCGACGAGGTGCAGGCGGAGATCGATGCGGCCTGGGCCGAGGCGGAGGCTGCGGCGCCGCCGGCGAGCGGCAGCTTCTACCGCCACCTCTACAGCGAGGAGGTGGATCCCACCTCGGCGGCCTTCGACACCGAGCACGCGGCGGGCGACCAGGCCACCGGCGCGAAGACCATGATCGACCTCATCAACGCCACCCTGAAGCACGAGATGGCGCGGGACCCCCGCATCCTCGTCTTCGGGGAGGATGTGGCCGACGCCAGCCGCGCCGAGATCCTCGAGGAGGTGAAGGGCAAGGGCGGCGTCTTCAAAGCCACCCACGGCCTCCAGAAGCAGTTCGGCAGCCACCGCGTGTACAACTCGCCCCTGGCGGAGGCCACCATCGTCGGCCGGGCCATCGGCCTGGCGGCGCGGGGCTTCAAGCCCGTGGTGGAGGTCCAGTTCTTCGACTACATCTGGCCGGCCATGCAGCAGCTCCGCGATGAGCTGGCCACCATCCGCTGGCGGTCGAACGGCGAATTCGCGGCGCCGGTGGTGGTGCGCGTGCCCATCGCCGGCTACCTCATGGGCGGCGCCACCTACCACAGCCAATGCGGCGAGAGCACCTTCACCCACATCCCCGGCCTCCGGGTGGTTTGTCCCAGCTCGGCCCTGGATGCCGCGGGGCTCCTGCGCACGGCCATCCGCTGCGAGGACCCGGTCCTCTTCCTCGAGCCCAAGCACCTCTACCGGCAGACCCACAACAAGGGCAACGACCCGGGCCCCGGCTTCATGATCCCCTTCGGGAAGGCCCGCACCGTGCGGGAAGGGGGTGACCTGTCCGTCATCACCTACGGCAATACCGTGCATCGCGCCGTGCAGGCCGCGCGGGAGGCGGAGAAGGAAGGGATCTCCGTGGAGATCCTCGACCTGCGCAGCCTGAACCCCTACGACTGGGCGGCCATCTCTGCATCCGTGAAGAAGACCCACCGGGTGATCGTGGCCCACGAAGACACCCTGAGCTGGGGCTACGGCAGCGAGATCGCGGCCCGCATCGCCGACGAGCTGTTCTTCCACCTGGACGCTCCCGTGCGCCGGGTGGCGGCCAAGGACACCTGGGTGGCCTACCAGCCGGCCCTAGAGGATGAGATCCTCCCCCAGCCCAAGGATTTCCTCGAGGCCTACCGGAAGTTGATGAAGGTCTGAGCATCTGCCGATAGGGCATGGCATCACCCCCTTCCGGAGGATCCATGCGAGCCCTGCCCCTGGCCCTGATCCTGTGCGGCACGTCCCTCTTCGCCCAGATGGGGCGGACGGAGGGCCCCGCCCCCTCGGACCGCTCCTTCACCGTCGGCGGCCAAGTCTACGGCCCCGACCTCACGGGCCACTTCCAGGGCCTCCAGGACGGCCAGCCCATCTTCCTGGACCTGGATGCCGACCTGGGCTTGGGCAAGGACAAGACCACGCCCGGTTTCTTCATGGACTACCAGGGGCCCCGGTTCGGGTTCCAGGTCTCCAGCGGTTCGGCGGAATACCGGGGGGACCGGATCCTCAACCGCACCATCACCCTGAACGGCACCACTTACACCGCGGCGGACCGGGTCCTCTCCCACGTGAAGCTGGCCAGCGTGGACGGCACCTGGACCATCAAGTTCCTCAGCTATCCCGGGGGCTGGGTGGGCTTCGACCTGGGGGTGCAGGCCTGGAAGATCGACATGGACGTCCACGACCTGCCGCCGGCGCCCCTGACGGCCACCTATGCGAGTACCTCCATCTCGGCACCCATCCCCCAGTTCGGCCTCTCGGGCGGCACCCGGGCCTTCGAGGGCCGCCTGGAATCCAAGGCCACCGTCCACTACCTCGCCTACAAGGGTGCCAAGTACACCCTGCTGGGCCTGGACCTCCGCGTGTTCCCCGTGAAGTGGCTGGGGGTCCGGGCCTTCTACGAGGGCGGTTCCTTCGACGTGCCCAAGGGGTCCGTCAAGGACGACCTGGAGTTCAAGTTGGATCGCAAGGGGGCCGGATTCGGGGTCGTGGTCCGGTTCTGAGGCCTCAAAAAAAAGGTTGGCGGGTGGATAATCCTGTCATCCTTGTGCCTGTGGCCTGCGAAGTGCAGGAACCACGCACAAGCTATGACGGCCTGGTCTGGGGGATGTCATCGCATCAACATCACCAGACGAACGCAGGAAACAATCATGGCTCAAGGCACCGTCAAGTGGTTCAACGCTGAGAAGGGGTTCGGCTTCATCACCCCCGACGAAGGCGGCGCGGATCTCTTCGTCCATCACACCGCGATCCAGGGCGGCGGCTTCCGCACCCTCGACGAGAACCAGCGCGTCAGCTTCGAAGTCGCCCAGGGCCAGAAGGGCCCCCAGGCGACCAACGTCGTCAAGCTGTAACCATCCAGCTTCCCCAAACGGAAAGGCGGCCGCAACGGCCGCCTTTCTCGCGTTCGGGATGGCGAGGGCTCAGTGGTGCCCGTGGTCGTCGGTCAGGGTGGGCTTGCCGATGAACTCGGCCTTGCGGCCCAGGAAGATCACCCAGAGGCCGAAGAGGGCGAGGAAGATGAGGCCCAGCAGGAAGAGGATGGGCCGGGCGGGGGCCATGTCCGGGTAGGCGAAGCCGAGGGCGCCGATGAGGGCGCTGAAGGCGCCGTAGGCCATGAGGAGGCCGCCCCAGCCGCGGCTGGTGGGGCGGTCCTGGGCCACTTCCTCGGGCAGGGTGCCCAGGGGGGAGGTGGTTTCCGCGGCAAGGTGAAGGCCCTGGAAGACCAGGACGGCGCTGAGGATGAAATAGAAGACCAGGAAGAGCATGGACAGACCCTCACCTTCTTTTCCTATCACGATTTGACGCCCCCCGGGCGGAATTCGGGCAGGGGGTCACAACGCGCCAGGCCCTGCTACTGCCCCCCGAGGAGCGGGCGGCCATTCAGGACCGCGGCCTCCTCGCGATGGAGCCACTGCCGTTCCTTGCGGAGGGCGCGGAGGTAGATGACCAGCTCGGCGGCGGCCCCCAACAGCGCGAGGCCCCCGAGGGCGAGGAGCGCGGGGAAGGCCACCTCGTGATAGGGCATTTCCGGCGGCAGCAGGAGCGCTGCGGCCACGAGAATGGCGCCCCCCAGGGCCGTATGCCGCGCCCGGAGGCGCCAAGGGTGGATTTCCCTGCGGACGACGGCCCGGTGCAGGTCGTGGAGGAAGTCGATCTGCTCCTCCTTGCTGGAGACCCCCCGGGCGGCCTCCATCTCCAGTTTGCTGAGACTGAGAGCCAGCTCGCCCGAGGCATCGTCGAGGCTGGCTACGCGGGTTCGGAGGGTCATGGGAGCTCCTTTCAGGATGGAGGCCGGGTGGGCCTCCGGGACGGGCGGATCAATGCAGCACGAGGCCTCCACCGCCATCGGGGGATTTCAGTGCCAGGACGAAGGGCAGGGCGATCAGGAACACCACCACCAGGAAGCCGAAGGCGTCCATGAAAGCCAGGACGTAGGACTGCCGGGTGACCTCGGCGCCGATGAGACCGGCCGCCAGGCCCTTCACGGAGACGGGGTCCAGCCCCGCCCGGGGGAACAGGCCCTGGCCTAGGCGCGCGAAGGCCTCCTGGGCGGGGCCGGCGGTGGCGGTGACGTGCTCCGCCAGCCGGGCGTGGTGGAACTGGGCCCGCTGGCTCAGGACCGTCGTGGCCACAGCGATGCCCACGCTGCCGCCCTCGTTGCGCATGAGGTTGAACATGCCGCTGGCCACGCCCATGGATTCCGGCGGGATGCGGCGGACCGCCACGGTCGCCACGGGCACGAAGATGAAGCCGATGCCGATGCCGTGGAAGATCCAGGCCGTCACCAGGTAGGTGAGGTCCGTGGCCAGGCTGATCCGGGTGAGGAGCCAGGCCGAGTAAGCCATGGAGGCCACCCCCGCGGCCACGAAGATCCGCGCATCCACCCGCTTCATGAGCAGGGCCACGAGGATCATGGCGACGATCGAGGCCACGCCGCCCGGGCTGAGGATCATACCGGCCCAGGTGGGGGTGAAGCCCAGCAGGTTCTGGACGAAGAGGGGCAGGAGGATGAAGGCCCCGTAGAGGCCGAAGCTCACCAGGAAGATGAGCAGCATGCCCGAGGCGAACTCCGGGATCCGGAAGATGCGGAGGTCCACCAGCGGGTGCGCTGCCGTGAAGCTGCGCCACACGAAGAGCGCCAGCCCCAGGAGGGCCAGTCCCGCGGCCACCTTCATGGGATTGCTGGCCAGCCAGTCCAGGCGCTCGCCCCGGTTCAGGAAGATCTCCAGGCAACCCAGGCCCACGGCTATGAAGAGCAGGCTCCACAGGTCCGCCCGGCCCTCCGGGGGCCTGAGGTAGTCCGGATCCTCCACGAAGGCGAAGGCGAGCGCATAGGCCAGGGCGCCCACGGGCAGGTTGATCCAGAAGATCCAGGGCCAGGTCCAGTGGTCTGTGATCCAGCCGCCCACCAGCGGTCCCACGATGGGGCCGAAGACGACGCCGATGCCGAAGAGGGCGGAGGCCATGCCTTGCTCCTCCCTGGGGAAGGCCTCCAGGGTGATGGCCTGGCTCATGGGCACCATGGCGCCTCCGGAGAGGCCCTGGACCACGCGCATGAGGATGAGGAAGCCCAGGCTGGGCGCCGCGCCGGCTCCGAAGGAGGCCAAGGTGAAGATGGCCAGGCAGAGGAGGTAGAGGCGCCGGCGGCCGAAGGCCGCGCCGAGCCAGCCCGTGATGGGCAGGATGATGGCGTTGGCCACCAGGTAGCTGGTGATGACCCAGGTGATCTCGTCCGTGCCTGCGGCGAAGCTGCCCTTCATGTGGGGCAGGGCCACGTTCGCCACGGAGGTGTCGAGTACCTCCATGAACGTCCCCAGCATGGTCGTGAGGGCCACGATCCACTTCAGGGACGGGTTCCCGCCCGGCGCGGTCACGGCCTCACCTCGCCTCCCGCGTGTCGATCTCGGCGGTGACGCTCAGGCCCAGGCGCAGCCGGTGTTCCGGGTCGGCGTCTCGTTCGAGGCGGATTCGCACGGGCACCCGCTGCACCACCTTCACCCAGTTGCCCGTGGCGTTCTCGGCCGGCAGCAGGCTGAACACCGCGCCCGTCCCCGCTGCCACGCTCTCCACGGTGCCGCGGAACGTGCGGCCCTCGTCCAGGTCGGTCCGCAGGGTCACGGGCTGGCCGGGCCGCACGCGGCGGAGCTGGGTCTCCTTGAAGTTCGCCTCCACCCAGAGCTGCTCGGCCCCGAGCGGCACCACCGCCAGGAGGGGCTGGCCCGCGGCCACCACGAGGCCCTTTTCGGCCAGCTTGCGGCTCACCACGCCGTCCACCGGGGCGGTCACCTCGCAGTAGGAGCGCTGCAGGTGGGCCTGGTCCAGGGCCGCCCGGGCCACGCCCACCTTGCTGCGGCTGACCCCGAGCAGTCCCCGGGCCGCGGCCACCTGCTTGCGGGCCGCCGCCGCCTGGGCGGTGGCCACCGCATCGGCGGTGACGGCGTGATCCACCTTCTGGGTCGGGATGGACTGCCGCGCGTGGAGGGCTGTCAGCCGCGCCTTCTCGAGCGCGGCCAGCTTTGCCTGGCTTTCGGCGGCCTGCAGCTGGGCTTGGGCCTGGGCGATCTGGGCCTCATTGAGGGCCAGGGCGCTGCCGGCCTCCCCCAGGGAGGCGCGGGCCCGGGCCACGGCCGCATCGTAGTCCCGCGGGTCCACGGTGGCCAGCACCTGGCCGGCCTTCACCGGCTGGTTCTCCTGGACGGCCACCGCCAGGAGCGGGCCGGGGACGCGGGAGGCCACCGTCACGATCGACCCTTTCACGTAGGCATCGTCCGTGGCCACGAAGACCTGGGCGCGGCGCCAGCGGAGGAACCCCCACAGGGTGCCGGCGGCGGCCAGGGCGAGGATGGTGGCGAGGGAGAGACCCTTCTTGAGGGAGGGGACGGCCATGTCAGGGCTCCGGCGCGGAGGGCTTCCGCTCGTAGAAGGCGGGCAGGTCCTCGCCGAGCAGGGCCAGGAGGGCCGCCTGCTGGGCGAAGGCGCGGTAGCGGCGCTCGGCCTGGGCGCTGCGGCTCTCGGCCAGCACGCTCTCGGCGTCCAGCACATCGGTGGTGCGGAGGAGCCCCTCGGCGTACTGGTCGGTCACGATGCGCAGGTTCTCCTCGGCCGCCCGCGCGTTGGTCTCCGCGGTTGCCGCCTCGCGCAGGGCCTGGCGGTAGGCTCGGAAGGCCGCCACGGCGCCGGCCCCGGCCTGGCGGCGGGCCTCCAGCAGCTCCCGGCGGGCCCGGGCGGACTCCGCCTCCGCCTGGTCGGCCCGTGCCGTCCGACCGCCGCCGTCGAAGATCTTCCAGGAGAGGCCGAGGAAGAGGGCGTTCTCGTGCTCATGGGCCAGGTAGGGGTTCTGGGCGTAGGTATGGCTGGCCTCGGCCACCACCACGGGCAGGCGGTCGCGCCGGAGGGCGGAGGTTCGCTGATCCAAGGCCCGGGCCTTCGCCGCCAGGGCCCGCACCGCGTCGTTGGCCTCGGTGGCCTTGGCGCGGCAGGCCGCCTCGTCCCAGGGCAGGTCGGGCGGGCCGGCGAGCTCCCCGGGGAGGTCGAGGGGCTCCGTCGCGGCGCGGCCCAGGGCCACGTTCAGGGCCTCCCGGGCCGAGGCCTCGGCGGCATCCAGGGCGCGGTCCGCGTCCGCCACCCGGCGCAGGGCCACTTCTGTGCGGAGGCGGTCGTTCCGCGCCACGACACCGTGCTCGAAGAGCGCCTGCACCGCCGTACGGTGGCTTTCCAGGGCCGCCTGCCGCTGGCGCAGCACCCGGCGCTGGGCCTGGAGGTCGAGGAGGGCCAGGTAGCGGGCGGCGGTCTCGCCCTGGGTCCGCCGGACCTCGGCGTCGCCCTGGAAGCCGGTGCCGGCCACGCCCTCCCGGGCCGCGGCCAGGACCCGGTCCCGGCGGCCGAAGTCCCAGACGAGGTACTGGAGCGAGACCCGGTACTGCCAGGCCCGGCGGTCCTCCGTGGGGAACACCTGGGGCGGCACGACGAGGGGCGGTGTCTGGAAGGGGCCGATCTGCAGCGGGCCCAGCGAGATGGGCTGGGAGAGGAGCCCGGGCCGCTGGTCCAGCAGGCGGTAGCCCCCCTGGACCTGCAGCTCCGGCCAGTACGGGCTCCGCGCGCGGGCCTCGTCCTCCCGGGCGGCGGCCAGGGACAGCCGGGCCGCCTCGGCCGAGAGGGAGGCCGCCCCTGCCTGCCGGAGGGCCTGGGCGAGGGTGAGGGGTTCGCCGGCGAGGGCGGGCAGCGCCAGGACGAGGAGGGCGGCCCCGGGGTTCACGGAACCACCCCCACGCCGCCCAGGAGGCAGTCCAGGGCGCGGTCCACGCTGACCTCGGAGGGCTCCCCGGGATGCCTGACATGGCCGTGATGCAGGGAGGATTGGAGGACATCCAGGCAGAGCTGGGCCAGGAAATCCGGATCCATGGCGCGGACCAGGCCCGCCTGGATGGCGCGGGCCATGAGGCTCCTGAGGTGGGTCCGCTCCTCCTCGTAGATCTCGTGCAGCCGGGGGGCGAAGCGGGAATCGAAGCCCCAGTCGAAGTGCACCCGGTTCTGGATGAACATCGGCAGGTGCATGGGGCGCTCCCGGAACTGGTCCGCATAGGCCAGGGCCAGGCGCCGCAGGGCCTCCAGGGGCGGCAGCTCCTGGTCGAGAAGGGCCTGGGCCTTGGCCTGGAAGGCCAGGGCCCGGTCGAGGATCACCTGCTCGTAGAGGGCCTGCTTGGAGGGGAACTGCTCGTAGAGGCCCTGCATCCCGATCTGGGCCTCGGCCGCCACCTCCTGCATGGTGGCCTCGCCGAAGGGCTTGCGTCCGAACACCCGGCTGGCGGCCTCCAGGAGCAGGTCCCGTCGCTGCCGTTTTTCCAGGTCCTTCCGTGACAGGGTCATGGAACCTCCGAACCGGCATTCCGAATCTAGAATTTTAATTTCTACCGTCAAGTCGTTTATCAATAGAGGTCGAAGGGGCTTTTGGCTTGACTGAATCAATCGATTGATTAATATTGCTCAATCGATTGATTAGGTGAAGCCATGAACGCCCAGCCCGCCGATGCCACCCAGGACACCCGCCACCGGCTGATCGAGGCCGCCATCCTGACCTTCGCGGAGAAGGGCTACGACGGGGCCGGCATCCGGGAGATCGCCCAGCGGGCCAAGGCCAACTCGGCCCTGGTGACCTACCACTTCGGGGGCAAGGAGGGCCTCTACCGCGAGGCCCTGCGCCACATCAGCGCCCGCAAGGCCTCGGAGGTGGCCGCGCTGCCGCCCCCGCCGGCGCCGGGCAGCCCGGGGGCCCGGGAGGCTGCCCTCCAGGGGATGAAGGCCTACATCCGGGCCTTCGTGACGGACCTCATGTCCTGCCCCGGCGAGACCGAGGTGGATTCCGCCGCCATGGCCCTCATCGGCCGCGAGATCCAGATGCCCCATCCGGTCTCCGCGCCGGTGCTCCTGGAGTTCGCCCGGCCCTACATGGAGCGGGTCCTGGCCCTGCTGCGGGTCCTCCGCCCGGACGCAGACCCGGAGACCCTCCTTCGCCTGACCCTCAGCATCCAGGGCCAGATCCTCCACTTCCGGAACTCCCTGGGCTTCATCCGGCTCCTGAGCGGGGATCCGGATTTCCCGAAGGATCTGGAAGTCCTGATCCAGCACTTCATCGACTTCAGCCTGCGGGGACTGGGCGTCCCCGAGGCCTTCCCGCAGACGAGGCCCTGACGATGGTTCCCTTCGCTCCCCCCGCCCTCCAGACGCCGGCGCCGGCCGCCGCGCCGTCCCCGGCCACGCCCCTCGCCTTCGACCTCACCCAGGCCCTGGCCCGGGCCCAGGCCGAGAACCCCCAGATCCGCGCCGCCAAGGCCCGCGTGGACGAGCGCGAGGGCCTCATCACCAGCACCCGCGCCGACGCCCTGCCGCAGATCGCCCTCGTGGGCGACTTCACCCGCGTGCGGGATGTCTCCATCCTCAACAGCGGGTTCGGCGACTCCGCCGCAGCCTTCGGCCTGAGCCCCACCTCGCTGGTGGGCGCGCGCAACGTCTGGACCAGCCAGGCCACCTTCTCCCAGCCCCTCTTCTACTGGGGCAAGCTGGGCACCGCCATCAAGGTGGCGAAGATGGGCGAGCGCGAGGCCCGCTACGCCTACACCACCGCCGAGCTGGATGTGCTCCACGGTGTGGCCAAGGCCTACCTGGCGGTGCTGGGGGCCCAGGCCGACCTGGAGGTGGTGACTGTGCGCAAGCAGGCCGCCGAGACCTTCCTGGCGGACGTGAAGGCCAAGCTGGACGCCCAGTCCGCCACGGAGCTGGACCTGCTCCGGGCCCAGAGCGAGCTCCTGTCCGTGGAGCCTGAGAACCTCCAGGCCGAGGCCAACCTGCAGCGGGCTGTGGAGGTGCTGGATGGCCAGCTGGGCCTCGATCCGAAGACCCCGCTGACCCTGGCCCCCATGGGCCTGCCCGCCCTGGGGACCCGCCCCGAGGGCCGCGAGCGGTCCGAGATCGCCCAGCTCAAGCAGGAGGAGGCGATGTACCGGGAGAACGACAAGATCCTCAAGTCGGACCTGCGGCCCAAGTTCGACTTCAACGCCAGCTACGGCTACCAGGCCGGCAAGACGGACCTCCTCTTCAAGGAGCCCTACGACACCTGGCGGGTGAACGTCACCATGAAGTTCCCCCTCTTCGACGGACTGCGCAGCGCCGGCAAGCGGGCCCAGAACGAGGCCCAGCTGGAGCAGGTGCGACAGGCCCGCATCGACCGGGAGCGGGCCGTCGCCGTGGAGAAGCGCACGGCGGACCGCGAGCTGGAGAAGGCCGTGGCCCTCAACGACGCCGCCCGGAAGGCCCACGACGCCGCCGCCGAGGCCCTGCGCGTGAGCCGCGAGTCCTTCGACCAGGGCCTCATCACCTCCCTGGACCTCCTCCAGGCGGAGCGCGCCGAGCGCCAGGCCGAGAGCCAGCGACGCCGCGCCGAGCTGGGGGTGTGGTCCGCCCTCTTCGACCAGCGCCGGTCCCTCGGCCTGCCCCCCCAGTGACCTCCCCCGAATCCGCGATCCAGGAAAGGAAGAAGCCCATGCAGAAGAAGACGCTGCTCTACAGCCTGATGCCGGTGCTCGTCATCGCCGGCGCCGCCACCTACCATCGCAGCCAGCGGGATGCGGAGCTGAGCCGCCAGGCCCAGGTGAAGGCCGAGGGGCTGGTGCCCGTCACCCTCGTGCCCGTGCAGGAACGCACCTTCCGCCCGGCGGTGGCCTTCACGGGCAACCTGCTCGCCGTGAACCGCGCCACCCTGAAGTCGGAACTCACCGGCCGCGTCACCCGCGTGCTGGTGCATGAGGGTGACAGCGTGGGCGCCGGGGCGCTCCTCGGCGCCATCGACGAGGACGACTACGTCCTGGGGGTGCAGGCCGCCGAGGCCCAGGTGGCCCAGGCCCAGGCCCAGGCCCTTCAGGCCAAGCGGGACTACGACCGGGCCGAGATGCTCCTGGCGAAGCGCAGCATCACCCGCCAGGCGGAGCAGCAGGCCGAGACCGCCCTCAACGCCTCCCAGGCCGCCGCCCAGGCCGCCGCGAGCAACCTGGGCATGGCCCGGCTCCGCCTGAAGAAGGCCCGGCTCACGGCACCCTTCGCCGGGCAGGTGTCCCAGCGACTCGTGCAGCCCGGCGAGATGCTGGCCCCGGGCCAGCCGGCCTTCGAGGTGGTGGACAACCGCAAGCTGGAGATCCACGCCGACCTGCCCGCCGAGGTGATGACCCGCGTGAAGGTCGGCCAGAAGGCCACCTTCCGCGCCATCGGCCTGGACCACCAGGTGGAGGGCCGCGTCACCCAGGTGAGCCCCAGCCTCAACCCGGACGGCCGCACCCTGCGGGTCCGCATGGAGGTTCCGAACGCTGACGGCCAGCTGAAGGGCGGCCTCTTCGTGGAGGGCGTGATCCTGGCGGACGGGGAGCTGAAGAAGGCCTCGCTGCCGGCCACGCTGCTGAAGGCCCAGGACCGGGACGCGGAGCTCTACGTGGACGAGGGCGGCGTCGCCCGCCGTCACAAGGTGGTGCTCGGCCCCGAGCAGGACGGCTTCCGCCCCGTGGACGGCCTGGCGGCCGGCGCCCAGGTGGTGGACGAGGGCAAGGATCTCGTGAGCGACGGCACCCGCCTCCGCGTGGTGGGTGGCGCCCCGGCCGGAGGGAAGTGACCCATGTTCCTGTCCGACCTCTCCATCCGGCGGCCCGTCCTCACGGTCTGCATCATGCTCGCCCTGGTGGTGCTGGGCCTCGTGTCCGTGAAGCACCTGGGCATCGACCAGTATCCCAACACCGACATCCCCACCGTCACCGTGTCCGTGGTGTATCCCGGCGCCAGCCCCGAGGCCGTGAAGCAGGACGTGGTGAAGAAGATCGAGGAGGCGGTCAACCCCATCGAGAAGATCAAGGAGATCAGCTCCACCAGCCAGGAGGGCCTCGGCACCCTGGTGATCCAGTTCCAGCTGGGCCGCAGCGTGGACAACGCCCTCAACGATGTCCGCACCCGCATCGGCCAGATCCGGCGCGACCTGCCCGACAACATCGAGGAGCCGGTCATCTCCAAGTTCGACCCGGCCCAGCTGCCGGTGCTCTCCCTGGTACTGGTGCCCGACAAGGCCCACCAGGGCATGACCCCCCGCGAGCTGACCCGCATCGCCGAGGACTTCCTCAAGCGCCGCCTGGAGAACGTCTCCGGCGTGGGCAAGGTGGACGTGGCCGGCGGCAGCACCCGCGAGATCGAGATCCAGGTGAACCCCCAGAAGCTGGAGGCCATGGGCCTCTCGCTCTCGGCCGTGAAGAACGCCCTCGCCAACGACACCCTGGCCATCCCCAGCGGCAACCTGCTCCAGGGCGACCGCGAGGTGTCCGTGAAGGTGGATGCGAAGGCCAAGGCCGTGGCGGACTTCCAGCACGTGATCGTGGGCAACAAGGACGGGCGCCCCATCGAGCTGCAGGAAGTGGCCACGGTGGTGGACGGCATCAAGGAGCAGCGCAGCCTGGCGCGGCTGAATGGCAAGGACGTGGTGGCCCTGGAGATCCAGCGGCAGACCGGCGGCAACACCGTGGCCATGGTGGAATCCGTGCGCGCGGCCCTGGACGAGCTGAAGCCCGAGCTCGCCAAGCAGGGCGTCGAGGTGATCACCGCCAAGGACAACGCCCGCTTCATCACCCAGAACGTGGAGGACGTGAACCTCTCCATCTACCTGGGCGGCGCCCTCACCGTGCTCATCGTCTTCTTCTTCCTGAAGAGCTGGCGCTCCACCCTCATCACCAGCCTCACCCTGCCGGTGTCGGTGATCTCCACCTTCATCATCATGCGGGCCCTGGACTTCACCCTGAACGTGATGACGCTCATGGGCCTCAGCCTGGCCATCGGCATCCTCATCGACGACGCTATCGTGGTCCGGGAGAACATCACCCGGCACGCGGAGATGGGCAAGGACCACGTCACCGCCGCCCGCGAGGGCACGGCGGAGATCGGCCCCGCCGTCATCGCCACCACCCTGTCGATCCTCGCGGTGTTCGTGCCCGTGGCCTTCATGGGCGGCATCGTGGGCAAGTTCTTCTTCCCCTTCGGCATCGTCGTGGCCTTCGCCGTGGCCGTGTCGCTGTTCGTGAGCTTCACGCTCGATCCCATGCTCAGCGCCGTGTGGCCCGATCCCGAGCACGAGAAGAGCGCCGATGGCCATGTCCACTACCAGGGCCGGAACCCCATCATGCGGGCCGTGGAGGCCTTCAGCCGGATGCTGGACCGCTGGGAGGGGCTCTACCAGCGGACCATCGAGTGGGCCCTGGCCCACCGGAAAACCGTCATGATCGCCGGCTTCGGCAGCTTCATCCTGGCCATGGGGCTCTCGGGCCTCCTGGGCAACAACTTCATGCCGGACTACGACCGGGGTGACCTCCAGGTGAACTTCAAGACCGAGCCCGGCTCCAGCCTCCAGACCACCCGCGAGAAGGCCGCCGAGCTGGAGAAGGCCATCCGCGCCGTGCCCGGCGTGCAGCTGACCTACACCACCATCGGCACGGGGCTCAACGGCACCGTGGAGTCCGGCGGCATCTACGTGAAGCTGGCCGATGGCCGGCGTCCCGGCCAGATCGCCATCCGCCGGCAGATCCGCGAGGCCTTCCGGTCGGTGCCCGGCGTGGACGCGGCGGTGGGCCCCGTGAACGACTGGGGCGTGGCCTACCCCATCATGGTGGCCGTGCAGGGGCCCGACCGCGACGCCGTCGTCCAGGCCGTGCCCCTCGTGAAGCAGGCCCTCCGTAGCGTGCCGGGCGCGGTGGATGTCACCACCAGCCTGGACAGTGGCAAGCCCGAGCTGCGCTTGGTGGTGGACCGCAAGGCCGCCTCGGACCTGGGTGTGAGCCCGGCCCTGGTGGCCTCCATGGTGCGTCCCCTCGTGGACGGCGAGAAGGTGGCCAAGTACGAGGACGAGGGCGGCGAGCAGCGCGACGTGCGGATCCGCCTATCGGACCGGGAACGCCGCTTCGCGGCCCAGCTGGCGAACATGACGGTGCAGAGCACCAAGGACCTCGGCGGCGGCAAGCATCCCCTCGTCCGCCTCAACCAGGTGGTGCGCTTCGAGGAGGGCATCGCCCCCGCCAAGCTGCAGCGCCACGACCTGATGGAGGAGGTGGAGGTGGACGCCAACTTCGAGGGCTCCACCCTCGGTGAGGTCAGCGCCGCCGCCGCCGCCAAGGTGGCGGCCCTGAAGGCCGGCGGCCAGCTGCCGGATGGGGTGCGCGTGGAGTTCCTGGGCCAGACCCGGGACAGCAAGGAGACCGCCGGCTACATGGGCCAGGCCCTGCTCCTGGCGGTGTTCTTCATCTATTTCGTGCTGGCCAGCCAGTTCGAGAGCTTCAAGATCCCCGTCGCCATCATGGCCAGCCTGCCGCTCTCCATGGTGGGCATGGTGCTGATGCTCCTGGTCACGGGCGATTCCATGTCCATGATGACGAGCATCGGCCAGATCCTCCTCATGGGGCTGGTGACGAAGAACGCCATCCTGCTGGTGGACCACGCCCTGCACCTGCAGCGGGAGGAGGGCATCCCCCGCCGCCAGGCCATCATCCGCGCGGGCATGGTCCGGCTGCGGCCCATCCTCATGACGAGCTTCGCCATGGTCGGCGGCATGCTGCCCCTCTTCCTGGCCCTGGGCGCCGGGGCCGAGATGCGGGCCCCCATGGCCCGGGCCGTGGTGGGCGGCATCATCACCTCCACCCTGCTCACGCTCATCGTGGTGCCCGTGTTCTTCGAGATCATCGAGGACATGACGCTGGCGAAGGGCTGGGCCTGGATCCGACGGAAGGTGGGCCGGCCCGTGGAGGAGGTCGTGGAGATTCCTGTCGAGGAGGCCCCCCTTGCCTGAGTTCTTCGAGGCCGTCGAAACCCGGCGTACGGTGCGGGACTTCCTGTCCGACCCCGTGCCCCAGGCGGTGCTGGACCGCTGCCTGGAGGCCGCCCGCCTGGCCCCCAGCTCCAGCAACCTCCAGCCCTGGGAGTTCGTGGTGATCCGCGATCCGGCGGTCCGGCAGGCGGCCAACGCCGCCTGCCTGGACCAGCTGCCGGCCAAGACCGCGCCGGTCCTCCTCGCCCTGGTGACCCACCGGGACACCTGGCGCCGGAACCGGGACGAGATCCTGCGGGTGTTCGAGAGCCGCGGCCCGCTGCGCAAGAGCCAGGCGGCCTACTACCGGAAGATCATCCCGGCCATCTACACCACGGGCCCTTTCGGCCTCCTGGGGCCGCTGAAGCGCGGGTTCAGCCGGCTGGCCTCGCTCTTCCGGCCCACGCCGAACTTCATGTCCCGGGCGGATATCCGAGTCATGGCCCACAAGAGCACGGCCCTGGCCGCCGCCACCTTCATGCTGGCGCTCCGGGCCGAAGGCTTCGACAGCTGCCCCATGGAGGGCTTCGATCCCTGGCGCGCCGCGAAGCTGCTGGGCCTGCCCCGGGGCGCCGAGGTGAACATGTTCCTGGCCGTGGGCCGTCGCAGCGACAAGGGCGTGTGGTGGGACCGCGTCCTCATGCCCCGCGAGTGGGCCGTGCGGGAGATCTGAAGCCAGGTCCCCTGGAAAACGGGAACACAGAGAGTACAGAGAGCCGTAGAAGGCGCAGGGGAAAACCTCGGCGGACAGGTCCTGGTCTTTACTCTGTGCCCTCTGTGTTCCGCTTTAGGAACCGTGACTTTCCTGATTGGGCCTCGTCTCCGGGCATCGATTGCGGCACTCTGGAAGGTCCATGGATGCGCTGTCCCAAGACCTGAAGGACCTCCTCCGCCTGGCCGAGGCGCCGGCGGGGGCCCTGGACGCCCCGGGCGCGCGGCTGCGCTGGACCTCGCCGCCGGCCCTGGCCCTGGTGCTGGCGCGGTGGATCACGCGGGATGGTCGCCGCACGTCGCTGTGGGTGGACGCGCCCAGCGAGGCCGAGGCCCGTGCGCTGGCCGCGGACCTGCAGGCGCTGCTGCCGGGCGTGGGCGTGGCACACTTCCCCGGTTTTGCCCCCTACGTCGGCGGCGAGAGCAGCCCGCCGGGCATGGTGCTGCGGGACCGGCTGTCCACCCTGGTGGGCCTGCTGGAGCGCCGCGTGCAGGTGCTGGTCACCGGGCCCCTGGCGGCCAGCGAGCGCCTGCCCCATCCCACCTGGTTCCAGAAGCAGAAGCTGGAACTGCGCCTGGGGGCCGAGGTGCCGCGGGACCTGCTGCTGGAGACGCTGGTGGCCCTGGGCTACCGGCGCACGGAGATGGCGGGGGCGCCGGGCGAGTTCAGCTCCCGGGGCATGGTGGTGGACCTCTGGCCCGACCACCTGGAGCAGCCCCTGCGGCTGGAGACCTTCGGCGACGAGCTGGAGCGGCTCAGCCCCTTCGACCCCGACACCCAGCGACGCACGGGCGAGGCCCTGGAATCCCTCACGCTCTACCCCCGCTACGAGGCCGACCGCGCGAAGCTGCTGGAGGCCGCGGAGGCCCGCGCGGACCGCACGCCTGAACCCGGTGACGACCTGGCCTTCCGCCGCGCTCGGCTGGCTTCCCACGGGCACTTCCCCGGCGAGGAGCTGTTCTATCCCCTGGCTGGGCAACTGGCGGCGCAGCCCCTGGGCCAGCTGGTCCACTGGGTGCCGCCCTGCCTGCGCGTGCGCCTGGATCCGGCCTGGGAGGAGGCCCTGCGGGATTCGGAGCGGACCCGCATCGAGGAGGGCCTGGCCGTGCTGCGCCGGGGCGGCGTGGTGTGCCCCGAGGTCGACGACCGCTTCCTGCCGTCCGATCCCAGCCGGCCCACCCTGCATCTCACGGAGTGGCAGAGCGAGGCCACCGTGCCCCTCGCCGCCCAGCCCGTGCGCGAGTTCCAGGGCCGCATCGGCGAACTCGCGGAGCATCTGAAGGAGCTGGCCCTCACGGGGCATCGCGTCTTCCTGGCGGGCTCCACGCAGGGCATGCGGGACCGCCTGTCGGAGCTCCTGCGGGAGCACGACCTGCCCCTGGGGACCGGGACGGACAGCGGCTGCCGGGCCATCCACCTCGTCCTGAGCACGGGCGTCCAGCTGAAGGAGCCGGGGCTCGTGGTCCTCACCGAGCGCGAGGTCTTCGGCCGGCGGGCCGTGCAGGCGGCGCCGAAGAAGTCCCGCAGCGCGGCCTTCCTCTCGGACCTCCGCGACCTCAAGCCGGGCGACCGGGTGGTGCACCTGGACCACGGCATCGGCGAGTTTGTGGGCTTCGCCACCCTCACCGCGGGCGGCGAGGAGCAGGAGGTGCTCCAGCTCCGCTACGCCGACGGCGGCCAGCTGAGCGTGAGCCTGGAGCGGGCTGACCTCCTCCAGCGCTACACCGGGGCCGAGGGCCACCTGCCGCCCCTGGACAAGCTGGGCGGAGCCAGCTGGGCCAAGGTGAAACGCCGGGCCAAGAAGGCCATCCGCGACATGGCCGAGGAGTTGCTGAAGCTCTATGCCCAGCGGAAGCTGGAGCAGGGTCACGCCTACCCGCCGGACGGCCCGGAGATGGCGGCCTTCGAGGCCAGCTTCCCCTTCACGCCCACCCCGGACCAGATCGAGGCCAGCGAAGCGGTGAAGGCCGATCTCGAATCGCCGCGCCCCATGGACCGCCTGCTGGTGGGCGACGTGGGCTTCGGCAAGACGGAGGTGGCCATGCGCGCCGCCGCCAAGGTGGCCCTGGAGGGCCGCCAGGTAGCCGTGCTCTGCCCCACCACCATCCTCTGCTTCCAGCACTTCCGCACGTTCCGGGAGCGCTTCGCGGGCTTCCCGGTCCGCATCGAGATGTTGAACCGCTTCGTGGACAAGGAGGACGCGAAGCGCATCCAGCAGGAACTGGCCGACGGCAAGATCGAGATCGTCGTCGGCACGCACCAGATGCTGGGCGCCAAGGTGAAGTTCGCGGACCTGGGCCTGGTGGTGGTGGACGAGGAGCAGCGCTTCGGCGTGGCCCACAAGGAGAAACTGAAGAAGCTGCGGCTCAACGTGGACCAGCTGGCCATGAGCGCCACGCCCATCCCCCGCACCCTGCACATGAGCCTCACGGGCCTGCGGGAGATCAGCCTCATCGAGACGCCGCCCAAGGACCGCCTGGCCATCGAGACGGTGGTGGCGCCCTGGTCGGACGAGCTGATCCAGACCGCCATCCAGTTCGAGCTGCGCCGCGGCGGGCAGGTCTACCTCGTCCACAACCGGGTGGAGTCGATCACGGCCATCGCCGAGCGCGTGCGGGAGCTGGTGCCCGACGCCCGCGTGGGCGTGGGCCACGGCCAGATGACGGACGAGGGCCTGGAACAGGTGATGCTGGCCTTCATGGAGGGCCGGCTGGACGTGCTGGTGGCCACCACCATCGTGGAGAACGGCCTGGACGTGCCCAACGCCAATACGCTCATCGTCCACCGGGCGGACATGTTCGGCCTCAGCCAGCTCTACCAGCTGCGGGGCCGGGTGGGCCGCAGCGACATCCCCGCCTACGCCTACCTCCTCATCCCCGGCAAGCACGAGATCAGCGAGGACGCCCGTCGGCGCCTCCAGGCCCTGGAGGACTTCTCCGAGCTGGGCTCGGGCTTCCGCGTGGCCGCCATGGACCTGGAGCTCCGCGGCGCTGGGAACCTGCTGGGGGGCGAGCAGAGCGGCCAGATCCACGAGATCGGCTTCGAGCTCTACGTGAAGCTGCTGGAGGAGACGCTCCAGGAGCTGCAGGGCCAGCCCAGCGGCACCTTCGAGGTGAAGCTCGACGGTCTCTCCGGCGGCGCCCAGCTCAGCCGCCGCTGGATCGACCAGGCCAGCGAGCGGCTGGTGGCCTACAAGCGCCTCTCCCGCCTGCGCAGCGAGCAGGAGCTGGGGCTCTACCGCCTGGACCTGGAGGACCGTTTCGGCCGCGTGCCGGAGGACGACGAGGGCACCCAGCGGTTCTTCGAGATCCTGAAGGTCAAGCTGCGGGCCCAGGCGCTGGCCGTGTCGGAAGTCAGCATGGACAAGGGCCGCCTCAAGCTCCGCCTCAGCCCCCAGACGCCCGTGGACCCTGCCAAGCTCATGGCCTGGGTGCGCGGGCGCAAGGACGCCCAGCTCAACCCCGACGGCGCCGTACTCCTGCCCCTGCCGCCCGGCGAAGGCGGCCCCGTCCTGCAGGCCCAGCGGGTGCTGGCGGAATGGGCCACCTTCGTGGGGTAGGGGGCTACCAGATCCTGACGCGATCCTTGGGGGCGAGGTAGAGCTTCTCGCCGGGCTTCACGTCGAAGGCGGCGTACCAGGCGTCGAGGTTGCGCACGGTGTCGGCGCGGTACTCGGCGGGGGCGTGGCCGTCGGCCAGGAGGCGCTGGCGCAGGGCGGCCTCGCGCATCTTGGTGCGCCAGCTCTGGCCGAAGGCGATGAAGAACTGCTGGTCGCCGGTGAAGCCCCCGGCCCTGGGCGCCGCCTGGCCCTTCAGGGAGAGGTGGAAGGCGTCCAGGGAGGCGGCCAGGCCCGCCACATCGGCGATGTTCTCGCCGAGGGTGAGCTTGCCGTTCACATGGGCGTCGGGGAGGGGCCGGTAGGCGTCGAACTGGCGGGCCAGCTGGTCGGCGGAGGCCTCGAAGTGGGCGAAGTCCTTCTCCGTCCACCAGTTCTTCAGGCGGCCCTGATCGTCGAAGAGGGCGCCCTGGTTGTCGAAGCTGTGGCTGATCTCGTGGCCGATGACGGCGCCGATGGATCCGTAGTTCATGGCGTCGGGCCGCTTCGGATCAAAGAAGGGGGGCTGCAGGATGGCCGCCGGGAAGTTCAGGGCGTTCATCACGGGCAGGTTCACGGCGTTGACGGTCTGGGGCGTCATCACCCACTCGCCGCGGTCCACGGGGCGGCCCAGCTTGGCAATGGCCTGGTGGAGGGCGAAGATCTCGGCCCGCTCTTCGTTGCCGAAGGCGTCGCCGGCCTTGATCACGAGACCGCCGTAGTCCTCCCAGCGGTCCGGGTAGCCCACGCCCACCTTCAGCACGGCCAGCTTGGCCTTGGCCTTGGCCTTCGTCTCCGGGGCCATCCAGTCGAGCTTGTCGATGCGCGCCCGGAAGGCCGCCAGGATGTTCTGCACCATGGCCTGGGCCCGGGCCTTGTCGGCGGCGGGGAAGAACTTCTCGGCGTAGCGGCGGCCCACGGCATCACCCAGGGCGGCGTTGGTGGCGTCCACGGCCCGCTTCTGGCGGTCCCGCTGCTGGGGCGTGCCCTGGATGACCTTGCCGTAGAAGGCGAAGGCCTCGTCCCCGAAGGCCCTGGGCAGCACGGCGGCCCGGTGGTCCAGGGCGTGGAAGGCCAGGTAGTCCTTCCAGGTGTCAAGCGGCTGGCTGGCCACCAGGGCCGAGAGGCCGGTGACGGCGCCGGGCTGCCAGGCCACGAAGGTCTGCTGGGCCCTGAGGCCCGCGGCGGCGAAGAAGGCTTCCCAGTCCAGGCCCGGGGCCTTGGTGGCGAAGTCCGCGCGGCTCCAGGGGTTGTCGCCCTTCTTCACCTCCTCGGAGTCCTCCCGGGTGGCGTGGGCCTCGGCGATGCGGTGCTCCAGGTCCAGCACGCGGGCGGCCTTGGCTTCCGCATCCTTCTCGCCGGCCAGGGCGAGCACGCGGGCGATGTGGGCCCGGTACTGGTCGCGGACGGCCTGCATGCGGGGCGAGGGATCCAGGTAGTAGTCGCGGTCGGGCATGCCCAGGCCGCCCTGGAGCAGGAAGGCCGAGTAGTGGCTGGGGTCGTTGAGATCCTGGGCCACCCACAGGCCGAACAGGTTGTCGGTGTAGAGGTTCGTGGCGTTGATGGCGTCCACGTCGGCGCGGAGGGTCCCGCCCAGGAAGGCGGCGAGGGCCTTCCGGTCCTGGAGGCCCCCGATGCGGGCCAGGAGGGGCTGGATGGGTGCGAGGCCAGCCTTCTCGATGGCCGCCGTGTCCAGGAAGGCGCTGTAGTAGTCGCCGATCTTCTGCAGCTCGGAGCCCTTCGGGGCCTTGGCTTTCGCGGCGGCCTGGATGATCTCGCCCGTGCGGCGGTTCGTGAGCTCGAAGAGGTGGGCGAAGGGGCCCTCGGCGCTGCGATCGGGGGGGATGACCGTGTTCCGGTACCAGGTGCCATTGGTGTAGGCGAAGAAGTCGTCGCCCGGCTTCACGGCGCGGTCCATGCCAGCGAGGTCGAGGCCGCGGACTGGGGATTGGGCCGGGGCGGCGGCGGGGGCGCCGGCCGCCAGGGGGCCCGCCACCAGGGACAGGGCGAGGAGGGACGCGTTCCAGGGATGGCGCGGGGACATGGGGACTCCCGGAGAGGCTCGCGGGCTCGGCGCGAGATCTTCCAGCATGGCACGGGGTCCGGTGGAGGGCCGGATGGAACATGGGACGCCGTGGCGGCATCCGAAGGGAGCGCCTTCCCATCCGGAGACCGCCATGCCCCCCTGTCCGCGTCTCGCCATCCTCCTCGCGCTTCCGGTCCTGCTGGCCGCGGCGCCCCCGAAGGCCCCGGGCATGGATCCCAGGGCCCTCCAGACCTGGATGGATTCGGCGGCCCCCGTGGCCGCCCACAACCGGCTGAAGGCCTACGTGGGGGCCTGGACCACCCGGCAGACCGACTGGCTGCCCACGGGGGACAGGTGGAACGCGGCCGATGGCACCGCCACCTGCCGCCTCATCCTCGGCGGGCGCTTCCTCCAGGAGGACTACACCACCTCCCTGGACGGCCACCCCTTCCACGCCCTGGGCCTTACGGGCTTCGACCGCCAGCGGAACGCCTACGTGGCCGAGTGGCTGGATGATTTCGGCACCGGCGTCATCTCCCTGATGGGCGCCTTCGATGCGGCCGGCCGCGTCCTCACCCTCCTGGGCCCGGCCCCGGAGGGGCAGGTGGGCGGGCGGGCGGCCACGGGCTGGCGGGTGACGGACACCTGGTGGGATGCGGATCACCACGCCGTGGCCTGGTGGGGGCAGGGGATCGACGGGCGGCCCGTGAAGGTCTCCGAGATCGTCTACACGCGGGACCGCTGAACCCGCCCGCCGGCACGGGGCCGCCATTCGCCGGTCGGACCCCCTCTGGAGGGCGTCTCCGGCCTACCTTGGGGACGTTCCGCCGGGAGTCCCCATGGTCACCGCCACGTCCGCGTCCCTCCCCCTCCGCCTCCTCCAGACCGCCTGCCTCGTGCTGCTGGCCACGGGCCTCGGCCCCGCGGCCCTGAAGGCCCAGGAGACGCCCGTGGTCACGCTGGGGGACCTGGCCTCGGCCGAGGTGCGGCAGCAGGGCTTCACGCTGTCGCGGCCCTTGAAGGTCCATGTCTTCGCCCGGGGGGCCGGCGTCCGCTTCTGGTGGGAGGGCCGGGCCGGGACCCAGCTTTTCGCCTCCGGCTGGATCCTCGACGCCGCCACCCGGGAGGTGGTCTGGCAGATGGACGGCGCCACGAGCCGGCGGGAGGGCGGGGACCGGGTCACAGACCGCACCCTGGATCTGCCCGCGGGCCGCTACGAGGCCTACTTCGCCGACTACGGCTTCGGCGAGAACCTCCTCTTCGCCGGCTGGATCCGCAACATCGACCGCCGGGACCTGGGGGCGCGGCTCCGGCCGCGGGCGAGTCACAGCCTGCTGGGCTCCCTCGGCCTCAGCCGGGAGGGCGTCGAACAGGAGTGGCACCGCCAGGTGGGCCGGTACGGGATGCAGATCAGCGTGCCCTCCGCCGAGGCCGCCTCGGTGGAGGCCTTCGCCGCCCCCCTGCGCTGGAAGAACAGCTTCCTGACCCTGGCCGCGGACCGGGATGGGGGCCGCTGGACCCAGGCCTTCCACCTCCGCCGGCCCGTCGCCGTGCATGTCTACGCCGAAGGGGAAGCCAGCGGCCGACGAATGGTGGACACGGGCTGGATCCAGGATGCCCGCACCCGGAAGGCGGTCTGGGAGATGACGGCAGCCAAGGCCCAGTACGCCGGAGGCGCCGGGAAGAACCGGCGGCAGGTGGAGGTGATCCAACTCCCGGCCGGAGACTACCTCGCCACCTTCGTCACCGACGACTCCCATTCCCCCGCGGACTGGAATGCGCAGCCGCCCTGCGATCCCGGGATGTACGGACTGACCCTCTCCACGCCCGCCGACGCGGACCTCCAGGCAGTGTCGCTCATCCCGGAACCGGCGCCCGGGCCCGTGCTGGCCGAGCTGGTGCGGGTGACCGACGACCAGGATCTGCGGGCTCCCTTCGTCCTGAAGGGGGAACAGGCCGTGCGCGTCTATGCCATCGGCGAGCGGGACGACGACGAGATGGCCGATGGGGCCTGGATCGAGGATGCCCGCGGGAAGACGGTCTGGCGGATGGATGCCCTCCGGACCGAACCCGCAGGCGGCGCTGCCAAGAACCGCCAGATGGACGAGGTGGTGACCCTGCCGGGAGGGAGCTACACCCTGCGCGTCCGCACCGACGGGTCCCACGCCTACGGCGAGTGGAATGCGGCCCGGCCCTGGGATCCCGAGCACTACGGCGCCACGGTCTACGCCGTCAGGTGATGGGCTTTTCCGCCTGGGCGTCCCCGCCCCGGAGGGGCGCCTCGGGATGGAACCGGGTGGCGCACTCGGGACAGATGCCGTGGGTGAACTGGGCCGAGGAATGCTCCTGGATGTAGTGCTCCACCTGGGTCCAGTAGCCCAGGTCGTCGCGGATCCGTTTGCACCAGGAGCAGATCGGGACCAACCCGCTGAGGGTCCGGACCTCCGCCAACGCGGTCTGCAGGTCCTGGATCATGCGCTCCCGTTCGGCGGCCGCCTCCACCCGTTCGGTGATGTCGCGGGCGATGACGGAGATGCCGGAGAGCGTGCCGTCCGGGAGGATGATGGGCGAGGCGGTGATGGAGACGTGGATGCGGGACCCGTCCCTGCGCCGCCGGATGGTCTCGTGGTTCCTGAACCCCCGCCCCTCGCGGAGGCTGTGGATGAGCTCCTGGGATTCCGGCAGCAACTCCTCAGGTACGATCAGGGAGGGGGGCTGTCCGATGGCCTCCGCCGCCGTGTAGCCGTACAGGTCGGCCGCCCCGGCGTTCCAGTCCGTGATGGTCCCCTCCATGTCCGCGGCATAGATGGCGTCCTCGGTGGATCCCACGAGGGCGGCCAACCGGCGGGTGTCGGCCTCGAGTCGCCGCAGTTCCGTCAGGTCCCGGAAGAGGATCACCGTCAGCTGGGTGCCGCCCGGGTCCGTGAACACGGTGGAGGCCGCCTCGGCCAGGAAGCGGGTGCCATCCCCACGGATGAGGGTGAGCTCCCCCTGGGCGCGCCCGGTGCGGAGGCGGGTCTCCAGGAAGATCCGGAGCCGGGGATCGGCGGCCTCCACCAAGGCGCCCCGGCCCCCGGCGCAGATGGCCGCCGAGGAGCGGCCGACGATGCGGCAGGCGGCGGGATTGGCGGCGAGGATGCGGCCATCGGGTGCGGTCAGGAGGATGGCCTCGGAGCTGTTCTCGAAGATGGCCCGGAAGCGGAACTCCTCCTGCCGGAGATCGGACTCCATGCGGCACCGCTCCGTGGTGTCGCGCCAGGCGACGGCGAGTCCGTCCCCCAGCCGCGTGGCCCGGATGTCGAAGGCCCTTCGCAGCACATGGCCGCCGTCGGGGATGTCCTCATAGAACAGGGTCTCCCGGGCCAGGGGTTCACCCGTCTCGACGACGCGCCGGTAGGCCTCGAGGAGCTCGCTCAAGGGGCCGGGCAGGAGGTCGAGGAGTCGCTGGCCCAAGGTCTCCTCCCGGGACCGCTGGTTGAGGCTGCAGCCGGACTCATTGATGTAGTCGTAGCGGAAGTCCTCGATCTCCCCGGAGGGGCGGCGGATGGCGGTCAGGATGGCGAAGCCGTCCAGCAGGGTGTCCAGGCAGATCCGGAACCTCGCCTCTGGGCTGGGATCCTGGCGTTCCAGATGCCGGTTCAGCGCTTCCAGCTGGGCTTCCAGATCCTGGCGGGAGAGGTGGCGGGACATGGGCATTCTCAGGAGGAGGCGGGGGCAAGCGGGCCGTGGAAGCTGGACAGAGGGCCGTAGCGGCCGGGGAGGAGGGTTCCGCACCGTCCGCACCGTCCCTCCGCATCCAGGTTCCAGTCCAGCAGGCGGTAGCCGTCCCGCCGAATCGCCGTGGCTCCGCAGCCGGGGCAGGGCGTGGCCTCGCCTTCGGGATCCCGGACGTTGCCGGTGTAGACGAACCGGAGCCCCGCCTCCCGGGCGAGGGCGCGGGCGCGCCGCAGGGTGGCCAGCGGTGTGGCGGGCCGGTCCAGCATCCGGTGGTCGGGATGGAAGGCGCTGAAGTGCAGGGGCACATCCGGGCCCAGCTCGGTGGCGATCCAGGCGATCAGGCGCCGGAGCTCACCCTCGGAATCGTTCAGGCCCGGGATCAGCAAGGTGGTGATCTCTGTCCACACGTCTGTTTCGTGGACGAGATACCGCAGAGTGTCCAGCACCGGCTGGAGGGACCCGCCCACGATGCGGCGGTAGAAGTCCTCGCTGAAGGCCTTGAGATCCACGTTGGCCGCGTCGATGTCCGCGAAGAAATCCCGCCGGGCCGCGTCCTCCAGGTAGCCCGCCGTCACGGCCACGGTGGCGAGGCCCTCCGCGCGGCAGGCCCTGGCCACGTCCGAGACGTACTCCAGGTAGATGGCGGGCTCGTTGTAGGTGAAGGCCACGCTGCGGCAGCCCAGGTTCCGCGCACTGGCGGCGATCTGCCCAGGCGTGGCGCGCTCCCGGAGGCGGCCCAGGTCCCTGGACCGGGAGAGATCCCAGTTCTGGCAGAACCGGCAGGACAGGTTGCAGCCCACGGTGCCGAAGGAGAGGACGCTCGATCCCGGCAGGAAGTGATGGAGGGGCTTCTTCTCGATGGGATCGACGCAGAAGCCGCTGGTCCGGCCGTAGATGGGGAGGACGATGCGGTTCCCCTCCCGCCGGCGGACGGCGCAACGGCCGGTCTGGCCTTCGCGGAGGGCGCAGCCGTGGGGACAGACGTCGCAGCGCAGGCGGGCATCGGCCATGCGGTGCCAGTGCCGGGCTGGATAGGGGAAGCCCGCGCCCGCGGGGCCCGCCAGCTCCGCCGCCGTGGGCGGGGCGGGG